>Ga0182735_1000521_pt1 | contig 30796 bp, 23 predicted proteins | sample eDN5th30CKraftMG_FD_128524 | JGI IMG/M metagenome (GOLD analysis project Ga0182735, IMG submission 128524) | Enriched Miracle-Growth compost microbial communities from Emeryville, California, USA - eDNA 5th pass 30_C Kraft MG (version 2) (version 2) ...
AAGCCGATCGCTACCGAGGTTGGCGTGGATCTTTTCAACTCGAGGGGCGGGCTGAAGAACACGCAGCAACTCGGTGCCGACGTCATTCGCACCCTCAACGCACGAAGCAGCCCTCGCTAGCGCGGTTCAGGTTTTGACGGAAGCGAAGCGTATCCTGCGTTTGCGAGATAGTTGCTGCATTCGGTTGGTTCGATGGTTGAGACGAGGTGTCCGAGATGGCGCCAGGTGTCCTCGATGGTGCGCTTCTGGGCCTGGCGCATCCAATGCTTGATCTTTGCGAAGGCCTGTTCGATCGGATTGAGGTCTGGGGAGGATGGCGGCAGGAACCATAGCCGCGCGTTGGCGGCCTTGATGAGCTGGCGTATGGCGGCAGCCTTGTGCGAGCCGAGATTGTCCATGACGACGATGTCCCCTGGCTTGAGCACGGGCACGAGCAGTTGCTCGACATAGGCGTGGAAGCACGGGCCATTGATCGGCCCGTCGAATACGCAAGGCGCCGTCAAGCGGTCGCAGCGCAACGCGCCGAGGAAGGTCAGCGTGCGCCAGTGACCGTGCGGGGCGAAGCCGCGCAGGCGCTTGCCCTTCTGCCCCCAGCCGCGCAACGGGGCCATGTTGGTCTTGATCCACGTCTCATCGATGAACACCAGCCGCTGTGGATCGAGATCGGCTTGGAAGGATCGCCAGCGCCGCCGCCTGCGGGCAATGTCGGCGCGGGCCTGCTCAAGGGCGAACAGCGTTTTTTTTGAACCGAAGCCCCTCGCGGCGCAGGAACTTCCAAACCGTGTCGTGCGACACCGTCACCCCACGCGCCGCGAGTTCATCCTTCAGCCCATGCAACGTCAAATGCGATGTCTGGTTGATGCGCTCGACGATGAACGCCCGATGCGGTTCAAGAACGCGCTTGCGATGCCCGCCCATCTTGCCCGGCGCCACCGAGCCGGTTGCCCGGTAGCGCTGGTGCCACTTCACGGCCGAGGAGACGGCAATCCCGAAGCGGCTGGCAGCCGACCGGCAGCTCTCGCCCGCCTCGATCGCACCGACCACACGCTCCCGAAGATCCTTGGATAGAGGTGCTGTCATCCGATGCTGGCCTCCTCTCCAGCCAGCATCTTGAATCACAAAATCACCCGAACCGGAATCCCTCCCGATTCCGCCAATCACTGAACCGCTCTAGCGCCACGCCGAAGCCAAAGTGCCCCGGTCGTGGCCCTCGCGAAATCCGCTTAGCCAGACAAACACGAACAGCCGCTCGCCTCATCAGGAAAACGGACAAAAACATAACAATATCATGAAGTTAAATGGCAGAGAGGGGGAGATTCGAACTCCCGATACCCTTGCGAGTATGCCGCATTTCGAGTGCGGTGCAATCGACCACTCTGCCACCTCTCCGCGGTGGCGCTGTCAGCGCGATTGGCCTGATACATGGCTCCGCCAGAGATGACGCGGCTGGCGTGCCTTGAACGTGCCGTCAAGCCGGCCAGTAGATGCGCTTCAAGGGGACCAACTGCTTCGTCTCGACGTCGAGCTTGTCATAGACCTCGATCAGCGCCTCGACCAGATCGTCGATGGACATCAAGTGAACCGGAATGTTGGCGCGCTCGGCTTCATAGTGTGCATCCTTGCTGAATCCGCCCGTCGAGACGTAGAGGCCCTTGTCCTGCGGATGCCGACCGCCCAGGAAGCTGCGGATCGCCTGAGCGCCCATCGAGCCTTGCCTGTGCTTTACTTCAACGATGATGCGAGGGGCTTCAAATCCAAACCCATCGGGCGATGCCACAATGTCCTTGCCGCGATCTGGTCCGGATGGTGAGACCTGCGTCTTGTAGCCCATCGCCCGCAACAATCCGGCGACAAGCTCCTGCATGTCGGACCAATCGAGAGCGGACAGGCGATCTTTGGTGAACTCGATCGCCTTGCTTTGAATGCTCTTGAAAACATCCTCTTCAGCCTGAACCTCGTTCCGGACATCCGATTCTGGTGCGGGCTCATGGGAACGCATCGCACGACGCAAATCGGCCACTACCTCATCTGACAAGAGAAATAGCGTCGAGATCGCCCCCAGGCTGTTGCGGCTGGAGACAGACAGCAGGTCCCGCGACACCTCCTCTTCCCAGGCAACGCGGCGGACATTTGGATCTGCCTCGTCGACGGAAGGATCCCACTCATAGTCGCCGACCAGCTTACCGACGAGATAGACGCGGCGGCCGGGGTCATAGGTGACGACCGTCTCGCCTTTTTTCATCTCCGTATTGAAGCGATGAATCTGGCCAGTGGCCATCGCTGCGCTTTGCGGAGACAGCTCAGGCCACTGCTGCTTCACCCTGGCTAGGATAGAGTCCCGGCTGCGCAAGGCGCTCAGATCGCCGATCTCCCGCCAACCTATTGCAACCACACCGCGTTCTTTGAACACGTCGTAAAGCCTGCCCTTGCGCTCCGCGCGCACCATCCATGCATTCACAGGCTCGTTCCCTCCTGGCCCCTTCATTGAGACCGAACCTAGGTTGCGGTGAGATGGCAAATCAAGGGCCGATCGCCTCTTGTCTCTGTGCTCGCTGTGGCTACTGTCGCCGGCTGAATGCGCAATAGGATGAGACATGCTAACCGGTGAAATTCGCTCGAAGGTCGATCAGGTCTGGAATGCCTTCTGGGCGGGCGGGATCGCCAATCCGCTCGAGGTGATCGAGCAGATCACCTATCTCCTTTTCATGCGCGGCCTGGATGACATCCAGACACGCGAGGAGAACAAGGCGAACACGCTCGGCCGGCCGATCGAGCGCGAAATTTTTCCGGAAGGCGTCTATCGGATCGTCCGCGACGACGAGACGGGCGAGATCAAGGAAGAAATCACCTATTCGATGCTTCGGTGGTCGCGCTTCAAAAACGACGCGCCATCGCGAATGTTCTTCCTGGTCTCCGACAACGTCTTCCCCTTCCTGCGCGACATGGCCGAAAAGGGCACGGCGCATTCGGAACACATGAAGGGCGCGCGCTTCACTATCCCGACGCCGGGCCTGCTCGCCAAGGTGGTTGACCTCCTGGCGGACATCCCGCTGGAGGATCGTGACACCAAGGGCGATCTCTACGAATATATGCTCGGCAAGATCGCGAGCGCTGGCCAGAACGGCCAGTTCCGCACGCCGCGCCACATCATCAGATTGATGGTCGAGTTGACCGCGCCGACGCCGAACGATGTGATCTGCGACCCGGCCAGCGGCACATGCGGCTTCCTCGTCGCGGCAGGCGAACATCTACGCGACCACCACAAGAGCCTTTTTCGCGATGCCGAACTGAACCGGCATTTCCATAACGGCATGTTCAACGGCTATGATTTCGACCAGACCATGCTGCGCATCGGCTCGATGAACATGCAACTGCATGGCATCGAAAACCCGGATATTCGCTATCGGGATTCGCTGGCTTCCGGCCATGCCGACGATGCCGACAAATATTCGCTGATACTGGCCAATCCGCCCTTTGCCGGTTCACTGGATTACGAGACGACGGCCGCCGACCTTCTGTCGATCGTCAAGACGAAGAAGACCGAGTTGCTCTTCATGGCGCTGTTCCTGAAGCTCTTGAAGCCCGGCGGCCGTGCGGCGGTCATCGTGCCGGATGGCGTGCTGTTCGGCTCGTCCAAGGCGCACAAGGCGATCCGCAAGATGCTGGTCGATGACCATAAGCTGGACGCCATCGTCAAGCTGCCCTCCGGCGTGTTCAGACCCTATGCCGGCGTCTCGACGGCCATCGTCTTCTTCACCAAGACCAATTCCGGCGGCACGGATCATGTCTGGTTTTACGATATGCAGGCCGATGGCATGAGCCTGGACGACAAGCGCCAGATGCTGGTCTCCGAAGACAAGTTCGGGCCGGTGCCGAAGGCGGCGCTCAGCCAGAACGAGCACGCGAAGAACAACCTGCCGGATGTCGTCGCCCGATGGGCCGAGCGCAACGGCGCCGAGCGCGCCAATCCGCGCACCGGCCAGAGCTTTGCCGTGACGCGGGAAGAGATCGCGGCGGCCCAATACGACCTCTCGCTCAACCGCTACAAGGAAGTGGTGCATGAAGCTGCAGAGCATCGTCCGCCGAGGGAGATCATCACGGAGCTGTTGAAGCTGGAGGACGAGATTGCAGAGGGACTGAAGGAATTGGAGGCGATGCTGTGAGTGTTCGCATAGCCCGTCTCGAAGAGGTCTGCGAAATCAATCCAAGAACGCCTAAGAGCATCAACGACGACACGCCAGTGTCCTTTCTGCCGATGAGCGCGGTCTCGGAAGATGGATACGTCGCCTTCGAGGAACCACGCACTTATCGCGAGGTCAAAAAGGGATACACCTACTTCGAGCGGGGTGACGTGCTTGTTGCCAAGATCACACCCTGCTTCGAAAATGGAAAGGCGGCCTCGACAGGCACAATTCAGAACCAGCTAGGCTTTGGTTCAACCGAATTTCATGTCCTCCGCCCTTCGTCTGATCTCGATCCGAAGTATGCTTTTTATCTGCTGTGGAGCGAGCGGTTCAGGACCATAGGCGAAAAGGGAATGACAGGCAGTGCCGGCCAGAAGCGTGTCCCGGCCGATCTCCTGAGACGCCTCGAAATCCCCCTCCCTCCACTCGACGAGCAGAAGCGGATTGCGGCGATCCTGGATAAGGCTGATCAGCTGCGCCAGAAGCGCCGCCAGGCCATCGCGCTGCTCGACAGCCTCACCCAGTCGATCTTTCTGGAGATGTTCGGGGATCCGGTGACCAATCCGAAGGGGTGGCCCATAGGACGGATAGGCGATCTTCTGGAGAGCACCAACTATGGGACGAGTGGAAAGGCGGGGGCACGCGGAACACTTCCTATCCTCCGAATGGGAAACGTGACGAGTGACGGCCGAATCGATACGTCTGACCTCAAATACATTGATTTGAGTTCCACAGAACGCCCTAAATACACGGTCCGCCGAGGGGATCTGCTATTTAACCGAACGAACAGTGTGGACTTGGTCGGGAAAACCGCCGTCTTTGAATTGGATGAGGAATTTGCGTTCGCCGGTTACCTAGTCAGAGCGCGGACAAACAAGAAAGCGACACCAGAGTTCATTTCGTCCTACCTGAATTCGCCATTTGGCAAGGCGCTGCTTCGCGGAATGGCCAAAAGCATCGTTGGCATGGCAAATATCAACGCCAAAGAGATGCAGGGAATCCGAATCCCGACTCCGCCCGTCGATTTGCAGCAAATATTTTCGGAGAAGCTCAATCAAGTGAAGAAACAGCGCCAGAATTTTCTACCGCTGGATCAGATGGGAAAGGATTTATTCGCTTCCCTCCAGCACCGCGCCTTCTCCGGCCAGCTCTGAACCGACATGACGATCGGCACCTACAAGCTGACCTTGCCGGCCGAAATGCTCCGGCGCGGCTTCTGGCTCTATGCCTGGCGTGTTGTCGGACCGGCCGGCGAAGAGCTCGTCTATGTCGGTCGCACCGGGGACAATTCAAGCCCGAATGCCTCGCCGGCCTATATCCGCATGGGGCAGCATCTGGGTTCCGCCAAGACCCAGAACGCCCTTCGAAAGCATCTGTCGAACAAGGGCATCCCGCCCGAGCAGTGCCGCTCATTCGAGCTGATCTCGCACGGCCCGATCTATCCCGAGGTTGAAAAGCCCGGCAAATTCAACCATGAAGACAAGATGCTGCGCGAACAACTCATGGTAGAGCACGTGCCGTTGCGCGACATTGTCGGCGCGATGGAAAAGCAGCTGGCCAGAGACCTGAAGGACGTCGGTTACGCCGTGCTCAACACCGTCAAATGGCGCCACGACGTCGATCCGGAACTCTGGAAGCCGGTCCGCGCCGCGTTTGCGGAACACTTTCCAAAATTGCAGGGCTGATGCATGTCCAACTTCGCCTTCCTCGCGGCCGAATTTCCAGAGATTTTCGACAATGCGAAGCGGGCGGAGGGCTATGTCTCAGGCGATCCGCGCACGGCCGCCTTCTATGCCCGGCGCACGGTCGAGCTTGCCGTGCAATGGGCCTACAAGAACGACAGCGGGCTGCACTTTCCCTATGACGACCGAATCTCGGCGCTGATCCACGAGCCGAGCTTTCAGGAACGCGCTGGCCAGGCGGTCTTCACCAAGGCCAAGCTGATCATCCGCATCGGCAACCGCGCCGTGCACGAAACGCGAGACACCTCGGCCCAGGACGCCACCGACGCCGTCCGCGAGCTTTTTCATCTCTGCTTCTGGCTGGCACGCACCTATGGCAAGGCCCCGCCGGCAGACGGGCTGACGTTCGACGGAGCGCAACTGGCCCGCAAGGATGACCTGGTCAGGAAAGCCTTCGCCGAGCTGACGCGCCTCAAGGCGGAATCAGAGGCGAAAGACAAGGCCTTTGCCGATCTGCTGCGCGACAAGGGCGATCTCGATGCCGAGCTGAAGGCGGCCCGCGCCGAGCGCGACCGGATCCGCCGCGAGAACGCGGCGCGGCCGGACACGCACGACTATTCCGAGGCCGAGACGCGCGACCGCTATATCGACCTGCTGTTGAAAGAGGCGGGCTGGAAGCTCGACCAGCCGCGCGACCGCGAATTCCCGGTCGATGGCATGCCCAACGCCGAGGCCAAGGGCTTCGTCGACTACGTGCTCTGGGGCGACGACAACAAGCCGCTGGCCCTGGTCGAGGCCAAGCGGACCAAGCGCGACCCCCGCGCCGGCCAGCAGCAGGCCAAGCTCTATGCCGATTGCCTGGAACAGCAATGTGGCCAGAGGCCGGTCATCTTCTACACCAATGGCTACGACCACTGGATCTGGGACGACGCCGCCTATCCCCCACGCGAGGTCTCGGGCTTCTACAAGATGGACGAGCTGCAGCTGCTGATCCAGCGCCGCGCGAGCCGAAAAGCCATCGGGGGTCTGCCGATCGACAAGAAGATTGTCGAGCGCGACTACCAGCATCGCGCCATTCGACGCGTGACCGAGGCATTCGAAAAGAATATGGGCCGCAAGACCCTGCTCGTGATGGCCACGGGATCGGGCAAGACGCGTGTTTCGATTGCGCTGGTCGATCTGTTGATGCGCGCCGGATGGGTCAAGCGTGTGCTCTTCCTTGCCGACCGGGTGGCGCTGGTCAACCAGGCGGCCCGAGCCTTCAAGGCGCAGCTGCCGGATGTGTCGCCCGTCAATCTCGTGACGGAGAAGACGGGCGAAGGCCGCGTTTTCCTGTCGACCTATCCGACGATGATGAACCTGATCGATGAACGGCAAGGTGGCAGCGCGCGCTTCGGCGCGGGACACTTTGACCTGGTCATCATCGACGAGGCGCACCGGTCGGTTTACCAGCGCTATGGCGCGATCTTCGACTATTTCGACAGCCTGCTTGTCGGCCTCACCGCCACGCCAAAAGACGAAATCGACCGCAATACTTATGACCTTTTCGACCTCGAGGACGGCATCCCGACCGACGCCTACTCCCTCGACAAGGCGATCGCGGACGAATGGCTGGTGCCGCCGCATTCGGCTTCCGTGCCGCTCAAATTCCAGCGCGAGGGCATTCGTTACGACGAGCTCTCCGACGCGGAAAAGGAAGAGTGGGACATGTTGGAGTGGGACGAGGAGGACGGCGACCCACCCGACAGTGTCGATGCCGAAGCGATCAACAAATGGCTGTTCAACGCCGACACGGTCGACAAGGTGCTGGCCCATGTGATGACAGAGGGAGTGAAGGTCGCCGGCGGTGACCGCCTCGGCAAGACCATCATCTTCGCCAAGAACCAGGCCCACGCCGAATTCATCGAGCAGCGGTTCAACATCGCCTATCCGCATCTTGCGGGACATTTCGCGCGCGTCATCACCTTCAAGACGACCTACGCGCAATCGCTGATCGACGACTTCTCGAAGAAGGACGGCAATCCGCATATCGCCATTTCCGTCGACATGCTCGACACCGGCATCGACGTGCCGGAGATCGTCAACCTCGTGCTCTTCAAGCTGATCCGTTCTAAGACGAAGTTCTGGCAGATCATCGGTCGCGGCACGCGGCTTTGCCCGGATCTCTTCGGCCCCGGCGAGCACAAGGAATTCTTCCGCGTTTTCGACTACTGCCAAAACCTGGAATTCTTCCGCCAGAATCTGCCACCCGACGAAAGCCAGAACGCAAAATCCCTCAGCGAGCGGCTCTTCGCGGCACGATTCGATCTCGTGCAAGCTTTGGACGAGAAGGAGGTCTTGGAGAAGCCGCCAGGCGTCGCGGATGCAGGTGCTGGCTACGATGCCGGCCCCGATGTGCCGCCAGATGAAAAGACGATCCGCGATGGCGCGCTCGCCTTCCTGAAGACCTACGTCGCCACGATGAATCTCGACAACTTCATCATTCGCGGAAAGCGTGCACTGGTGGAGAAGTATCGGACGCCAGAGGCCTGGGGTTCGCTGAACGAGGACGTGCGCAAGGAGCTCATCGACGAACTCGCTCCGTTGCCGAACGAGATGAAGAGCGAGCCGGAAGAGGCCAAGCGCTTCGACCTCTTGATGTTCAATCTGGAGATTGCGCTGCTGAAGGGATCGAAGCGTTTCGACAAGCTGAAGAAGCAGCTGGTCGATATCGCCTCGGCGCTGGACGAGCAGACGGCCATCCCCGCAATCGCCTCCCAGCATGCGCTGATCCTCGACGTGCTGTCCGATGTTTGGTGGGAAGGGATTACAGTGCCGCTGCTGGAGCTGGTCCGGCTCCGGCTGCGCAATCTGGTTCATCACATCGAGAAGCGGAAGAAGGCGATCGTCTACACCAACTTCGCCGACGAACTTGGCGAAGGCACCGAGCTGGAATTGCCTCAGGTGGGGGAGATCGACTTTGCTCGCTTCAAACGGAAGGCAAGGCATTTCCTGCGAGCACACGAGGACCATATCTCGATTGCAAAGCTGCGCCACGGCAGAGCGCTGACAGCGACCGATATGGACGAGCTGCAAGCCATGCTTCTCGCTGCAGGAATCGGCGACGCAAAGCACTTCGAGAAGGCAACCGAAGTCTCTCACGGCTTTGGCGCGTTCGTCCGCTCCCTGGTAGGCTTAGATCGGGCTGCCGTGGCTGAGGCGTTTTCGAGCCTCCTATCTGACACCACTGCGACAGCGGATCAGATCGAGTTCATCGACATGGTGATCGAACATCTAACGGAAAAAGGCGTTATGGATCCCGGCCTCCTATATGAAAGCCCATTCATTGACGTCGCCCCGAGCGGTCCTGAAACGGTATTTCTGCTCGCCGACGTGAAGCAGCTGGTATCGGCTATCCGCACTCTCAACGACAGCGCGCTGGTGAGCCACGCTCCAGAGCCGAGCTTCGCCCAGGCCGGGAAGTAATCGTTCGGTCGAACAGAGCGCCCGCGACATCTGCACCAGCGCTGGAGCGCCACGTATCGATTGCCGCGTCAAGCAAGCTCGCTGGCAGACGCGGATGCTGTTGGAGCCGAGAGCCAATGCTCGGAATGCCATACCGGCCCTGAGTCACCGCAGACGATTTCTCAGGGCCAGGCAGGATCGGATAGCCGGCTTGAATGGCTTTAGCGCTCGGCTCGTCGCGCCTTTTTAGGTGAGCCCGCCAATGCCTGAGCGAATTCTTTTAAACAGCCGGTCGTGGTGAGGCGCCCCGCAGCGCTCAGCTTCCAATGAACAAGCCGAGCATGTAGCATCAGAGCAATCTCGCGCGCCAAACCCCGGTCAATCGGCTTATGGATGTCCGAGAGGCTATTTCAGGTGACTTGCGGGGGCGCAGTGGGCACGTTTCTTTGGCGCGGAGCGTTCCGCTCGATCATTTTTTGGATCATCGTCGCGGCAACGGTGGCGGCGATCGACATCCTAACCCCATTGGATGTTCGTCTAATCGCTGGTCGCATCGGAGCCGCTTTAGCACCCGTGCTACGGGGCGAGCCTGTCCCACCCGAAGGCATGGAGAATCTGAGCAAGCCGGACTTCGCCTTTTCTCTAGCAGGACTGCTAGTTTCATTTGGCGCGGGCCTATTCCTCGCTTTCGCGCTCCTTCACGCATTTGCAATACGATTTTCACTTCGGCGGGTGGGCCGAACATTCGATGCCTATGGGGATCGTCCCTCCTTCGCAAGGGCGTATGAAACAAGCATTTACCCGAGTTTGATCGCACATCCGTTGCTCGGCCATGCGTGGCGCGAGTTCGATGAAACGCTCCTCAAGGGTGACGTTGATAGTGGTGGCGTCATAGGCAACACCGTCCGCCCCCAAAGCTTCATCAACTACGGTCTTGTCCGGGAACGCCTAACGGGTCTTAAGCTGATCACCAGTATCCCGGGTTACTTCGTTGGGGTCGGGCTGTTGCTGACCTTCACGGGAATTGTCTTGGCGCTGTCAAAGGCAGGCAATGCAACGACAGCATCCCTAGTCAATAACGACACGCCCGCCATGATGAAGGCAATGTCGGATCTCCTTGAGGTCGCATCGTTCAAGTTCGTCACGTCGATCGCCGGCCTTGGCATGTCGATTTTGCTGGCCCTTCTCTTCAAGGTCCTCGTGGTCGGCATCGAATCGAGCTTCGTTCGTTTCTGCGACCGCGTCGAGAAACAGCTGCGATATACCGCGCCACAGTCGATCGCTGTTGAGATGAACGAGACCGCCAAGGAACAAGCCACCCAGCTCAAGGAAATCAACAGCGACCGCTTCTTTTCCCGCATGGGCGAGCAGTTATCTCCCCAGATCGGCATGGCCTTCGCCGGAGCAATCGAGCCGATGACGCGGAGCATCGGCGATGCGATGCTAACCATGGCAAACCGCAGCGAGAGTGGCGTTGGCGAACTGCTCGATCGGTTCTCGTCGTCCGTTCAGGGGAGTGCGGGAACCGAACTAAAGCAATTGGGCGAGACGCTGGCTCGCATGCAGTCCACTCTCGAAACGACTCAGAAGCGCTTGCACGGAACTGGCGAAGAATTCGCCATTCGCATGACAGAAGCCGCCAACGCGCTTCGCGAGACCTTCGATCGCGCCAACAGCAAGCTGGACTCCGATCTCAGCACGGCAGCCTCCGGAGCATCGGCAAAGGTCGAGGACGCGATGGGCCGGGTCATGCAGCGCCTAGAAGGCCAAGTAGGTTCGCTCATGACCAGCATGGCAGACTTTGCCGCATCCAACTCAGCAAACCTGGACGAGACACGCAGTAAGGTCGCCGATGCACAGAACGCGGCGGTTGCAAGCATCTCGGCCGCATCAACAGAAGCCGCCAAGGCGCTAGAGACCGGCGTTGCCGAGGCGCTCTCAAGAGTAGCCACGGAGGTGGAGCGATTTGCTGTCGCGATGCGTTCCGGCGAGGCAGCCCTATCCGGGCAGGCGCAAGCGATCAGCAATGCGACCGAGCAGACACGTCAAGTCGCCACCTCGTTTGGCCAGACGGCGACCGATGTTCGTGCGGCCAGCGGCCCGCTTCTGCAATCTAGCGACCGTATCGCGCGCGCGTCGGAGCAGATGGGAGTGTCCATCGATCGCGCCACCACCAGTCTGGAAAATGGGAGCGCCGCAACAACGGCTCTCGCCGGGTCCCTCGCGAGCCAGTCGCAAGAACTGATGGCGATCTGGGAGAATTACCGGTCCCAATTTGACAAGGTGGATGAAGCGTTGGGAAGCGCCGTCCGGGAGCTGGGCAGCGCGACCGAGGCACAAGCGGCCACACTGGGCCGATATGCGAAAGACATGAATGCCGACTTGGCCAAGGTGATGGATAGCCTTCGCCCGCTCCTGGATGGCCTTGAACAAAATACCGATGCCATAGCCGACAGCGTGGAAACGCTCGCCAAATCCATGACACGCGTCGCAGCGGAGTGATGCGATGGCGTTTATCGATGACAGTCCAGGGCAAGATCACCACAGCGAAGAAGACGAGAACTATTTCGTCTCGATGACCGATATGATGGTCGGTATCCTGTTTATCTTCATCATCATGCTGATGGTGTTCGCGCTGAATTTCAAACAGAAGACCGATGTCTCTGTCGAACAAATCGAACGTCTCGAACAGGCTCGCCGGCAGGCCGAATTGGTGGCGGAACGTCTGGGCTCTCTCAAGGAGCAAGTGCGCGCCGAGCTGCAGCAGATCAACAAATCGGATCAGGTCCGATCTGCCTTGCTTCAGCAGATCCGCGCGCGTCTCGCAGCCCAGGGCCTCGACGTTCAAATTGATCTTGCCAACGGCGTTTTACGACTGACGGAGGACGCGGTTCGCTTCCCGGCAAGCAGCGCTGCGCTGACCGGTCCCGCCTCGGCAAACGTCCGCAAGATTGCCCTGGTGCTCCGGGAAGTGCTTCCCGCTTACGCGTCATGCGTGCCGACCCAGAACGTCACCTGCGCAACGGATCCCGACGCAACTTCCGTCGAGACGGTATTCATCGAAGGTCACACTGATGTGACCGGCTCTGACGAAGCCAATTGGCAGCTTTCTACGGAGCGAGCCGTGAATACCTATCGACAGATCACGACCTCCGAGCCCGTGTTGCGCACGCTCACCAATCGCGCCCAGCGTGAGATCATCTCAGTATCCGGCTACGCGTCGACCCGACCCGTGATCGACGAAACGAACACGGTTGCCTATGCCAGCAATCGCCGGATCGACCTGCGTTTTGTGATGGAGGTCGATGGCGGGAAACGGCTGCAAGAAGTGCTGGAGCTGACCGACGAGATGGAAGGACAGCTGCAGAATCTGCGCTCTGCTATCGATGCCGCCGATGTCAAATAGCCTTCACAACGCCTGCAATGGCCTTGTCCAATGGCTTGCCATATCGCCAAGCCCGACATCAGCTGTCACTCCACTGTCGCAGTTGGCCAGCCGTCTGGAGCAGAGTGGAAATAGCATCGAGCGACGTCCTGCGAACGACTATGACCAGATTGCCACCCATCTTCGGAGCGAACTTGCCACGGGCGCGTCGCTGACCAACCGGCAGCTGAAACATGCCGCCTGGTGTCTATGGTCAACGACACCTGCCCTGACCGAGAATCCAGAACAGGTCTCTGCACTCCTTCGTCAATTCAGCAATGCCGATAGCGACCGACCGTTCCGAACACTGGCGACCTCCTTCATGGCATCCTTTGCCAGCGATATGCCGAGCCGCCGTGAGACTGCCGACACACTGTCTACTCTCTCACAGAAATGGGGAGGTCCGTGGGGCACACTGCATCAGAGATTTCGTCTTTTTGATCTTGAAGTCGGCCCGCAGCGCTTAGCCGATGCCGTAATCGCACAAGACAAGCCCGCACCAGAGATTCTCAAAGATGCGGGCCTCAGCGCGATCAACGCCCAGTCCGGTTATTCAAAAGCAGTTACACGAGCGCTGCTCGACCGGCTGGCGGAAGGGCGAAATATCGACCACATGACGCGACTGGAGCGCATTAAGCGTTATGCGATGACCGGCGACGGCAAGTCTATCTATGATGATTTGCGCCCAAACCTCGTCGAGGCGCTGCTACGGCCTTTCCAGCATGGGAAGATCGACAATCTCATTCGCGACGCGTTTCTCAAGGTCGTGTTGGCACTCCTGGGCGATCCGCGTCTCAAGCGGGGCAACTGGGCCTTCGTGCCGAATCCGCTGCGCGAAATCGTGCAGCGCTGGCTCACCGAGCTATCGCTTCGTCAGTTCTTCGACATTGTGGACCTTACTGCGAACGACCGAATGTGGCGGGATCGCCGAGCGTTCTGGGAAAGCGCATTCGAAAAGAACCTAGTCGACGGCGCCTGGGTCGCGTTCGGCCCCGAAGGAAGGCAACTGGCGCGAGAGGCTTTCGGAACAACCGCAGAATTTGCAACACTCGCATCTGGACGACGTCAGATCGAATCTGGGCATGCGGTCCTTCTTCTGCGTATTGGCAACGGCGTGGTTGCCGATTGGAGCCACAACGGCAAGTGCAATATTTGGTCCGATGCATCAGACCCGAAAGCACCGAAACTATTCGAGCGTTCTTATGAAGCAGACCGTATTAGCATCCACAAAGGCCCGGGAAATTTCGAAACAGAATCACTTCTGAGCCTCATGCACGTAGGCAAATGGCAGGATAGAGTTGCCAAGCGGCTTTATGAGATGACTGGCATCAGGATCACTCGATCAGACTACGGGAGACCTTAATGGCCCAGACCTTCGTCACGCAACCTACGTCGTCTGGTGCAACAATCAAGCGTTCGGAACGATCAATGTTTCGTAGCAGGCCGCTGCCTTTCACAGAATGGCACTCGACTGACGAAACGTCTCTTTCTGCCATCCGCTACTTGAGGCGGCTCGTTGACGAGGGGCATGCACGGCCCGGAGACGAAGGACTGGCGGTAGGTTCCGAGAGCATCGTCGCGATGCCGGCCTCTATCGCCGATCACCTTGCTATTCCTCCCTTGGCGTCATTGACCTTGATGCTAACCATCGAAGGCCGGGTCGAGAGCCCAGACGGCCTAATTCGTTTCGTCTGGCAAGATCGCAATATGCGACGGGCGACGCCGGTCATCATCGGTCCGTTCGCCAACATCGGCGGCGAGACGGGGCGCCTGGCGGCGCCAATCTTCGCGCTCCTCGAGGCAGTCCAGCAATACAATGCAAGTCACGACCAACCAGGAGAGGCGAGAATTGGCCCCTGGCTAGGTGTCCAGCATGCTCTTGAGACCGCCACCGGCCAGACGGTCACAACCGACAAGACATTGCAGAACCTTCGTATTTTTCAAGCCGGTGCCTTTGCGCTCGACGTGCGCGAGGCGGCAGGTGGCCCGCAGATCACGCCAGTGCTGATGGCGCGCGCAATGCGCCAGTCCCTCGCCGACGAAGCCGACTCGCCCGAGTCCAACAATGGCGAACTGCCAGAACAGCCCTCCCCAGATCGACGCCCCGATAACGAGGCCGATGCCTTGCTCGTGCCGGAGATGCAGCGCGCCTTCCTGGCCGAATTCAATCGCCAGCCCGGCAAGACACGGCCAGCCATCCCTCTTGGCCGCAATGCGTTCGTTCTGATCGAGCCAGAATTGCAGGTCGCTCTGGATGTCGTGAAGGCGGCCCAAGGTGCCCCTCCGGCCGAGCGGCGCAGCTTCATCGCCAACCCGCGCGCATTCCTCAATCGGGAGTTGGGAGAAGCAGCCGACCCAGCAGGTTCGGTGTTCGTCGAGACCCAGCAATATTCCTCGCGTGTGATCGGCTTGGGACGATGGGAGAAGCCGAGTCTAAGCTGGCTGACAAAGCACAGCACAGGATGGCTTCCGGAGAGATTTGCGCTTGCGATCGGCGACCGCCAGTTCGAGCTGACGCCTGACGATGTGGAGACCCTCAAGACGCGTGTCGAAGAGGCTACCTATCGCTTCGCGGAAACCGTTGAGTTCAAGGACCAGCCTATTCCAGTGGCGGAGGCTATCGACGCGCTTGAAAGCCTTCAAGGGTTCCACGAGCCAAGTCGGCCCGCTGTGGAAGCTCTTCCTGATCAATCCGATTTGGCAGACTCGGATACGCCCAAGTCGAAGGACACAGACGTCCTTCTGATTGACGATCACATTGAAGGCTCCGGATTTGCTGCCACGATCACACCACGCAAAGTCCCCCTTTTCGAAAGCATTCCAACCGATCTGTTGCAGTCCAATCGACCAAAACCACATCAGGAAGAAGGATTTGCCTGGCTAGTCCGCTCATGGGCTTCCGGGATGCCGGGCGTGCTTCTGGCCGACGACATGGGGCTCGGCAAGACCTTCCAGGCGCTCTGTTTCCTGGCCTGGTTCAGATCCAACCAGAAGGCCGCGGGCAGGCGCGGGCGTCCATTTGAAGGCCCAGTCATCGTCGTTGCACCCACGGCCCTGCTACTGAACTGGCAGGCAGAGGCCAACTTGCATCTTGTGGATGGGAGCCTCGGCGAGTGCCTCAAGGCATTCGGCCCCGGCCTCTCCCGCTTGAAGACCAAGAGTGGAGCAGATTGGACACCGGAGGATGCGCTGGACATCGAGCGCCTGCGGGACGCCGACTGGATCCTGACAACCTACGAGACGTTGGCGACCTATCATCGCGTGTTCGCTCGCGTGCCCTATTCTATAGGGGTCTTCGACGAAATGCAGAAGGTGAAAGCACCCGATACACTCAATACCACCGCGATCAAGGCGCTGAACGTCGACTTCGTGATTGGCATGACGGGCACGCCGATCGAAAATCGCCTCGAAGATCTGTGGTGTATATTGGATCGCGTCGGCCCCGGATATCTTGGGGGCCTGCGCGAGTTCTCCAAGACGTATGTTACCGAATCGGCAGAGCCTCTGAAGGCCTTGAAAGCCAAGCTGGACCAGCCAACCGCGTCCCATCCGCCGATCATGCTGCGACGGATGAAACAGGATATTCTCGAGGGGTTGCCGCCTAAGACCTTCAAGACCTATCCGGTCTCGATGCCGCCTGAGCAATCCGCTGCCTATGCACGTGCGGTCGCCTCGGCCAAGGATGGCGATCGCTCCATGGGCGCGATGCTCAAGGCCATTCATGCATTACGCGGCATCTCCCTTCACCCGCACGGAAACGTCGGTGTCGACGTATATGATGCCCAGTCCAGAAAGAGATGGATCGGTCAGTCAGCGCGGGTTCGGACGACACTCGACATCCTCGCCGAGATCCAGCGCGCCGGAGAAAAGGCGCTGGTATTTATCGAGGATCGTGCCGTCCAAGCTGCCTTTGCGTCGGTGGTAGCTGCCGAGTTCAGGCTGGACCGGGAACCCGATATCATCAACGGAGCCCTGGCCGGCGACAAACGTCAGGCTGTGGTAGAAAAATTTCAATCTCTACCGAACGGCTTTGCAGTCCTGATCCTGTCACCAAAAGCCGCCGGCATCGGCCTGACGATCACAGCCGCCAATCACGTCATTCACCTGAGCCGGTGGTGGAACCCGGCCGTCGAGGATCAATGCAACGACCGCGTATATCGAATTGGGCAGTTCAGGCCGGTCACGATCCATGTCCCGATTGCTGTTCATCCGGCACTAGGGGATGCATCCTTCGACAAAAAGCTCGACGCACTTCTCGATCGCAAGCGAACGCTCTCGCGGGACATGCTCGCCCCCCCGGTAGCGGATGGAGATGTAGCCGAGCTGTTCTCTGGTGCAATTGATTGAACCGCTCCGAAGACGTTGGTCCTCCTAGCCCCCCAACGATTGAGCTTCTCAAGCCACCACGGACAGCGCTCGACCCCACATACCAACTGCCGACTCAGAGAAGCTCACTGGCGGACACCAGCGCCTTCGCAGCTACAGGACAGCACCTGGAGCATCGAGCCAGCCCTGAGTCACCGCTGCCAGTTTGTGCCTCGCCACCAGGATGAGCAGGCTAACCACAAGCCCACGACCAGGCAGGCACGGGCCGAAGCTCAGAAATTGACTGGCAGGTGCCGACGACGGAGCTAAGCCCGAACTATCGGATCGCCATCATAGCGATCGACGGACCATTGGTGCCTGTTGGGTCCCCCGATGGCCTTGAGCGGATCTGTGAACGTCTTTTCATCCGTGGCGCGTTTCAGACGCGGTGCAAGCGGGGACTAAGTCACCACGGCTATGGCCAAGATTTGCGACGAGCGGCGGCGGAGACCGCTTCGCAGGTGGGCCACCTCGCGTCCCCTGGGTTTGAGCCGGAACGGCTCGTTCGAGAGGGCGTCTCCATCGTCGAGGCATTTCCCAATGCATTCCTCGGCGTTCTTCTCCCAGACGCTTGCTTCTCGGGCCCCGCTGCCGGAAAGCGCAAGAAGTTCGACTGGTTGTATGAGCACGCCATACGACAAGGTGTGTTCGAGACAGTGATGGAAGCTGTAGGCTGGGAGAACCCGGACCTGTTGGCCGCAATCCGAGCTGAAAGAGATCATGAGAAACGTGCCGCCTGGATCTGCTTGCTGACGGCGGCGTGTGCAGCAAGCGGCGAGGCAGAGGTCGTAGGCGATGCCGGAAGTGGATGGTTTTGGCTCCCGCCCCTTCGGCTCTGGGCTCCATGGGCAAAAAAAAACTGACGCGAAACAAACAGCAGCTGGGAGCAAACTGAATATCGATAGCCTTGATAGCGAATGCCGAGTCAGGGAAGCTCACTGGCGAGCACCAGCGCCATCGCAGCTACCCGACAGCATCCGAAGCGCCGAGCCAGCCCAGAGTCTGCGTAAACGCTCGGCGCCACACATCAGGTTGAGACGTCGGGGCCCCGCACCACCGTCCGGCAGTATGACCGGATCACCGGATCACCCCTGTCGACGATGACAGTTTCTGATGTCTCTAGAACAACGCCCTCATCAGAACTGGTGCTTCATGCCCTCAACTCGCAATCAGCCGGCCGCTGCCGCCATCATTAAGCTCCGACAGGAGCAGCAGAAACTGATCAAGATCGCGGCCGAACTTGACGCGCCGGTGCAACACTCCCTCGTCATTCAGATATCTAACCTAGAGCACCAAATCTTCGGGCTTGAGCAGATGAGCACCCCTCCCCGCAACAAGTAGCTGAATAGAGAAATGACGTTTGGCCGGATGTGGGCGGTCGTGATTCGCAACCCTAAAAGCTCGGCGGCGCTGGTCTCGCTGCGGAGCAATGGAGCTGCTAATCAGCGGCCTGGACTAGCTTATGCCATCGGACAAGGGCATCTTGGTTCGACAGCATCCAATCGCGCAGTTTGGCAGCAGCTAAAATTCCGGCTGATAACGCATCCAGTTGCGTCCAAAAATCCGCCTGATTGTCCACTGGCTCGGTCGGAATTGCTAGCACGAGACCGGGATTGGGCCGAAGCTTGGTAGCGGACTTTGCCGAAAAGCGCGCACCTAATGCACTAGCGTCCGCATCAAGCTGGTCAATCGCCGCCGCTGAAGCTTGCCCCCACCCTGCGAACGTTACGGCCACATAGTTCGCACGACGATCAGAACCACGGCCCAATTCATGCGCGAATCGCCTAGGGCGAATGAATATTGGTAACCCACCCAACGAGGCGGCCTGATCGAAGATCATAGATGTGCTCTCGCGCGGGTTCGCAGGCTTAAGCATGCTTGGGCCAGGCCGAATATCCGGGGCGAGTTCAGCAAGGAGCGCGACATAGCGGGCGTTAAAGTCACCCACGACTTTGTCAGGGATAGCCACGTAGCCGCGGCGGTGTTTATAGATTGCTTGATCTAAAATTTCGGCTCGGAACCCATATCGAAGAACGAGCTCGCTTCCCGCCTCGGCTTCCGTATCTCGAAAGTATGCGGCGACAGCCTCATAAGATACCGTAAAATCAAACTTACGAGTGAAGCCTGAATTTTGGGTCGCGTATCCGGATGGACAGGTAATTATCATCGCGGATCGTGTGTAACCGCCAGACAATACGTCGAGCTCCGCGCGATAGCTCTCCGCCTGGTCTGGCTGCTCGGATGCATCGAGCTTATTCTCGATAAGCAGCGCTGAGCGGGTCCCGTCTATGTGGAATATTTCGACGAATATGTCGATTTCTCTCCTAGAGCGGGTGCGTCGCTTGCTGTGCTTCACATCCCAAGAGGCAATCCCAACGAATATTTCTGCCTGCGCAGCCATCCAAACTACGAAATCAAAAGAAGCATGGAGCTCCTCTACCAATAGCAGGTCTATATCGCGCTCTGTGGCATGGCTAAGCGTCGGAGTGAATTCGTCGTTCACATTGTCCTCGTGAAGCTGACCGTCTGCAATTATAGGCTGCACGAGCTTATGGCTGTTTCGTTACAGTTGCCAAGATTGCCGCCTCGAGAATCGTAGGTCCCCCGCAGCAGAACCCGTGGCAATTCCGCGTTGCAGCCCAGCCTATCGGCGTTACCGTTCAGCTATTGGTCTTGAGACAATCCATGACGTTGAGGTGAGGTCACTGACACCAGCGGTATAAGGACCGCCGAGAAACGCTGAGACCCGCATCAGTGCACCACCGATATCGATTGCCGACTCAGGGAAGCTCACTGGCGAGCACCAGCGCCATCGCAGCTACCGGACAGCATCTGGAGCGCCGAGCCAGCCCTGGGTCACCGTAGGCAATTTCTCGCCGCGCCGGCCCGGTTCTCCTCACCGACGTCATCGCGTGCCTTTCAACCGCGGCCTGGGGCTTCCTCATCGCCGGCGCACTGCGCTTCCCAATCAACATCATTCACGACATCGGAATCTGGGTCGGGTGTTCTGAGATGGGCTATGTCGCCGCAGTTCTATTGGCCACGCTCGACCTCCTGCTCACCTTGGTTACTGGAGTGCGCAAACACAAGAATCTCGGGCCGATCCTGGTGTTGAACAACTTTCTCGGCTGGACCTTTCTCGGATGAGTCACCGCATTGTGCTGGTGCGTGTCGGACGACACCCATCGTCCACGACATCGAGGCATCCCTGGCGAGTCAACACGTTCGGGCCGAGCGGCTGATCGGCGTGAAGGCAGCGCCCAGGGCGTAAACGTTAGCGAAGGCGTGACTGGCGGAGAAGGACCCGCACAACTTTCGGTAGACTATCTCAGCACGCGAGCCTAGTTTGCCCAAACGTAACTTTGGGGGATGCTATGAATCCAGTCGCCATTATTCTTCTTGCGCTCGTGCTATTGGGTGCCTACCGCCTAATAGCGGCTAGTCAGCGGAGAAAAGGCCGGCTGCGCGCGCTTAAAGGCAAGTCATCCTTCCAGGCTAATCAATTGCTGGACGCGCAGGCCCCAAACTCGCCAGCTGTCGCTGTAGACGCAGATAGTCAGAAATTCGCATTGGCATATTCAGGAGCGGACGTTCTGTTTTTCGAATTTCCCGATCTTGTGGAAGTTGAGTTCAAAAGTAACGGCGACACGCTCGATACTGCCAATCGCGGCAACCAGGTAAAGGGTGCCATCATTGGAGGGCTTGTCACAAAGGGGGTTGGCCTCGGCGGCGGTCTCGGCGTTTTGATGGGCGGCGTAACCGGATCTCGCACTTCTCAGCAGAGAATTAAACGCCTCTCCCTGATGGTATACACTAATCGCCTCGACCGCCCCGCTCATGAAATCGTCTTCTTCGATCACCCTCAAGGCCAAACCATGAAGGATAAGCAATTGGTCGAAGCCGCTAAGCGGGCAAACGACTGGTATGCTCGCTTTCGCACCATCCTTCGTGCCACTCCGCAGGTTGTGACGATTGCTCAGGCGCCGGTGATCTCATCCGGCTCCGATGGCATTTTCCGCCACCGCGAAGTTTAGCAACCGAGGCTAGACTCGCCGGCGATCGTCCTGGAGCGCTCCAAATCTCTACGCGCTATAAGTAAATACGCACTGACCTGCTGAAGGAGCATCTCGATCCAGCTATCGCAGATTGCAGAGCTTGATACCCGAACTCACCAGCGAGCACTGGCGCTGTCGCAGTTACAGACAAGCATCTCAATCGCCGAGCATCCAATGAGATGTTGTGGATCGCATTGACACAACTTGGCGTAGGGGCTCTATCTGTCGCGCGGGATGCCAATGGGCAGGGGGAAGGAATTGCGCATCAATTTGTGTGCTGCGGTGTTGTTCGGAGCTTTGGCGCTTGATGCAGAGGCGGCAAGTTTTGACTGCCGAAAGGCTATGTCTCCAGTAGAAAAACTCATCTGCAGCAATAGGCAGCTCTCCGACATGGATGAGTATATGGGGGATCTATACGCACAACTGCGCAAGGTAGATCCCAGTAGGGTAGCATTGGCCAAACAGCAGATCGCATGGCTAAAGAGCCGAGATCGCGAATGCCCTCCTGAACGCCCGGTGAAACGCCCAGCCTTTGCCTGCGTGGCAAAGCGATTGGAGGCCCGCATAGACCATTTCAACGCTCAGCTCCAGGCATTGGGGGAAGGCGACATAGAGGGACCGGACGAGAATGATACCGGAATTAGTGTGGTAGCATCCACACCAACACCCAAGGCGAAACCGAAAATCACCAACGCACAGGCTAGCCGCGTCGCTTCTACCGCTGAAAAGTTCGATCCAGTCAAGGACGATCCGATCGGATCAGAATCGCAGCCTTTAGCTGAGGGGCGGTCCGAGGATGTTGCAAAACCCTCGACCGAGGCCAAGTCCTCGGTCGAGGCAAAACCACCTGCGGATCTCGTCGACAACAAGGTAATGGACGCGTATCGCGTCTATTACCTTCTCAAGGCGTGTGAGCAATCGCGCGTTCCAGGCGCCACGACTGATCCTGTTAAGCCGTTGATGAAGAAGATGGATGATGCCGCCAAGGCAATCGGTAAGGATACCGACAAACTCTGGGAAGTCGGCATCGCAACAGGATCAGAAGACGGAGAGGTTAATACGCTAATCTTGACGGCGGGGATGACAATACCGCTTTACGCCGTCGGTAGCCATCGTGACAAAGCGGGCATTCAACAGATGTGCGACATGATGGTCAATCTGGTGAATTTGCACGCGCAGGATGCACTAGCAGCAATGTCTCCCGATTCAGCCAAAGAAAAGTCAGACGGTTTCGCCAAGGACTTCTAGTCCAGGAGGCATCGTCCACGCCGCCGGCGACTCGCGAGAAGCGACACCAATACAATGGGCCAAAGCCTGCGACCGATATCGTGCTGAGATATCAGCATTGATCAGGGATCTTCTCAGAAAATATATGGTCGATGAATAACCTCGCGCGGAGCGCGCGACTGGGGAATCGGTTCATGCGTCTCTAGACGTTGGAATAACACGACGAATCGGCGCCCGTAGCTTCGCTCCGAAGGCTGCCGGTCCATCGACGCCCCCCATCGGGAGTTCAGCGCTCGACCCGCATGACCCTAGCCACGCCCGCTGACGGCATCCATCAGGACTGCCGTCCCCATAAGACAATCTGCCCTACGCCGTAACTGACTCCAATCGTGCCGATGCCAATGCCCCCCCGGCCTCGTTTGATCCGATGACGATCCATCGGAAGAATAGCGCATCGGCGGTCTATCGTTTCCTGGTCCGGAGGCATGGTGGGCTCGCGCTGGTTGGACCAACCGCGATCCTTGCAACAGGCAAGGCCCACATGTCGACGCATCGATACGCATAGCGGACGATCTGAACAATCAGCATGTTCTCGTGCATAGAGCAGCGATTGCCGCGTCAGGGACGCTCACTGGCGAGCACCAGCGCCATCGCAGCTACGGACAGGATCTGGAGCGCGGAGCCAGCCAATCCAACTGTAACTAGTCATCCTGACGAAACGGCTTGTCCAATCGGCCTTACTGGCTTCCTTTCCAGAATTCTTCGATCCGCCAAAAGGGGGCGTCGTGCAGACCCGTCCTCATTTTAATGATCAGGTCTTCATATTCCTCGGAACTCATTTTCGACCACGCGCGGCGGCTCACTCGCCTCCAGTATGTGGCAAAGCCAGCGAAATCCCGCCTCGCAAGCTCCTCCAGCAAAAGTCGGTCAACTGGCGGATGAAGCGCGGCAACATTCGGGTGGAAGTGGTGACCAGCACTGACAAAGCGAGATTTCAAATAAACGTTTATCAGTTTGGCTGCGATACCATGCGTCATCCGAAGACCAAGATTCTCCGCATAGTCGGCGGCGAGCCCCCTCCAAAGACGATGATCGCTATCGATGGCTGACGGCTGCGGAAGTTGGTCTGGCGACGACAATGCGCTCACAAAGCCACATGCCTCCAGAATATCGCGACCTTGCGCTACCGAAAAGCGGCCTCCTTTAACCGAGGCGGCACGACCAGCAGTCCAGGTTGCAAACAAGTGATTGTGTTGCTCAATATCGTAGGACGCTAAGCTCAATCCCGCCTCCATCATCTAATAAGCATAGATGACCGCCAACAGCGACTATTATCTATCAAAGCTAGTAAGCGCCTCCTCCAATTCACCGTCCTTAAAAAGGGCGTCAGCCCATGCCTCGATCTGGGCATGCATGGTCGTCAGTTGCGCGGCCTCATCGACCTCGTCCAGGAACTCACTCAGACTGCGTTGAGCGATAAACAGCGTGTGCCTGTTTGCGTTGCCAGGGTCGCCTGCGAGCTGAACGACACCACCACATGCTCTGGCTTTCGCAGCACCTTTTCGAAGAGCGGCTACAACGGCATCACGCCCAGTAATCGACGGTCCGCACTCTAGGCGCATCATCACATCAACGCTATTATTACTGCCATCAGCGAATTTTACCTTGTGGTCATGGTTGGAATGGAGAAAGCCGACCGTAATCGTTCCGTTCCACCCGGAACGCCTGAAGACGATCGCCATGCGTCCGTATTGATCCGAAACCGACTGCTTTTCTGGCTCTTGATAAATAGCGGGGAGGGAATGCCAGCTGTATTCATGCAGCAGCTTTTCGCAATAGCGCTTGAGCCCTTTCATGACGCTACGGCTAGCGAGAAAATGTTCGATTTCAACTGATGAAAGGGGCTTTCGCGCGCTTAGGCCTTGCCGATCCATGAATTCCTCCAGCTCTTTCGTTGTCCGGCAGTGTTCCGAAAATTCCGAGAGATTGCGATGAACCGCCTCCCATTGAATGGCCTGAAACGTCGAGCGAAGGGATCCGGCGTCTTTGGTGGCGCGGTAGCAATCTGCTCGGCTTGGGCTGATAAATACCAGATGAGGACAATCCACTTTTCCAAGCAGCCGATCATATTTCCGGATCTGATTCCGATCATAGGGTGCACCCCACTTCACCTCGATTAGCAGAGCAAAGGTCCTGCCATCGGAAAAACTGCCCCTGATATCGATATCCGGATAGATCGTGATTTCCCTTTCGTCATCGACATGGGAGGCACGGGTAGTGACGGTCAGTTCGACGCTTCTCAGGTCCTGACCCAGGATCTGGCCGAGCCAGAAGGAGCGGAATGTCTCGTTCACCTGCAGGCAATAGAAGAAGGATTCCGTCAGGAAATTTTCTGCGGAAAGCTTCGTTTCTCTGGGGCGCCACTGGAAAAGGCTTGAGAAGAGGTTCGGCTGCGTATCACTCATTTTCCTACCCGGCCTCGAGGAGAATAGCGCATGGGCCGTCCATCGTTTCCTAGTCCAGAGGCGTGGCCGAGTTCGCGCTGGTTCGACGGAACGGCGATCTTTGGAACAGGGAAAATCAAACGCGCCCTGGTAGCAGATGAAAGTGTCACACGCGATCTTCGCCGGATAGAGCGTGTTTTCAGGTAGCTCGGTAGGTAACCGCTACGTCTAGGCGCGGACGAAGTAGACAACGCCAGCCAGCCTCCTGCTGGCGACCGCATAGCGATTGCCGAGTCAGGGGAGCTCGCTGGTAAGCACCAGGAACATTGCAGCTACCGGACAGCATCTGGAGCGCAGAACCAGCCCTGAGAGTCCGCAGACGATTTCTCGGATACCTATGCGCGATCTAGACGCCGCCGATTATAACTCCCGGACGTAGCGACTCAGTCGTGGACGGAACGCGTTGACAAACTGATTGGCCGTGTCGGCAAACCACCCGATGGCGCGCGCACGCTCGACCTCGTTCGAGAGGTCAGGCAAAGGGGCATCAACCTGGATTCTGTGCCGACCGCCAACGCTCTCCCAGGTGGTGCCTGGCGGTAGCTCCGCCGCGATATCGTCTCGGTCAGCGAGCAGCTGCGCATAGAAGGTGTCGCCCAGCTCTCCGCGATTGAACGCCAGAAAGACGCCAATCGACTGCAGCGAGCTTGAAAAATAAAGTGTGATCCAGGATCGCGGCGTTGGCATACGCAAGGTCGTGTTGGGAGCCTTCGCAATCGTGATCGGCGGCTGGCTCGGATCATCGAACATCATAGCAGCGGCAAGATCGCTCCAGAAACGGACAAAGACCTGCTGGTCCGGAGAGGGAGGCCTGGGCTCGTCATTGCCATCTGCCTCTTCGATAAGGATCGGCACGCCTCCCTCAAGGCGCAGCACCTGACGCTTGATCGTCACGGTCTTGGCGAGGATCCTGGGTAGGATGAGACGCCCTCCTCCGTCCGTCCGATAGATAGCGAGCTCCAAAAGACCGAATGTCAGGTCCAGCGTCGTGTTGCGGTCCAGGAACTCTGCGATACTGGCCAACTCCTCGCGAATCCCGTCGCCGCAGATCAGCAGGAGAAAGCGACCTTCCCGAAGACTTCGCGAGACGTTGTCGACGAAATCCGCCTCCTCGATCTCCGGATAGTGCTCTCGGACGATCGAGAACAGCGTATTGCCAAGTCTCCCGCGCCGTTTCGAGACTTCTCGCTCAAGATCCGTATAGGACCAGCGCCCTAGCTCGGCGGCGTAGTCGATGATCTGGGCAACAACCTTCCGGCGCGCTTCGGGATTGCGCCAGAGCTTGGCTTCGACGATGACAAGACGCCCTTCGCGGGTGACATAGAGAATGTCCAGCGGGCCGACTCTGGTCGACAATTGCGTGCAGACCGGAACAGGATCGGAATAGGCGGCATCGACTTCGCGGATCGGCAACACGGATGGCTGCTGGAAGAGCAGCGTCTCGACGAACGCTTCATCATACCGGAGCCCGGCATCCGTCTCCGCCAGCGGAATTCGACGAAGAACCTGGACATCTCCGTCAGCGCCTAGAAGGACCGGTGTCGCGTGTTGGCTCATACGTCGCTCGTTCAGATGCGGCGCACCGAATCATACGCCCAGCATCGTCAATGTCGCACGCCAACTCGATCAAGGTCTCGGATCGTCAGAGGACAGCGATTGCCGAGTCAGGGAAGCTCGCTGGCGCGCACCAGCGCCCTGGCAGCTGCAGGGAACAGCATCTGGATCACGGAGCCAGCCCTGAGCCGCCGCAGCCGATTCGAGGTAGCTACGCCGATTCAAGGTCACGGCGCGCCCGAACTGCGGGGCCGTCATCGCGGATCGACAGCTTTTTCCTACCGGCGACCGATAGATCATGCCTCCAGACGAAAGCGCTAAGCCGCGCTAAGCCAGGAATAGACATCTATCAGCCCAACTCTCACCTAATAACTTGTTAAAGCTTTATGCTTTACCCTATTCCGCCCCTGCCACACATCACAGCTCCTCATCAACGACGGAGAAGGCAGTGGCTACACGCTCACCAAGGTGACGAAGCGCTACGCCTATTCGCGCATTCAGTGCCTCGTAGGCTACAAACGTCCCAGATGAACCCTTACCCACCCGTGGCGGCAACTTCAGCTTCAGTCCTCTTTCGGCAAAATCGCCCTTGGATCTCTTCCTCAACGCCTTCACCTGGTGGCCAAGCGCACCATCCATTGCCATCACGCCGATGACTCCGGCATTTAAGAATTTTTGCATTCGCTCTTGGTCGCGGGACACCTTTATCGCCGTTCGCCAGGATGCCCTCAGACGCGCTGGATCGTGAAATGACGGAAGCATGAATTTGAATGCCCTATTCTGCAGCCGCGAGAATGGAAACTGAGCGAGGTCATTCAGGTAATTCACTCCAAGGGCTGTGATCTCAGAGCGGTCCAGGGTTACCTCAATCCTGGTGCGCTTCTTCGCATCATCCAATTCAAGACGTGTTCCGGCTTCATGGTTCTGACGATCCAAAACCTTGTCCATAACACGCCACCTCATGCCGGCATCCTCTGCGCCGACGTAGTAGGTCGCATCCACGTATGGTTGACGATCCATCGCTGTTGAAATCAGGAAGTGATCAGTGTCACCGGCCGTCGTCCGGTGACCAAGGACTCCAACAGTCATCCCGGCCCCACGACCGAATGTAAATCGGGGGCGGTCAAGCCTGTTAGACATGACATCCCGGCTCGGCTGAAAATGGCGCACAAGCACCGTTAGGAGCTTAGCGCGTGCAACGTCATCCGGCTCCTTCGGAGTGAAGTCGATGCTAATTTCAATCGCATCTACGATCGGCTGCGCTTGGAGTGCATACTTTTCGTTGATGGCACGACAGATGCGGCGCACCGCGAGGATATCCGGCTCCTGAATACGAAGCTCGAAATGGTCGGAAACTCCGCCGGGGCGTTCATCCAACGCGTCAATGTGAGCCTTGCGCCCGAGGAACGGCGCAACAATTCGTTGCAGCCATTGATGCTGCGTCTCTGCTTGCAGACGTAGCCGGATCGAGATCCAGTCGATCACAGCGCGGCAGGTATAGCCCTGGAGGTCGATCTCGGGCTCGAGCGCATACCGGTCAGCCAAGCGCTTCTGACAGTTCGCTAGTGACGCATGGCGGTAAGTGAGACTGCCGAGGAGACTGCCGGACTTGATTGCAATGAGATTTACTGCGTTCGCAATGGATTCTCGGGAAGCAAAAAAGGGGAGCTTTGGACTAATGCAGAATGTCGTCCAGACACAAGGCCGGCAGCCGAGTGTGGTTGAATGATCGGCTCTCCACCTCGCTCCGACAGGCTTTGGCACCGCTCCTGGCAGGCTTCTGCTTCGTTGCGCTCTAAGAGTCGCTTGGCGCGCTTCTCCATTCAAGGCGGGAATAGATACGAAGAGCACCGCCAATCACGCCCGCGACCGCCGCTGCCGATCGTAGCTACTCCTCAGCCAAGTAGGCGCTTACAAAATAGGAAACACGATCAGCGGTGGCACGGTAGAGCTGCCAATGTCCCCAACACAGGCGCGCCTGCTCCTTGCTAGCTCGAAATGCTGCTCAGCGCGGAACTCGGCGCCAGGCCGCGTTTGCGACAGCGTCGAAAACACTGATTTCGTCTGTTTCGTCAACCTGATGTAAAGCTAGCGACAAGAAGTCTCTTATTGGAGATAAGAACATTCGCCGGACCGGCAAATGATACGCACGGCCGACAGACCTCTCCGAGACGTGAAGTGTTTACGTCCGGCAAGACCAAGTTGCACCGGCGAGCCCACGATGAGCGGTGGCTCATGGTCCGTGCCCTCGCGGCGCCAGAAGGCATCCCCTCGAACGGCGCGTGCATTTCCTAGGACTTCGTGTCCATTCAATCCCCATCGGATGACGTCCGAGCCCTACCCTAACCGCGCCACGAGGTTGTCGGCAGAGAGGTGCGAGTAGCGGCGAAGCATCCGGAGCTCCTTGTGACCGCTGATGGTCGAGACTTCGATGACATTCAGACCGAGTTCGAACAGGCGGCTGACACCCTCATGACGCAGGTCATGGAACCGCAGTGCTTCGATCCCGGCCCTGACCAGCAGACGTCGCCAGGCTTGCTCCAGCGATCCAGCCGACATCGGAAAGATGCGAGGGTCTTCAGGATTTGCGCTGTCCTTCCAACTCACCAGCGCGTCGAACGCACGCTGTGACAGTGGCACTTCGCGGCTCTCACCGTTCTTGGTGAGATCCAAAGTGATGACCCGACGATTGTGCGAGAGATCGCTCCAAGAGAGCCCCAGAAGCTCACCACGACGCATTCCAGTCTCGATGGCGAGGATGATCAGCGTCTTGAGGTAGGGCGTCTTACCCCCGTCACAGGCGAGCAGCAGGCGCTGTTCCTCGTCGTTCTGCAGACGACGCTTGCGCTCGTTCTTGACGCTCGGTCTGCGCACCAGCTTGGCGACGTTGCGACCGAGAGGATATCCCCAATCCCGGATCGCGACTTCAATGACGTGGGAAAGGATCGCCATCTCCCGGAGCGTCGTCGCGGGACTGACCGAGGCGAGGCGTTCATCTCGGAAGGACGACATGTCTGCTGGAGAGAGACCCACCAGGGTCCGGTAGGCGATCTCGTGTCTCTCCAAGACGCCGATGCGCTGGATCTCCTGCGGAGCGCCACGTTTGGTCGGCGAGACCTCTTCGCGGTAGCGCTTGAGCAGATCCCCGAGCGTGGTGGACTCGAGGATCTTCGTGTCTGGCGCCAGGCCGTGCTTGTCGACTTCGGCTTCGAGCGCACGAGCCCAGGCTTCAGCCTCGGTCTTCGTGTCGAAGCTCTTGGCGCGGGGTTTCGTCCCGCGCCTGCGAACCTGAGCCTGCCATCGACCTCTGAGTTTCCGTATCGTCGCCACGTTGTGCTCCTGTCATTGGAGCACATTGCGTAGGACGCCCCTGGAAGCCGTCCAAGGCACATTCCGGGACGATCAGGGGAATGTCAGGATCACTTAACGCCCTTCAGGACGGCGTCAGCGCTGAAGCGGAGAGACTCCACCTTGTCGCCATCAAGCGGATAACAGATCGACACGATCTTCATGCCGTCCTCGGTCGTATTAGGCTGCTTGGCAAGCATGCCCTCGCAGCGCTCGCTCGTTATCACGAACGGCATCATCACGACCTGGGGCGGCTTCTCGCCGAACACGAACACGCTGAGCAGCAGGGCATACATTGTAGCACTCTCCGGTTGCGCACCGACTGCCGGTTGCGCGTCCGAACGTGCTAGGACGGCGTGGCAGGGGTGCCAAGGACTGGTCCTCGCGGTCCACCTGCAGAACGAGAGCCATGAACTCCGACAAGCCGACCCTGACCCAGGTTCAGATCATCCAGTCCCTCGCTGAAGCCTTGTCGTGGTTCGAGAAGGAGATCAGCTGGGGTGTGAGTCCTGGCGAACTCAACCATCTGACCGGACGGATCGGCGAACTCTACGCCGCCATGATCACGCGCGGACAAATGGCTCTTGAGACGAACCAGCACGGCTATGATGTCGTCTCGGCTGCGAACGAGCGGATCTCGGTCAAGACCATCACCACCTCGACCCACGTCAGCTTCAATCAGAGCACGTTCCATCACGTAGACCGGATCATGGTGCTGCGCGTAAATGTCGATGATGAGAAGGGCGTCTCGGTCGAAGAGTTGCTCGACACCTCAGTCCAGGACGCCGAGCCGCTCCTGCGCGCTCAGGGCGGCAAGTTCGTTTATCCGATCTTGCGCGGCAAGCACGAGCAGCGACCTGTCGAGGACCTGGAGATCACGGCTCGCGCATCCGTCGCCGATCTCGAAATCGTTCAATACGAAAGTGGTGCGATCCGGATCTATCGCCATGGCGAGACCGTGCCGGAGGCGGTCAAAGCGCTGCTGAAGCCGATCGCTACCGAGGTTGGC
>Ga0182735_1000522_pt1 | contig 30761 bp, 35 predicted proteins | sample eDN5th30CKraftMG_FD_128524 | JGI IMG/M metagenome (GOLD analysis project Ga0182735, IMG submission 128524) | Enriched Miracle-Growth compost microbial communities from Emeryville, California, USA - eDNA 5th pass 30_C Kraft MG (version 2) (version 2) ...
AGCAATTCCCAGGGTAAGCGGCTGGATGTGACGGTGGTTGCCTATCAGTTCGGCCCTTCCACCGCTTACCATTTCATCGTGGTGAACCCGGCGGGGCAGGGGCTGGGCGCGCTCGGCAGCCTGATCAACTCCGTGAGCCGAATGAGCGATGCCGAGGCCAGCGGCGTCAGAACGCGGCGGGTGCATCTGGTGACGGTCAAGGGCGGCGACACCGCCAACAACCTCGCGGCGCGGATGGCTTATGGCGATTATCAGCTCGATCGCTTCCTGGTGCTCAACGGCCTGACCGCCAATACACCGCTGAAGGTGGGAAGCCGCGTCAAGATCATTACATACTGAATTTAGAATAGCGAGATGATATGGAAAAGGCGGCGACACTGAAAGTGTCGCCGCCTTGCCTTGTCCGAGGAGTCGTCGAACAAATTAGATGAGCTTGTTATTCTTACGTGGTTGGAGCATCATTGGCGTTACCCAGTTCAGTGCCAACCTTATTGAAGGTGTTGGTAAGATTGCTGCCCAGCGACCTCATGGCCACAATTGCAGCAACTGCGATAAGAGCCGCAATCAGACCATATTCGATGGCCGTGGCACCCTTTTCGTTCTTAAAAAGCTTGCGAAAGAACGTCATTATAACCTCCTCAAATTCTCAATTCGTCATCTGCCCCGCTGCACGCAAATCTCTGCATGCGTTACGCTCTCTAACGAGGGAATGATTGAGAAATCGCTAATCTGAATTGGATGGAATTCTTAATTTTTGCTAACTTCATTAGCGACATTATTCCACATACCCGTTGTCTTGCTGGCAACTTCGGTCAGCACGCCCACCATAGCGAGCACGATCAGGGATATGATGAGGCCATATTCCACGGCCGTAGCACCACACTCGGAAACCAGCAGCTTGCGAAAGAAGGCGCGCACCGAAATTCCCTCTGCGACGATATGGATCGGCCGCTATGTAGCCTTCGATCCGTTAATAATTGATAGAGGCGCCTGCCCATATGAGTCCCGCTTCCACCAGTCAGCCCCTCATTGTCGTCGCGGCGGCGTTGATCGACGCGCAATCGCGGATTTTCGTCCAGCAGCGGCCGATGGACAAGACTATGGGCGGCCTATGGGAATTTCCCGGCGGTAAGGTCGAGGCGGGCGAAACGCCGGAACACGCTCTTATCCGCGAGTTGAACGAGGAACTGGGGATCGAGACGGAGACTGCATGCCTGGCGCCCGCGACCTTCGCCACCGGGCAGATCGGCGAGCGTCCGTTGCTGCTGCTCCTCTATGTCTGCCGCAAATGGCGCGGCATGGTGAGGCCGACTGAAGCCATCGCCAATCGCTGGCTGCACAGTCATGAGTTGTTCGCGCTCGACATGCCGCCGGCGGATCAGCCCCTCGTCGCAATGCTGGATGCCTTGCTCTGACGGCGCGCTTAGAGTGTATCCCGTTCAGGTTGCAGCTTTGCTCCAGGAGCCTTGTTGCCCGCACTTTCCGAGCCGTCAGATAAGCCATCTGACTTGAAAACGCTCCAAATCCCTATTTCCGGGGTCGCAGCGCATCGGCGAGCGATACAGTAGCGCTGCCGCGGCGGGCCGGCCGGGGCTGGCTGGCGCTGGGGTGCCATCCACTGCCATTGAGGATCACGAAGCGCTCGGTGATCCGCCCATCGGTATCCGCGCCCAGCGCGAACTGCTCGGCCGCGCGCGCCAGCCCGGCACGGGTGAGCGGCGGTGGCGGCGAGGCAAGGCATTGCGCCGCGCCCATCCCTCGCAGGTCCGCCAGCAGGCCGAACAGCGAGCCATAACGCACATCAAGCGGCTGATGATCGGCCACCGGCATGGCGAAGCCGGCGCGCGTCAGCAGATCGCCCAGCGCGCGCACATCGACTTGCGGGTGGATGCGCTGCGCCGGCCGGTCGCCATCCGCCGCGAGCAGGGCCGCCCGCAACCGGGGCAGCGACCCGGCCCCGATGAAGTTCAGCAGCAGCAGCCCATCAGGCTCCAGAATGCGGTTGAGGCCGAGCAGCGCACCCGGCAGGTCGTTGATCGTATCCAGCGTGCCGCAGCACAGCACGAGGTCAAACGCGCCGTCCTCATAGGGCAGTTGATCCTCACGGATGGTGCTTCCACCGCTGCGCGCCGCCCAGATCGCGCCGGGGTCGCCACAGGTCACGCCGCAGCCGAGCGCCGCCAGTGCCTCCACGAGCCTGCCATCGGGGCAGCCGATGACGAGCGCGCGGTGGAAGACGCGGCTCACATCGCCGAGACGGTCCAGCATATCGTCCGCCATGGCGGCATAGAGGAAAGCATGCTCCGGGAAGGAGGCTGCTGCCCGGTCCCGCCGCTGCACGCGGCGCTGCTCATCGAATATATGGGGGACGCTCATGGGCGGGCTTGTGCGCCGTCAGGACGCGTGGAACAAGATGCGCCATGCCCGCTGCCATCTTTTTTGAGCACGCCGTCCGGCCGTTGCTCGATTATGCCTTGCCGCCACGGTGCGCCTCCTGCGGCGCCATCGTTAGCGAGCCGGGCACGTTCTGCACGGATTGCTGGGCGTCGATCTCCTTCCTCGGGGAACCTCTGTGCGCCTGCTGCGGCAATGATCTGCCCGCCGCGATGGGCATGGGCGCCCTGTGCGGCGCCTGTCTCGCCACCCCGCCACCCTATGAACGGATGCGCGCGGTGCTGCGCTATGGCGATGTCGGGCGAGCGGTAGCGCACCGGCTCAAATATGGCCGGCGGCTCAGCCTTGCACGGGTGATGGCGGCCCATATGGCACGCCTGCTTCCCGAGGCGGCCTCTGCCCGTGCGTTACTCGTGCCGGTGCCGCTGCACCGCTGGCGCATCTGGTCACGCGGCTTCAATCAGGCGGCGCTGATCGCCCGCCATCTCGGCAAGCGGATGGACATGCCTGTGGCGGTGGACCTGCTCCGTCGCACCCGGCATACGCCGCCCTTGCACGCGCTGAGCGCACATAAGCGGGCACGGACCGTCCGTGGCGCATTCGCGCTGGCGCCCGGCGCTCGTGAACAATTGGAGGGGCGAACCGCCGTCCTCATCGACGATATCTGGACCACGGGCGCCACCGCGACGGCCTGCGCCCGGCTGCTTCGCAAAGCCGGCGCCGAGCGAGTGGAGATTCTATGCTGGGCGCGTGTGCCTCGCCCCACTGATTGACTTTTCCCACCCATTTCCCAACATCGTGCGGACCAGGAGTTTACGGGACGCACGCTGCCATGCCTCATGTCGAAATATATACGCGCGCCTTCTGCGGCTATTGCGCCCGCGCGCTCGCCTTGTTGCGCGACAAGGGCGTGGCGTTCGAGGAATATGACGGCACGATGGGCGGCCCCGTTCGCGCCGAGATGATCCAGCGGGCAAATGGCCGCTCCACCTTCCCGCAAATCTTCATCGACGGTGCCCATGTCGGCGGCTGCGACGATCTGATGGCGCTCGAAGGCAGCGGCAAGCTGGATGCCATGCTGGAAGCCTGACCCGGACAAATCATGAAAATCGCCCTATTCCAGATGACTGCGGGGGTTGATCCATCCGCCAATGCGCGCGCGCTGGTCGCCGCGATAAAGGCTGCGGCGGAGGGTGGCGCGGACATGCTGTTCACACCGGAAATGTCCGGCTGCCTCGACCGTGACCGGGAACGCTCCAGCGCCGTCATCGTGACCGAAGCGAACGACCCTGTGCTCGCAGCAGTGCGGGCAAGCGCGCGGGAAAATGCCTTGTGGGTCCATCTCGGATCACTCGCCATCAAGGACCCGGCGATCGACAAACGGCGCAACCGCGGTTTCCTGATCGACGATCAGGGCGAAATCCGGGCGCGCTATGACAAGATCCATCTGTTCGACGTGGATCTGCCCGGCGGTGAAAGCTGGCGTGAATCCAATAGCTATGCCGGTGGCGACCGTGCGGTGATGGCTCGCACACCGTGGGGCAATCTCGGCCTCACCATCTGCTATGATCTGCGCTTCCCCGATCTGTATCGCGCCCTGAGCAATGCGGGCGCGGATATCCTCTCCGTTCCCGCCGCCTTCACCGTGCCGAGCGGAGAAGCCCACTGGCATGTGCTGCTGCGGGCACGGGCCATCGAATCGGCCGCCTTCGTCATCGCCACCGGGCAAGTCGGCCTGCATGAAGACGGCAGACGAACCTATGGGCACAGCCTGGTGGTCGATCCCTGGGGGACCGTGCTGCTCGATGCCGGCAGCGAGCCGGGCCTCTATTGGGCCGACCTGCAGCTCGATCATATTGCCGATGTGCGCCGGCGTATCCCCGCTCTTGCGCACCGGCGCTCGATCGAAGATGTCGTCATTTTATGATTTCGTTCGATCTCAAATGTGATGGCGGCCATATTTTCGAGATATGGTTCCGATCCAGCGCCGACTATGACAAGCAGCAGGCCGCCCGGCAGATCGCATGCCCCTATTGCGGCGCGCAGGAAATTTCCAAGGCCGTGATGGCCCCTGCTGTTGGTGCAAAAGGCAATCGAAAACCCGAACCGCACCCCTCCGAATCCACGACGACATCTCGTGCCGTGGCGACAGTGCCCGATCCTCAGATCAGGGAGTTGATGAGCCGGCTTGCGGAGGCGCAGAGCCGTGCCTTGGCAGACTCGCAGTGGGTCGGCGCCGCCTTCGCCGAACAGGCACGGGCGATGCATTATGGCGAGGCCGAGCAGACCGCGATCCACGGCACGGCGAGCCTTCAGGAAACGAAGGCCATGATGGAAGAGGGGCTATCCGTTGCGCCTTTGCTGGTCCCGATCGCGCCGCCCGATCAAACCAACTGACGGACGCCCCTGACGGCAGCGCGATTGACAGGCTGAAGTGTGTAGCATAGCCAAACGCCCGCCTTCATCCGTTGCAAGGCATGCGCCCGTAGCTCAGCCGGATAGAGCATCAGATTCCTAATCTGGGGGCCACAGGTTCGAATCCTGTCGGGCGCACCACATCGCCAAAATGGGCAGGCATGTCATCTTAGGTCAAACGGTATGAGACGCCTTTCCTAGAACGGGAAAAAAGCCTGAATGGCGAGAATGGCGACCGTCCCGGTAATCAGATTGAGCGGAAGCCCGACCCTGACGAAATCCATATAGTGATAGCCCGCCATCTGATAGACGATCACATTGGTCTGATAGCCGAATGGCGTTGCGAACGCCGCGCTCGCCGCCATCATCACGGCCACCAGGAAGGGGCGGGGGCTGACTCCCAGGCTTTCGGCCAGCGCGACGGCAATCGGCGTGACGAGGACGGCAACCGTTGCGTTGGACAGCAACTCGGTCAGCACCATCGTGATGGCATAGAGCACCACCAGCGCCACCAACGGGCTGAGGCCGTGGACGGAGGCGATCAGGATGCGTGACGCCTCATCGGCCAGGCCGCTCACCTCCAGCGCGATGCCGATGACGACCATCCCCGCGATCAGGATCAATATCTCGGGTTTGAGGCCGCGATAGGCATCATCAGCGCTGATCACGCGAAGGAGGATCAGCAGGACAGCCCCGCTGAGCGCCGTCGCGGCAATCGGCGCGACGTCAAATGCCGCCAGAGCAATCGCGCCGACGAAAACCGCGAGCGCCGTCAGGGCCTTGGCCGGCTTGAGCGGGCGCTTCTCGGTGAAGAGGCTTGCATCACCCACCTGGGCGCTGGCGAGATAAACAGGATCAACGGGGCCGGGATCCCCCTCCCGCTCGTCCTGTTCGTGACGTGCGAGCAGGCGGCCGCTGATGAGAAAGAGATACAGCCCCCCGACAATGGCCATGGGAAGGCCGACTGGCGTGATCTCGAAGATGCCAAAACGTGCCTGCCCCGCCACGCTGGCCATATCGTCGACGAGCAGGTTGGTCGATGTGCCAATGAGGGTGCAGCAGCCGGTCAGCACGGTAATATAGGACAGAGGCATCAGATAACGCTTCGGCGACTGCTTGAGCGTCAGTGCGACATCCCGCACGATCGGGGCGCCCAGCACGACGATCGGCGTGGAATTGAGGAAACAGGAAACGCCCCCGATCATCGAGAGAAGCAACCAGATGCCCTTTGCTCCCATGCGGTGGCACAGATTGACTCCCAGAGAGATTGCGCGGTCTAATAACCCCGACAATTCAAGCGCATAGGCAATCACGAACAATGAGGCGAGGGCGATAATCGCCGGACTGGCAAAGGCGCCCTGAACATCGACCGGACGCACCACGCCGGTCATCAAGAGGACAGCCGCACCGGAAAGCGCCACCACATCCGCCCGCAGGCGATCCCAGATCAGCACCGCGATCACGGCGGCCAGCACCAGCAATGTAAGGCTTTGGTCGATCGTCATGCCCAGCCTGAGTCAGACGTGTGCGCGCGACTGTCAATCTTTTGATATTGTTTTCTGAATAAGGGGGTGGAGCAAATGATGAGATTTGTTATCAAGTCGCCATGCACGAACCAAGCCTCAGGACTAGCCGGCTCGCAATCGCGGGAGGGCTTGCCGCCGCACTCGTGCTGACAGGGGCCGGCTTTCTTCTCGGGCGGACGACGTCACCCAGTGTGGAACCAGAGCCAGTCCCGAAACCCGCTCAGGTCATCGTGCCGCATCCGCCGAAGGTGGAAGCACCGCGGGCGCTCAGTCGCGCGGACATCATCGCGCTGGCAAATAGCGCGACGAACGCTCTGGTTTCCGGCGAAATGCTACCGTCCGAGGTCGCGGCCGCGGCCGGCAAGCGTTTTGAGATCGCGTTGCCGTTCGGATGTTCCGGGCCGTCTCCCGAGGGGAGCAAAGACCCCCTGCGCTGGCGATATGATGCCGAGAAGCAAACGCTTCGCGTCTATGCCGCCCCAACACGCTGGCAAGCGGATGATTGGGGCCTGACACAAGGGAGCGGGGAAGGGCCAGGCTTCGAGGGGTTCTGGCTGACCCGGCCCTGGTCCTCCTCCGACCGTTGCCCACAGGCGCGCGGGCAGGCAGCCGCGATTAACGGTCAGCCGATCACGCTCCCGGGGCAGACGCTGGCGCTGGCCGAGATTCTGCCAAAGAATGGGCAACGCCGCGAGCGGCCTTACCAAACCGTCCAGCGCATGAAGGCGGACGATATTTCCGCGAAACAGTCTTTCCGACTGCGCCTCATCGGCCGTATTGACCGGCTCCCTGATGGGCCGCCCGTTCAGTGCATCCAGCCATCGGGTATCGAGCAGCGGCCGATCTGTTTGATCGTGGCATCGTTCGACGAAATCCGCCTCGAAAATCCTGAGACAAACGCATCACTGGCAACCTGGACAATGCGCCAGACGCAATAGCGGCACGCATCGCTATCGGCTTGCTTTCATCAAGTCGCGATACCGATTGTTGAGCTGGCGGAAAAGCCATTGGAAACATCGCCTTCCATCACCAGCGTCATGACAGCCATTTGCGCGCTGCTATTATCACCGAAGACATTGTCGTTAGCGATTGAGATATTGCGGTAATTGCTGGCACTCGCGCTGTAGGCAGACGTCGCATAAGCAAGCGCGCATTGTGCCGCCGGCATAGCGAATTGCGAAATGAGCCGGGCATAGCGACCACCCGTCGCATTGGTCGAGCTTGTAAATATCTCGAAATGAATATGCGGATAGCGCCCCGCATAACAGCCTGGAAAAATTGTGACGAATTTGACCTGCCCATTTGCATCACTGATCTGGACGCCGCGCAAATAGCTCTCTGACGGCAGGTCATAGAGGGAATATTTTCCATTTACGTCGCAGTGCCAGACATAAACGGCATAACCAACCAAGGGCGTGCAATCATTATTGGCGTCGACCAAAGTAATCGTCAGTTCGACCGGAATACCGGTCGCGGCGGTCGTCGACGAGCCGACAAAACTGGTTCGGATATCCGAGCGTATGACGCCAGAAATCGTCAGCACATTCGATGTCGCCCCGGAGGCCGTGTTCGTTCCATCCGCGGGATAAGGTCCATTCGTCTCTGTCGCTGGAACCGTGCAGGCACCTGATGTCGTGGGCGTCGGTGTCGGGCTTGGCGTGGGAGCCGGGGTAGGGGTGGGCGTTACAGTGCTGGGAATGCTGACTTGCGCGTTGCCGCCATTTTCACCGCCGCACGCCGCCAGCAACGCCGTTCCTCCGGCACTACCGAGCCAAAGAAGTGCGCGTCGCCGCCCGACCTGGAGTTGCTCCATCAACCGAAGATCCTGTGCCAGACCCACATCATGGCCGTGAGCCTCGGGATGTTGGGCAGGTTCGATTGGATCGACTGATGACATGGAAGACGCTCCCTGAAGGAAGCCTCTTTCTGACTGCACACATGTGTCTGGAATATTTCCGTCACACAATGCGCTATGGGCAAGCGCAACGCTGATCGGGCTAGTTCAATTTAACATGATTTAAGATCGAGATGGCTTTAGCAGTTCAGCATCGCAGCGGCCCCGCAGAGGAGAGAATGGTGAGAAGCGAGCGAATTGTCGAGCGGCGCGGACAGACACGTTGGCGTGAGGCCCGGCTGCTCAACCTCTGGGTGGATGATCTGTCCGTTCAGGAGATCGTGGAGCGGCTCGACGATGATGTGCTCTTCACCGTCAATGTCGATCATCTTTGCCAGTTGCAGCGCAATCCGGCCTTTGTGGCGGCATATGCCAATGCAACCATTGTGTCCTGTGACAGCAAATATGTGCGAGGAGGCATATTGGCGCTGGGTCGCGGGCCAATGAAGAAGGCCTGCGGATCGGATATCGTGCCAGCTTATTGGCGCCATCATGCCGGCAATGCCGATGTTCGGATTTTCCTTCTCGGTGCCCGGCCGGGCGTGGCGGCAGCAGCGCAGGAGCGGATCAACCGCCTGGCTGGGCGAGAGATTGTCGTGGGGGCGTTCGGCCCATCCATGAATTTCGTGAACGACCCGGCGGAATGCAAAACCGCGGTTGAGATAATTAATGCCTCGGGCGCGACGTGCCTGATTGTGGGCCTGGGCGCTCCCAAGCAGGAGATCTGGATCAACCAGCACCGCCACCTCATGCCCAAGGTCAAGGTCTTCATGGGAGTGGGCGCGACGATCGACTATGAAGCTGAAGCCGTGCGCCGCGCGCCGCCATGGGTCCGCAAATTGGCGATGGAATGGCTACATCGGATCATCACCGATCCAAAGCGCTACGCCCGTCGCTATCTGAGCAACCTTGAGTTCTTCTGGCTGGTTTTGCGCGATGGCATTGGTCTTTACCGACCGCCGCAATTTCCGCCATTTGATGGAAGACAGGGGTTTGAAGGAGAACATGGTAGTGAGGCCCTGAAGGTTGTTCAGGCCGCATCATAATTTAACATAATATATATTATCGAACTTTTGGATGGAGGCGAAGCATTGGCGATTCTCACCATCCCCCAGTTTACCCACCCTCATTACTGAATGGATATAAGCCGCATGCACGGTAGAGCCGCCGATATCGCACCGCTGCAGGATATTCTGGAGCGCCTCCGCGACCCTGACCGTGGCTGTGAATGGGCCGCCGCGCAAACCTTTGCCAGCATCGCGCCCTATACGATCGAGGAAGCCTATGAGACAGCCGATGCGATTGCACGGAATGATCTGGCCGCGCTCAAGGATGAACTGGGCGATCTGCTCCTCCAAGTTGTCTTCCATAGCCGCATGGCCGAAGAAGCCGGCGCTTTCGACCTGGTCGATGTGATCGAAGCCATTTGCACAAAAATGATCCGGCGGCGGCCTCATATTCTTGCGGACGCCGCAACCTCGCCGGGATGGGAGGCAATCAAGGCTATGGAACGCATGGCTGCCGGAGAGGATGCCTCCGCAATGGCCAGCGTGGCGCTCGCCCTGCCCGCGCTCATCCGCGCCGAGAAGTTGCAAAAGCGTGCTGCGACGACCGGCTTCGATTGGGATAACATCGAAGATGTGCGCAGCAAGCTATTGGAAGAGCTTGATGAACTGAAAGAAGCATCAAGCCCGGATGACATTCGCGAGGAAATGGGCGATCTGCTTTTTGCAGCGGTCAACCTCGCACGGCACCACCACATTGATGCCGAGGCAGCGCTGGCCGCAGCAAACCGAAAATTCGAGCGCCGCTTCCGGGCTATGGAAGCCCTGACTGGCGCTGGCGACGCCTTCTCAAAACTGTCCCTCGAAGAGAAGGAAGCACTTTGGAAATCCGTCAAATCAACGGAGTAAGCGCTTTATATTCATATGAATAATCCAAACCGACGGGGCGCTCGCTGACGGCTATGCCGGACTGAAATCCAGCCCGATATCGGCGGCCGGCGCCGACTGGGTCAGCCGCCCCACGCTGATATAGTCCACGCCCGTTTCTGCAATCGCACGGATCGTTTCGAGGCGAACCCCACCGGAAGCCTCTGTGGGCACGCGCTTGCCAACCAATGTGACGGCGCCACGCAATATTTCCGGCGGCATATTATCGAGCAGCAAATGCGTCGCGCCCGCAGAAATGGCTGGCTCGATCTGGTCGATCCGGTCGATCTCGACGATGATTGTCTCGATCTGCGCGGCACGCGCCGCGCCCACCGCCTGCCCGATCGAGCCGGCAACCGCAATGTGGTTATCCTTGATCATCGCCGCATCCCACAAGCCCATGCGATGATTCCTGGCGCCACCCATGCGGGTCGCGTATTTTTCCAGAATGCGTAATCCAGGGATCGTCTTGCGTGTATCGAGCAGCGTCGCTGCGGTGCCGGCCATCCTGTCCACATAAGCACGGGTGAGCGTGGCGATGCCGGTCAGATGCTGCACGGTATTGAGCGCCGACCGTTCCGCGGTGAGCATAGCCCGCGCGCGTCCACGCAGGCGCATCAGGTCGGTGTGTGCCGGCACCCGGCTCCCCTCCTCCACTAGCCGCTCGATTTCGACATCAGGGTCGAGCGCCCGGAAGAAAGCCTCGGCGATCGGCAATCCAGCAACGGTCACGGCATCGCGGCTATCCATCACGCCGGTGAAGACCGCATCGGCGGGGATCACGCTCTCGGAGGTCACGTCATGCCCCCCTGCCCCCGGCGCCCCGCCCAGATCTTCGGTCAAGGTCGCGGCCACGAAAGCGGCAAGATCGAAGCCCGGCAACACGAAACCTTCGCCATGCAGAGGCAGGTCAGTCATCGGCTTTTCCTATTCTGTATGCGCCAAGAAGACAGGCATCATGCGAGCGGCGTATCGGTCCAGCTCAGACCCGCGCGCCCACGTCGCCCTTGCCTACCGTGCTGTTCGCCATCTCCAGCATCCGGTCGAGGCTGCGCTTGGCAGCCAGGCGCAGGTTCTCGTCCATTTCGATGCGAGGCTGCAAATCACGCAGCGCGAGATAGAGCTTTTCCAGCGTATTGAGCGCCATATAGGGGCAGACGTTGCAATTGCAGTTGCCGTCGCCGCCCGGCGCTCCGATGAAGGTCTTTTCTGGAAGCGCCAGTTCCATTTGATGGATGATGTGCGGTTCGGTGGCCACGATCAGCGTATCGCCGGGCATGGTCTTGGCGAAGTTCAGGATACCGCTGGTCGAGCCGACATAATCCGCATGATCGACAATATAGGCCGGACATTCCGGGTGCGCCGCGACGGGCGCGTCTGGATATTGGGCCTTCAGCTTGAGCAATTCGGTTTCGCTAAAGCTTTCATGCACGATGCAAACTCCCGGCCAGAGCAGCATCTCGCGGCCCAGCTTGCGCGCGAGGTAGCCACCCAGATGCTTGTCCGGCCCGAAGATGATCTTCTGCTCCGGCGGGAGTTGCCTGATGATCGTTTCCGCTGACGAGGAGGTGACGATGATATCGCTCAGCGCCTTCACCTCGGCCGAGCAATTGATGTAGCTCAGCGCCATATGATCCGGGTGCGCCTCGCGGAACGCCTTGAACGGGCCGGGCGGACAACTATCCTCCAGGCTGCATCCGGCGTCCATATCCGGCAGCACGACGATCTTCTCAGGGCTGAGGATTTTGGCCGTCTCGGCCATGAAGCGCACGCCGCAAAAGGCGATCACGTCCGCATCCGTCTCTGCCGCTTTGCGGGACAGTTCCAGAGAATCGCCGACGAAATCCGCCAGATCCTGAATCTGGGGCTTCTGATAATAATGCGCGAGGATCACCGCATTGCGCTCCTTGCGCAGTCGATTGATCTCGGCGAGCAAATCCAGCCCCGCCAAACTCCCGCCAATGCCGCCCCGTGCATCCATGATCGAATCCTCTGACAAACCCTGCCGGGGAAATGGGCCTGCACGCGCCCGGGATCAACCTTTAAGGGCCGCTTATCTGCGATAGGCTTGGCTTTCTCGCCCGATGAGGCGCGATTGCACCAATTTATCAGCAAGACGCTCATCCGCTGTTAGCCATTGCAATTATGCTGGTTTGCCCCGATGCGGCTCGCAACGACAGAATGAGGGACCAGAAACGTGAATCGCAGCAAATTGGCCGTGTTGATCGCTGGATTGGCCGTCTGTGGAGCGGGCCTCGCCATCGCACAGACAAGGGGGCAATCGGTCGATCATTCGCAGGACGCGGCCTGGCACAATCAGCAGATGCTCGCCCTGGCGCAACTCAAGCCGGCGGATGGCTGGCAGACCATGGATGGCGGGTTGCGCTGGCGCCGCGTGAAGGGGGACGGCAGCGGTGCCCACCCCAGCATCGAAGATGTGGTGACGCTACATTATGCCGGCACATTGATCGATGGCACGGAGTTCGACAGCAGCTATACACGCGGCCGCCCGGCCACCTTCCCACTCGCCGGCTTGATTCCGGCATGGCAGATGGCGGTGCCGATGATGGGCATTGGCGACACGATCGAGATCGCAGTGCCCTCCGACCTGGCTTATGGCCCGCGCGGTGCCGGCCCTATTCCCGGCGGCGCGACCTTGTTCTTCAAGATCGAGTTGCTCGGCATCCGTTAAGGCGCAGAGGGCGTTCCCTACGCCCGCGCCCAGCATTCGCTGGCGTGCGTCACCAGTCCGCGCCTCTCCAGATCGATCAGATGCGCCTGCACCGAGCGGCCGGCGGCCCCGTGCAGGCGTGTATCAAGCCCGCGATACATGGTCGCCACCATCGCCGGAATGAACGACGGGCCATGGCGTTCGAGGAAGCGCAATATCTGCCCTTCGCGCATCCTGCGGTGCCCCAGCATGTGCCGAACAAAGCGCTGCGGCTGCTCGATCGGCTCACCATGGGCCGGATAGTAAATGCGATCCTCCCGCGCCATCAACCGCTCCAATGAGGCCAGATAATCGCTCATGTCGCCATCCGGCGGCGAGACGACACTTGTGGACCAGCCCATGACATGATCGCCGGAGAACAGTGCTCCCTCCTCCGCCAGCGCGTAGCAGAGATGGTTGGAGGTGTGGCCGGGAGTCGCAACCGCGGTCAGTGCCCAGTTCGTGCCGGTAATATCTTCCCCATCATGCAGGACGGCGTCCGGGCGATAATCCGGGTCGAAAGCGGCGTCAGCGCGAGGGCCATCATCCATCAACGTCAGCGGCGCGCAGCCTTTGATCGGCGCACCAGTCCGATCCGCCAGCAGCCGAGCGGCCGGACTATGATCGCGATGGGTATGCGTGCAGAGAATCGCATGGACCGGCCTTGCATCGATAGCCGCCATCAGCGCGATCAGATGGGCTTCATCCGCCGGGCCGGGGTCGATCACCGCCAGATCCGTTTCACCCACCAAATAGGTCTGGGTGCCCTGATAGGTAAAGGGCGACGGATTAGGAGCGAGAACCCGCCGCACCAGCGGGGAGAGCCTCATCACCATGCCCGTTTCGGCGGCGAGGTCAGGGATAGTCGACGCCATATCCTATGCTCGTGCGGCTGCGGGGGAGCATGGTCCAATCGGATTGAAACGGATCATGCTCTCCGTCCTTCCGCCATCCGCACCTGCCCAGCCGCCCGTTCAGTTCGGTTGACCTGAAATGCTCTGGCAAGACAGAATCGTCTTTCAAGCGCCCAGGCTCAGCCAGCGCTTGAGGCATCCTGCGGCGCAAGAAGCTGCTGCAACTCGCCCGCTTCGTACATTTCCATCATGATATCCGAGCCGCCCAGAAATTCGCCCTTCACATAAAGCTGGGGGATGGTCGGCCAATCGGAGAAGCTCTTGATGCCCTGCCGGATTTCCTGGTCCTGCAGCACATCGACGCTCTCATAAGGCGCGCCAATCCGCTCGAGGATCGCAACGGCACGGCTCGAAAAGCCGCATTGAGGGAACAGCGGCGTGCCCTTCATGAACAGGACAACCGCGTTGTTCTTGACGAGGTCCTGAATACGGGCGTGAGCAGTATCGGTCATAACAGTCTCCGGCGAATGGGAATGGCGCCTTCGCCGCATCCCCTAAACATATATCAACGCCGCATCAATTGGGGACGGCGGTGGTCAGTTGCAAGGCGTGAAGCTCGTTGCCCATTCGTTCGCCGAGGGTTGCATAAACGGCGCGCTGCTGAGCGAGCCGATTCATGCCGCGAAAGCTCTCCGAGACGACATGAGCCGCATAATGATTGCCATCGCCCGCCAGGTCGGTGATGCGCACTTGCGCATCCGGCAGCCCGGCACGGATCAACAGTTCAATCTCATCGGCAGGCATAGCCATGGCGGTCCTCTCAATCTTCCTTCATGAACTGGCGACGCGCTTCGGCCGCCTTGTCGCTCAGGGCCGAACGGACCTTCTGATCGTCGGCATCGATCCCGGCCGAGACGAGATCGCCCAGCACCTTGCGGATCACATCCTCGTCGCCCGCTTCCTCGAAATCGGCCTGCACAACCGATTTGGCGTAGGCATCGGTTTCCTCGCTCGTCAGGCCCATCAGGCCTGCCGCCCATTCGCCCAGCAAACGATTGCGCCGCGCGGTGATACGGAAGGCCAGTTCCTGATCCCTGGCATATTTGTTTTCGAATGCCTTCTCACGATCGTCAAAACTGTTCATTGGGGCAAAGCCTCTCGTCTCTCGAATGTGTCACGCTACTTAGGCAGCGCATATGCCGATAGCAACGCGCTGCCTGATGATTGTGGCAATCAGGCTGCGATGGGCACCAGCCATGGCCGCCGGGCAGCATCGGCCTGCTCGAAGGTCCCGATCGCCTTGTCCCGCGCCATGGTGAGGCCGATCTCGTCAAGGCCGCCGAGCAGGCACTCCTTGCGGAACGGATCGATCTCGAACGTGAAGCGATCCTGGAACGCCGTCGTCACCGTCTGATGCTCCAGATCGATGTCGATCGGATCCGTCTCCGCAACAACGAGCAGCCGGTCGATGGCTTCCTGCGGCAGCACCACGGTCAATATGCCGTTCTTGAAGGCATTGCCGGAGAATATGTCTGAAAAGCTCGGTGCGATCACGGCCTGCACACCCATGTCGAGCAGCGCCCAGGCGGCATGCTCTCGGCTCGATCCGCAGCCGAAATTGTCGCCCGCAATAAGGATCGGCGCACCGGCATAACGGGGATCGTCAAACACATTCCCCGGCTCCTTGCGCAGAACCTCGAACGCCCCTTCGCCAAGGCCAGCACGACTGATCGTCTTGAGCCACTCGGCAGGGATGATGATGTCGGTATCGACATTCTTCATGCCGAGCGGATAAGCGCGCCCTTCGACGCGGGAAACGGGCTGCATCTCTATGCCTCCGGGACCAACAGAGCAAAGGCTCGATATAGGATGGCTCGTGGCCGATGGCACGAGGCGCGTCAAGGCCCGCCGCAGTCAGGTCGGCGTTACAGATGTGCCCGCCAGACCCGGTATCATTCAGTTTGCGCGCGCCAGCCCCGCCACCGTGTCGCACAGCGTATAGACCAACGCGCCCGGCTCTAGCTGCAGTGGCGTCACTGCCCCGGCACCGAGACGCTGGGCTTCTTCATAAGCGGCGATCCCCTGCCCCATCGCAGCCACTGGCCGGTCCCGCAGACGATGGGCGATGAAGCGCGGCACGAGATCGACGAACGCCTCCAGACGCGGACGAGCACTGACCGACGAAAGCGCCGCGACAAGACGCTCGCGTTCTGCTTCCGCCGCGTGGCCGCCCCCCGCCACGACGCTCAGCGCGCGCTCCAGTGCGGGCAGGTCGAGCGCTCGCATGGCGATCGCCTGCCCTGGCGCCCCCTCCGCGATGTGGATGAGGGAAGCGCGCTCGGCGGCAGGCATGTCAGGCAGAGCATCGGCTAATGCCCGCGCCATGGCGTCATCGTCCAGCGCGCTGAAGCGCAGCATGCGGCAGCGCGAGCGGATGGTCGGGAGCAACCGCCCCGGCCGATGGGCGACGAGCAGGAACACAACCCCTTCGGGTGGCTCCTCCAGATTCTTGAGCAGCGCATTGGCCGCGCCGGTTTCCAGATCGTCCGCGCTGTCGATCAGCACGACACGGCGTGTGCCCATGGAAGGCGCGCTACGCAGCAGGCGCGCAAGGCCACGGACCTGATCGACGGTGATATTGCGGGCAAGCTGGCCGGAATCGCTCTTTTTCTCGTCTTTCTCCAACCGCTCGAGCAAAGCGAAGTCTGGATGGGCGCCACTCTCCAGCAGGCGCACGGCCACGTCGCCATCCTCGGGCGCCAATTGATCGGCCGGGACAGCGCGCCCCGCCCCGGCAACCAGCAGCCGTTTGGCGAAATCATAGGCGATCCCCGCCTTGCCGACACCGCGCGGACCAGCGAATATCCAGCCATGATGCATTCGCGGCGTCGCGCTCGCCTCGATCAGCGTCGCGATCTGCGCTTCATGCCCGTGCCACCACGTCATGGCAGCAGATCATCCAAAGCAGCCATCAACCGGGCGTTGACCAGTTCGGCTGGCCCGGCGGCATCGATCCGGCGAAACCGCGCCGGTTCAGCTTCCGCGAAACGTGTGAAGGCTTGATGGACCGCCTGATGAAAGGCCGCGTTGCGCCCACCGATCCGGTCCGGCTCATCTCCGTCGCGTCGCCCTGCCCGCGCACTGCTTTCGCCCAGTGGCAAGGTGAGCAGCATGGTCCGGTCCGGCAAGAAACCACCGGTGCCGATGCGATGAAGCGCGAGGATGTCAGCATCGCTCAATGCGCCGCCAACACCTTGATAGGCGCGGCTGCTATCGAGAAAGCGATCACAGATCACCCAGCGCCCCGCTTCGAGCGCTGGGCGGATAGTCCGCGCGACATGATCGGCGCGAGCGGCGGCAAAAAGCAGTGCTTCCGCTTCGATCGTCCAGCGCTCGGCCGTGCCGGACAGGAGCAGGCCCCGAATGGCCTCCGCACCTTCGCTACCGCCTGGTTCACGTGTGAGAAGCGCATCAACCCCCCGATCGGCCAGAGCCGCGACGAGGAGATGCGCCTGTGTCGACTTGCCGACGCCTTCGCCCCCTTCCAGCGAGATGAAGCGGCCGCGCAAGTTCTCGCCTCAGCCGAACAGCGAGAGGAAGCCGATCCACAGGCGGCCGAAGAAGCCAGCTTGAGACACGGCCTCCTTGGCGACGAGCGGCAGCGACTGCGGCACACCATCACCCGCGTCGACAACGAGCTGCGCGATCTCCTGCCCTTGGGCGATCGGCGCCTTGATCGGCCCATCATAAACGATCCTGCCGCTCATCGAGCCATTCGCCGAAGCAGGAATGGTTGCCGAGAGATCCTTCGGCACGACGAGATCGACCGTCCGTGCCCAACCGCCCTGCACCTGTGCCTGGCCCAACACGGCGCCCTTCCTGGCGACCGGCTTCGCCTGCCACGCCTTGAAGCCCCACTGCATGAAGCGGACGGATTCATCGATGCGGCTATTGTAGGTCGGCAAACCGGCAACCACCATGATGAGCCGGCGGCCGTTCTGGATGGCCGAACCGGTGAAGCCATAACCGGCTTCCTCCGTATGGCCCGTCTTGAGGCCGTCCGCACCGGCGACCTTGCCGAGAATGGGATTGCGATTGGCCTGGCTGATCGCCGCGCCGCCCATCGTCTCACCCCAGGTGAAGCTCGGCGTTGCATAAAACTGGCGGTAGAGATCCGGCGTTTCCTCGACGGAAGCACGCGCCAGCACCGCAAGATCGCGGGCCGTGACATGCGTGATCCCCTCATCCGGCCAGCCATTGCTATTGCCAAAGTGGCTGCCAGTCAGGCCGAGCCGCCTGGCTTCAGCATTCATGAGGTCCGTAAACGCTTCCTCGGAGCCGGAAATACCCTCCGCCAGCACAACGCAGGCATCATTGCCGGAAAGCGCGACGATCCCATGCAGAAGATTTTCGACGGAAACGGCTTCATTGGCCTTCAGGAACATCGTGGAGCCTTGGCTATGCCATTTGCGCCACGTTTCCGGCCGCATGGTGAAGGTCTGGTCGAGCTTCAGCTTGCCTTCCTTGATGAGCCGGAAGGCCACATGCGTCGTCATCATCTTGGCGAGCGACGCTGGCGGAATCTGCCGGCTGCTATCCTTCTCGAACAGCACGCGGCCAGACGACAGGTCTATCATATAGGCGACGGGCGCCTTGGAGTCGTAGCTGGGCGTACTGGCGGGAGCGGCCGAGACGAGAAACGGCAAGGCCAGAGCAAGCGGCAGAAATAATCTCATGAAACAATCCGTTATAACATTCGAGGCACGGAAGGGGCACCGGACCCGGCCACTGTCAATAACCAGAGGGTGCGGCTCTGCCTAGAGCATTTTCAAGTCAGATGGACTCATTCGACGGCTCGGAAAATGCGGAAAACAAAGGCTCTCAGGCCATATCCCGCTTCAATCCAAACGGGATACGCCCCTGTGCCTGGCAATGGGATGCCGGACCGTGCGCTGGCATTCCAGCTTAAGCCTCGTCCGCCGATACACCCCTATCGCCGGACCTCGTCGGCCAGGAGGCCGACCGAGAGGCCATAGAAATTGGAGCAATTATAATCCAGAATTGCCCGGTAATTGCTGGTCAACAGATAGGCCGTCTTTCCGGCGCCGTCTGGCTCGATCAGCGTCGCCATGATTCGATCGTCCGGCCAGTTCCCCGCGATCGGGGCGACACCGAGCGAGCGCCATTCCCGCATCGTCAGCCAACGGCTATGGCGCTCCATCACCCGCGCGCAGCGCGGCGCATGTGTGCGGTTTACAATGGTCGCGCGATCGAAGCCGGCGGGAACCCGCACGGCGACTCCCCACGGCTCGCCTTTGCGCCAGCCGGCCCGCACGAAATAATTTGCGATGGAGGCAAGCGCATCGGGCTGGCTCGACCAGATGGCGGCAACCCCGTCCCCATCGGCGTCGCGCGCATCGCGCAGATAGACCGATGGCAGGAACTGGGGGTAGCCGAACGCGCCGGCATAGCTGCCGAGCAAGCGTTCGCGCGGGACGCCGCGCTGCATCATGACCATCACGGCGATCAATTCCGGCTCGAACAGGGCGCGCCGCCGGCCCTCATAAGCCAGCGTGGCCAACGAGCGGAGAAGATCGAAATCGCCCGTTACCCGGCCATAGTTGGTTTCATGGCCAAAGATCGCGACCATGATCTCCTCAGGCACGCCCGTATCGCGCTCGATCCCGCTCAACAGGCGCCGGTTCGATTGATAGACCGTGCGCCCCCGCGTGATCCGATCCGAATCGACATGGCGCTGGCGATATGGCTCGAAATCGGGAATCGGCGCATCGGCGGCAGTCGGCTGGTTGGCCCGATCCAATGCGGCCACGCGCGGATTGAAAGTAAGGCCTGCAATCGCGCGATCGAAAGTCACGTCCGCAACCCCCTGCGCCCGCGCCTTGGGCCGCAAGCTCTGGAGATAACTGGCGAACCCCGCCTCCGTCGTCGTGCCTACGCTGGATGTGGCCGCGTTCCCCGTTTGCGCCACGGACGGGGCCGCCAGCGCTATGGCAAATGAGGCGGCAAGAACGGCGAGCGATTTGAGTGGCATGGACATGGCATTCTTTTGCCAGACTTTTCCAGCCAGGCAAGCCAAGGCGCTCCATCTTCAACGCGCGCCAAGCAGATCTCGCCGGACAGATCGGCCCGGCCTCCCGCGCGATCAAGAGCGCTTGCCCTGCGGCGATGCTTTGGATAGTCGCGCTGAGATTGCACGATATCACCAATCGTGGACAGGTGGCCGAGTGGTTTAAGGCAGCGGTCTTGAAAACCGCCGTGGGTGCAAGCTCACCGTGGGTTCGAATCCCACCCTGTCCGCCACCCCGATCGCGGCCAGCCCTTCCTAACTATGCGATTGCGCGTGCCCCTGACCATCTCGGCAATAGTGTCCTGAAAAATTCCGCGACCAAGAAACATTGTGTATAAAATCATACATTTATTGATTAGCCGGCGCTCTCTTGTCAGCCCATCTTTTGCAACACACCGTTCGTCCCTTGCCGATGGCGAACAGTTGCACAATTAACCTTTTGTTAACCAGTGGGGCGGACCATGGACCTCGCCTTTCAGGCAAAGCGAATGAACATAAAAAGCTTGAGCAGGTGATATACAGTCCCCCATCGGCCTGCTGGAAAGCTCCTCCTCCTACCTGCCCCGCCTTGATCCGGCGGGGCACTTTCCGTTGCAGAAGCCTGCCCCTTGCAAGCAACCTTCAATGCAATATGGCGAAGGTTTCGAAATCACCTTTGGCGCTGGCTGTGACGACGATGGGCTTGTTGGTGTTATTCTTCCAATACCAGCCGTGTCTCCCGGCAAAAGCAGCGCGGAACGTGCCTTCTCCCTTGGCCGCGTCGCCCTTTTCATAACTGGTATATTCGGTCCCATCGCCACCTTCCGGGTCGCCGTGGAACTCGAACTCAACGGCAGGCCCGTCGGTGGACCAGCGATAGCTCATCTCCTGGCCCGCTTGCATCGTCGCCTTGGCTTCAATGCCCTGATAGGGCCGCAGCACGATGCGCAATTGGGTCGCCCCATCGGGAAGAGTTGTCGTTTCAGGTGCATCGCCGGAGGCCCTCCCTCCCGCAGCCGCTCCCTGCTTCATCTGCCCCATCGTGGTAAGGCCAAGCATGTTGCCGGCCCCGGTGGGGTCCACGCCATATTCGGCCGGCAGGACGACGGTGACGAGAATGACGGCGGCAACGCCGATTGAAAGCAGGGTCGCGCGGTTCAGTTGACGAACCGATGGCAGCTCAATCGAACCAGGAGTCGGCACGGGGGTCATGAGGGCGCTCCTTCCAGGAAATAGCCGGTCATCTGAAGACCGAACAAAATGAAGCCGGCCGTCATCAAGGCGACGTTGGCGGCAAAGGCGTAGCGCGCAAAACTGGCGGTGCGGCGCCAATATCCCATGGCAATGAGGATAGCGCTGAGTGCGAGGATCTGCCCGATTTCAACGCCCACGTTGAACGAGATGAGGTTGGTCAGCAATCCATCGCGCGACAAGGCGAAATCCTGCAGTTTGGTGGCAAGGCCGAACCCATGGACGAAGCCGAAAAGCAGCACGGCCAATTTGGTGTTCGGCTGCACCCCGAACCAGCGTTGATAGGCGCCGAGATTATCGAGCGCCTTATAGACGACCGAAAGGCCGATCACCGCGTCGACCAGATATGAACTGACGTGCGTGCCGAGCAGCACGCCTGCGATCAGCGTCGTGCTGTGACCGATGGCGAACAAGGTCACATAGGCGGCAACGTCGCGCATCCGATACAGGAAGAAGATGACGCCGAACAGGAACAGCAGATGATCGTAGCCCGTCACCATATGTTTGGCGCCGAGATAGAGGAATGCGGCGACCTGGGGGCCGCTCGTCTGCTCGATATACCCCTGGTCGCCCGCGGCAACGCCATGGGCCTGCGCCGCGCATGCCAGCACGAGCATCGACAGCCCGCATAATGCCGGCAGCCATGAAATATGCCTTATCGCCATGCCCCCTCCCTTCCTCTGGCACCCCCAGCCGAGGATCGCCGATCAGACGCGAGCTATTGCCCGTTATAAACCGATTATCAAGCGCTTGCAGCCAGTGGCGGCAATATAGAGGCCGCCCGGTCAGGCGGGCCGCGCCTCGATGGCCGAATAACCGCCATCGAGCGGAACGATGGCCGTGATGGCAAGGCCGGCATCCGCCAGCAAAGAGCGATATTCGGCTTCGGTGCGCTCCTTGCCACCGATGGTGAGCATGGTGAGATCGCCCCGGATCACATCCTGATCGGCCGGCGTCACCATCTCCGGCACGATCCGCTCGACGATAAGCACACGGCTGCCCTCCCCCATCGCCTCCCGGCAATGGGTCAGAATGGCAAGCGACGTTTCGTCGTTCCAATCGTGCAGGATGAACTTGAGCATCAGGCAATCCGCCATGGCAGGCACGCTCTCGAAGAAGCTGCCACCAACATAGCGCGCGCGATCGCCCACGCCCTGCTCATTCAGATAGGCCGTTGCGGCGTCGGCAAGCACCGGCAGATCGAATATGAAGCCGCGCAGATGGCCATGCGCCTCCAGCGGCCCGACAAGCAGCGCGCCATAGCCGCCGCCCACATCCATCAGCGCCTTGCAACCGCTGAAGTCATAATGGCGGGCAAGCGAGCGCCCGACCCGCAAACTGCCTTCCGCCATGGCGCGATTGAAAATATCCGAGCGAACCGGATCAGCCTGCTGCTCGACGAAATGCTCCGGGCCTGAGGGCGCCGATGCCGCTCCGGTTCGGATGCTCTCACCGATGCCGCCAAAGCTGTTCCACAAGCGATCTGCCCAATGCCCCGCCATGCCGTTGAGGGAGTCGGGTGCGTCACGGCGCAGACAGGCGCCCCGCGGGGTTAAGGAAAAGCGCCCGCCCGGCTCATGCCGGACCAGCCCCAGGGTGGCGAGGCCGCGCAACAGGCGCATCAGGCCATCTGGATTACCCCCCACGGTGCCGGCAAGATCGGCCGCGCCGCAAGAACCGCCGGCAAGCCGGTCGAACAGGCCCAGTCGCGCGCCTTCACCGATCACGCGGGTTTTCCAGGCGCCCGTTATCATCTCGATCACCTGTTCACGATCCGTCATGCCGGCCTCTCCCTTGCCATTGTCGGCGGGACCATAGCCACAAGGGAGATGCGCTCTCAACACCGCAGTCATCATTCCTCCCACGACATCGATGGAGAGGAGTAATTGACAGAGGCAGGCGCATGGACACATGGACAGACCATGGCCGATCCCGTTCCCGCGCTCGACGCCCCGGTCCTCTTCTTCGATTCAGGGGTCGGCGGTCTTTCGATCCTGAAGCCTGCCCGCGCGCTCCTGCCGACCATGCCCGTCGTCTATGCAGCGGATAGCGCGGGCTTCCCTTATGGCACCAAGAGCGAGGCGGAGATCACCGCCCGCGTGCCCGCCCTGCTCGGTCGGCTCGTTGAACGTTATCGCCCGCGGATCGCCGTCATTGCCTGCAACACAGCCTCGACCATCGCGCTCACCCATGTGCGCGCGGCGCTCGATATTCCGGTGGTGGGAACGGTGCCCGCGATCAAGCCGGCGGCGCTTTCATCCAGAACCCGCGTTATCGGCGTGCTCGGTACGGATGCGACCGTTCGCCAGCCCTATGTCGACCGACTCGCCGCTGAACATGGCGCGGATTGCCTGGTCCTGCGCCATGGGAGCGCGGCGCTCGTCGCCTATGCAGAGGCGCGACTGCGCGGAGAACCGGCCGACCCCGGTATTCCGGCGGGCGCCCTCGCCGGGCTGCTCGATCAACCGGGTGGCGACCGGATGGATATGGTCGTGCTTGCCTGCACGCATTTCCCGCTCGTGGAGGATGAACTGGCCGCGGCCGCGCCACGCCCTCTGACTTTCCTCGATGGCGGAGCCGGCATCGCACGGCGAATCGCCTGGCTTAACGGCAGCGCGCCCTGGCCGGAGACAGCGCCGGATGGCCGCGCTGTCTTTACTCGCCTGGATACCTGCGTCGAAGCCCTGCGTCCCGCCCTCGACCGGTTCGGTTTGCGCCAGATCAACGCCCTCTAGGTCTTTGCCTCCTAGCCAGGTTCCGCGTCCGGCCCAGTGCCGCCAACACGGAAGCAAAGAGCGGAGACGAGACTGATGCCGGCAGACGACGAAGTTGATTGTGTCCTTTTGCAAACCATTAGCAGTGGCTTTCGGGGCAAGAGATCGCTAAGGGCGCGGAAGAGGGACATGAGGTTTCCGTCCAAGATGAACTATCAGCATGTGTTCAGCCAGGCGATCGAGCGTCTGCATGCCGAAGGCCGCTACCGCGTCTTCATCGATATCCTCCGCAATAAAGGCACGTTCCCCAACGCGCGCTGTTTCGCCCATCACAACGGGCCGAAGCCGATCACCGTCTGGTGCTCCAATGATTATCTCTCAATGGGGCAGCATCCCAAGGTCATCGCCGCGATGGAAGAGGCGCTGCACGATGTCGGCGCCGGATCGGGCGGCACCCGCAACATCGGCGGCAACACCCATTATCATATCGATCTGGAGCATGAGCTGGCCGACTTGCATGGCAAGGAAGGCGCGCTGATCTTCACGTCCGGCTACGTTTCCAACGAGGCGACGCTGGCCACGCTCGGCAAGCTACTGCCCGGCTGCATCATCTTCTCGGACGAACTGAACCATGCCTCGATGATTGCGGGCATCCGCAACTCTGGCTGCGAGAAGCGCGTCTTCCGCCACAATGATCTGGCGCATCTGCGCGAATTGCTGGAAGAGGCGGACCCCGAGGCGCCCAAGCTGATCGCGTTTGAGAGCGTCTATTCGATGGACGGCGACGTCGGGTCGATTGCAGAAATCTGTGATCTGGCCGATGAGTATAACGCCCTCACCTATTGCGATGAGGTTCACGCCGTCGGCATGTATGGCCCGCGCGGCGGAGGCATCACCGAGCGGGACCAGGTCGCGCATCGCGTCACCATCATCGAAGGCACGCTCGGCAAGGCATTTGGCGTGATGGGCGGCTATATCGCTGCGGACAAGATGATCGTCGACGTGATCCGCAGCTATGCGCCCGGCTTCATCTTCACGACCTCTCTCTCGCCTGTGCTGGTGGCCGGCGTCCTGGCCTCCGTGCGTCACCTCAAGGCCTCTCAGGTCGAGCGTGACCAACAGCAGGCGGCGGCGGCGTTCCTCAAGGCCGAAATGGCTCGCAACGGCCTGCCCGTCATGCCATCCGTCACGCATATCGTGCCGTTGATGGTCGGCGATCCGGTCAAGGCCAAGCGGATCAGCGACATTCTGCTTGCCGAATATGGCATCTACGTGCAGCCGATCAATTTCCCCACCGTCCCGCGTGGCACGGAGCGGCTGCGCTTCACGCCCGGCCCATCCCACAGCGATGCCATGATGTGCGAGCTGGTGAGCGCGCTGGTCGAGATTTGGGATCGGCTGGACCTGGAGTTCCGCGCAGCGGCGTAACCCCAAAGAGCGACCGGTTCAGTTCAGCTATCGGGCATCGGAAGATGAGGAAGTGCTGCCGGCAGGCTGGCCTGGGCCGAGCCTGATCCGTTCCAGACCATTTCGTTCCGGCCCTCGACGCCGTCCGCTCTACACGCCGGACAAGGTGCTGTTCAGGCAAAAATCCTTGAGTGCCCGCGCGTCATGAAGGGCGTTGTGCGGCACCTTGCTGTTGACGGCCGCACTGAATCCCGCACCGTTGATGAGTTGAAGGCGCAGCCCATTGAGGTCGATCATATCTCCCGGTCCGGTCAGCAGCATCTGGCAGAAATGAGCGAGGTCGTCCGGCCAGTCGGCAACGATCAGCGGATCATTGTCCGGCGTCAGATAGGCCTCCAGATGGGACGATGCATCCGCCCGGCTGAGATCGTAATCCAACCCCGGCGGAACGAAGCGCAGATAAGGAATGACGTGCTGCTCAACCCAGGGATGGATATCCTCCGGCAGCGGCAGCGTGACGTAGAATTCCTGATCGCCATATTCGGGCACCAATGCCAGACTGATGAGCGCACCGCCGAAGCCGTTGAACTCGGTATCCAGAAAATAGCGCATCAGGAGCGAACTTGCAGAAAAATAGAGGCAGGCATGACGCCTCCGCTATGCCGCCGCGCGACCGGAACGTAAAGCATCTCACGACTCCCTCGCTCGAAAAGGACGCCCAGAGCCGTGCAGCCACGAGAATTTATCGGAACGGCCACTGTGCCCGGCGGCGAACCGCTGACGCTTTATCGACGCGGCGCGGATTACATGATCGTGCTCGGCCGTAACGAATTGATGAGCAGCCGGATGAGTGGATCGGAAATTGCGCTGGCAGAGATGAGTTGCGCGCGCCTTGCCAAGTCGGGGCGCACGGCGCCGCATCTGCTGATCGGCGGCTATGGCATGGGCTTCACACTCCGCGCAGCACTGGCGGCGCTAGGGCCGGCCGGCCGACTCACCGTCGCCGAACTGGTGCCGGAAATCATCGCCTGGGCGCGCGGCCCGATGGCTGAACTGGCGGCCGGCTGCCTCGACGATCCTCGGGTAACTCTCGTCCAACGCGACGTGGCGCTGCTCATCAGCGAGGGGCGTGAAACTTATGACGCAATCCTGCTAGATGTGGACAATGGCCCCGATGGCCTAGTTCGTGCCGCCAATAATGGCCTCTATTCGGCAGCGGGTCTGGCCGCGGCGCGGGCAGCCCTGAAACCCGGTGGCGTGCTCGCCATCTGGTCGGCCGCACCAGATCCCGCCTTTACCCGCCGACTGATCCAGGCCCGGCTGGCGGTCGAGGAAGTGGTGGTGCGGGCGCGCAGCAACGGCAAGGGCCCGCGACACGTCATCTGGTTCGCGAGCCGGAAAGGATAGAGGTCTGGCGCAATGCCCAACGACCGCGCCTCAGATGGTCCTGCGCAAGAGGGATATTGATAATTTATTCCGAAGATAACTTCATTACATTGATAAATTTAGAGATTCCTTATCAACGGCCAGCTTGATCAAGTGATCTGTTTTAACCGGGGGAGATCGCAGAAACCCCTGGTAGCTGGTGCAGCCGGCCCGTGCGAGCAGGGCAAGCTGCTGCTCCGTCTCCACCCCTTCGGCAACCACTCCCAGCCCGAGCGAGCGCGCCATGTCGACTATCGCTCGCACGATGATGCGGTCGCGGCCGGACCCCGTAATGTCGCGGGCGATGCCACTGTCGATTTTGAGATAATCGAGTGGCAGCGCCTTGAGATAAGCGAGGCTCGAATAGCCGGTGCCGAAATCGTCGATCGCGACGGCCAGGCCAGCCGCTCGTAGCTGACTGAGCAGGCGTGCGGCGCTCTCCAGATTCTGGACAAGACCACCTTCTGTCAACTCGACCGTCAACCGATCCCGCGCAAATCCGCTTTCATCCACCAGATGCAGGAAATTGGCGAGGAAATCCGGCTCGGTAATATCCGCCGCGGTTACGTTGACGGCAAGGCGCACGGCCCGCAGCGCCTCCGGCCATGACCCTGCCTTCGCCAGCGCGCGCGCCTGGATATGATCCGAGAGGGGCCGCATGAAATCCGACCGTTCCGCAATGGCAAACAACGCGCCAGCGCCGATTTCGCCATAATGCGGGTGTTGCCAGCGGGCGAGCGCCTCCACGCCGATGAGGGCATCGCTGGCCATATCATATTGCGGCTGGAACAGAATCTGGATCTGGTCGCTATCCAGCGCATGCCGCAGGTCGCTTTGCAGCCGATCATCGTCAAGGATGCGGCTGCTATCATCGGCCACCCGCACACGGATGCCGCCCTGCGCACCGCCGCTCCGGGCATCGGCCAGAGCATTGCCGGCACGCCGCAGGATCATCTCCGCCGAATCCCCTTCCCGCGCAAGCGCAATGCCACAGCGGCCGGAAAGGCGGATAAGATAATCGCCCGCGTTGAAGGGCCGGCTAATCTCCGCAATGAGTTGCCGCGCGAGCAAGGCCGCCCGCTCCAGTGGCGGCTCCGCATTGCTGCGCTCGCCGGGCAGCGCCACCAGAAACTCGGTGCCGGTCAAGCGTGCGATCAGGGCATCCCGCGCGCCCATCGCATCGACGAGGCGGGTCATGCGGGTCGCCACCCTGTTCAGCATCGCATCCCCGACCATCCGGCCATAGGCCGTATTCACCCGGTCGAACCGACCAAGGCCGATCAGCAGAGCGACGGCGCGGCGTCCCTCCTCCTGGAGCGCGTCGAGACGATGCAACGCGCCCTGTCGATTGACCAGCCCGGTCATCGGATCACGGTCCCGCGCTTCGGCGCGATGCCGCATGTCCAGTTCTTCCACCTCCCCGCTGAAGCCGCGTGAATCCGGATGGAGATGCTGCACCAGTCGCCGCCCCGGCTGGCCGGGGACGGCATGCGCGAAGGCGGAGGGCATCAGATCATCCATCGCACGGCGAATCGCTGCAATCGCTCCCGCGCGATCCTGCCGGTCCAGCGCGAGCACCAGATCGCGAACGGTCCATCTGCTGTGGTCGACGCCCGGAACCATGAGAGCGAGCAGATCGGCCAGAGCCGGGCTGATTGCGAGGGTGCGCTCGGCGCCATTCCAGCGCCAGAACAGGGCGTCGCTGCGCTGCACCGCATAGCGGTCCCGCGCGGCAGCGAGGCTGCCGATCAACCGTTCCGCCAGTTTGTCAGCCACGCGCAGAGCCGTGGCGAGCCTTGCCTGGTTGATGTCCCCATCCAGCAGATGGGTGACACCGGCCGCGACAAGGTCCGCGACGGACGGCGCACCGCTATCATCCACCAGCGCGAGCATGGCGCCACCAGAGGCTTCCACGGCAGGCGCGAGGCCGCTGACGATTGCCATGCTTTCCCCAATGACCTGCCCACGCAGGTCGACCAGCGCAACGCGCGCCAGACTGCTGAGATAACGGCTCTCCGCCCGGTCGCGGCTGCGCGCGCCAACGGGCCGCCAGCCTGCGCGGCTTGCCATCAGCGCCAGCGGATCGCGCTGGCCGGGAGAAAGGATGAACAGCGGCAGGGCATCCGGTCCGCCGGCCGATCCGTCGCCGGATCGCGTCGTCCCTGCGTCGTTCACAGCCGAGCCTCCATCAAATCGGCGCCCCTGCCCGTCCACGATGCCGCGACGGTTGCGCCTGCCCCCCGCATGGCCTAGCTAAAGGCCATGGCGAACGCAATCGAGACGCCCTCCACGACAGGCTATGGCTTGCGCGATCAACATGGTCGGCGCATCGATTATCTACGCATTTCCGTGACGGATCGTTGCGACCTGCGCTGTCGCTACTGCATGAGCGAAACCATGCAATTTCTTCCCCGGCGTGAAATCCTCACGCTGGAGGAGATCGCGGTGATCGCCAGCCGCTTCATTGCACGTGGCGTGCGCCGCATCCGCCTCTCCGGGGGCGAACCGCTGGTGCGCCGCGATTTTGCCGATCTTGCCCGCGCGCTGGGCCGCCACGTCAAATCCGGCGCGCTGGACGAACTGACCCTGTCGACCAATGGCACCCAGCTTGCCCGGCATGCACAGATGCTGTTCGATGTCGGCATACGGCGGATCAACGTCAGCCTCGATGCGCTCGATCCCGATATTTTCGCCCATATCACCCGGGGCGGTGACGTGTCGCAAGTCCTCGATGGGCTGGAAGCCGCGCGCGCGGCCGGCCTCAAGGTCAAGATCAACGCCGTGGCGCTGCGAGGCGTCAATCAGGACCAGATCCTGCCCCTTCTCCACTTTTGCGAGGCGCGCGGCTTTGACCTGACGCTGATCGAGACGATGCCACTGGGCGAGATTGAGCAAGCCCGCGCGGATCAATATCTTCCCTTGCAGGAAGCGATCGAACCGATCCGGGCCGCGCATGAGCTGATCCCGCTCGATTATCGCACCGGCGGCCCGGCCCGCTATTTCGCCCTGACTGGCCTCAAGGCGCGGCTTGGCCTTATCACGCCGCTCTCCGAGAATTTCTGCGCCGGTTGCAACAGGATGCGGCTGACCTGCCAGGGGCGCATCTATATGTGCCTGGGGCATGAGGCGCATGTCGACCTCAAGGCAGCCTTCCGCGAGAAGGGTGTGGATGGGATCGACAGCCTGCTCGATCGCGCGCTGGCGACCAAGCCGATCGCGCATGATTTCAGTGTCGCGCGGAACGCCATGCCTTCGACTCGGCGCCACATGAATGTGACGGGCGGCTAGGCGGACGTGGAGCGCAAACTCGCTCTCCTCGCGTCGCCCACGGCGGCGGCGCAGGAAGCAGCCAAACGGCTGCGGGCCGTCACTCATTTTGTCGACATGAACGACGCCGATGCGATCATTGCGCTGGGCGGCGATGGCTTCATGCTCCAGACGCTGCACGGCATGCTGGAAAACCACCGCATCCTGCCGATCTTCGGCATGAACCTCGGCACGGTCGGTTTCCTCATGAACGAGTGGCGGCTGGAAGGGCTGGAGCAACGGCTGGAGCGGGCCAAGATCTACCGGGTCAATCCGCTCCGCATGATGGCCTCCACTGTCACCGGCGAGCAAATCGCCCTGCCCGCGATCAATGAGGTATCGCTGCTCCGCGAGACGCGCCAGACCGCCTGGCTCGAAGTCTCGGTGAACGAGCGCGTCGTCATTCCTGAACTGGTCTGCGATGGGGCCTTGGTGGCGACGCCAGCCGGCTCCACCGCCTATAACCTCTCCGCGCAGGGGCCGATCCTGCCGCTTGGTTGCGGACTGGTCGCCTTGACGCCGATCAGCCCGTTCCGCCCGCGCCGCTGGCGGGGCGCCTTGCTACCCGAGCGCACCCGCGTGAAGCTGCGCGTTCTCGATCCGGTCAAGCGCCCAGTCTCGGCCGTGGCCGACCAGCGCGAAGTGCGCGACGTTTCATCCGTGGAAGTGGCCATCGATCAGGCCATGCCGCTCACCCTGCTTTTCGATCCCGAGCACACTCTGGATGACCGTATCGCCGCCGAACAATTTATCTCCTGACGGCTCTTGCCTTCCCGCAAAATCCGCTGCTATAGGCCCGGCCTCGTCAGGTGAAAGCCTGACTGCTCCCCGATAGCTCAGCGGTAGAGCTCTCGACTGTTAATCGAG
>Ga0182735_1000523_pt1 | contig 30760 bp, 36 predicted proteins | sample eDN5th30CKraftMG_FD_128524 | JGI IMG/M metagenome (GOLD analysis project Ga0182735, IMG submission 128524) | Enriched Miracle-Growth compost microbial communities from Emeryville, California, USA - eDNA 5th pass 30_C Kraft MG (version 2) (version 2) ...
CTGCTTGACCTCGGCCTTATAAGGCCCATCCCAGGACGGTCACTGTCAGCCCGGGCAGACGGCTGCTACCGCTGCCCGGGCCATCTAACCACAGTCAAAACATACAAGCCCGAGGGGGACGATTTGTGGTGAAACGAGCCAAGCACCAGATAACCAATAGCTCCCCTAATCCGATCTCCCAGTAGCCCTCATGGTGAGGCGGGAGCGAAGCGACCCTCGAACCAGAGGGCGTGGCACTATCGCCGCTTCTCGATCGCGTCCCAGATCATCACGGCGATATCCGGTCCGCCGAAGCGCTTGATCTCGCGGATGCCGGTGGGGGAGGTGACGTTGATCTCCGTCAGATAATCCCCGATGACGTCGATGCCGACGAAGATCATGCCGCGCTCCTTGAGGGCAGGGGCGATGGCGGCGCAGATTTCGCGCTCGCGCGCCGTCAGCTCCGACAGTTCCGGACGCCCGCCGGCATGCATGTTGGAACGCGCTTCGCCTTCGGCCGGCACGCGATTGAGCCCGGCCACCGGCTCGCCATCGACGATAATGATGCGCTTGTCGCCCTTCCTGACATCCGGCAGATATTTCTGGATCATGAAAGGTTCGCGGTAATTGGCCTCGAACAGTTCGAGGAGCGAAGCGAGATTATGGTCGCCTTCCTGGATGAAGAACACGCCGGCGCCGCCATTGCCGTAAAGCGGCTTGACGATAATATTGCCGTGCTCCTTGCGGAAGTCGTGGATCATCTGGCGATCGCGCGTCACCAAAGTCGGCGGCATCAATTCGGGAAAATCGGTGACGAGGATCTTTTCCGGCGCATTGCGCACCGCCGCCGGCGGATTGACCACCAGTGTCTTGGGGTGGATGCGCTCCAGGAGATGCGTCAACGTGATGTAGTTCATGTCGAAGGGCGGGTCCTGGCGCATCAGCACCACGTCCTGGCTCGACAGGTCCACCCGGCGCTCTTCGCCGAGGGTGAAATGCTCGCCCTTCGGGGCATCGGTCACGGTGATCGGGGCAGCCAATGCCGAGACCACATCGCCGCGCAGGGCCAGCGTATCGGGCGTATAATGTAAAAGCTCATGCCCGCGCGCCTGCGCTTCCAGCATCATGGCGAAGGTCGAGTCGCCACGTGGATTGATGGTTGCGACATGGTCCATCTGGACGGCGACTTTGAGCGACATGGACTGCTTACCCCAAGCTACGAATAGGCCTCATCCTGAGCGTGTCGAAGGGTGAGGTCGTGGCAAGGCCGGCGCGCCCGACCTCGTGCTTCGACGGGCTCATCATGAGGTCTCATGAGGAAGCGTCGAAGGCATTTCTCAAATGGCGCGGCCAGGCGCCTTGTGCAAGGAAAATCACGTCGAAGCGCATCGGCGAACTGGCATGAGCAGGGTGCCGGGCCAGCCAGTATTGTGCCGCCCGCACGATGCGCTGGCGATTGACCGCGCCCAGGGCTTCGGCCTCGCCATCGCGGCGCAGGCGCGCCTTGACCTCGACAAAGACGATGGCATCGCCGCGCCGGGCGACAAGATCGAGTTCGCCCACCGGGGTTTTGTAGCGCCGATGAAGGATGCGGTAGAGCTTGAGCCGCAGATAGAGCGCCGCCAGCGCCTCGCCGCGATGGCCGCCCCGTTCGGCGGCAATGCGGGCCCTATTCCTGGGCCTTGAGGGCGAGGGCGGCATCATAGACTTCCTTGCGCTTGAGGCCGAATTGCCCCGCCACCTGATCGACAGCGGCGCGCAATGGCTGCGCCGCCATAGCCTCGGCCAGCGCCGCCTGCCAGTCTGCCGCATCGGGCGCCGCATCTTCCGGCGCACCGGCAACGACGATCACCGCCTCGCCCTTGGTCTCGTCCTCGGCGAATTCGGCCGCGAGCTCCCCAAGGGGCCCCCGATGGACGCGCTCGAAGCGCTTGGTCAGTTCCAGCGCCACCACCGCCTGCCGCTCGGCGCCGAATGCTTCCGCCATGGCGGCAAGCGCATCGTCGAGCCGGCGCGGGCTTTCGTAAAATACCAGCGTTTCACGTGAATCAGCCATTTTCGTCAGCGTTTTGCCCCGCGCCCCGGCCTTGGTGGGCAAAAAGCCGTGAAAGGCGAAGGCATCGGTCGGCAGGCCCGCAATTACCAGCGCCGAGAGCAAAGCCGAGGGGCCGGGAATCGGAAATACCGACAGGCCTTCTTCGGCGAGAGCCCGGATCAGCGGAAAGCCAGGATCGGAGAGGAGCGGCGTGCCCGCATCGGAAATGAGGGCGATAGCTTCCCCGGCGCGCAGCCGCCCGGCGATCTCGTCGATCCTGGCGCGCTCATTATGCTCATGGAGGGCCTTGCGCGGCCCCTTGATGCCGTAATGGTCAAGCAGCCGCGCCGACATGCGCGTATCCTCGCACAGCACCAAATCGGCGGCGGCGAGGGTTTCGAGGGCGCGGATGGTAATATCGCGCAGATTGCCGATGGGCGTTGCGACGACATAAAGGCCCGCAGCCAGCGGCGGGGCGGTGAAGCCGGCGCCGGCAATGAAATAGCCGGCACTCCGCTTGTCGTCAGTCATATGCGCTCCGGCATTGGGAATTTCGGTTGGCTCAGGGTGGCGGGAAATAACGAGACCTGCAAGGGCGGTGAGAGGACTGCAATGTCGTCTCCGCGATCATTCCCCGCCCACCGTTCGTTATCCACCCACCGTTCGTCACCCTCGGGCTTGACCCGAGGGTTCTTCACTTGGCGATGCTTTCGAAACGCCCTCGGGTCAAGCCCGAGGGTGACGATCCGGGATGGGATGGCATCGGGGCCTCCCCCCATTGCAGCCTAAGCGGCGAGATCCGCCACCACCGCATCCAGCACCGGAAAGCCCTTGTCCGTCACCCGGATATTCCCGTTCGGCAGCGTTTCGACGAAGCCATAGCCCTTGAGATCGTCAATCTGCCGCTGGCTGATCTTGCGGCCGGAAATGGCGGTGAAGCGCGCCGGGGAAATGCCTTCCTTCAAGCGCAGCCCCATGACGAGGAATTCGTCGCCCTGTTCTTCCCAGGTCAAAACGTCATCGGTGGTCATGCCATGGCCGCGCGATTTCACCCGCTTCTGCCACTCGAAGGGCAGGCGCTCGGTCGCCGTCGCGTGGCGCTGATTGTTGATGACCAGCCGGCCATGGGCGCCGGGGCCGATGCCGACATATTCGCCATAACGCCAATAAAGGAGGTTATGCTGGCTTTCCTGCCCTGGCCTTGCATGGTTGGAAATCTCATAGGCCGGCAGGCCCGCCTCGGCGGTCAGCTCCTGCGTCAGCTCATAGAAATCCGCCGCCAAGTCCTCGTCGGGCATTTTGAGCTTGCCCGCTTGGTGAAGATCGAAATAGCGCGTCCCCTGCTCGATGGTGAGCTGGTAGAGGCTGATATGGCCGCGCGCCATCCATAGCGCTTCCTTGAGCTCGTCTTCCCAATCTTCGAGCGTCTGGCGCGGGCGGGCATAGATCAGGTCAAAGCTCGAGCGCTCGAACACGGATTGCGCCACGCGCACGGCGGCAATGGCTTCATCGACCGTATGGCGGCGACCGAGCTCGGCGAGCGGACCTTCGCGCAGCGATTGCACCCCGAGCGAGACGCGGTTGACGCCGGCGGTGCGAAAGCCCCTGAAGCGGTCGACCTCGACGCTGGTGGGATTGGCTTCGAGCGTGATTTCGGCATTGCGCTCGATGGTCCAGTGCCGGGCGATCGCATCGATGATGCGGCCGGTGGCATAGGGGCTCATCAGCGAGGGCGTGCCGCCGCCGAAAAAGATCGATTGCACCACCCGGCCGGGCACCAGATTGGCGGCATGCTCAAGCTCGCGCTCATAGGCGTCGACAAAGCCCTCTTCATCGAAAGGGCCGCGATGAACATGGCTATTGAAATCGCAATAGGGGCATTTGGCCGCGCAGAACGGCCAATGCACATAGACCCCGAAGAGGTCGTTGGAATTGGTGTTCATGGGCACCACCAACCGCGGTTCAGGACTTCCCCTCCCCCTTGAGGGGAGGGGTCAGGGGTGGGGGTCATCGTGGGGGCCACCAAGGGACCCCCTCCCTCGATCCCTCCCCTCAAGGGGGAGGGAGGCGAAGAGACCATCCATCCGGCGTGTGATACGGAATCACCCCCGATCAATGGCGTTCTCCACGAATTTGGCGAAGGCGCGGGCGCGGTGCGACAGGCCCTTTTCGCCCGGCGACCAGGAATGCTTCATCTCGCTCGGCATCTGGCCGAAGGTGATGTCATAGCCATCGGGCATGAATACCGGATCGAAGCCATGGCCGAGATCGCCGCGCGGCGGCCAGACCAGCGTGCCATCGACACGGCCCTCGAAAATCCAGTCGCGGCCATCGGGGTGGGCGAGGCAGAGCGTGGCGTTGAACGCGCCGCGCCGCTGGCCCGGCGTCGTCGCATTGGCCGCCTGCAAGGCATCTTCGACCCGCTTCATGCCATGGGTGAAATCGCGGTTGGGGCCGGCCCAATTGGCAGTGTACACACCCGGATCGCCGCCCAGCGCATCGACGCAGAGCCCGGAATCGTCGCTCAGCGCCAGCATGCCGGAAGCGGATGCGGCTGCATGGGCCTTGATGCGGGCATTTTCGACAAAAGTGGTGCCGGTTTCTTCCGGCTCGGGCAGGCCGAGTTCGCCGGCCGAGACGATTTCGAGCCCGAAGGGTTCGAACAGCTCCTGGAATTCCTTGAGCTTGCCCTTGTTGTGCGAGGCCAGGAGCAGCCGGTCGCCTTCGCGCAGCTTCGGCATCGCGGTCATTTGGAAAGTCCCTTGGGCTTGGCGTCGAGCGCGCGGTTGATGTCGTTCCAGATGGCGCAATCGGGCGCGACCTGGCCGGCTTCGGGCAGGCGCGGCGACGCGCCGGAGCGGCTGGCGGCCGGCCCCATCAGCCCGATGATGAACGCCATCAGCCGCTTCATGCGTCGAGCGCTGCCTTTTGCAGCGCGGTCAGTTCGCCGACGCCCTGTTCGGCGAGTGCCATCAGGCTTTCGAGTTCGTCGCGGGTGAAGGGCACCTGTTCGGCCGTGCCCTGGATTTCGACGAAGCGGCCGGAGCCGGTGAGGACGAAATTGGCATCGGTATGGGCCTCGACATCTTCGAGATAATCGAGATCGAGCACCGGCGTGCCGCGATAGATGCCGCAGGAGACGGCAGCAACGGAATCGCGCAGCACCTGGCCCTTGGTCAATTTGCGCTCCTCGAGCCAGGCGACGGCATCGGCCAGGGCCACATAGGCGCCGGTGATGGAGGCGGTGCGGGTGCCGCCATCGGCTTCGAGCACGTCGCAATCGAGCGTGACCTGCACTTCGCCGAGCGCCTGCAGATCCACCACGGCGCGCAGCGACCGGCCGATCAGCCGCTGGATTTCCTGGGTGCGGCCGGTCTGCTTGCCGGCAGTGGCCTCGCGGCGGGTGCGCTGGCCGGTGGCGCGGGGCAGCATGCCATATTCGGCGGTGACCCAGCCCTGGCCCTTGCCGCGCAGCCAGCCGGGCAGGCTGGTTTCGACACTGGCGGTGACCAGAACCTTGGTGGCCCCGAAACACACCAGGCACGAGCCCTCCGCCTTCATCGCGACATTGCGCTCGAGGGTGACGGCGCGCATCTGGTTGGGTTCACGTCCGGAAGGCCGCATCGGCAAATCACCTCGGGAAAAGTCTGGTTAATGGCCTCTTAACCTTCATTGAGACCGGTCACAAGCGCTGGCGGCGCTTGGCGGGCGGCCGTAAACCGCTTAAATGACCTTCAAGGTTAAAGCAGACGATTTTATCGAACGTCATGGTCAATCCCGCCGAAGACTTCCTGGGCGTGCTCAACAGCCGCAGCCAGGACATTTTCAGGAAGATCGTCGAGCGTTATATCGAGACCGGCATGCCGGTCGGCTCGCGCGATCTCAGCCGCATGCTGCAGGTGGGCCTGTCGCCCGCCTCGGTGCGCAATGTCATGGCCGATCTCGAAGATCTCGGGCTGATCGCGGCGCCCCATACCTCGGCCGGCCGGGCGCCCACCCAGCAGGGGCTCAGATTCTTCGTCGATGCCATGCTCGAAGTCGGCGATGTCGATGAGCGCGAGCGCCAGCAGATCGCCAAGAACATCGAAGGGCAGGCCGGCCCGGTCGAGGAGGTGTTGGCCGAAGCCAGCCAGCTGCTCTCGGGCCTCAGCCATGGCGCCGGCGTCGTCATCGCCAACAAATCCGACATGATCCTGAAGCATATCGAATTTGTGCGGCTCGATCCGGAGCGCGCCATGGCGGTGCTGGTGGGGCAGGACGGGCAGGTGGAAAACCGCGTCATGCCGCTGCCGCCGGGGCTGACGACGAGCGCGCTGCAGCAGGCGGGTAATTATCTCGCCCATCACGTGGTGGGCCGCACCATTTCGGAAGCGCGCAAGGCCTTGAGCGAGAGGCGGGACGAGCAACGGGCCGAACTCGACGAATTGACGCAGAAATTGATCGAGGCCGGTATCGCCACCCTCGGCCAACCCTCCAGCGCCGGCTCGCCGACGCTGATCGTGCGCGGTCGCGCCAATCTCATCAACGATGCCATGGCCTCGGAAGACCTGGCGCGGACGCGGCAGCTTTTCGACGAACTGGAGAGCAAGGACGGGCTGATCGACCTTCTCGGCGATACCGAAAAGGCCCAGGGCGTGCGCATTTTCATCGGCTCCGAGAACAAGCTTTTCTCGCTCTCGGGGTCCTCGGTGATCCTCAGCCCCTACAAGGATGCGCATGGTAAGGTGGTGGGCGTATTGGGCGTGATCGGGCCGACCCGGCTCAATTATGCCCGCATCGTTCCGGTGGTCGATTATACCGCCCATGTCATCAGCGCCATGATGGCGCGCAAGCATCAGGCTTGAAAAACACCCAGCATTGGCCGATATGCGGGGCAAAACGAGTTTGTACCCGGAAGTAAGAGATGATGAGCGACGAAAACGCCTCGCAGGCCGACATTCCTGAAACCGAAACCGATATCGCCCCCGAAACCGTCGATCCGGTCGAGGCGCTGCGGACGGAGAATGCCGAACTCAAGGACAGGCTGCTGCGCACCATCGCCGAGATGGAAAATCTCAGGAAGCGCACCGAGCGCGATGTCAACGACACCCGCTCCTACGCCATTGCCGGCTTTGCCCGCGACATGCTGAGCGCCACCGATGCGCTGAGCCGCGCCCTTTTGGTGCTGCCCGCCGAGGCCCGCGACAATGCCGAAGGCACGATGAAATCGCTGATCGAAGGCATCGAGATGACCGAGCGCGAAATGCAGCGGCTTCTCGCCAAGCACGGCGTCAAGCCGATCGAGGCCGAAGGCCAGAAATTCGACCCCCACAAGCATCAGGCCATGTTCGAGGTCCCTGATCCGACCAAGCCCGAAGGCACCGTGGTCCAGGTGGTCCAGACCGGCTTCGCCATCGGCGACCGGGTCCTGCGCCCGGCCATGGTCGGCGTCGCCAAGGGCGGCCCGAGCCAGGCGGACAATTCGGACGCGGTGGATAAGAGCGCGTAGCGGACGCAGTTCAACGCATCATCGGTCTTCCCTTCCCGGATCGTCACCCTCGGGCTTGACCCGAGGGCTCTTCACTTTGCAATGCCAGTAAGTGCAACATCCTCGGGTCAAGCCCGAGGATGACGATCAGAGAGGTGGGCGATTTCGTGGCCCAATATCGCAGCCACCGCCTCCCTCCCCTCGAGGGGAAGTGTCCACGTTGGACTGTTGAGTCTGTTGCGTCAGTCACCCACCGCATGTCATCCCGGCGAAAGCCGGGAACCAGTTTCAATGACCCGAGGAAACTGGACCCCGGCTTTCGCCGGGGTGACATCGAGTGGCTGATGCGCTCGGTGTTCTACAACCACAACCGCTTCTACAGACATCCTCGGGCCTGACCGAGGCCGCGGGCCACTCTCCCATCGCGTTATTATGCCCCCCGCAGTCCAATGGAACACTCCCCCTCAAGGGGGAGGGGAATGCTCCGCTGAACTACCCCAAAATCTCCCCGCTCATCACCCGTTCTACCCCCGCTTCCGCCATATCCGCCCACGCCTTTTCCAGCGACCCGTCATTGTCGATCGCCCGCGTCGCGTCCTCGATGACCGTCACGTCGAACCCATCCGCCGCCGCGTCGATCGCGGTCCAGCCGACGCAGAAATCCGTCGCCAATCCCACGATATAGACCCGTCCGAGATCGCGCTCGTCGAGATAGCCGGCGAGCCCCGTCAGCGTCTCCCGGTCGGCTTCCTGAAAGCCCGAATAGCTGTCGATGGCGCGGTTATAGCCCTTGCGGATGATCAGTTGCGCATGGGGGATATCGATCCCTTCGCTGATGGCCGCGCCGCGCGTATTCCACACGCAATGGTCCGGCCACAGCACTTGCGGACCGTAATCGAGTTCGATGGTTTCGAACGGCGCCTTGCCCGGATGCTGGCTCGCGAAGGAGATGTGGTCCGCCGGGTGCCAGTCCTGCGTCAGCACTACATTGGTGAAGCGCTTGGCGAGGCGGTTGATCAGCGGCACAATCTCGTCACCGCCCGTCACGGCAAGGCTGCCGCCGGGCAGGAAATCATATTGCATGTCGACAACGAGGAGCACGTCCTTGGGATCGATCTCGATGGTCATATAGGCCTCCGCTCAGGGCTTGATGAGACGTCCGGGGATCAGCCCCCGTACCGAATTACCGAGGAAAATCCGCGCGCCGTCGAGATCGGCCGGATAGAGCCGTTGCTCGCGCGCCTTGCCGGCCGCAATGAGTTCGGCACGCAGCGTGCCGGGCAAAAGCCCCGCCGATAGCGGCGGGGTCAGCAGCATGCCGTCGCGCGCGATGAACAGTGAGGTGATCGAGCCTTCGGTCAGTTCGCCATGCTCGTTGACGAAGATCACTTCATCGACACCCTCTGCCTCATGGGCGCGGATGCGCGGTTCATCGAGAAAGGTACGATTGGTGGTCTTGTGGGCGAGGAGGGGATTTTGCGACTCCACCCGTTCCGGCGCGATCATCACCTTGAACTCGGTCGGGTTCGGGGGCAGCACCGTCGCCGTCACCGAGGCATCCTTGCCCTCTTCGAACAGAAGGCGCACCCGCATCGGCGTATCGCCGAAATCCTGCGCCGCCGCATCCAGCACGGCCTCTGCCGCGTCACGGTCGAAATCGAGCCCGAAATAGCGCGCCGATTCAGCCATGCGGTCGAGATGGCGGGCAAGAAGCGAAAAGCCTTCGCTGCGTGTCCACAGAATGGTTTCGATCAGCGCGATGGGCCTGGGCGGATCGGTGAAGAACTGCATCTTGAGAAGCGCCTCGTCATATTCGTCCCTGGCTCGGCTATCGGCGACGATACCGCCGCCAATGCCGATTTCGCCATCGCCTTTTTTATCGATGACGGCGGTGCGGATGGCGACATTGAAGGTAAAATCCCCGTGCGGCGCGATGAAGCCGATGGCGCCGGTGTAAAGCCCGCGCGGCCCTGCCTCGACCTCGTCGATGATTTCCATGGCCCTGAGCTTCGGCGCCCCGGTGATGGAGCCGCAGGGAAACAGATTCGCCAGCACCGTCCCCAGAGACGTACCCGGCTGCATCCGCGCAGTGATGCCCGAAGTCATGGTGTGGAGTGTGCGATAGGTCTCGACGGTGAAAAGGTCCGAGACCCTGACCGAGCCGATTTCGGCGATGCGCCCGAGATCGTTGCGCAAGAGATCGACGATCATCAGGTTCTCGGCGCGGTTCTTCTCGTCGGCTGCGAGGGCCTTGCGGCCCGCCTCGTCCTCGGCCAGCGTCCGTCCGCGCTTCAGCGTGCCCTTCATCGGCCGCGCCGACAGCACACCCTCGTGATTGGAAACGAACAGTTCCGGCGAGCGCGACAGCACCATGTGGTCGCCCGCATGGATCAGCGCGCCATAGGCCGTCGGCTGCTTTTTCGCCAGATCGCGATAGAGGCCCACCGCATCGCCTTCGAGCCGGAAGCGGGCCTTGAAGGTGAGGTTCACCTGATAGGTGTCGCCATCGGCGATATAGGTTTTGACCCGGTCGAATGCGCGCTCATAGGCTGCGAAATCCAGGCCCGGCACGATCTCGACGGCCCGCCCATCCGGCGCATCGGCCAGCGCCGCATCGGCCTCCGCCCGCGTCAGCCGCTGCGGCGCTTCATAAAGCCCCATCCATAGGAGCGGCGTCCGCGACCGCTCCGGCAGAAGATGCGCCAGCCTTTCCTCGAACAGATACCCCAGCTCATAGGCAAGATAACCTGCTGCCCACAGCCCCTCGGCCCCCGCTGCTTCCAACCGAGTCAACGCCTCGCGCGCCTCGGCCGCCTCATGCGCCACCAGCACCCCGCGCGGCGCCGCGAAATAGAGGCTCCGCCCGCTGGCATCGAGCGTATCGTGGAGCAGCACTGAGCCGGGCGTCATCATGAGGCGCTTTTAGGGGGCCGGGCCCGATTTGCAAAGTTCGCCCGCGCCCGCCATATAGGTCGGGAGCCCCGGTTTTTGGCTTTCCTTATCGCGCAAACTGGCTTTTGTCCGCTTGAAGCCTCATAAGGCCCCCCCTATATAGCCGGCAGGCCCCGCAATGGGCACATTCGAGTTGCAAGGGAACCCGGCCGGCACCGGCCATGAGGCTGCTTCGCGAGAAGGGTTTCACCAAGGGTTTGCTGAAAGAGAGGCAAGAGTAATGGCTAAAGTTATCGGTATCGACCTCGGGACAACCAATAGCTGCGTGGCAGTGATGGATGGCGCGAACGCCAAGGTGATCGAAAATGCCGAAGGCGCGCGGACGACCCCGTCCATGGTCGCCTTTTCCAAGGATGGCGAGCGCCTGATCGGCCAGCCGGCCAAGCGCCAGGCCGTCACCAATCCCGAAAATACGCTGTTCGCGGTCAAGCGCCTGATCGGCCGCCGCTTCGACGACGCCGTCGTCGCCAAGGACAAGAATCTCGTCCCCTTCAAGATCGTCAAGGCCGACAATGGCGATGCCTGGGTCGAGGCCGATGGCGACAAATATTCGCCCAGCCAGATCTCGGCCATGGTGCTGCAGAAGATGAAGGAAACCGCCGAGAGCTATCTCGGCGAGACCGTGACGCAAGCCGTCATCACCGTTCCGGCCTATTTCAACGATTCGCAGCGTCAGGCCACCAAGGACGCCGGCAAGATCGCCGGCCTCGAAGTGCTGCGCATCATCAACGAGCCGACGGCGGCCGCGCTCGCCTATGGCCTCGACAAGAAGAACACCGGCACCATCGCGGTCTATGACCTTGGCGGCGGCACCTTCGACGTGTCGATCCTCGAGATCGGCGACGGCGTCTTCGAAGTGAAGTCCACCAATGGCGACACCTTTCTCGGTGGCGAAGACTTCGACATGCGCCTCGTCGACTATCTCGCCGACGAGTTCAAGAAGGAGCAGGGGATCGACCTCAGGAACGACAAGCTCGCCCTGCAGCGCCTCAAGGAAGCTGCGGAAAAGGCCAAGATCGAACTGTCGAGCTCGACTCAGACCGAAATCAACCTGCCCTTCATCACCGCCGATGCCTCGGGCCCCAAGCACCTGACGCTGAAGCTCAGCCGCTCCAAGCTCGAATCGCTGGTGGATGATCTCATCCAGCGCACCATCGATCCGTGCAAGCAGGCGATGAAGGATGCCGGCGTCACCGCCGCGCAGATCGACGAAGTGGTGCTGGTCGGCGGCATGAGCCGCATGCCCAAGGTCCAGGAAGTGGTCAAGCAGCTCTTCGGCAAGGAGCCGCACAAGGGCGTCAATCCGGACGAAGTCGTGGCGCTCGGCGCCGCCATCCAGGCCGGCGTGCTGCAGGGCGACGTCAAGGACGTGCTGCTGCTCGACGTGACCCCGCTTTCCCTCGGCATCGAGACCCTGGGTGGCGTCTTCACCCGCCTCATCGACCGCAACACCACCATCCCGACCAAGAAGAGCCAGACCTTCTCGACCGCCGAGGACAATCAGAGCGCGGTGACCATCCGCGTGTTCCAGGGCGAGCGCGAAATGGCCGTCAACAACAAGCTTCTCGGCAATTTCGACCTGACCGGCCTGCCGCCGGCGCCGCGCGGCGTCCCGCAGATCGAGGTGACCTTCGATATCGACGCCAACGGCATCGTGCAGGTCTCGGCCAAGGACAAGGGCACCGGCAAGGAACAGCAGATCCGCATCCAGGCCTCGGGCGGTCTCTCCGATGCCGATATCGAGCGCATGGTCGAGGAAGCCGAGCAGAACGCCGAAGCCGACAAGCAGAAGCGTGAAGCCGTCGAAGCCAAGAACCAGGCCGAATCCCTGATCCACTCGACCGAAAAGTCGCTCAAGGAATATGGCGACAAGGTTTCGGCCGAGGACAAGGGCGCCATCGAAACCGCTCTCGCCGATCTCAAGACGGCGGTCGAAGGCGACGATGGCGAATTGATCAAGGAAAAGACCAACGCCCTGGCGGAAGCCTCGATGAAGCTTGGCGAGGCCATGTACAAGGCCAGCCAGGAAGAAGCCGAAGCCAAGGCCGCCGGCACACAGGACGATGACGACGACGTCGTCGATGCCGACTTCGAAGAGGTCAAGGACGACGACAATAACCAGAAGTCGGCGTAAGCCGCTACGGTTGGAAATGAAGGCCCGGCGCAAGCCGGGCTTTTTTTGCGCAGCGTCAGGCAGGTCCGCCTGCTCTGTTCCTGTCACCACATCACCCCCACCCACCACTCGTCACCCTCGGGCTCGACCCGAGGGCTCTTCACTTTGTCGGTGTTTCCAAGGATGAAAGATCGTGTGCCCGCCCTCGTGGTTCGAGGGTCGCTACGCTCCCGCCTCACCATGAGGTCTCAAGAGGTATAGGACTCTCGGGCCTCTCTCAGGGGGTATGCCAAGCATCTATTTCCAAACAAAGCCCAGCCATCCTCGCCTCTCCAGTAGCCCTCATGGTGAGGCGGGAGCGTAGCGACCCTCGAACCACGAGGGCGTGGCACCACCCACGTTTCACGTGAATCCCGCCGCCGCAAAAACGGCGTGATTGCGCCCAACTCCCGCCGCCTCCACCGTCACAAATACGCCATCCGGCCTCAGGGCCCACGCGCGGAGATCAATCATGTCCGAAACCGGTTTGGTTTTCCTATCCGAGACAATGGAACGCCCCTCCGGCGATGCCACGCAGCGCATCGATACCGATATGCAGATGGTGCTGACGACGCTGGGCCGGCTCGGTGCAAGGCCGCTCGAACTGACGTCCCACGCTGCGGCACGGCGCCAGCCACAGCTCCGGGATGCGCTCGCCGCCATCACCGCCCGACAGGCCCGCGCGCCTTCCGATGACGGCATCGAAACCGAAGACCTCACCGTCGACGGCGCCGAGGACGATCTGCCGGCCCGGCTCTACCGGCCGCAGGGGCTGCTCGAACGGCTCAACCCCGTCATTCTCTATTTCCATGGCGGCGGCTTCGTCACCGGCGATCTCGACAGCCACGACGCCTCCGCCCGGGCGCTCGCCCGGCGCAGCGGCGCGCTCGTTCTCTCCGTCGCCTATCGCCTTGCTCCGGAAGCGCGGTTCCCGGCAGCGCATGAGGATGCCTATGCCGCCTGGCGCTGGCTGGTGCGCTCGGCCGCGACCTTCGGCGGCGATCCGCGGCGCATGGCGGTCGCGGGCGAAGATGCCGGCGCCAATCTCGCCATGAACATCGCCCTTCGCGCCCGCGACGAACATCTGGCCCAGCCCGTCCATCAGCTTCTCATCCATCCCATCGCCGGCAGCGATTTCACCCGGGCCTCCTATAAGCAAATGGTCCGCATGCGGCCCATGGGCATGCCGGCCATGCAATGGCGTCTGCGCCACGGCTTTGCCGAACGCGGCCAGATCGAGGATGCCCGCATTAACCTGTGCCAACGCGAGGATCTTTCCGGCCTGCCGCCGACGACGCTGATCCTGGCCGAACTCGATCCGCTGCGCTCCGAGGGCGAGGCTCTGGCGGAAGCCCTGGAAGCCGCCGATACCCAGGTGAACCTCACCATCTATGACGGCGTGACCCAGGGCTTTTTCGGGCTCGGGCTCGTCGTCACCAAGGCTCTGTTCGCCGAGGCGGAAGCCGCCGGAGCGCTGACCCACGCCTTCGGCATGAGCCGATTGAGCTGAACATCCGGCATCAGCCCCGCGGTTGATAGGACCGCGCGCACTTGCTATGAGCGGCACACGCGGCCTCCTCCCCTTGCGGGATGCGGGGCCGATTGCCATCTAGGGGTGAGTTTCAGGCTCGTTCGTACCGGGCGCGGCACAGCCGTGCGCCCGGGCTTTCCGGAGAATATACTTGGCCAAACGTGATTTCTACGAAGTGCTCGGCGTTGCCAAGGGCGCCGACGACGCGACGCTCAAAAGCGCCTATCGCAAGCTTGCCATGCAGCACCATCCGGATCGCAATCCCGGTAATGCCGAGGCGGAAGCCAGGTTCAAGGAAATCAACGAAGCCTATGACACGCTGAAGGACGGGCAGAAGCGTGCCGCCTATGACCGGTTCGGCCATGCCGCTTTCGAGAATGGCGGCGGCGGGCGCGGAGCGCATGGCTTCGGCCCGGAATTCGCTTCCTCCATGTCCGATATTTTCGACGATATCTTCGGCGATTTCATGGGCGGCCGCCGGGGTGGCGGCGGGGGCGGAGCGGCCAAATTGCGCGGCTCCGACCTCAGGTACAATCTCGAAATCAGCCTTGAAGAGAGCTTTGCCGGCCAGACCGTCGAGATCGACGTGCCGACCCTCGTCACCTGCAATACCTGCGAAGGTTCCGGCGCCAAGCCCGGCACCGGCACCCATACCTGCCGGCAGTGCAACGGCCATGGCAAGGTGCGCGCCGCCCAGGGCTTCTTCACCATCGAGCGGACCTGCCCGGTCTGCCAGGGCCGCGGGGTGATGATGGACCAGCCCTGCACCGATTGCGGCGGCCAGGGTCGCCGGCAGGAAAACCGCAAGCTTTCCGTCGATATCCCCAAGGGCATCGAGGACGGCACCCGCATCCGGCTCGCCAATGAAGGCGAAGCGGGGCTGCGCGGCGGCCCGCCGGGGGATCTCTATATCTTCATCTCGATCAAGCCGCATGAGTTGTTCCACCGCGACGGCGCCGATCTTTATGCCCGCGTGCCCATCGCCATGACCACGGCGGCGCTCGGCGGGGAATTCGAAGTGCCGACGCTCGATGCCACCCGCGCCAAGGTCAAGGTCGCCCCCGGCACCCAGCCCAGCCAGCGCGTCCGCCTCAAGGGCAAGGGCATGCCGGTGCTGCGCTCCAAGGATACCGGCGATCTCTATGTGCAGCTCGATATCGAAACGCCGCAAAACCTCTCCAAGCGCCAGCGCGAGCTGCTCGAGGAATTCGTCAAGCTCGAAACCGAGGAAACCAGCCCGACCTCCGGCGGCTTCTTCGAAAAGCTGAAGAAGATGTTTTAGGGCGCGCCTCCGAGCATCGGAAAGCCCACCTCTCTCGCCCCCTACTCGATCGTCACCCTCGGGCTTGACCCGAGGGTGTTGCACTTGCGGAAGTGTGGGGAGAGAAGAGCCCTCGGGTCAAGCCCGAGGGTGACGATCAGGGTCAGTTAGGGCCCGATATACTTCAACCCATCATCGCTTCCCCGACTTGATCCGGGGGCTTCTCGTTTTCAGTGACCCGCGGATCAGTCCGCGGGCAGCGGTGGTGTATTTGGATACCGAGTGCTCCATCCTCCACCGAGCGCGGCAGGGGCCCCATCACTCGCTCGGCATCTGGCTCATATCCATCCACACATATTCCCACACATGCCCGTCGATATCGGCGATGACGCGCGAATACATGAAGCCGTAATCCTGGGCCGTTCGCACTTCGCGGCCGCCAGCCTTGAGGCCGGCTTCGGCGATGGTGTCCACGCCTTCGCGGCTGTCGCGCGACAGCGCATAAAGTGCCTGCGTCTCGGTCTTCGGATCGGGGATCGGCAAAGGCGAGAAGCTTTTGAATTTCTCATGCGTCAGCGCCATGACGAAGATCGCCTCGTCGATGACGATGCAGGCTGCGGTCTCATCGGTGAATTGCGGATTATGCTCGAACCCCAGCGCCTTGTAATAGGCCATGGAGGCGGCAAGATCGCGCACCGGCAGATTTACGAAGATCATGGAGGACATGCGCCTTTTCCTTTTCGGCTGATTTTTCAAATGTCGGAGCCCGCCCGCAGGTCATTGCTCTCTTGCCTCGACGAACGGTGCGCGCCAATTTCGACACAGGCTCGATTCTGGAGACGACATGCCCACCGCTCTCACCCTTTCCGGCTCGCTGCGCCAAGGTTCCTATAACCGCATGCTCGAACGCCATGTCGGCCAGAGGCTCGAGGAGGCCGGCGTGGCGGTGACCTCAATCAGCCTTGCCGATTATGCCATGCCGATCTTCAACCAGGATCTGGAGCCAGACAATATTCCGGCTGCGGCCCCGGCTTTGGCCGAGCTGTTCCGCAGCCACGATATCGTCTTCATCGCCAGCCCCGAATATAATGGCGGCGTCTCCCCGCTCACCGTCAACACCATTGCCTGGCTCAGCCGCCAGCGCCCCAGCAGCCCCTTCCGCCATGCCGTGTTCGGCATTGGCGGCGTCAGCTCGGGCAAATACGGCACCATCTGGGGCCTGTCGCACCTGCGCGAATCGTTGACCAAGCTCGGCGCTCTGGTGGTGCCGACCCTGCTCGGCATCGGTCCCGCAAGCGAGGCTTTCGATGCCGAAGGTAATCCGGCGGAAGAATCCATCCAGCTCAAGATTCGCCAGATCGTCGAGGAAATGACCCATTTCAGCCGCGGGAGCTGAGCCATTGCGGCGAAGCGGCTTTTCTGGCAAGGCAGGATGATTGTTGACATGGGAGGACTTTCGCCATGACCGGCCAGCTGATCGTCGGGCTCGATGTTTCGTCGCGCGCCAAAGCCGAGGAGATCGTCGCCCTTCTCGGTGACAGCGTCGATTTCTACAAGATCGGCTATCAGTGCTTTTACGGTGCCGATGGCTATGCTCTGGGCAAGGCGCTGCTCGCGGCCGGCAAGAAGGTGTTCTTCGACCTGAAGCTGCTCGATATCGACAACACCGTCGAAAAGGGCGTCGCCGCCATCGCCGAAACCGGTGCCACCATGCTAACCGTCCATGCCTATCCCAAGGCCATGCGTGCCGCGCAGAAAGGCGCCGCCGGCTCCGGCCTCACCGTGCTCGGCGTCACCGTTCTCACCTCGATGGACGATCATGACGTCAAGGACGCCGGCTATGAGCGGGATGCCGCCGGGCTTGTGGCGCTGCGTGCCCAGCAGGCCCGCGATGCCGGCATTGGCGGGCTCGTCGCCTCGCCGCATGAAGCCGAAATGGTGCGCACCATTGCCGGGCCGGACATGGCCATCGTCACCCCCGGCATCCGCCCCGCCGGCAGCGATAGCGGCGACCAGAAGCGGGTGATGACCCCGGCCGATGCCCTGGCCGCCGGCTCCACCCATCTCGTCGTCGCCCGCCCGATCATCGCCGCCCCCGATCCCGCCGCCGCCGCCCGCGCCATCCTCGCCGAAATGGCCAATGGCGGCACGCGATACGCATAAGTCACCGCTTTAAGAAAAGAACCCTCGGATCAGGCCCGAGGGTGTTTCCTTTGCGCAGCAACGAGCGGGAAAGCCCTCGTCAATAGGTATTATGCTGCGGCTGGCTCAACACGATCTGGTTGCCATCCGGATCGCGCAGTTTCGCCGTCTTGAAGAAGTCGCCGATCGCCTTCGACACCGGCTTGATCTCGAGCCCCGCCAGCCGCTCCAGCTCCGCTCCGATATCGTCGACGATGAAGGTCACGCTCGAAGCGCCGGCCCGGTCGGCATCGGCAAAGACCTGCACCCAGCCGCCGCTGCGCAATTTCCATTCGGCCAGCTCCAGCATGCGCCGCGCATCGGCCGGACGCCCGAACAGGCGTTCGTACCAGTCGATCGACGCCTCGACGTCCTCGACCGCCAGACCCGCGAGGCAATTGGTGATGGTCATGACTTTGCCGTCCTTTTGTCGTCGCCCAGTGATGCGCCAAGCTTAACGGAGAGAATCGGGGCCAAACAGGGGCAGGGCGGCCATTGGCGTTTGCGCCCGGCGCTGCTATAGCGGCTGCGGTATATCGGGGGACCGGACATGGCTGATCTGAGGGTAGTGGTTGCCGGTGCCGGCGGACGCATGGGCGCCGCCAATATTCGGGCAGTCGCCAGCCTTGACGGCCTCACCCTTCACGGCGCCATCGACCGGCCGGGCGGCGCTTCCATCGGCCGCGACGCCGGCAGTTTCGCCGGCCTCGAAGCCAATGACATCCTCATCGGCGACGACATCGATGCCGTGCTCGACGGCGCCGAGGCGATCATCGATTTTTCCGCCCCCGCGGCGAGCGTCGCCCTCGCGCAAAAGGCTGCTGCCCACAACCTCATCCATATCATCGGCACCACGGGCTGCTCCGAAAGCGACGATGCCGCCATCGCCGAAGCGGCCCGCTCGGGCGCCCGCATCGTCAAGTCGGGCAATTTCTCGCTCGGCGTGAACGTCCTTGCCAATCTCGTGCGCAAGGCCGCCGCAACCCTCGACCAATATGATCTCGAAATCCTCGAAATGCATCACGCCCGCAAGGTCGATGCACCCTCGGGCACGGCGCTGCTGCTGGGGCAGGCAGCCGCCGAGGGCCGCGCCATTTCGCTCAAGGAAAAGTCGGTCAGGGTGCGCGATGGCCATACCGGCCCACGCGAAACCGGTACGATCGGCTTTGCCACCCTCCGGGGCGGCACGGTGGTCGGCGACCATACGGTGTTTCTCGCCGGCCCGCATGAGCGGCTCGAACTGACCCACCGCGCCGAAGACCGCGCCATTTTCGCCCATGGCGCGGCGCGGGCGGCGCTGTGGGCGCGCGGCCAGCAAGCCGGACTTTATTCCATGGCCGATATGCTCGGCCTCAACGACTGAAGGACCAAAGCATGAGCGGTACCCTGATCCTCGTCCGCCACGGGCAAAGCGAATGGAACCTCGAAAATCTGTTCACCGGCTGGCGCAATCCGAACCTGACCGAGCAGGGTATCGAGGAAGCGCGCACCACCGGCCGCGCCCTGAAGGCCAGGGATATCGTGCCCGATTTCTACTACACGTCGGCGCTGCGCCGGGCCCAGCACACGCTCGATCTGATGCTCGAGGAAATGGGCATCGTCAATGTCACCATCACCCGCAACCAGGCGCTCAACGAGCGCGACTATGGCGATCTGGCCGGCCTCAACAAGGACGATGCCCGCGCCAAATGGGGTGAAGAACAGGTGCTGATCTGGCGCCGCTCCTTCGACGTCCCCCCGCCGGGCGGCGAAAGCCTCAAGGACACCGCCGCCCGCTCCGTGCCCTATTACCAGGCCGAGATCGAACCGCTCCTCAAGGCCGGCAAGACCGTCCTCATCGCCGCCCACGGCAATTCGCTGCGCTCGCTAGTCATGGCCATCGAAGAGCTGACCCCCGAACAGATCCTCAAACGCGAAATCGCCACCGGCGAGCCGGTCATCTACAAGATCGGCGCCGAAGGCCAGCTCGAAGGCCGGGTGGAAATCTGAGGGTTTTGCATCAGGGCAAGGACCGCAGATACTCTTTACGTTTCACGTGAATCGCCAGCCATCGCCTCCCTCCCCCTTGAGGGGAGGGACCGAGGGTGGGGGTGCTGAGGTCTTCACGAACGCGGGAATGGGGGAGCACGCAGCACCCCCACCCCTAACCCCTCCCCTCAAGGGGGAGGGGAACTGCCTCTCAATCCGCCGCTGAAACCACGCCCGCTTCCCATCCCAGAATCGCGCGCTTCCTCGGCAATCCCCAGTGATAGCCCGTCAGCGCGCCCGACGTACCCACCACGCGATGGCATGGCACGACGAAGGAAATCGGGTTCTTACCAACCGCCGCGCCGACCGCCCTTGCCGCCGTCGGCCGGCCGATTTGGCTGGCGACGCTCTGATAGGTGGTGGCGCAGCCGACCGGAATCTTCAGCAGCGTCTCCCACACCTTCACCTCGAAATCGGTGCCGATCAGCACCACGCGCACCGGCCGGTCGGCCGACCATTGATTGGGATCGAAAGCCTGGGCGATCATCGGGGCGACGCGCGCATCGTCGCGGATGAACCGCGCATTGGGCCAGCGCTGCGCCAGGTCCTCGAAGGCCTGTTCGACGCTCATCTCGCCATCGGCGAAGCCGAGCCCCGACATGCCATATTCGGTGGCCGTCACCACCGCCATGCCGAAGGGGGAGGGGGCAGCGCCCCACACCATGTCGAGCCCGGCGCCGCCGGCGCGGAAAATGCCGGGGGGCATTGCCTCATAGGTCACGAAGAGATCGTGCAGACGCGAGGTCGAGGACAGGCCCACTTCATAGGTGGTGTCGAGCACGCTCTGCCGGTCGCGCAGCAGCGATTTGGCATGGTCGAGCGCCACCGCCTGGGCAAAGGATTTAGGGCTGAGGCCGCACCAGCGGCGAAACAGATCCGCAAGCTGGCGCTCGCTGAGCCCCATGGCCCGCGCGAAACGCGGCAGATCGAGGGCATCGGCGCCGGTCTCCGACAGATAGCGGATGGCGGAGCGGACCGTTTCATAATCGGAGGCGGCAGCCATCGGAACGATCTGGTTCATTTGGGCACCCATGGTCTTGGTCAGGGTCATGAGGCCTATCTAGGTCTCGAGCGGCGGGGATGCGACCCGGTTTTGACGCCGGCGACGAAAATTCAGCCGCGCGCCTTGCGCAGCGCCGAACCGAAGGCCTTGGCAAAGCTCGACCGTTCATCGAGCGACAGGAAGGCGCCGAGTTCGAGTTCGCCCTGGGCCGAACGCAGCCGCAGCGCCGTGGTCCGTTCGTCGAAATCGCGGTCGATCAAAAGGCGCACCGCGCGGGGCTGATAATTATTGGTGGTTTCGGTGCCGCGCATATCGGTGGTCACCACCGTCAGCCGATCGCTCCACAAGGTCACCAATTGCCGCGCATGCCCCTTGCGCGAAGCCGACAGCGCCCAGGCGATGCCGATCACGTCGAGCCCCATGAAGCCCAGCACCGGCCAGGCGCCCATGGCAAAGAAAATAATGCCCGGCAGAGCGGCTAGACCCGCGACCAGCGCGATGACGATCCGCATGCCGCGTGGCGACAGCGAGTGATGGGGTGTCAGTTTGGCCGAAAACAGCGGCGCTGTGGTTGTGGCTTGCATCGACATGACAATCTCTGCCTGACTATAAACGCAGAATCATGGGCAAGAGAATGGCTGGCCAAACAAAAGTGAAGCGCCTTCCCAAGGCGGATGTAGAAGCAATTTTCGCCCGTTTTCACCAGATGGACCCCGAGCCCAAGGGCGAGCTCGACTATATAAACGCCTTCACCCTGCTCGTCGCCGTGGTACTTTCGGCGCAGGCGACCGATGTGGGCGTCAACAAGGCGACCAAGGCGCTGTTCCAGGTCGCGCCCACGCCGGAAGCCATGGTGGCGCTCGGCGTCGAAGGCATCGAACGCTATATCAAGACCATCGGGCTTTATCGCGGCAAGGCGAAGAACGTCTTCGCCCTCAGCCAGTTGCTGATCGAAAGGCACAATTCCGAAGTGCCGGACAATCGCGAGGCGCTGGAGGCGCTGCCCGGCGTCGGCCGCAAGACCGCCAATGTGGTGCTCAACATCTTCTTCAAGCAGCCCACCATCGCCGTCGACACCCATCTGTTCCGCGTCGGCAACCGCACCGGCCTCGCCCCCGGCAAGACGCCGCTCGAGGTCGAAAAAGCGCTGATGGCGGTGGTGCCGGACCAATACATGCTTCACGCCCATCACTGGCTGATCCTGCATGGCCGCTATATCTGCAAGGCCCGCAAGCCCGAATGCTGGCGCTGCATCATCGCCCAATGGTGCCGGTTCGAACCGAAAACGCCCGCACCGGTGGGGAAGTAGGCTTCGGCTGGATACGGGCCAATTCCCTTTCCCCTTGAGGGGGAAGTGTTCACGTTGGACTGTTGAGTCTGTTGCGTCAGTCACCCACCGCATGTCATCCCGGCAAAAGCCGGGAACCAGTTTCAATGACGCCACCGAGGAAACTGGACCCCGGCTTTCGCCGGGGTGACATCGAGTGGTTGATGCGCTCGGTGTTCTACAACCACAACCGCTTCTACAGACATCCGCGGGCCACTCTCCCATCGCGTTATCATGCCCCCCGCAGTCCAATGGAAACACTCCCCTCAAGGGGGAGGGAAGCGATGGAACAAGCCCCGGTGCCAATTCCCACCCGCCGCTCGTCATCCGCGGGCATCTTGATCCGTGGACCCGAGGGCTTTTCGAATAGAGCAGCCCCATATGCTCCCACTATCACAATCTTTCCCGCGGCCTTGACCCGCGGGCCACTCGCGGTAAGCACAAACTTCAGCGGGTTTCATAAAAGACCCGCGGGAAAGACGTTGTTGGGGCAAGATTGAAGATAGGCACCTAAAACCTCACCCCACCACTCCATATCCCCGCGCCATCACCGCTGCGAAAACCGGCACCAGCACCAACACCCCGAACTGCGCATAGAGCATGGTCCGCGCCCGCGTCACCGCCTCCACAGCCGGCTCGAAAGCCGGATCATCCGCCCCTTGTTTCCGCCATCCGAGAATCGCCCGCGTCGCCGGCACCGACATGAGGCCCACGGCAATGAAGGCCGCCATCTTCACCCAGAAGGCCCAATTGGTCAGGTAATACCAATAGCCCGCCGCCCCGAAGATCACCCGCAGCACGCCGGCGACGACGACAAAACCCGCAACCGCCCCATAGGCCCCGTCGATCCGGCCGAGCAGTTGCAGCCGCGCGCCGCTGAGTCCCGGCCGCAACAGGCTGAATTCGGCGGCCATGACGCCGACAAGGCTGAACACCGCGAGGTGATGGAGAATGGCAAGCACGAGATCGATATCCATCGTCTTTTCTCCTTGCCGCGCCTCGCGGCGGGCCTTAATGTAAGCATTGCATACATTCATAGGTTTTCGTGTAAGCAATGTCAACATCGAGCAAATTGCGGGCCTATCATCATGGCGATCTGCGGCGGGCGCTGCTCGATACCGCGCTCGTCATGCTGGAAGAGGAGGGCAGTGCGGGGCTTGGCCTGCGGGAACTCGCGCGCCGTCTCGGCGTTTCGCCGGCCGCGCCCTACCGGCATTTCGACAGCCGCATCGCGCTGCTCGAAGCCCTCGCCGTCACCGGCTATCAGCGCTTCGCGAGGGCAGTGACGGAAGCGGCCACGGCATCGCCTGCCGATCCGCTCAACGCCATGGGCCGCGCCTATATCCGTTTCGCGCTCGACAACGGCAATCTCTTTCGCCTGATGTTCTCGCCCGAACTGGAACGCTCCGGCCGGCCCGCTTTGCGCATGGCCGCCGACGCCGCCTTTGCCACCCTTGCCAAGGTCACCACCGCCGGCGGCCGCCTCGCCGCGCTCAAGGCCTGGGCGGAAGTGCATGGGCTTGCCACGCTCCTGCTCGACCGGCAGATCAATCTCGCGCCCGGCGAAGATGCCGAAACGCTGGCGGCGGCGATCCTCGCGGCTTGAGCTTCCGCCCCCTAAAGCGTTGCGCCACCCCCGCCGATCCAGTACAGAGGCGAGGTTTGTTCCAATCCGGCCGGATCCCCAATGACCGCGACGCGCTTTGATGTCCTCACCATCGGCAATGCCATTGTCGATATCATCGCACCGGTCGACGACAGCTTCATTACCGCGGAAGGCATGAGCAAGGGCATCATGCACCTGATCGATACCGATCGGGCGCTCGACCTCTATGCCCGCATGCCCGCCGACAAGCGCCAGATTTCCGGTGGCAGCGCCGCCAATACCGCCGCCGGCGTCGCCTCGCTCGGCGGTCGTGCCGCCTTTGTCGGCAAGGTGGCGGAAGACGAGCTCGGCGATTTCTTCGAGGAAGATTTCGACGCCATCGGCGTCCATTACGGCACTTCGCGGCTGATCCATGGCGCTCCCACCGCCCGCTCGATGATCTTCGTCACCGAGGATGGCGAGCGCACCATGAATACCTATCTCGGCGCCTGCCAGCAGCTGACCGAGGCCGATATCAACGAAGACGAGATCGGCGCGTCCGGCGTCACCTATATGGAAGGGTTTCTGTGGGACCCGCCGGAGGCGAAGAAAGCGTTCGTCCGCGCCGCGCACTATGCCCACAAGCATGAGCGCGCCGCTGCCTTCAGCCTCTCCGATCCGTTCTGCGTCGATCGCTATCGCGAGGAATTCCTCGATCTGATGCGCTCGAAGACCATGGATTTCGTCTTCGCCAATGTGAACGAGTTGAAATCGCTCTACCAGACCGACGACCTCAGCGCCGCCGTCCACCAGATCGCCAAGGATGTCGAGCTTGCCGCCATCACCATGGGCGCCGACGGGGCCATGGCCGTCTACAACGGCGAGATCATCTCGGTGCCGGCCTTCCCGGTCGACAAGGTAGTGGATGCAACCGGCGCCGGCGACCTTTTCGCCTCGGGGTTCCTCCTCGCCATTTCCCGCGGCCAGACCCTCGAATCCGCCCTCCAGACCGGATGCCTCGCCGCCTCCGAAGTCATCTCCCACATCGGGGCGAGACCACTAGTGGATCTTCAGGACCTGACCAAGGCCAACGGGCTCGCGGGCTGAGGCCGCTACACCGCAGCTACACCCCCGATCGTCACCCTCGGCCTTGAGCCGAGGGTACTTCAGATCGAGTGCCCCGACCTCGTGGTTCGAGGCGCCAGGGGGCACCTCACCATGAGGTCTCAGGGATTCCCCCGGCAGGAACCAAATCCCGACACAGTTATCCAGTAGCCCTCATGGTGAGGCGGGAGCGTAGCGACCCTCGAACCGTGATGACTGTCCCGACAGGGCAAATCGCTCCAGTGGAGCGATTTGAAGGAAGAACGCCCGTAGCGCTACGCGCGTAGGGCTAGGGGCGTGGCAATCTAACCGTCCCTAAACCCGTCTCAGCTTCACCTCTTCGATGAAGTGGCTCGGCCCCTTCTTCAGGATCAAATCCGCCCGCCCGCGCGTCGGCAGGACATTGTCGACGAGATTGGGCAGGTTGATGCTCTCCCACACCATGCGCCCGAACTGCCCGGCCTCGTCCTCGCTCATTTCCGAGAAGCGCCGGAAGAACGAGGTGGGGTTCCTGAACGCCGTCTCCCTCAGCCGGAAGAAGCGCTCCATGAACCATTCGCGCAGATCCTTCTCGTCGGCGTCGATATAGACCGAGAAATCGATGAAATCCGAGGCGAAAAGGATGGGATTGCCGGTTCTGGGCAATTCGCCCGGCTGCAGGATATTGAGCCCCTCGACGATGAGGATATCCGGCCGGTCGATCACCACTTCCTCGCCCGACACCACGTCATAGACGAGGTGCGAATAGACCGGCACGGCGACATTGCCCATGCCGGATTTGATATCGGCCAGGAACGAGACGAAGCGCGGCCGGTCATAGCTTTCGGGAAAGCCCTTCTTCTCCATCAGCCCGCGTTCGGCGAGAACCGCATTGGGATAGAGAAAGCCGTCGGTGGTGACGAGATCGACCTTGGGACTCGAAGGCCAGCGCTGCAGCAGCGCCTGCAGGATACGGGCCGTGGTCGATTTGCCCACCGCCACCGAACCGGCGACGCCGATGATGAACGGCACCTTGTGGTCCGGCGCATTGAGAAAGCGCGTCGACACCCGGTGCAGGCCCTGAATGGCCTCGACATAATAGGACAGCAGCCGCGTCAGCGGCAGATAGACTTCTTCGGCTTCCTCGAGCGAAATCGGGTCGGAAAGCGTGCGCAGCCGTTCGATATCGGCAGCGGTCAGCGTCATCGGCTGGCCGTCGCGCAGTTTCGACCATTCGGCCTTGGTGAAGGTGAGATAGGGCGCGAAGGCCATGGGACGCTTGGCCATCAATCCGGCTCTTTCCGCGACGCCTTTTCGGCGAGGCCCGATTGCGCCGTGCGGCTGTCGAGTTCGGCCATCACCTCGGCAAGCGGCACATCGGCGGCGCGCAGCAGCACCAAGAGGTGATAGAGCACATCGGCGCTTTCCTTGACCAGTTCCGGCCTGTTGCCGGTGACCCCGGCAATCACCGCCTCGACCGCTTCTTCGCCGAGCTTCTGGGCGCATTTCTCGATGCCGCGGCTCAAAAGCTTGGCGGTATAGCTTTCATCGGGCGAGGCCGTCGCCCGGAGAGCAAGGCGGGCGTCGAGGTCGTCGAGCGTCATGAAACAGGCTCCTTATGCGCGATGCCGGCCAAGGCCGACGCCGCGTTGGACGATGCTTAGAGCAAAAAACAGCGAGGCCGTCACTACGACCTAAGCCGCGCGGTCCATGCGCATGGGAATGCCATGCTCGATCATGTATTGCTTGGCTTGAGGGACGGTGAAGGTGCCGAAGTGGAAGATCGAGGCGGCCAGCACCGCATTGGCGTGGCCCTCGGTCACCCCCTCGACCAGATGATCGAGCGTGCCGACGCCGCCCGAGGCGATCACCGGCACTTCCACCGCATCGGCAATGGCGCGGGTCAGCGCGATATCGAACCCCGACTTGGTGCCGTCGCGATCCATCGAGGTCACCAGCAATTCCCCCGCCCCGCGCTCGACCATGGCGCCGGCGAAGTCCACCGCATCGAGCCCGGTCGCATTGCGCCCGCCATGGGTATAGATTTCCCAGCCGCGGGCATCGCGCCGCCGCGCATCGACGGAGACGACGATGCACTGATTGCCGAACTTGTCGGCAGCCCGGGCGATGAAATCCGGATCGTTCACCGCCGCCGAATTGATCGAGACCTTGTCGGCGCCGGAGAGCAGCAGCTTCCTGATATCATCGAGGCTCCTGACGCCCCCGCCCACCGTCACCGGCATGAAGCAATGTTCGGCGGTGCGCGCCACCACGTCGAAAATGGTCTCGCGGCCTTCATGGCTCGCCGCGATATCGAGAAAGCACAATTCATCGGCCCCGGCCGCATCATAGGCGATGGCGGCTTCCACCGGATCGCCCGCATCGACGAGATCGACGAATTGCACGCCCTTGACCACGCGGCCATCCTTGACGTCGAGGCAGGGAATGAGACGGTTCTTGAGGGTCATGCCGCTCTCCTCAATAGAGCCAGTGCTTCACGTGAATCAATACGCCCGTCATAGAGCGCCCGGCCGGAAATGGCGCCTTCCAGCACCTGGTAATCCGGCCCGGTCATCCGCTCGATATCGGCCATGGAGGCGAGCCCGCCGGATGCGATCACCGGAATGGAGGTGGCCTCGGCCAGTTCCAGCGTCTTGTCCCAGTTGATGCCGGCAAGCACGCCATCGCGGTCGATATCGGTATAGATGATGGCCGCGACCCCGGCGCCTTCGAAGCGCCTCGCGAGCTCGATCACCGACAGTTCCGAGGTCTCGGCCCAGCCCTCGACGGCCACCATGCCGCCGCGCGCATCGATTCCCACCGCCACCTGGCCCGGAAAGGCCCTGGCCGCTTCTTTCACCAGCGCCGGATCGCGTACTGCGACAGTGCCGAGAATAACGCGGGCGAGGCCCTTGTCGAGCCAGCTTTCGATATGGCCCATGGTGCGGATGCCGCCACCGAGCTGCACCGGGAATTTCACCGCCTTGAGGATGGATTCGACCGCCGCGCCATTCACCGATTCCCCGGCAAAGGCGCCGTTGAGATCGACGACATGGAGATATTCGAAGCCCTGATCCTCGAAGCTCCTGGCCTGCGCCGCCGGATCGTCGTTGAACACCGTCGCCTGGTTCATGTCCCCGAGCTTCAGGCGCACGCATTGGCCATCCTTGAGGTCGATGGCGGGAAACAGGATCATGGCATCCACCTGAGGAAATTTTCGATGAGGGCAAGCCCGAGGGTCTGGCTCTTTTCGGGGTGGAACTGGGCGCCGAACATATTGTCGCGCCCCACCGCCGCCGTCACCAGCCCGCCATAATCGGCCGTCGCCAGGCGCTGGTCGATATTGTCGGTGCGCATGTGATAGGAGTGCACGAAATAGGCGTGCAGCCCATCGGGAATGCCCTCGAAGAGCTTGTGGCTGCGCTGGATGGTCAGCGTGTTCCAGCCCATATGCGGGATCTTGAGGCTGCGATCGGCCGGCAGCAGGCGCTCGACCGAACCCTTGATCCAGGCAAGGCCCGGCGTCACGCCCTTCTCGCGCCCTTCCGTCGCCATCAGCTGCATGCCGACACAGATGCCCAGAAACGGGGTGCCATGCGCCAGCACCTTTTCCCCCAGCGCCTCGCGCATGCCCGGCACGGCATCGAGCCCCGCCTTGCAATCGGCAAAGGCGCCGACGCCGGGCAGCACGATGCGGTCGGCGACGCGCACTTTTTCCGGGTCCGAGGTGACGAGAATTTCCGGTGGCGCGTCGAGCCGGGCGGCCTGCCGCTCGAAGGCCTTGGCGGCCGAGCGCAGATTTCCGGAACCGTAATCGATGATGGTGACGAGAGACATATCAGTATTTTTCCATCCAGGTCAGGCGGGCAAGGTCCGAATCGGCAGCAACCAGATCGCGACGATGTCGCCAGCCACGCCAGGCAAAAGCATGGCGCCGGATGGACGGAGCGGCAAAGCCGATCCAGGCGGCAAACAGCACATAGAGCCAGAAAGCGGCATCATCCCCGATATAGGGACCCGCCAGGACCAGTCCGGCCACGACGACGACATAGCCCACCAGTTCAAGCCACAGCCCATGCGCCAGCGCATAGAGCGGCGGCAGGATGGCCGCGAACCAGGAGAATCTCTCCGGAATCGCGACGGGAACCCGGGACTTTCCCGGCTCGGGCTCGAAAATGGCGAAAAGGGTCATGGACGTCTCCGCGGGGGCAAGTCTGCATTTAGAGTAAAAGCCGGCGCGGTTAAAGGGCGGGGCTGCCACGCCCTCATGGTTCGAGGGTCGCTCCGCTCCCACCTCACCATGAGGGGCTACTGGAAAACCATGTTTAGGCTGCACGTAATCCCCTGAGACCTCATGGTGAGGTGCGCCGTTAGGCGCCTCGAACCACGAGGTCGGGCACGCCTAGAGCGTCCCCTTGGTCGACGGAATCCGGTCCGCCGCCCGCGGGTCGATCTCCACCGCATCGCGCAGGGCCCGCGCCACCGCCTTGAACATCGACTCGGCCAGATGGTGGTTGTTGTCGAAGTAGAAATTCTCGATATGGAGCGTCAGCCCGGCATTGATGGCGAAGGCCTGGAAGAATTCGCGGAACAGCTCGGTGTCGATCTCGCCCACCTTGTCGCGGCTGAATTCGGCCCGGAACACCAGGAACGGCCGGCCCGACACGTCGAGCGCAGCGCGCGTCAGCGTGCCGTCCATGGGCAGATCGCAGGAGGCATAGCGGCGAATGCCTTTCTTGTCCCCGAGCGCGTCCCGGATCGCCTGGCCAAGCGCAATGCCGACATCCTCCACCGTGTGGTGGAAATCGATATGCAGGTCCCCCTTGCAGCTCACCTCCATGTCGACGAGCGAATGGCGCGAGAGCTGGTCGAGCATATGGTCGAAAAAGCCCACCCCGGTTTCGATCCGATGCGTGCCGGTGCCGTCGAGATTCACCGAAACGGCAATCTCGGTCTCGTTGGTCTTGCGGGCAATCTCGCTCTTGCGCATGGGCTGGGCTCCGGTTTCCGGCTCGCTTAGCATTAATGCGCCAAGGCTTAAAGATCAGGTTGATGGGCCGATGGGCGCCACCAGCATGACGAGATTGCCATCCGGATCCTCCACATAGGCCGCCCTCTCGCCCCAGGGCTGATCGGTGGGCGGCAACACCAGCGGCGCGCCGATGGCCTCGAGCTCGGTCACGGCCGCGTCGACATCATCGACATTGAGGCACAATTCGATCCGATGCCCGCTCGCCGGACGCAGTTGGCGACCATGGATGGGATTGTCGCCGAGCACCCCAAGCCCCATCTCGGCGGTCCCGAACGCCAATGTCAGGAATCCGGGCTCGCCCTCCGGCGGGAATTGATAGACCACGACGCCGCCGAGGCCATCCCGATAGAACCGCACCGAAGCAGCCATGTCGGCCACCGAAAGCATGGGAATAAGACGCGACGCCTTGGTCATGGTCATTCTCCGTATCGGTTGGCGAATGGTAGCTGCTGGCGGCAGGAAGGGAAAGCCTCGGCGCCACACCCTCCTGGTTCGAGGGTCGCTCCGCTCCCACCTCACCATGAGGGCTACTGGGGAGCTGGATCACGGGAGAAGCCAGTGCTTGGCACCCCCGACGGCCTCCTCCCAGCCCCACGCCCCTGAGACCTCATTGTGAGGTGCGCCCCTTGGCGCCTCGAACCACGAGGTCGGGCACACCAGCCCATCCACAATGTCACCTCGGTATGAGGTTGGCATGTCGCTACCTCCCCACCGCTCGTCACCCTCGGGCTTGACCCGAGGGCTCTTCACTTGAGGATGCTTCAATAAGTGCAACACCCTCGGGTCAAGCCCGAGGGTGACGATCAGTGATGGAAATACGGTTCCGCGCTTCCCATCCACAAAAGTCTCCATCCCTCCCAGCCCCCTACCCCTGAGACCTCATGGTGAGGCGCGCCTCTTGGCGCCTCGAACCACGAGGTCGGGCCCACCACACCTCCCAACCCCCCGATGGGGATGAGTTGGTGTACCAAAACTCCCGTTAACCCACTGAACTACAAAGCAAACAAAAAACTTATCCCCGCCCCTCCAACCACCCCCATACTCTCCCCATTCCCGCACGCCACTGCGCGGTCGCGACGAACAGCCGGTGCGGGAACAACCGGGGAGCATGGGGTCGCCCAGGCTCGCGTGTGGATGCTGACCA
>Ga0182735_1000524_pt1 | contig 30757 bp, 26 predicted proteins | sample eDN5th30CKraftMG_FD_128524 | JGI IMG/M metagenome (GOLD analysis project Ga0182735, IMG submission 128524) | Enriched Miracle-Growth compost microbial communities from Emeryville, California, USA - eDNA 5th pass 30_C Kraft MG (version 2) (version 2) ...
CCAGCACGAAATGCTGGTGCACCATGCCCATGCCGGCCGCGATGGCGTCGCTCGGCGAATTGAGATGGACAGGCTTGCCGTCCACCCATATCTCGCCGCCGTCGGGGCGATAGAGCCCGTAGAGGCAGGACGACAGCGTCGACTTGCCCGCCCCGTTCTCGCCGAGCAGGCAATGCAGTTCGCCCGGCATCACGTCGAGCGAGATATCGTCATTGGCGACCAGCGGGCCGAACCGCTTGGTCAGGTGCCTGACCGAAAGTCGAGGGGTCTCGTTGGGCGTCATCGGCTTTCGGCCACGGCTCCTGCCTTGTCTTTAAGCGAGCGCCACGGGCTCAGTCGGACTTCGGCTCGGCAAGGTCGAGTTCGACCTTCTTCTTGCCGCTCTTGATCGCCTCGACGCTGTCGGCCACGAGTTTCTTCACGTCCTCCGGCATCTTGGCTTCCCAGGCCGGGTTGAGCACGAGATCGCCCGAGCCTTCGGCCCAGGTGAACCATTTCGGCTCGGTCGGCGCATCGAAAGCGGCGCTTGTGGTCTTGGCCTTCCACCATTCGTCGATCAGCCAGTTGATATGCGGGTCCCATTTGACGATGGCCGAGGCGACGATCGACTTCGGCGCCACCTTGGACATGTCGACATAGTTGCCGAAACAGCCGATGCCACGCTCCTCGCACACCTCGAACGCGCCCGACATCTGGTAGATCATGTCGGCACCGGCGGCTATCTGCGCCGAGGTCGCCTCGTTCGACTTGGTCGGATCGAACCACGACTGGATGAAGGTGATCTTCTGCTTCACCGCCGGGTTGACGTCCTTGGCGCCGGCGAAGAAGGCGTTGATCTGGTCGTTGGTGTCGTCGGCCGGGAAGGTCGAAACCGCCCCGACGACGTTCGACTTGGTCATCTTGCCGGCGATCTCGCCCATTACATAGGCCGGCTCATGCGCATGGATGAAGATCCAGTATGCATTGCCGCCAAGACCCTGGTTGCCCGACCCGCTCATCACGAACATGATGTTCGGGAACTCGTCCTTCAGCTTCTCGATGGCGTCGACATAGGCGGTGTCGCCGAACAGGATGTCGTACTGGCCGGTCTCGGCATAGGTGCGGAACACCTGCTCGGCATTGTCGGAGACGTTCTCGGTATAGTTGACCTCGATGTCGAGGCCGTGCGGCTTGGCAGCGATCACCCGGTCCATCGAATTGACGAAGGAGGTTTCCCACGGCGCTTCCTTGCCGGCCGAAAGGATGCCGGCGATCTTCAGCGTGGTGGGGTCTTCGGCCTGGGCGGCGGAGCCCACCACAAGCATGGCGGCCAGCGCCGAAAGCGCGACGGCAAGTTTCCTCAGCATGGTTCCTCCCTCTTATCGTTGTTCAAAGTGCCATTTTAAGCGGGTCGACGACCTCGAGCTTCACGCAATCGATAGCACCTAGATCGGTCATGGCGAAATCGGGAATGGCGGTGATCTGCAGCACGAACATATACATGAAGGGCCACGGCAGCGTACAGCCCAGGGCGCGCGCCGCCTCGTCCAGTTCCTCTTCCTTGGCGGCCATTTCCTCCGGCTCGATGTCGGAGACGATGCCGCCGATCGGCAGCGGCAGGAAGGCCTTGACCTCGCCGCCGTCGACCACGGCCTGACCGCCGTTGTTCTCGATGATGGTATTGATGGCGACCGTCATGTCGTCGAGGTTGGTGCCGACACAGACGATATTGTTGTCGTCCGGCGCCGTCGACGTCGCCAGCGCGCCCGAGCGCAGGCCGAAGCCGGAAGCGAACGCCACCGGCCTGTTCTTTGTCTTGCCGTAGCGCTCGACCACGGTGAGATACTGCACGTCCTGGGCGACGTCGGCCTCGACCAGCCCGTCGCGCACGGGCAGCGTCACGTCGCGGCGCTTGCGCACGAAAATCTGCTCCGGCGTCACCGCCATGGTGAAAACCCGGGCGGTGCTCTTCTTGTCCAGCGCTTGAACGACCAGGTCGTCGCGGCTGACCTTGCCGACCTTGAAGGTGTCGGTGACAAGCCGGCTGCGCGGCGGCGCGGCAAGGTCGGAAACGAGCTTGCCGTCGCGTGCCGCGACCTTGCCCTTGGCGATGACCGCCGAAACGCGGAAATCGGCAATGTCCTTGACCAGGAGGATATCGGCGGCGAGGCCGGGCGAAATGGAACCGACCTTCTGCCCGATCTTCAGCGCCTCGGCGCCGTTGATCGTCGCCATCTGGATCGCCGTCAGCGGCTCGATGCCCATCTCGATGGCCATGCGCACCATATTGTCGAGGTGGCCGCGCTTGAGGATATCGCTCGCCACCACGTCGTCGGTGCAAAAGGAGATGCGGCTCGTCGCCTTGATCCCCATCTCGGTGACGATGCGCAGGTTTTCCGTCAGGAAATGCGAGATCGAGGATTCGCGGATGACGACATGGACGCCGTTGCGCAGCTTTTCCAGCATCTCGTCGGCGGTATAGCTCTCATGGTCCGAGCGCACGCCCGATTGCAGATAGCTGTTCAGCTTGTGCCCCCGGCACATGGGCGAGCAACCGAGGATCGGCAGCCGGCTCTTTTCGGCGATTTCGATCGCCTGCATGACGTGATCGTCCATCGTGTCGACGAATTCGCGCACTGTTTCCCAGATACCGACGCATTCGGGCCATGAATGGGTGGCGCGGTGATCGTCCGGGCCGAAATAATAGCCGACATTGGAGCGCGGCAGCGTGTAGGGCGTCTTGCAGGGCGCACCCCAGAAAATCTTCAGCGGCGTGCCCTTGGCCTCGTCGAGGAATTCGCGCGCGCCTTCCAGTCCTGAGACGACGAGAATCTGGTCCAGCCCCGAGACGATCGAGGTCGTTCCGAGCGGCACCACCGCCTTGGCGAAGCTGGTGACCGACATTTTCGAGCATTCGACATGCAGATGTCCGTCGATCATGCCGGGGCACAGATAGTAGCCGGTGGCATCGACGATCTCGGTTTCCGGTCCGCGATAGTCCGAAACGTCGCCCACCGCCACGATGCGGTCCTTGTAGACGGCAATGTCGGCCGGGTAGATTTCCGACGACGCCACGTTCACCAGCGTACCGCCGCTGACGATCAGCGTCGCCTTCAATTCGGCGCGCCCGGCGCGGATGAATTCACGGATATCGGACAAGTCTATCGCTCCACGCTGCAATTTCCGTACGCGGCTTCGCCGGCGGCGCGCCTTTCTGGGCCGCCATGCAAAATCCGCCCTTGCGTCCGTTAATCCTGTCGTATTAACTCCGTCCATGCAAATGCCGCTTGCCTCTCATCTTTGGACAATTCGTTCAGGAATTTGGACGATCCATGGATCTTGAAGCCGTCGATTTCTTCCTGAAAGTCGCGGAGGCGCAGTCGCTGTCGCACGCCTCCAAGCTTTACGGCCTGCCGAAGTCGACGCTCAGCCACAAGATACGCAAGCTGGAGGATTCGCTCGGAACAGCCCTATTCGTGCGCGAGGGCCGCGAAATGCTGCTCTCCGACGCCGGCGCCGAATTCCTCGACCACGCCCAGCGCATCAAGGAAAGCTGCGAGGGCGCCAAGTCGGCCATCGCCGAGGCGCACAGCGAAATCGCCGGCACGCTGACGATCGCCTCGACCGGCGAATTCGGCACCTCGTTCACCTCCGAGCTTCTGTTCGCCTTCCGCCAGCAGTACCCCCAGGTGCATGTCGACGTCGTGTTCCTGTCGCTCGGCTATTTTCTCGCGCCGGAAAAGAACCATCCCTTCGACGGCATCTTCCATTGGGGCGATCCGGACAATCCCGACTACATCGCCCGCAAGCTGGGCGAGGCTTCCTTCGGCCTTTACGCCAGCCCCCGCTACCTGGAGAGGCACGGAATTCCGGAAACGCCGGCCGATCTTTCCGCGCACAGCCAGATCGCCTTCCGGCTGGCGAGCGGCGTGCAGGCCTGGCGGTTGCAATCCGGCGGCGAGGCGTTCGAGACGACGCCCGAGGCGCAGTGCATAGCCAATGACTACTGGATGCTGAAATATTTCGCCGTCGCCGGCGAGGGCATCGTCTACCTTCCGGCCTTCTTCACCGAGATCGAATGCATGAACGGCGACCTTGTGCCGGTGCTGCCCGAGTGGCGTTCCGAAATGGTGTCGATCAACCTGCTGTACATGCGCCGCCGCTACGTCTCGCGCAAATTTGCGGCTTTCCTGGAATTCTGCCTGAACTACTACCACGAACGGAACAACTACGTCACACCGCGCTATTGCGTCGAGGTCGTCCGCCCCTATGCGGAGGCCCGCAGCCAAGGAGAAAAAGCACCATGATGAAGCCCTGGTTCGAGAGTGCGCCGCGACTGGTGGACGTCGCCATGGGCCGCACGCCGGCCGATACCGTCATCCGCGACGTGCGCTGGGTGAACGTGCATTCGGGCGAGATCATCCCGGCAACCGACATCGCCATTGCCGCCGGCCGCTTCGCCTATGTCGGGCCTGACGCCAGCCACACCATCGGCGACAAGACCAGGGTCATCGACGGCAACGGCCGTTACGCGGTGCCCGGCCTGTGCGACGCCCACATGCATGTCGAAAGCGGCATGGTCACCGTCACCGAATTCGTGCGCGCCGTCATTCCGCACGGCACCACCTCGATGTTCATCGACCCGCACGAAATCGCCAACGTACTCGGCATGCCCGGCGTCCGGCTGATGCACGACGAGGCCGCCGGCCTGCCCATCAACGTCTATGTGCAGATGCCGAGCTGCGTGCCGAGCGCGCCCGGCCTCGAAAACGGCGGCGCGACGCTCGGGCCCGACGACGTGAAGGAAGCCATGACCTGGCCCAACATCATCGGCCTCGGCGAGATGATGAACTTTCCGGGTGTCATAGCGAGCGACGCCGACATGCTGGCCGAGATCGGCCACACCCAAGCAGCCAACAAGACCGTCGGTGGCCATTATGCCTCGAAGGACCTCGGCAAGCCCTTCCACGCCTATGCGGCCGGCGGCCCGGCCGACGACCACGAAGGCACCAGCCGCGAGGACGCCAAGGCCCGCGTGCGCCAGGGCATGCGCGCCATGCTGCGCCTCGGTTCGGCCTGGTACGATGTCGCCGCGCAGGTCAAGGCGATCACCGAGGACGGCCTGGATTCGCGCAGCTTCGTGCTGTGCACCGACGACAGCCATTCCGGCACGCTGGTCAATGACGGGCACATGAACCGCGTCGTACGCCACGCGATCGCGCAGGGCCTGAAGCCGATCACCGCCATCCAGATGGCGACGCTGAACACCGCCCAGCATTTCGGGCTGGAGCGCGAACTCGGCTCGATCACGCCCGGCCGCCGTGCCGACCTCATCCTGACCGCCGACCTCGTCGAGCTGCCGGTCGAGACCGTCATCGGCCAGGGCGAAATCCTCGCCGAGAACGGCAGCCTCACCGGCGACATCCCGCCCTACGACTATCCCGCGACCGCCAAGAACACGGTGCGGCTCGGCAAAAAGCTGGCGGCAAGCGATTTCGACATCACGGCACCCGAGGGCGCCAACGCGGTCAACGCGCGCGTCATCGGCGTCATCGAGAACCAGGCCCCTACCCGCGCCCTGCAACATTCGCTGCCCGTCGAGAACGGCATCGTCGGCATGGATCGCAAGGCGGATGTCTGCCAGATCGCGCTGGTCGAGCGGCATCGCGCCACCGGCAAGGTGGTCAACGCCTTCGTCTCCGGCTTCGGCTACGACAAGCCCTGCGCGCTGGCGAGTACGGTGGCGCATGACAGCCACCACATGATCGTGGTCGGCACCGACAAGCGCGACATGGCGCTGGCGGCGAACCGGCTGGGCGAGGTCGGCGGCGGCGTGGTGCTGTTCAGCGAGGGACGCGAGCTGGCGCTGGTCAAGCTGCCGATCGCCGGCCTGATGTCGGACCAGCGCGCCGAGACCGTCGCCGACGAGGCCAACGCGCTGATCGCCGCCATGCAAAGCTGCGGCTGTACGCTCAACAACGCCTACATGCAGCACTCGCTGCTGGCGCTGGTGGTCATTCCGGACCTGCGCATTTCCGATGTCGGCCTGATCGACGTAATGCAATTCGCCCCGACCGACCTGTTCGTCGGTTGAAGCCGTTGCTGGCCCGGTCGTCGCCGGGCCAGTTCGATCAGGCGCGAAGCCGCACGGCTTCCAGGAGGGCCGCGAAGCGATCGGAATTCATGATGGCCTGGCACTTGGTGAACCGGTCCATCGCGTAGTCCCAATAGCTGGCGAAATGATAGGCTGGCCGTGGATTGGCGTTGACGTGCTGCAGCACGCCCCACAGCGTCCAAAGCAGGAAGGCCAGCGACTTGTAGAGCACGATGCGGCCATATTCGGATTCGCGCGGCGGCCGGCCCAGATAGGCTTCGAGCAGGATGCGGTCCTGCTCCTCGGTAAACGCGGTCTCGACCGAGAGGTCCGCCAGGTCCCAGAACGGATCGTTGTTGCCGGCGAATTCCCAGTCGAGGATATAGACGCGCTCGCCGGTATCGACGAGGTTTTCCGGCGCCGGGTCGTTGTGGCAGGGCACCGTCTCCTGTGCGGTGGCGCGCAGCACGTCCCGTATCAAATCGGCCTGCTTCTGCACCTTTTCATAGCCGTCGGGAAGCCGCGCGTTCCTGGCCTTCAGGACGTCGAGATAGTCCTGGGCAACGGTCTTCTCGTTGAAGTCGTTCTTGAGCTTGCGGCCGCTGGTGTGCAGCTTGCGGAAGCTGATCGCGGCGCGGCGCACCGCTCCCGGGTCCTTGAAGACCTCGGCGCTCATGGTCACGCAGCCTTCGATGAAGCGGGTGATCTGCGTGCCCGTCTTCGGGTCGTAGTAGACGACGGGCGCGTTCACGCCGATATCGGATGTCAGCCGCCCGGCCTCCTCGTCCGCCTTGCGGTCGATATATTCCTCCGTGCCCTCGCCGGGAATGCGCACCACGAAGCGCTTGCCCAGCGCGTTCGCCAGGTAGTTGCGGTTGGTCATGCCGGCGAGCGCCTCGACGGCGACCTCCTGCGCCTCTACCGCGCCGCCATAGGCGAATTCGGCGGCCACCGCCTGCGCGCGCCGCTGTCTTTCGATCTCCGTCCGGTCCGCCAACATATTCTCCTCCAAAACGATAGCGTTCATCGATCTCCTCCCGCGCCGTTCATCCGCGCATGCGCAATCCTTCGGGATCGTAGAGCGGGCCGTCGGCCCGGTGCGCTGCGATCCTCTCGCCGTAAACCTCGATCTCGTAGTCTTCATGCCCGGCCTCGGCGACAGGCACGTAGCCGTAGACGATGGGCTTGCCGATGGTATGCCCGAAATCGCCCGAGCAGGTGACGCCGAGGACCTTGCCGTTGCGCAGGATGCATTCGCCGCCATAGACGGGCACCCTGGCATTGAGCGTGAAGGTGCACAGCCGGCGCGACGGGCCGTCCGCCTTCATCTTCTCCAGGGCGGCGCGGCCGATGAAGTCCCCCTTCTTCCAGGAAATCAGCCGCTCCAGCCCTGCCTCGATCGGCGTATAGTCGGGCGAGACATCGCCGGCCCACACGATGAAGCCCTTTTCCAGGCGCAGCGAATTGAGCGAGCGGTAGCCGATGTCGGCTATGCCGAACGGCTCGCCCGCTTCGCGAAGCACGCCATAGACATGGGCCGCATATTCGGTCGGGATATGCAGTTCGTAGCCGAGTTCGCCGGTAAACGAAACGCGCATGGCCCGCACGGGGGCCGCGCCCAGGGTCAATCGCAGCATGCGTCCGTGCCTGAACGCCTCGGGGCCGACGTCCTGCTCGCTGACGCTGGCGAGGACCTCGCGCGATTTCGGGCCGCACAGGTTGATCACGGCGTAAGCGGAAGTCAGGTCCACCGTGTGGACGCTGCCGTCTTGCGGCAGATGGCGGCGAATCCACGCGAAATCATGCTCGCCATAGGCGGTTCCAGTCACCACGTAGAAGTGTTCCGCACCCAGGCGGCACAAAGTGAGGTCTGCCTCGATGCCGCCGCGCTCGTTGCACATCTGGGTATAGATGACGCTGCCCACCGGCCGATCGACATTCGCCACCGCTAGCCGCTGCAGGGCGGCCAGCGTCCCGGTGCCCATCACCTCCATCTTGGCGAAGGAGGACAGGTCGATCATCGCCACGCCTTCGCGCACTTTGGCGTGCTCGGCGCCGACATGCTCGAACCAGTTCGGCCAGTCGAAGGACGGCTTGTCCACCGGCTCGACGCCTTTCGGCGCGAACCAGTTGGGACGCTCCCATCCGGCGCGCGAGCCGAACACCGCGCCCCGCTCCTTCAGGATCGGGTAGAGCGGCGACGTGCGGATGCGGCGCACGGAGGAATGCTCCTCCACCGGCCATTTCATCGCATAGTGCTTGGCGTAGATCTCGACCGCCCGGTCGTACATGAAGTAGCGCGTGTTGTGATGGAAGTTGAAGCGGCGCACATCGAGCGGCCACAGGTCATGCACCGGCCTGCCTTCCAGTATCCATTCGGCCATCACCGCGCCGGCGCCGCCGGCGGCCGCGATGCCATAGACGAAGCCGCAGGACACGAACACGTTGTCCAGTTCCGGCACCTTGCCCATGACGAAGTCGCCGTCGGCCGAGATCGGGATCGCGCCATTGATCATCTTGCGCACCCCAACGGTGGACACGATGGGCGTGCGCACCGCGGCATTGGCCGCAAGCTGCTCGAAACGGTCGTAGTTTTCCTGGAGAAGCCGCTGGTCCCAGCCGCGCGGAATACCTTGGCGGGCGAAAGCCGGCGTGTCGGGCTCGTAGCCGCCCACCACGATGCCGCGCGTCTCCGGCTTCCAGTACAGGAGCAGGTCCGGGTCGCGCACGGTCGGCATGCCCTTCGGCAGGTCGGGAATGGGATCGGTGATGAGGTACTGGTGCTCGACCGCGAAGGCGGGCACGCGCGTTCCCATCATCTTGCCGAGTTCGTGGCCCCACATGCCGGCGGCATTCACCACCGTCTCCGCCCGGATCTTGCCCATCGAGGTCTCGACGGCGGTGACGCGGCGGTTCTCGATCGAAAAGCCGGTGACTTCGCAACCCTGGACGAATTTCACGCCGCGCTTGCGCGCGCCGGCCGCCAGCGCCTGGCACAGGCTCGCCGGGTCCACATAGCCGTCGGAAGCGATGTAGGTGGCGCCTTCGACGCCATCGAGAGTCATGATCGGAAACAGGTCCTGCGCCTCCTTCGGCGTCAGCAGTTCCATCTCCATGCCGAAGGAGCGTGCGGTCGTGGCAGAGCGGCGGAATTCCTTCATCCTGTCCTTGGACGAGGCGATGCGCAGGCTGCCCACCTGCTTCCAGTCGATCACCTGCCCGGTGTCCGCCTCCAGCGTATCGTAGAGGGCGACGCTGCGGCGCAGCATGCGGGTGACGTTCTGCGAATTGCGCAGCTGGCCGACGACGCCGGCCGCGTGCCACGTAGCGCCGTGGGTAAGCTGAAACTGCTCCAGCACGACGATGTCCGTCGTGCCGGCCTTGGCCAGATGGTAGGCTATCGAACAGCCTATGACGCCGCCGCCGACAATCACGATCTGGGCTGACTCTGGTACCATGTCTCTCAGTTTCCTTTCGTCGAGGCCCCGCGCGGGGCGTCGGTTATTATCCAGCCGTCGTTTGCGAGCGACCCAGGCGGTCCACCGCGACCTTGAACATGCGGTCGATCAGAATGCCGACGAGGCCGAGGCAAATCCCGGCGATAAGGCCGCGCCCCACGTCGGCCTTGGTCAGCGCGATATAGACTTCCTGTCCGAGGTCGCGCGTGCCGACCAGCGCGGTGATGACCACCATGGCCAGCGAGAACAGGATGCACTGGTTGATGCCGAGCAGGATCGTCGGCAGCGCCATCGGCAGGCGTACATGCCGCAGCATCTGCGCCGGCGAGCATCCCATCGCCTGCCCGGCCTCGATCAGTTGCGCCGGCACGGTCTCGAACGCCGCCATCGTGTAGCGGATGACGGGCGTCACCGCGAAGGCGACGACCGCGATCAGCGCGGCCACGTCCCCGACGCGGAACAGCATCACCACCGGAATGAGGTAGACAAAGCTCGGCATCGTCTGGAGCAATTCCACCCAGACGTTCAGCGCGCGGCCGAACTTCGGCCAGCACACGCCGCCAAAGGCCAGCGGCAGACCGACGATCACCGAGACGATCGTCGCCGAGAGGCATAGATAGAGGGTAATCATCGTCTTTTCCCAAAGCCCCGTCACCAGGCAGAAGGCCAAGACGAATACCGACAGCAGGAAAAGCCGCCACCCGCCAAGCAAGGCCGCGACGAGCGACACGACGCCGGCGATCGCCAGCCAGGGGGACGTCGTCAGGAAAACGCGGATCGGGTTCATGAGGTGGAGCAGGATGGCGACCCGAACCGCCTCGATCGCATCGAAGAAATTGACGTTGATCCAGGTGACGAGGTCGTTGAGCAAACTGCCCGTCGTCACCGTCAGCGCGGCCGGAAATCGGCCGATAGGAGCGATCCACAGGCTGAGCGCCGTCGTCAGCGCCAGCCAGGCGACGATCCCCAGCGCGATCCGCCAGGCGCTGCCTGTGCGCTCCTGCCCGCTGCTCCAGCCGGAAGCCAGCGCCCTGCCCTGCCGGTCCAGCATGATGGCCAGCACGACGATGGCCGAGCCCGCCTCGAAGCCGCGTCCGATATCCAACTGGCGCAGCGCCAGAAGCACATCGAAGCCGAGGCCGCCGGCGCCGATCATGGAGGCGATGATGACCATGTTCAGCGTCATCATCACGGTCTGGTTGAAGCCGACCAGCAGCACCGGCATGGCGGAGGGAACCAGGACCCGCCACATGGCCTGCGCGCGGGTGCAGCCGATGATGGTGGCGAGTTCGCCGATCTCCGGCGACAGTTTCGACAAGGCGAGCGTCGTCACCCGGGCCATCGGCGGCAGCGCGAAGATCACGGTCGCCAGCATCGCGGCCACCGGGCCGAAGCCGAACAAGATCAGCATCGGGACCAGATAGGCGAAGGCCGGCACGGTCTGCATCAGGTCGAGGACCGGCGTCACCAGCCATCGGTTGACGCCCGGCAGCCGGTAGGCCGCGATCCCGAGCAGGACACCCACGCCCACCGCAAAGGGAACGCTGATGACGACGGAGGCGAGCGTCAGCATCGCGGCGCTCCATTGCCCGAACACCAGCAGATAGGCGCAGCAGAGCGCCTGCACGACAGCAAGCGTACGTCCCCCCGTGCGCCATGCGAGCCAGATCGTGACGCCCACGAGGCCGAGCCAGGACAGGGGCGGCAGCGACACCCCGCCGCCGGCCAGCCGCAGTTCCACCCCTTGGGAAAGCAGGGCGATCGCGATCGACATGGGAACTTCGATCAGACCGGCAAGCAGCCGCGTGATCCAGCCGATCTCGGCGACCAGGACCTTGTTCCAGGCGGTCACGATCTTGGCCAGGGGCAGTTGCCACTGGCGGGGAAAGCGGTCGGCCCATGGCAGCAACATGACGGCCGCGGCAATCGCGGCACCGGCCAGTGCAACCAGAGAAAGACGCTGCCGCCGGTCCGGGCTGAAGCCGAGCGCGATCATCGACCGGCGCCCTCGCCACCACCATGCAGCCCGCCCGAAACCAGCCGCAGGATCGCCGCCGCGTCCAGTTCGCCGACCAACCGGCCCTGGCCATCCACGAGGCCGACCGGCCCGCCGGCGCGCGCAACCTCTTCCGCCGCCTCGGCGATGCGCCGGTCTGCCGGCACCTTGACGGCGTATTCGGAACGCGTCGGCTGCGTCGCGATGCGCGCGCAACTCACCACGCGTGTCAGGTCTATCCCCGCCGCGAAGTTGCGCACATAGTCGTCGGCGGGCGCGGTGACGATCTCTTCGGGCGCTCCGATCTGTCGTACGCGGCCGTCCTTCATGATGGCGATGCGATCGCCCAGGCGAACCGCCTCGCTGAAGTCGTGCGTCACGAAAACCATCGTCTTCTTCAGCCGCGCCTGCAAGCGCACCAGTTCGTCCTGCAGCTCGCGGCGGATAAGCGGGTCGAGCGCGGAAAAGGGTTCATCCAGAAACAGCAGCCCCGGCTTGACCGCCAGCGCCCGAGCGAGGCCGACGCGCTGCTGCTGCCCACCGGACAACTGCGCCGGCAAGCGCGCTTCCATGCCGGCAAGCCCGACAAGCTGGATGACCTCCGCCACGTCCGCGCGGATCCTGGCCGGGTCGTCGTGGCGGATGCGCAGCGGCAGCGCGATGTTGTCCACCACGCTCAAATGGGGAAGCAGCGCGAAATTCTGGAACACCATGCCGATGTCGTGCCGGCGAACCTTCATCAACTCGGCTGCGGGAAGGCCGATGAGCGGCCGGCCGTCGAGCAGCACCTCGCCGAAGCTGGGTTCGATCAGCCTGGCCAGGCAGCGCAGCAGGGTGGACTTGCCCGAGCCGGACAATCCCATGACGACGAATATCTCGCCTTCGCCGATCTCGAGATCCACGTCCTGGAGCGCGCCGACAGCGCGGCCGCTGTCGACCAGTTCGCGCAATTCGCCGGCGTCGCGGAACTTCCGCTGCGCGGCCGCGCCATAAAGCTTCCAGTATTGGCGGCAGGCCAACTTGACCGGGCGATCGGGCTTTTGCATCGCTGTCGACATGAAACCTGCCTGAAGCTCTTCCGGAAGCGGGAAAGGCTGGCCGGCGAGCCGTTCAAGCTCGCCGATCATGACCTTCCGGTTCATTGGAACCACTGCTGCCAACGCGCCTCGTTGGCGCTGAGCCAGTCCGACACGACCTTGTCCAGCGGCTCCTTGTCGACATCCACCCGCTTGATGAGGCCGTTCATCTCGTCACTGTCGATATGGAACTTCTTGATGGCGTCGTGGGCGGTGGGCCACTTCTTGGCCACGCCCGACCAGGTGACTTTCCAGATCGGCCCGCTGGGCTTGGCGCAGTCGTAGCGCTCTTCCTTGTAGCAGTCCTCGGTATAGGGCGGGAACTCGACATACTCGCCCTCGTAGACGGCAGGCACCCAGTGCGGGCTGTAGACCCACAGGATGATCGGCGCCTTGCGCTGATAGGCGGATTCCAGCTCCGCGAAGAGCGCGGCGTCGGTGCCGGCGTGGATCACCTCGAAATCGAGGCCAAGCGATTCCACGCGCTCCTCGTCGAAGCCGCCCCAGGTAACGGGAGCGCCGAGATAGCGCCCCTTCGGCGCCGTTTCGGGCGTGGAGAAGGCTTCCACGCAGCTCGGTTCCTTCAGCGCCTCCCAGTTGGGCAGGCCGGGGCACTTCTCCTTCATGTAGAGGGGATACCACCACTCCTCCTTCGCCTTCATGCCGCTGTCGCCAAGGTCCTCGACCTGGCCGCTGGCGACCGCCTCGTCCTTCAGGTCCTTCTGGGTGGTGGCCCAGACCTCCATCTGCACGTCGAGGTCACCCGACTTGAGGCCGACGAACTGGGCCATGGCGTCGGCCTGGACGTATTCGACGTTCAGGCCCTTGCGCTTCAGCGCCTCGCCCATCAGCTGCGTGCTGATCAGCTGGCCGGTCCAGTCGTTGAGAACCATGCGGATCGGGTCCGGCGAATCCTGCGCGACCGCCGGTCCGGCGGCTAGCGACAGCGAAACCATCGCCGCCATGGCATATCTGGAGATATGGAACCTCTTCATCATCGTTGAATTCCCCTGTTCTGGTTTTTGCTGGCCGGTCACGGCTTCCTTCGGCCGTGCCATCCTTGTCAGGGCCGGCGGTCATGGGCCGCCTGCCCGCTGTCCGGGCTCGCCTCAGCCGCGAACCCGTTCTCCCTTCGGATCGTAGAGCGGCTGGAGGTGGAGTTTTGCGGGAACCCGTCGCGTGCGAACTTCCAGTTCGTAGACACCGGCGCCAAGATGCTCGTCCTCCAGCCCGCCATCGGCGCGCAGATAGCCCAGTCCGATGGCGCGGCCGACCGTATGGCCCTGCCCGCCCGAGGACAGCCAGCCGATCCGCTTGCCGTCGCGGTAGATCGTCTCGCGCCCGTGCAGCACCACAGACGGGTCGGCGCTGAGCGTGATCAGGCGCCGCTTCAAGGGCTTTTCGCGGGCAGCCACCAGTGCATCGCGGCCGATGAAATCGGCGTTCTTGCCGAGCCTGACCGCAAAGCCGAGCCCGGCTTCATAGGGAGTGAAATCGGGGCCGAGATCGGCGGACCACACCCGATAGGCCTTCTCCAGGCGCAGTGAATCGATCGCGCGATAACCGGCATCGGCAAGGCCGTGCGCCGCGCCGGCGCGCTGGAGCGCCTCGTAGAGCGTGAGGGCGTATTCGCTGGGCACGTGCAGCTCCCAGCCGAGTTCGCCGACGAAGGTGACGCGCACCGCCAGCACCGGTGCGCCCGCGATGAAGATTTCCTGGCAGGTCGCGAACGGAAACGCCTCGCTGGACAAGTCCGCTTCCGCCAGCGGCTGCAGGATCTGGCGCGACAGCGGCCCCATGACCGACAGGCACGAATAGCCCGAGGTCACCTCGTGCACCGACACCCGTGCGCCCGGCGAAAGGTTGCGCCGCAGATGCGTGGCGTCGTGAAGGCCGTATCCGGTTCCGGTGACCATGTAGTAGCGGTCCTCCGCCAGGCGGCAGAAGGTGACGTCGGCCTCGATGCCGCCGCGGCGGTTCAGCATCTGCGTATAGATGACGCTGCCGACCGGCCTGGACATGTCGTTGGCGCAAAGCCGCTGCAACTGCGTCTGCGCGTCGGGCCCTTCGACCATGAATTTGGCGAAGGAACTCTGGTCGAAGATGCCGGCGCGGGTGCGCACCGCCTCGTGCTCGCGCGCGACATGGGCGGTCCATTGCGGATGGCCGAAGCTATAGTCGTCGACCGGCTCCACGCCCTTGGGCGCGAACCAGTTCGGGCGCTCCCAGCCGAGCTTCGCACCGAAGCACGCGCCCTTCTCCTTCAGCGCTCCATAGAGCGGGCTGCGGCGCAGCGGCCGTCCGACCTGCGATTCCAGATGCGGCCACCCCATCGCGTAATGGCGGGCCTGCCCTTCCAGCGAGCGCACCATGACATTGCGCCGGGAACGGTGAAGCCCGCCGAAGCGGCGGATGTCGGCGCTCGCCAGGTCGAAGGACGGCTCCCCTTCCAGAATCCATTCGGCCAGGGCACGCCCCGCGCCGCCGCCGCTGGCGATGCCGAAGGCGTTGAAGCCGGCCCCGACGAAGTAGTTGCGGACCTCGGGCGCCTCGCCGAGGATGAACATGCCGTCCTCGGTGAACGACTCGATGCCGTTGAACCAGGTCTTCACGCCGACATCGGCAAGCGCCGGCACCAGCGCTAGGGCATTGTGGAGCAGCGGCTCGAAATGCTCGGTGTCCGGCTCCATCAGCTTGAATTCGTGGCCGTCGGGAATGCGCGGCACGTCGAAGGCGATGGGATTGAATTCATAGCCGCCGATCTGCAGGCCGCCGACGTCCTCCTTGAAATAGGTCTGGTAGTCGGTGTCGCGCACCGTCGGGATGTGCCGCTTCAGGCCCTCGATCTTCTCCGTCACGAAATACTGGTGATAGGAGGGCTGGAGCGGCACGTTGACGCCCGCCATGCGGCCGAGTTCCGGCGCCCAGATGCCCCCGCAATTGACCACGACCTCACAGGCGATGCGGCCGCGATCGGTGGTCACCGACCGCACCGTTTCATTCTCGACCTCCACGCCGAGAACCACCGTGTCCTCGTAGATCCTCGCCCCGTTCATGCGGGCGCCCTTGGCCAGCGCCATCGTGATATCGCTCGGGTTGCCGACGCCGTCGCTGGGCACGAAGGCGGCGCTGTCGATGCCGGTAACGTCGAGGATCGGCACCATCTCCTTGACCGCGTCAGGAGAAATCATGTCGAACTCGAGGCCGAAGGAGCGCGCCGTCGTGCAGGCGCGCTCGAATTCCGCCCGCCGGTCGGCGGTGCGCGCCAGCCGCAGCGAGCCGTTGCGCACCCAGCCGGTGGCCTGCCCCGTCTCGGCTTCCAGCCGGTCGTAAAGGTCGACCGAATAGCCGAGCAGCCGCGTGATGTTGGCGCTCGAGCGCAACTGGCCGATCGCACCCGCCGCATGCCAGGTGGACCCCGATGTCAGCTTATGGCGCTCCAGAAGGATCACGTCCTTCTCGCCCATCTTGGCCAGGTGGTAGGCGACGGAGCAGCCGACGATGCCGCCGCCGATGACGACGACCCTCGCCTGGGTCGGTAACTGAGTGGTCATGCGTATCTATCCCGTTCGTTGGGCTGTCTGGCGCCGCACGAGTGCGTACGGCTATTGGTGGAACCGGCGGAATTCCGCCAGGCTGTGCTCGTAGCGGCGCCGGTTCATGTCGGCGTAGCCGGAATATCCGGGGGTTTCGTCGGGGTAGAGGGCGGCCATGCCAGCCCCCACGGTTTCGGCGTCGAGGTCCGAGGACAGCTCCTGCGCGATGCCCCACAGATATTCCCGCAGGCTGACCGCCACCTTGAACAGGCGGAAAGTGCGCCACAGTTCCGGCGTGACCTCGCCTTCATAGAGTTCGATGACCCGGGCCTCGACCTCGGGGCCGGCGTCCGCATTGGTGGCTATGCCCGAAACGTCGAAATAGGGATGCCCGAACCCGCCATAGTCCCAATCGATGAGCTGGACCCGGCCGGCGAGGTCGATCATCGCGTTCTGCGGCACGACATCGTTGTGGGTGAAGACCGGGCGATAGGGTTTGACCAGCTTTTCGAGGCCGTCGACGACGCTGTCGAGATCATCCAGCGCCGCAAGATGCGGCCCCTTGTTGGCGCGGCAATAGTGGAGATAGTGGCGCACGACCTGGAAAGGCCAGAAATAGGTCATCGCGCCGGCGGTCGAGCGAACGCCGTCATGCAGTTCACGCAAGCGCGCGACCCAATCGGCCAGGATCGTCTCGTCGGCCACGTCTTCGGCCCGCAAGGCCCGCCCCGTGATAAAGTCGGTGACGACGAGACCCGCTTCGGCATAGCGCAGCATCGGCGTGACGCCGAGGGCGCCGGCTGCCCGCATGGCGTTCTGGACCGACACCTGGGAAATGCCGTGCACCCAGATGTCACCGCCGATGCGGACGACGAATTTTCCGACGGCGTCCTCCACCACGAAGTTGCGGTTGCAAAGCCCGCCAACGAGCGGCTGCACCGAGGAGACGCCGGAAAAGCACGGCAGCGCCATGATGTGGCTGCGCGTATCCTCCTCGCTCCACGTCAGGTCGATCACCATGCACCTCCCGTTGCAGCAATCTTCAGAACTGCAACATTGCGCAATTTTTTATGTTGCACAAGCAATATATATTGTTGCTACCACAAAATTCCGGTGGATGCGGCGACAGGCCCCCTCGCCCGCTTTATCCAGCCGAAACGACGCCTTTCCATGCGGCGCGAGCACTCTGGAGCTTGCCAAAACACCGGATAATGTGGGAGATATCACATTTTGCAAGCATCCGAGGAACAGGCTTCATGCGCAAGAAGACCACGCGGCAGCAGGAGATCATCCTGCTGCTGACCGAGCAGCCGACGCTTCGGATCAGCGAGATCGCAAGCCACCTCGGCGTCACCACCGAGACCATCCGGCGCGACTTCCGGGAACTGACCGAAAAAGGGCGCATAGACCGGATGTACGGCGGCGCGCTGCTGCGTCCGGGACCCGATTCCAACGTCGCCCAGCGCAACGACCTTTTGGTCGACGAGCGCAAGGCGATCGGGCGCCAGGCGAGCCAGGCGCTGGGCGATGTCCAGACTATCATGATGGGATCAGGGGCGACCACGATCCACGCCGCCCATCGAATCGCGCTGGATTTCAACAACATCACGGTCATCGTGCATTCCATCGGCGCCGCGGTGGCGCTGGCGGCCAATCCGACCATCAACGTGCTGATGGCCCCCGGCATCTTCCACCTGGGCGAAGGCGCCGTGCATGGCGTACAGACCGTGGAATTCCTCAATCGCTTCAACGCGGACTGGTGCATCCTGGGAGCGAGCGGCCTCAGCGCGGAAGGGCCGAACGACGTGCTGATTGAAGGCGCCGAAGTTTACCGGACGATGAACCAGCGCAGCCAGCGCTGCATGGTGCTGGCGGACTCATCCAAGTTCAACCGCATTCACGTCGCCCCCTACGCCAAATGGCCGCAGGTCGACCTGCTCATCTCGAACAGCCTGCCGGGCGGCGACCTGCGCAAGGCCATGGAGACGGCGAAAACCAAAATCCTCGTGCCGGAAACCGTACCGGCGTGATCGGTCCCCGGTGTACCCGCCGAAGGCTAGCGCCTTTCGGCAAGTCCGCTTTTCCGCCGCCGCAGCCAGCTCTCGTCGATCTCATCGGTACCCACCAGACCCTTGGGGCGCAGGGCCATCGACAGGACGATGATAAGGCCGAGGAAAAAACCGGTGAGGCCGAGGAATTCGGGGATCTGGACGCCGAATATGATCGGGCTGGTCTCGAAGAAGCGCATGATCTCGAAACCGGCCGTCACCACGATGACGCCGATGACCGCGCCCGAGATGCTGTGCATTCCGCCGAGGATCAGCATCGCCAGGGTCAGCAGCGTCGTGTCGAAATAGAAGCTCTTCGGGCTGATCGAGCCGAGCAGGTAGACATAGAGCACGCCCCCCAGGGCGACGATGCCCGAGCCGAGCACCCACGCGGTCAGCCGCAGGAAGCGTACGTTCACGCCGGCGCTTTCGGCGGCGATGCGGCTTTCGCCGCTGGCCCGCAACTGGATACCGAACGGCGAATCCCGGAACCAGCGGCCGAAGAAGATGGCCGCCACCGCCGCCGCCAGCAGGATCCAGACATTGGCCGTCATCGGTATGCCGTAGAGCGCGCGCATGCCTCTTGTCAGGTCGACCCAGTTGGCCAGGACCGTATGCATGATGACCAGCAGGGCCAGCGTCAGGATGGTCGCCGATATCCCGGACTCCCGGGTGATCACGATCCCTACGATGAGCGCGATCACCATGGCGACGACGATGGCGACGATGCCCGCCTCGATCGGCCCGAGCTGGAACGTGGCCAGGGCGAAGGGCGCATTGGGAATGATGGTCTGCTTGATGGTGGTCGGGATGGTCAGCACCGCCGCCGCGTAGCCGGCGATGCCCATGAAGGTGACATGGCCGAGGTTCACGATGTTCGAATTGCCCATGAACATCTGCAGGCCGATGACGATGACGAGGTTGATGAGGAAGATGCTGAGGATGCGCACCTGCGCGCCATCCCCCAGCGCGATCACCACCAGCGCGATCGCAATCGGCAGCAGCGCCGTCAGCGCGGCACCTTTCAGGGAACGCAGCGAGCCGTTCATTCGTCCTTGTCTCCGAACTGACGCTTGGTGCCGACCAGGCCCTGCGGACGCCACACGAGGATCGCCGCGACCAGCACGAAGACGAAGGCGTCCCGGTAGCCGGCGATGCTCGCTGGCAGCACGAGCTGGAAGAACACTTCGAGGGCGCCGAGAAGGAACCCGCCGACCACCGCCCCGCCCAGCGAGCCGAAGCCGCCCAGCACCGCGGCGACGAACGCCTTCAGCACCGGCGTGAACCCCATGAAGGGATCGACCACGCCGCGCCGGGCGATGATGAAAATCGCGGCCAGGCCGGCAAGGAAGCCGGACACCGCAAAGGCGGCGGCAATGACCTTGTTGGCGTTGATGCCGACCATGCGGACCATGTCGAAATCGCGTGCCGCCGCCCGCATCGCCAGGCCGATATTGGTCCGGCGCAGGATCAGAAGCAGGAGCAGCAGCGCGATCGCGGTCACCGCCGTTTCCAGCAACTGGATGACCTGTATCCGGGCGATGCCGATGTCGATCTGGTGCGCCAGCCATGCCGGGGTCGGCACCGATTTCGACCGGGTCGCAACGATGGTGATGAAAAAATTCTTGATCAGGATGGAGACGCCGAACGCGGTCAGTAGGCCGGTCGCCGCCGGCGCATAGCGAACGGGGCGAAAGGCCACCCGCTCCAGCGTGACGGAAATGACCACGGCGGCAAGCACGCCGATCGGCATCAGCACCAGCGCATACTCGATGCCGCCGATCGCGAACACCGCGAACATCACATAGCCCGCGACCGCGATGACCTCGCCATAGGCGAAGTTGACCAGGCCGATGACGCTGAAGACGATGGCCAGTCCCAGCGCGAGAAGCGCGTAGTTGCCGCCGATGCTCAGCGTGTTCAGGAGTTGCTGGACTACATATTCCATGCGCGAACCCCTTGGGTGATCGTGGAAAGCGACCGGCTCATTGCGCCCCTCCCACGCCCATATAGTGGGTCATCAGATCGTCCGAATTGAACAGGTCCTGCGCCGCGCCCTCGAAGCGCAGGCGGCCGGAATGCAGCAGATAGGCCCGGTCGGCGATGCTCAGCGCTTCGTTGGCGTTCTGCTCGACCAAAAGAATCGTCAGGCCTGATGCCTTGAGTTCGGCGATCAGGTCGAAGATCTTCTCGACGATCACCGGCGCCAGGCCGAGCAACGGCTCGTCGAGCATGACGATGCGCGGCCGCGACATCAGGCAGCGCGAGATGGCGAGCTGTTGCTGCTCGCCGCCGGACAGCGTGCCCGCCTTCTGGCGATAGCGCTGCTTCAGGATCGGGAACATCTCCAGATATTTCGCCAACTGCTCGGCGCGAACCGCCTTGTCCGGCTGGGCGCTGGCGCCGAGCTGGAGATTTTCCGCCACCGTCAGGTTGCTGAACACGCGCCGCCCTTCCGGGGAGATGCCGATGCCCTTGCGGACCTTGTCCTCCGGCGAGGCAAAGGTCACGTCCTGCCCGGCGAAGCGGATGGTGCCCGACGACACCGGCACGATGCCCATGACCGCCGAGATCAGGGAAGTCTTGCCCGCGCCGTTGGGGCCGAGAAGGGCGACGACCTCGCCCTCCTCGACCCTGAGGCTCACGGACTGGACAGCCTTGACGGCCCCGTAGTCGACCGAGACGGATTCAAGTTCCAGCATCGCGCGGGTCACTTCACTCGGCTGCGTTGGCAGGTTTCCAGGTCGAGTCCCCGGCCGGCACCCAGTCGGGCAGGATGCGGTCGGCGAGCTCGAACTTGCCGTCCTTGGCCTGGATGATGACGACGTCCTTGAGCGGCACGCCCGCGCGGCCCTTGAAGGTGATCGAGTTCGCGGTGATGCCCTGCATGTTCTCGATGTTGCTGATGGCCTCGTTGATCTTGGCGGGCTCGTCGGAGCCCGCGGTCTCGATCGCGTGGCGGACGATTTCGACGGCTTCGCCGCCGAGCCCGAAGAACACGTTCTCGATCTTGTAGCCGCGCGCCGAGCAATCGTCATAGAAGGCCTTCAGGGCGCTGCCTTCCGAAGGAAAGCCGTGCGAGCCGAGGTTCATCAGGGAACTGCCTGCCCCGGCGGCGGTCAGCATCGCCGGATCGTCGAACGTGTCGGTGCCGAAGACCGGAATGTCGAGGCCAGCCGCCTGCGCCTGGCGCATGAAGGCGCCGCCGTCGGGCATCACGAAGGCGGAGAAGATCATGTCCGGGCGCGGGTTCATGGCCGCGATCTCGGTGATCTGCGGCGAATAGTCGGTGGTGCCGAGGTTCCAGTTGAGCTCGCCCACGACCTTGCCGCCGAGATGCTCGAAGGTCTCGCCGAAATAGCGCGGCGTGGCGATCGAATAGCTGCCGACATCGTGCGAAATCATCAGCAGCGCCGTCTTGTAGCCCTGCTTGGTCGCGAACTGCGCGGCCGAGGCGGCGGAGGCGTTGTCGCCATAGGCCGTCAGGTAGGCGATGCCCGGAATGGCTGCCGGCCACTGGACCTGCGTGGAGCCGACCGAAAGGACGGGGATCGAATGTGGCAGCGCAATCTGGCCCGCCGGGATAAGGCCGTCGTCGGTGGGCGGCCCGAAAAGCACCTTTGCGCCGGCGTCGATCAGTTCCTGCGCCGCGGTGCCGGACAGCGCCGCGTCGCTCTTCATGTCGCGCGACAGAAGCTTCAGCTTGCGGCCGCCCAGCACGCCGCCCTTGTCATTGACGATGTCGACCATGCACTGGACGCCGGTGACGCTGTCGTAGGGCGCAAGCTCTCCCGTCGCGGCCGCGACGTGGCCGATGATGATGTCGCCATCGGCGAAGGACGAGCCGGGAAAGGCCAGTAGCGAGGCAATCGCGGCCGAAGCCAGGAAACGGTTGCGGCGGGCATGCGTGGTCATGTCTCTTCCTCCTGTTGAGATGGTTATTGCCGGGACTGCCGGTGCTCGTCCGTGCCCTCTTCAAGGCGACGGCGCGCCTTCCTGCCCAGATAGATTTCCGCGACCTTCGGATCGTCGCGCAGCACGGACGGCGGCCCGGACGCCACCAGGCTTCCCATATCGAGCACGTAGATCCGCTCGCAGACACTGGTGATGAAGGACAGGTCATGGTCGATGACGATGACGCCGCAGCCTTTCCATTCGCGGATGGCCATGATGGCCTTGACGAGGTCCTGGGATTCGCCCTCGACCATGCCGGCGGTCGGCTCGTCGAGAAGCAGGAAATCCGGCGCCAGCGCCAAAGCGCGGGCGATCTCGACCCGGCGCTGCGTGCCGTAGGAAAGCTCGCTGGCCTTGCGGTCCGCGTACTCGGCAACGCCCCATTGCTCCATCAGGCGCTCGATCGTCACCGAGCCCAGGGCGGAGGCGCGATGGCGGCGCGCGGTCGTGAAGGCGACCTCGATGTTCTGGCGAACGGTCAGGTTGGCGAAAAGGCGGATGTTCTGGAAGGTGCGGGCGATGCCGCCGATGGCGGTGCGGCGGGGACCGATGTTGTGGACGGCGCGCCCGTCGATCGTGATCTCGCCCGCATCGACGTCGAGCAGCGAGGAGATCATGTTCAGGAGCGTGGTCTTGCCAGCGCCGTTCGGCCCGATCAGGCCGACGATCTCGCCGGCGCTGCAATCGAGCGAAACGCTGTTGACGGCGGTGACGCCTTCAAAGCGCTTGGAAACGTCGGAAACCCGAAGCCTCATCTAGGTGCCCTCCCCGACCGCCCATGAGAAGCGGTCCACCTGCTTTTTTCTTTTGACCCCTTGCTGGCGCCGGCAGCGCCGGCCTCCTCCCTGCCCAACCGTTACTTGCGCCGGCCCTGCACCGCCTCCACCGTGCGGATGATCGCATCGCGCGCCTTGACGAGATCGGACGTGCGGCCCGACATGAAGATGCGCCCCGTCGCCCCGATCATCTGGACGTCGTTGATCACCGTTTGCGGCGCTGCCCGCTCCGCCTCGTTCGCCGCCACGCAGGCGAACAGGGCAGGCGCGAGTTCGAACAGCAGCAGGCTGTGACCGGGCACGAGGATCGAAGCGTCCCGCGACCGGTTCAGGATGATCGCGTGCTGGTCGGATAGGTCCTCGATGATGTCGTGATAGTAGATGCTGGGCGCGAGCTGGTCCTGCGCCTTCGCCCCGATGCCGCTCAGGATCGCCTGGCCGGCGGCCTCCAACTCGTCCTTGTCGGAAGAGTGCAGTTCCAGCAGCCCGAATTGCCGTTCCGTGTACAGGATGCCCGGCTCCATGTCGGGCGCGGCCTTCAACGCCAGATCCGCTATCCGGTGGATGGCCAGCGCCGGCGCAACCTCGATGATGAGACTGTGCTGGCCGGCGAACGGCGGATAGCCTCTGGCCCGGGTGGGCGAGCTCAGATACGCGGCAAACTGCGGCTGCAGGTCGTGGATAGGTAGATAGACCCGTAGTTCCGTCATCTCGGGCACTCCCGCCGGGGTTATTGGCAATAACAGGGGATGGCGACAGGCGGCGCCCTGCCGGCCATCTTTTTCCGGGCCGTTGCCTTACTTGGCGACGACGGCAGCGGTGAAATACTTGCCCAGGTCCTGGTGCGGACGCGGAATGACGTGGACGGCGACGACCTCGCCGACCGCATTGCCCGCCTCGGCTCCGGCTTCCGTCGCCGCCTTGACCGCGCCGACGTCGCCGCGGATCACGACCGACACGAGGCCGCCGCCGACTTCGTTGCGGGCCACGATCTCGACGTTCGCCGCCTTGACCATGGCGTCCGCGCTCGCCAGCGCCGCCACGTAGCCGCGGGTTTCGATCATTCCGATTGCCAGATTAGCCATGGTTGTTCTCCTGATGGTTTTTCGAATTTCTGTTTGGATAGAAGTCGGTAAAGCGGGACGCGGTCAGTCCTGGTTTTCGTCGATCGAGCCGATGATGAGGGCATCCACCGGCGCCCTGATCTTGGTGAAATAGGCGGCGGCCACCGATCCTTGCGTGACCAGCACGGCCTCGCCCTGGGCGCAGCCGAGCGGATCGAAGGCGACGAGGCTTGCGCCCCCTTCCGTCGTGACTTCCAGAAGCGCCCCGCCCGGCAGGGTTTCGATCGCCTTGGAAGACCAGACACGGCCAGTTACGCGCCCGCGGATCATGACTTAGCCCTTTCGATCTTGATGCCCAGCCGGCGCAGTTCGTCCTGCGCGAGAGGGGTGAGGCGAACGGTCTTGCCGATGCGGATCACGGTGATCCCCTCGGGAAGGTTCCGGATTTCGCGCTCGTTGACGAGGCCGCGCTCGAACGAGACCGGCGAGAAATTCTGCTTCGGCTGCGCGCGCTCATAGGCCTCGATCGCCGGCGCGGGCCGGCTGCCGCCTCCGGCCAGCCGGAACACGTGCCGCCCGCTTTCGATGTCGGCGCGCGCCTTGCTGTCCCCGGAGAGCGCGAGGATGCGGCGCGCAAAGGCGGCCAGTTCGGCGTCCGAGGCGATCGACACCGATTCCTCGCGAACCTGGGGGGCGCTCGAAGGGCGCCCGATGCCGCGTGCCGCCAGTTCTTCCCGCAGCACTTCGCGTATCATCGCCCTGAGGTCGGAGCTCATGCCGCCCCCCTATCGCGCGCCGTGCGCCCGCAAGGCCGCCTCGGCGGCATCGCGTGCGTTGCGAATCTCGGCCTCGTCGCCGGACAGGTACAGCCTGCCGCTGGCGCCGATCATGCGGTAGTCGATGAGCTTGATGTTCGCGGCCTTCTCGGCCTCGTTACAAGCCAGGATCGCGTAGGAAGCCGGCTGGCATTCGAGGATATAGAGCGATTCCCCGCCGACGATCATCGACCCGAGCCGGTTGCGGTTGATCAGGAAGGCGTGCTGCGGATCGACGCGGTTGACGACCCTTGAGGCAAGAATCTCCGAGCGCTTGGCGTCGGCCTCGTCCGCACCCAGCGCCGAAAGCACCGCATGCGCCGCCGCCTTGACCTCCGCCGTCGAGCGGGAGTGAAACTCCAGATAGCCGTATTGCCGTTCCACGACGAGCATGCCGGCCCGCACGTCCGCCCCCTTCAGGGCGACGTCGGTGAGCGCCTCGATATCGATGCCGGGGGCGACCTCGATGATCTGCGCGGCCATGGCGCGGCGCGGCAGAGAGCCTCTGATCCAGGTCGCCAGGTAGGCCAGCGTCTGCGGCTGCAACTGGTCGATGAAAATGAAGGAGCGGAGTTCAGCCATTGGTCAGCGTTCCTTGAGCACGGCGCGAAGTTCTTCCGCGATCAGGCGGCGCAATTCATCTCGTGCTACGTCCGATAGAGGCGGTGAGCCTGCCTGGCCGCCGGAGAAGGAACCTGCCGCCGCCGGGCGGCGCGGCGCGGCGCTTCCGGGCATGCCGTCGGCCGGCGCGGTCGGAAGCGGTCCCTCGAAGCGCGGCCCCAGATTGTCGAAGTTGCCGAACGGAACATCGGGGTCGCTGTTGTAGGCAATGCGCGACCAGTGCACGAGATGCTGGGGACCGACATTCTCGCCGATGGAACTGCGGCCGAAATAGCCGGTGCCGACGGTGAAGGTGGGGGCGAGACCGGTGCCGAAGCCGGCGGCGCCCTGGCTGCACGGCGAATTGACGACGATGCGGTAGGCCTCGACCGTGCTTCCATAGGTCATCACGACCGCAGGATCGTTGGCATGGATCGCTGCCGAATGGCCGGCACCCGTCATGCGCAGGATAGCGCGGGCATGGGCCATCGCCTGCGAGCGGTTCTTGGCGACGTGATAGGCGAGCACCGGGCAGAGCTTTTCCTTGGAAAGGCGCTCTTCCACCCCGATCTGCTCGATGGGCGTCACCAGGATGCGGGTGTTTTGCGGAACGCGTATCCCGGCATCTTCGGCGATCAGCACCGCGTCGCGGCCGACGCAGGCGACGTTGAAGCCGCGCGGGTGGAACAGAAGCGCCCGCAGCCGCTCCGTCTCGTCCGGCGAGCAGAAATAGGCGCCGGCGGCCTGCATGGAGCGACGCAACTGCTTGTCGACCTCCGGCAGCGTCAGCACCACGCTTTCGTTGGTGCACAGGATGGAATTGTCGAAGCTCTTGCCGTCGACGATGCGCTTTGCCGCCTTGTCGATATCGGCCGAGGGGTCGACATAGACCGGGGCGTTGCCCGGCCCGACGCCGATCGCCGGGTTGGACGACGAGTAGGCCGCGCGCACCACGGCGTTGCCGCCGGTGGCGAGGATCACCGAGGTCTTCGGCGAGGCCATGAACTCCTCGATGAAGGGAATGCTCGGCTCTTCCACGATCTGGATGATGGCGTCGGGCGCGCCCGCTTCCAGCGCCGCCGCCATCAGCGTGCGGGCCGCATCGACGCAGCAATGGCGCGCGGCCGGATGGGGGCTGATGACGATCGCGTTGCGCGTCATCAGCGCCAGCAGGATCTTGTAGTTGAGGGTCGCGATCGGGTTGGTGGAGGGCGTCAGCGCAAACACCACGCCGGCCGGGCGCGGGATCTTGACCATCTTGGCGGCGCTGTCGATCCGCGGATTGACGTAGTCGTCGTCGCGGTAAAAATCGACGAGCGCGATGGAGGACAGTTCGTTCTTAAGCTTCTTGTGCGCCGGGACGCCGAAGCCCGTTTCCTCGACGGCCCAGTCGGCGTATTTCGCCGCGTTCGCAAAGGCCACCCTGGCCACGGCATCGACGATCGCCATGGTCGCCCGGCGGTCGTAGCGCTGAAAGACCTGCCCGGCCCAGCGGGCGCGTTCCAGCATCATGTCGGCGCGGCCGCGCAGGTCCGCCTTGGTGCCGGCGATGTCGACAAGCGTCTTGATCTGCGGTTCCATCAGTTGATCACCCGCCGTCCGCCCATGATCTCGGTTCGCGCCAGGTCGATGGCGATCTCGACGCGGCGCAGCAAATCCTCGGCATCCGTCTGCGTCAGCAGCAGGCCGGGCTTGAACTGCAGCACCCTCGGGTCGAGCGTCGAGAAGATCGCCCATACGCCGTTCTGGTAGAGATGCTTCATCACCGGCTTGGCGCCTTGCGGATGATTGAACTCAAGCCCCATGACCACGCCGTGCTGGCGAATGCCGATGAAGAAATCCGAATATTCGGCCATGATCCGGTCGAGGCCGGCGCGCAGGAAATCGGCGATGAAATTGACCATGCTGCGCACTTCCGGTCGCTGCACGATCTCCAGCGTCTTCATGGCGACGATGCAGCCGAGCTCGGCGCCGCCCATGGTCGAGATATGGCCGAAGCCGTCCTTCTTGAGCCAGCCGCCGCATTTTTCGGAGATGAGCACACAGGCGATCGGATACATGCCGCCGGAGATGCCCTTGCCGGTCACCATGATGTCGGGCACCACGCCGTAGCGCATGCAGGCCCACATCTCGCCGCAGCGCATCAGGCCCGTCTGCACCTCGTCGGCAATGTAGAGCGCGTCATAGCGCTCGCACAGTTTCTTGACCGCGGGCAGGTAGCCCTCGTGCGGCATCGGAAAGCCGTAGGTCGCCGGAATCGTCTCCATGATCACGGCCGCCACGTCGCGCTTGCGCAACGCGTCTTCCATGGCGGTGAGATCGTTAAACGGAACCTGGATGAATTCGCCCGACGTATCCTCGGACAGGAACAGCTTGGAAAAGCGGTCATCGCCGGTCTTCAGCGCCAGGCCGGTATGGCCGTGATAGGCCTTGACGATCGAGACGATCTTCTTCTTCTGCATGGCATGGCGGGCGGTCTTGAGGGCGATGTCGATCGCCTCGCCGCCGCCGGACCCGTAGGCGGTGTATTTGAAATCCGGCCCCGGCGCGCAGGCCGCCAGTGCCTCGGCAAGGGCCGTGCGGGCGAGTGCCGGGAAATGGTGGTTGCCCATGTCGAAGCGGTCGGTGCCCGCCTTCAGCACTTCCACCAGTTCGGGATGACGATGCCCCAGATTGTAGGTGCCGCCGTTGAGATGCGCGTCGATCAGACGGCGGCCGTCCATGTCGTAGAGGTAGTAGGCTTCACGGCGGTCGATCACCAGGTCGACGCCCATGTCCTGCCAGTCCTGGGTCTTGCCCGGATTCCAAAATTCTCGTGACCGTTCGAGAAAATCCAGCTTTTCCTGGCTCATCGGCTTAGTCTCGCCTGTTGATCGTGGCCGCCTGATCGCAGCGCCACGATGGACCTTAGGGGCTCCCGCACCCCGCCGCTTGACAGTGACGGGGTGCGGATTGACAGCGCGCTCAGCCGTGGGTGCTGAAATAGCTTTCCGCCAGCCTTGCCGTTCCCTCCGCGAACACCGGGGCAAGCTCCATCGCGATCTCGACCTCGCGGTGAGAGCCGATCCAGGCCAGCAGCGCCATGCGCCGCAGCATCACGAAGGTGTCGATCTCCGCTTCGTCGGCCGCGGGAAGATCGCGGACCGTGCGGTAGCCCTCGACCCAGGCCTTCTTCAGGGCGGGCACCTGCGGATGGTCCTCCATGAAGGACACGCCGGTGGCGAAGTCGTAGAGGAACCAACCGAAGCCGCAGTCGTCGAAATCGATCAGGCGCGGCTTGTCCTTGTAAACGAGAAGATTGGCGAGGCGCATGTCGGCATGGATCAGGCCGTAGCGGTCCGCGCCCTTGCCGAATTTGGCCAGGCGCTCGACGATCAGGGCTTCCAGCCGCTCGAGCTGGCGGGCGATGCCCGCATCGATGTTGGGGCCGTCGCGCCAGTCTCCCCATGTCGGGGTCGGGCCGAAGACCGTGCTTTCGTCCCACGTCATGCGCTGGAACCCGGCCGGCCGCCGCCACGACGACGAATGCAGGTGCGCCCGCGCCGCTATCTGGCCGAGCTGGCGGAACGGCCCGACCAGGTCGTGGTCGGGATCGGGCTCATGCCCTTCCACGAACGCGAACATCACCATGTGGCGCGGGGCCGGCAGCCCGTCGACCGTCGCCGTCTGGATGGCGCTGCCGTCGCGGCCGAGGAAATAATCCGGCGTCTCCACGCCGCCCTCGTGTCCCAGGGCTCGCGACCATGCCAGTTCGGAAGCGATGGCGTCGCGCGAGTGGTAGTTCTCCCGATGGACGCGCAGGATCGAGCGGAACCCGTTGGGAGCCTCGACCAGATAGGTGGCGTTTTCCGAAATGTTGATCAGGCGGGCGGAGGTGCCCGCCGGGACGTCCCAACGGTTCAGCGATTGCTGCACCAGCCCTTGAAGCCGCTCAAGAGTAACCTCTTGCGACATGTCGCAACCTCCGTCCGTGTTTTTAATTTGCGCGAGGGCCGGCAGCTCAGATGCTGGCGATGGCCTCGAGCGATTCCGGCAATATCTGGCCGCCGTCCACGATGATCTGCTGGCCGGTGATGTAGCCGGCCTCGTCGGACGCGAAGAACAGGGCGGCGTTGCCGATATCCTCGACTGCTCCCAGGCGCTTGAGCGGGATCGAGGCCGCCATGGTGTCGAGATAGGCCTGGCCCAGGCCTTCCAGCCCTTCGGTGACGATGTTTCCGGGCATGACGGCGTTGATCGTGGTGTTGTAGCGGGCAAGCTCCATGGAGGCGGTCTTGAGGAAGCCGAGCTGGCCGGCCTTCGACGCGCCATAGTGGGTCCAGCCGGGATAGCCGGTCACCGGCCCGGTGATGGACGAGGTGAGGATGACCCGGCCCTTCCCCGCCTTTTCGAAATAGGGAATGCACGCCTTGACCGTCAGGAAGGCGCTCTTGAGGTTGGTCGCCATGACGCGGTCCCATTCGCCCGGATCGAGGTCGACCATTTTCGCCTGCGGGAAGATGCCGGCATTGGCGCACAATATGTCGACGCCGCCGAAGGCCGCTTCCGTGGCCTTGACCATCGCCTGGACGGAGTCCCAGTCCGCGACGTCGCAGGCAACGGCCTCGGCCGCAGCACCCATGCCGCGCAGTTCGGCGAGCACTGCCTCGGAGGCTTCCTTGCCGCGCGCGGCAATCATTATCCTGGCGCCCTGGGCAGCGAACACCCTGGCGATACCGCGCCCGATGCCCTTCGAGCCACCGGTAACGATGACGCTTTTACCCCTGATCGACGTCAGCATGTTTGTCCTCCCTGTATATCAAGTCTTGGCGGCGCGGCCCGCGCGAACGGCGCGGAACACCAACGAGATGAGCACCGCGATCAGCACGATGACGGCCGAGCTTGCGATGGCGATGATGCCGAGCGCGGGCACCTGGGGCGAATAGCCGGAGACCATCTTGGCGTAGAGCCATTCCGGTAGCGTGGAATCGGCGCCCGTGGTGAACAGCGACAGCGGGAAATTTCCCCAGCTGAGAAGGAATGCGAACAGGCCGGCGGCCAGCACGCCCGGCATCAGCAGCGGAATGGTCAGTTCCCGCAGTATCTGCCCGGTGGAGGCGCCGAGGTCGCGCGCCGCTTCCTCCAGCATCGGGTCGAAGCTGTAGGCCTGGATGGCGACGACCAGCGTCGCGATCGGTGCGATCCAGACCAGATGCGCCACGATCGCCGTCTTCCAGGTCGGCACGATGCCGATCGAGTTGAACCAGACCAGCAAGGCGAGGCCGAGGACCGCCTGCGGGAAGAAGATCGGCAACAGCACGAATTTCTGGAACAGCGTCCGGTGGCGCCACTGGTAGCGCGCGAAGGCGAGCGCACCGAAAA
>Ga0182735_1000526_pt1 | contig 30733 bp, 30 predicted proteins | sample eDN5th30CKraftMG_FD_128524 | JGI IMG/M metagenome (GOLD analysis project Ga0182735, IMG submission 128524) | Enriched Miracle-Growth compost microbial communities from Emeryville, California, USA - eDNA 5th pass 30_C Kraft MG (version 2) (version 2) ...
GCTCCAGATCGTTCAGGACCTCGTCGCCAAGGGTGTAAACGCTCTTGCCGTCGTTCCGATGGACCCGGCTGTTCTGGAGGGCACCTTCAAGCGCGCCATGGAACGCGGCATCGTTGTAGTGACCCATGAGGCCGACAATCAGGTCAACACCATGGCCGATGTCGAAGCCTTCGATAATGCCGATTACGGCACGGCGCTCAATGAGCGACTGGCAGAATGCATGGGCAAGAGCGGTAAGTGGACCACTTTCGTTGGCTCGCTTGGCAGCCGCACGCATATGCAGTGGGTTGGTGCAGGCGAAGAAAACGCCAAGAAATATCCCGATATGCAGCTTGTTGATCCGAACAATGAATCCTTCGACGATGCCAACGGCACCTATGAAAAGGCCAAGGAAATCCTGCGCAAGCATCCTGACCTGAAGGGTTTCCAAACCTCTGCCGGTAACGATGTTCTCGGCGTCGGCCGTGCAATTGATGAAGCTGGCTTGAGCGGCAAGGTATGCCTGGTGGGCACCGGTCTGCCGAACCCTTCGGCTGATCTTCTGGAATCCGGTGCGATCACTGCAATCGGCTTCTGGGATCCGCAGAAGGCCGGTATGGCCATGAACGCGCTTGCCCGCATGTTCCTTGAAAAGAAGGAAGTGAAGGACGGCACCGATCTTGGCGTTGAAGGCTACAACAGCGTCCGTGTGAAGAAGGGTGCTGGCGAAGGCCTTCTCGTCATCGGCAACGGCATGGTTCTCGCTGACAAGGCTACCTACAAGGAACACCTGTTCTAAGAGCACCACAGCAGGCTGACCGGCCATCGCGTGCGGACATCGTTCAGCCGCATGCGATGGTGTCGAAAGCCCGGATGCTTTGCCGCATCCGGGCGCTAAGACCGAACCATTAAAAAATCAAGACATTAGCGGATGGCTGTTACAGCCATCCGGTCCTACGGCCAGCCCGGTCGCTGTTGCGAGCGGTGCGGCGACAAAGGAATTCAACGTGTCAACTACGACGACGAATGGGACGAGCAACGACCGGTCTCCGGATCGCTATCTCGAACTGCGCAACATCCATAAGCGGTTTGGCGGCGTTCACGCGCTGCGCGGCATCGATCTGACAATCGATCTTGGCCAGGCTTATCACCTGTTGGGTGAAAATGGCTGCGGCAAGAGCACTGTCATCAAGATTATGTCAGGCGCGCATGCACCCAGCGAAGGCGAGATCATTCTGGATGGCAAAGCCTATGCCGCGCTGAATCCGATCCAATCGCTCGCCGCCGGTATTGAGACAGTCTATCAGGATTTGTCGCTCATTCCCAATCTGAGTGTTGCCGAAAACGTGGCGCTGAATGAGCAGCTCGTCGAAGGCAATGGCCGACTGTTCCGCAGCGTCAAGCTTTCGCAGCTTCGTGAGACCGCAGAGCGCGCATTAAGCATGGTTGGTCTGCCAACCGACAAGGCTTTTCTGGACACGCTCGTTTCCGAGCTACCGCTTGCCATGCGCCAGCTTGTTGCGATTTCGCGCGCCATTGCGACCCGCGCCAGGCTCGTCATCATGGACGAGCCGACCACATCGTTGACCCGTCGCGAAGTGGACAATCTGATTGAAGTTGTTGAACGCCTGCGCACAGAACGCGTTGCGGTACTTTTCGTGACCCACAAGCTCGATGAATGCTATCGCATTGGCGGCAATGCGGTCGTTTTCCGCGATGGTCAATGTGTGGCGCAGGGCCCGATCGAAAACTATACCAAGAAGCAGCTATCCGAGCTGATGATCGGCAGGGAAATCGATGCCGAGCGCTATCGCACGGCGCAGCCCGGCGATGCCGAGCTGCTGAAAGTGGACGGCCTTGCCGCATCAGGCTTCAAGGATATCGGCTTTACGCTTCGCAAAGGCGAAATCCTTGGCATTACCGGCCTTGCGGATTCCGGCCGTAACGAGCTTGCCATGGCGATAACCGGCGTTGTGCCTGCCGACAGAGGCTCGATCCATCTGGAAGGGGCGATAACGGACGTTCGCACACCGGCGGAAGCGATTGAGCGCGGAATTGGCTATGTGCCGGAAGACCGGCTTGCAGAGGGCCTTTTCCTCGACAAATCAATCTTTCAAAACGAGATTGCGCTGATCTTTAGAAAGCTTTGCAACAGCCTTGGCATCGTCGACCAGAAACAGGGCCGCAACATCGCCGCCTCGCTGATGAAAGAGATGCGGCTGAACACCACCAATCTCGACCTGCCGGTTGGCGCGCTTTCGGGCGGCAACCAGCAGCGCGTGCTGATCGGGCGCTGGCTCAGCATCGGCCCAAAACTTCTGGTGCTGCACGGTCCGACCGTTGGCGTCGATGTGGGGTCGAAAGACACGATTTACCGCGCAATCCAGGCGCTGGCCGAGGCCGGCATGGGCCTCATCATCGTCAGCGACGATCTGCCGGAGCTTCTGCAGAATGCGGACCGTATTCTTGTCATGAACGCAGGCGGAATCGTTGCCGAATTCGATGCGGCGAAGACCACAGAAGATCGGCTCTATCAAGCCATGATGTCGTCGCAGAAGGAAGTTGCCCCATGAGTGCGTCGCAATATCAGCAGGATGTGGTTCGCGCCCGATCCTTCAAGCTGGGTGAGTTCATTCGCAGGCGCCCGGAATCGATCACGTTCTTTCTGCTCGTGGCAGTCTGCATTGCCGTTTCGGCCATCAATCCCGCTTTCCTGCAAGCCTCGACGCTGATCGATATCGGCCGCGCCAGTGTGGTGATGGGCTTGTTCGCGCTGGGCGTTTTCATCATTCTCGCCGCAGGCGGCATCGATGTTTCGTTTACGGCCATTGCTGCCACCACGGTCTATTCGCTGACGCTTCTGGTGCAGGCCTATATGCCGGAACTGCCTATCATCTTCATCATTCTGATGGCGATTGCGGGTGGTATTTTCCTTGGTGTTCTCAACGGACTTCTGGTGCACTATCTCAATGTACCGTCACTGATCGTCACCATCGGCACACAATATCTCTTCCGCGGCTTCCTGCTGGCTTTTGTCGGTACGGTCTGGATCATGTCCCTGCCTCCGACGATGGGTGCTTTCGGTCGCCTTCCGCTGTTCCAGTTTGAATCGGCAACCGGCGCCACCATCACCATGCCGTTCTATTTTCTGGTGTTGCCTGCAGCTGCAATCCTGACCTGGTGGATATTGAACCGCACCTTGATGGGCCGCGCGATTTTCGCGATGGGCGGCAACAGCCAGATCGCTGCGCGCCTGGGCTATAATCTGCGCACCATCCATATCTTCCTGTTCGGCTATGCAGGTGGTCTGGCAGGGCTTGCCGGCATCATCCATGTCTGCGCCAATCGCCAGTCGAGCCCTTTCGACTTCGTCGGGACCGAGATCAGCGTCATTGCCGCCGTGGTTCTCGGTGGGGCGCGCATTACCGGCGGCACCGGCACGGTCGTCGGCACCCTTCTCGGTGTGCTGCTCATCACCGTCATCAACAGTGTTCTGGTGCTCGTGGGCATCCCCAGCACGTGGCAGCGTCTGGTCGTGGGCTGCTTCATCCTGTTGGCGGCCGCCTTCTTCGTCACCCGCCAACGCAAGAAATAACCCGATACTCTCAAGAGGAAATCATGAAGAAATTCCTGAACGATCCCGTCAATTTCGTGGATGAGATGCTTGAAGGCATCTATCGGGCGTATCCCGAACTTACCTTTGTCGACAATGACAAGCGTTGCATGGTCACAGCCAATCCCAAATCCGGTAAGGTCGGCATTGCAACGGGCGGCGGCTCCGGTCATCTGCCTCTCTTCCTCGGCTATATCGGCGAAGGCATGATTGATGGCGCGGCTGTCGGCGGTGTGTTCCAGTCGCCAAGCGCTGAACAGATGTATCAAGTCACCAAGGCTATCGATCAGGGCGCTGGTGTTCTCTACATTTACGGTAACTACAGCGGCGACATCATCAATTTCGATATGGCTGCGGAACTTGCCGATCTTGACGGTATCACCGTCAAGCAGGTTGTCGGCAATGATGACGTGGCTTCCTCTATCGTGGGTGAAGAGCACAAGCGTCGCGGCGTCGCCGGTATCTTCTTTGTCTATAAGGCCGCTGGAGCCGCCGCCGCCAATGGCCTGTCGCTCGATGAAGTTACCCGGCTTGCCGACAAGGCACGCCTTCGCACCCGCACCATGGGGGTTGCTCTCTCCAGCTGCGTTGTACCGGAAATCGGCCACGCCACCTTCTCCATCGGTGAAGATGAAATGGAAATCGGCATGGGCATCCATGGCGAACCGGGAATCAGCCGGAAGAAGCTTGCTGGCGCGGATGCGGTTATCGATGAACTGATGGAACGCATTTTCGCCGAACAGGCCTATGCCAAGGGCGATGAAGTCGCCGTGCTGGTCAACGGTCTCGGCGGCACGCCATTGGAAGAGCTTTACATCATGTTCCGCCGTGTTTCGCAGCTTTTTGAAGAGCGTGGGGTCAAGGTCAAGCACGTCTGGATTGGCGAGTTCGCTACTTCTATGGAAATGGCCGGCGCATCGGTTTCCGTGTTGCATCTCGATGAAGAACTGGAACCGTTGATCGCAGCTTCCGCAAACACGCCTTTCTTCAAGCATTTGGCGGGTTGAGGTCCAGTGATGAACGTCATTAAAGCATCTGACCTGATCGCTCTGTTTGATAGCTGGATGCAGCTCTTTGCAGAACAGCGCGAATTCCTCATCGCGCTCGACGGCAAGGTTGGCGATAGCGATCTCGGCATCACCATGAGCAAAGCTTTCGCAGCCGCTGCCGAAGCAACCGCCGCAGAAGGCGAATCGGCAGGCATAGCCAAGCTTCTGCGCACGGCTGGGGCCACCATGGCACGCGTTGCACCATCCACCATGGGCACGCTGACAGCAACCGGCTTCTTGCGTGCAAGCAAGGCCAGTGACGGTATCGACGCGCTGGGGACAGCAGAGATAGCCGCTTTTTGGCGCGCCTATCGCGATGGCATTGCCGAGCGCGGCAAAGCCGAGGTCGGCGACAAGACGCTGCTTGACGTGCTGGACCCGATTGCTGTCACGCTTGAAGCGCAAGCCGCAGCCGGTGTCCCGCTGCCAGAAGCGCTTGCCGCCGCAGCAAAAGCTGCCGGAGACGCGCTGGAAGCAACCAAGACGATGGTCGCCCAGCACGGCAAGGCCGCAGCTTTCCAGGAAAAGACCATCGGCCTTCAGGATGCAGGCGCGACAGTGGGAATGCTATTGATTACCAGCATGTCGGATTTCGTTTCCGCCAGCTAATGCTATATGACGGATAGACAAAAGCCTCGAGCTCGCAGCTCGGGGCTTTTGTGCTTTCACGGGAGATGCTCCAGACGTTAAACCGCTGTTTTGGGTCTCTGGATCAGGAGTTTCCGACAGGGATCTGGTTCAACAATGCAAACAGAATGGCTGAAAGGATTGCTGCAGCGGGCACTGTTATCACCCAGGCGGCGGCAATCGTCAGTGCGTGTGATCGGCGGACCAGCTTGCGACGGCGGCGCTCTTCAACCGGAATAGCTTCCAAGGGCAGGGCCTGGCGGGCCTTTTTCAATCGACGTTCTGTGTCCCATTCCCGAAAGAACCCAACGCCAAAGATCGCACCAATGGCAATATGTGTCGAACTGACCGGCAGTCCCAGCCAGCTCGCCAGAATGACGGTGATTGCAGCAGAAAGTGACACACAATAGGCCCGCATCGGGTTCAGTTTGGTGATCTGATTTCCAACCATTCGAATGAGCTTGGGGCCAAACAGACACAAGCCGAATGAAATGCCAAATGCGCCGATCAGCATAACCCAGGGTGGGATCACGACGCCGTCGCTTAACGCGCCGGTCTGCGACGTCTGGACAATTGCTGCGAGCGGCCCGACCGCATTTGCCACATCATTTGCACCGTGGGCAAAGCTGAGCAATGCGGCCGAAACAACGAGAGGAATGCTGAACAGGATCTTGAGCGACTTGTTGCGATTTTCGAGGCCGTGGGACTGGCGGCGAATGATAGGGATCAAAATCAGCCAACTTCCGACGCCGACAGCCAATCCAAAGATCAGGGCTATCCCAATCGATACGTCGATCAATTGCTTCAGCCCTTTCATGATCAGATATGTGGCAAAGGTTCCCGCCATGAGACCCACAAGGATCGGCACCCACACGCGAGCAGCGGCAATCTTATCTGCACGATAGACAATACGGGCTTTGATCAACCAGAGAAAACCGGCCGCTATGATCGCACCCAGTACAGGGGAAATAACCCAGCTTGCCGCGATAGCCGCCATTTGGGACCAGTTCACCGCTCCGAAGCCGGCCGCAACGATGCTTGCGCCCACGACACCCCCGACAACCGCATGCGTGGTCGAAACAGGAGCGCCGATCCATGTCGCAAGGTTGACCCAAAGCGCAGAGGCCAGCAACGCCGCCATCATGGCCCAGACGAACATGGTCGGTGTTGCAAGAGTGTCTGGCGCTATGATGCCGGTTGCGACCGTAGACACAACATCAGCTCCGGCGATCAGCGCGCCGGCACTTTCAAACACCGCCGCAATCGCAATCGCGCCACCCATGCTCAGCGCGTTGGCGCCGACAGCCGGTCCCATATTGTTGGCCACGTCGTTAGCGCCAATGTTCAACGCCATGTAGGCGCCGAAAACGGCTGCGGCCACAACGACAAGCATCTGACTGGTCTGGCCGAGCAGCATGGCGGCGCCAAGCCCGGCAAGTATGATGAAAACAAGAGCGATGCCCGGCGCCACAAGCGGACGCGAAACGTAACTCGCCGCCGTTTCAAGCTTGACGAAGCGGCCCAAGTCTCGATCCAGAGTCTCCAGATGACGAGCTTCGATATCTTCGTTTGCCATGATTTACTCTTGATTTCTAACGCAGCGTGCCGATCAATACGGTCGCTCGGGAATGACCCATTTCAGGAATTTGAACGGTGTTTAAATGCCGCTATTTTGAAAAGTCAATGATTCGAGTCTGCCGGATCAGCAAGAGCGGACACGAGACGCACCATATTGCAGTCAGGCTATAATGAGTTGGATGTAATAGCTTAGCAAAATCAATATAATATAGAATATTTTGTTCGTCGGGTTCTTCTTCAATCCGGGCCAGGAATGCTTCGGATTTTCGCTGGCGATCATTCGGCCGCCTGGCGCGCGCAGAAGAAGAATGCAGTTCCCGCTGCCTTACCTCCCTTTCGATACGGAGGTATGGCCTGCTCCACTTTGTGCCGATGGTCTACACCCTCTTGCAGCATGGTCGCCATAAACACCGTCGAAGGCGCGCTTGTGTTTTGGTAAGGTCTGAGTCACAAATACTTTAGGAATGTTACTGCGCATTTCAGGAAATCCGTCTTTATTGTATGCCGTAACATTCTAATAATTATAATAAGGGGAACCCGAAAAATGAAGACTGGTTTTACGACACATTCTATCGCGAAGTGCTTGATTGTCTCGGCCGCATTGCTCGCGGCGAGCTTGTCTGCCCAGGCAGAGAAAATCGGCAATTGCGAGGTCACTGGCACGAAGGGCTCGGACCCGATCAAGCCGGCTGTACCGGGACAGCTCACGGTCCAGACCACATTGCCAGCTCCAGCGTGGTGGAATGGCGATTCACCCGATGCCATGAAAGACGGCTACGAATACTGCATGGCCGTCGATATGGCTTACCGTGCCGGTCTCGACAAGGTGAAGGTGGTCAACGTGTCTTTTGATGCGCTGGTCGCCGCACAGACCAAGGATTTTGATATCGCTCTGGCTGAAGTCTCCATCACTGATAAGCGCAAGAAGGTGGTAGATTTCTCTACGCCTTATTTCGATTCAGACATCGGTGTGGCGATCAAAAAGGGGACAAATTACACGCCTGAAACAGTCAAGGACCTTCGCATCGGCGTAATGCAGGGTACGACCGGTGCGTCTTTTGTCGATCAGAAGTTGAAACCCAAGGAAGTCAAGGTCTTTGCCGATACCGGCGCCCTGACGACCGCTTTGATGGCCAACCAGATCGACGCCGCTCTCCATGACACCTCGATCATGTTGGGCGTCGCGTCAAACTCCAAGGGAATGGTTGAGGTGCCATATCAATATTCCACTGGCGAATCCTATGGCGCGCTTTATCCCAAAGGCTCTCCCAACGAGCCCGTCTTCAACAAGATGATTGAGGATATGAAGAAGGATGGCACCTTCGCTGCATTGTCAAAAACATATCTGGCCGATGCCTGGGGTGCCGACCCGGCCAAGATTCCTTATCTGAAGCCATAATCGCGTTGTCGCATCGGATCGCCGTGTGTAGCGGTCCGATGCAGCCATTCCATTGATCGTTCGTTCTGCCTGCACCAGCAGCGGCAGGATTGCGGCGTATAGAAAGGGAGGCTCGCGCGATGTCCGCCAACACCCCTCAATACGGCACCAAGCCGACACTTGGTCTTTACGACAGCGAACGCGGCTGGAGTGCCAGTGCGCCGCCGCGCGACACGATGAACTGGGCTGTCACAGCCCTTGTCATCGCGCTGGTCGTTGTGCTCGCCAGCTGGAAAACGCTGCGCGACCTCAATGCTGCCCTGACAGAGCTTGGAATGGGCGGGATCATTACAGCAGCTTTGTTGCTTTTGTGCGGTTTGGCAACGCTGTTGTTGTTGAAGCCGGCCATCCAATCCTGGCGGATGTCGACGTCGGCCCGGCAGGCGCTTACTACGAAAGATCTGATTGCGGCTCGCGCGGCGGCGGCAACTGCGCGCGATTGCGCCTATTCGACGCTCGGCTATGGCGCGGTAACGGTTCTGGTTCTGGCAGGCATTCAATTCCTGCTGGTGAACGACCTTGCCGTCAGCCGCACATTTCTGCAAATACCGTTGATTGCCAGTTCCTTTTGGCTTGTGCTCAAGGCTTTTTGGGTCAACGTCTATATCTTTGTGATTGCTGAAATCCTGGTCCTGGTTTGGGGCCTGGTCGTTGCGATCGCGCGTCTGATGCCCGGAGAAGCCGGACGGCCCGTCCGCCTGATTGCAACGGTCTATACCGATATGTTTCGCGGCTTGCCTGCGATCATCAATATCTATCTGATCGGCTTCGGTATTCCGCTGACGGGCTTGCCTTATCTGAAAGACCTCTCGCCGGAATCCTATGCGATCATCGCCCTGACGCTCACCTATGGGGCATATGTCGCCGAAGTATACAGGGCCGGGATCGAGAGCATCCATCGCAGTCAGGTTGCCGCAGCACGCTCCCTTGGCCTGTCGTACTTCCAGACGTTGCGCTACGTGGTCGTGCCGCAGGCGGTTCGGCGTATCATACCGCCGCTTCTCAACGATTTTATCGGGCTCCAAAAGGATACGGCTCTCGTCAATGTCATTGGCTCGATCGATGCGTTTAATCAGGCCCGCATTATCGGTGCGAATAACTTCAATCTTTCGCCTGTGACGACGGTTGCTCTGTTGTTCATCCTGATAACGATCCCGCAGGCTCGTTTCGTCGACCGTCTGCTTGAGCGCGAACAGCGGCGTACGCAATCGTAGCCCTTCCGGAGAATATGAACGATGGCGATGATAGAAATCCGTGATGTAACGAAGACCTATGGTCCGGTCAAAATTCTCGACGGCTTGAACCTCAGCGTGGACGAACATCAGGTGGTCTGCCTGATCGGCCCGTCGGGCTGCGGTAAATCAACCTTGCTGCGTTGTCTGAACGGGCTGGAACAAATCCAGGGAGGCGAGATCTGTATCCATGGCGACCGCATGTCGGGCCCCGGTGTCGACGTCAATGCGCTCCGGCGCGACGTCGGCATCGTGTTCCAGAGCTACAATCTTTTCCCGCATATGAGCGTGGTTGAGAATGTCATGCTTGCGCCGATGAAAGTGCTGGGACAGAAGCGGGAGGACGCCGAGGCCCGCGCCTTGTCGCTGCTGACGCGTATCGGCCTGGAACACAGGGCGGCAGCCTATCCGGACCAATTGTCCGGAGGGCAGCAACAGCGCGTCGCAATTGTGCGTGCGCTGGCGATGAGCCCTTCGGTTTTGCTCCTTGATGAAATTACGTCGGCGCTTGATCCAGAACTCGTGTCGGAAGTGCTCAACATTGTCCGTGATCTGGCGGCGGAAGGCATGACGATGCTGCTCGCCACCCATGAGATGGGCTTTGCGCGGGAAGTTGCGAGCAAAATATGCTTCCTTTATGGGGGCAAGGTCCATGAGGAGGGACCGCCTGAGCAGATATTCGGAGATCCTCAAGAAGAACGTACCCGAAAATTTCTCCAACGCATTATCGAAGCGGGGAGGCTTTAGGGCCGGCTAACTCCGGTCGCCAACCCGAACGGAGCAGGTGAGTAGTGGACTGGAGGTTTGTCCTCATCAGCTCTGGTCTAGCACCCGCGACAGGCTGAGAGCTGCGAGCGTGCAGATTGCTCCGGATATAAGATATCCACCGATGAAAATTATTCCGAGACTGCTGGCGAGGCCGAGCGCTACCAGCGGGGCGAAAGCTGCGCCCACAAGCCAGGCGAGGTCCGACGTCAAAGCTGCGCCGGTATAGCGATAATATTGGGTGAAGCGGGAAGAAACCGCGCCGGACGATTGACCGAATGTCAGGCCCAGAACACCAAAACCTATCAGAATATAGGCATCCTGCCCCGCGCTGCCGGCATCGAGAAGGAAGGGTGCAGAAAAGCTGAAAAGGGCGATGATTATGGCGCCGACCATCAATTCGTTACGCCGCCCGATGCGATCGGCAACAAATCCGGACAAGATGATACCGATCAGACCGACCGCAGCACCCGCTACCTGAACCCAGAGGAAGCGTTCGGCAGGCTGTGCGCCGGAGAGGACGACCCAGCTGAGCGGAAAGATCGTGACCAGGTGGAACATGGCAAAGCTTGCCAAAGGGACGAAGGCCCCCAGAACCACATCAATGCTGTGTTTGCTCAGCATTTCAAATACCGGTCGCGGCTGTAGTTCCTGGGCATCCATTGCCGCGCCGAACTCGCTGCTTGCGACGATGCGAAGGCGCGCAAACAGCGCCACGACATTGATTGCGAAGGCCACGAAAAACGGATAGCGCCAACCCCATGCGAGAAAATCAGCTTCGCTGAGATTATGCACGAAATAGGCGAAAAGAATGCTTGCCAGTGCAAAGCCGATCGGTGCTCCCAATTGCGGGATCATCGCATACCAGCCGCGTTTGCCCGCTGGCGCACTCAAGCTCAGCAGGGAAGCCAGGCCATCCCATGCACCGCCAAGTGCGAACCCTTGGCCCAGCCTGAACAGGGCGAGCAAAAACACAGCCCAATATCCAATCGTCTCGAACCCGGGCAAGAAGGCGATGGAGGCCGTTGAGCCGCCCAGAATAACCAGAGCGAGCGTGAGTTTTGTTCCACGCCCGTAATGACGATCAATCCACATGAAGACGAACGAACCCACCGGGCGCGCAATGAAGGCCAGCGAAAAAACCGCGAACGACATCAGGGTTGCCGTTACCGGATCGGGGACGAACGGGAAAATCAACTTGGGAAAAACCAGAATGGACCCAAGCCCATAGACGAAGAAATCGAAAAACTCGGATGTTCGCCCGATGACAACGCCGATGGCGACGTTTCCCGGCGACAAAGGCTTTCCGTCGCTATGGATGCGTCGTGCGTCCTCTTCGAGACCTGACGATGACGGTGTGGCGGACGAACTCATGAAACTCTCCGAAGGAAACGTATCATGTGCTTTATGATGTCGCACAACGACAAGTTATCAAGGAAAGGGTCAAAAAAAAAGCAGATATAGTTGTTCGGCGGATCGCTGGACTGCACAACTTCCATAAACTGAAAAATGGGTCTTTCCGAAATGCAATTGCGCCTTATCATGATGAAGGAACAGAATGTAAGTCGGGTCAGACATGAACGCATTCTTCAGTTTCACGCGAAAAGCGATCCCAGCCGTGCTTCTTCTGCCGGGGCTGGCGGGCTGCAATATGGTCGTAATGTCGCCGTCGGGAGACGTTGCCGCGCAGCAGAGAGACCTCATCGTCGTATCCACGATCCTGATGCTGATCATCATCGTTCCCGTCATCTTCCTGACGCTTTTCTTCGCGTGGCGGTACCGGCAGTCGAATAGCGCGGCCAGATATGATCCCGAATGGCATCACTCGACAGCGCTCGAAGTGGTCATATGGACTGCTCCTCTGCTGATCATTATCGCATTGGGCGCGATTACCTGGCTGAATACGCATAAGCTCGACCCTTACCGGGCATTGGATCGCATTGATGGCACGCGGCCGGTCGAGGCCGGGACCAAACCCTTGACTGTCCAGGTTGTGGCGCTCGACTGGAAATGGCTGTTCTTTTATCCGGACTACGGCATCGCCACGGTCAACGAGATGGCGGCGCCGGTTGATAGGCCGATCGAGTTCAAGATCACGGCCTCGTCGGTTATGAACTCCTTCTATATTCCGGCGCTTGCAGGCATGATCTATGCCATGCCGGGAATGCAGACCCGGCTTCATGCGGTCATCAACAAGGCCGGCGAATATGAAGGGTTTTCCTCCAACTACAGCGGCGAAGGCTTTTCCCACATGCGCTTCCAGTTTCACGGGCTTGACGCTCCGGGATTCGACAACTGGATAGGCCAGGTAAAGCAGAATGGGACCGCCCTGAACAGGGATACTTATCTGAAACTGGAAAAGCCGAGCATCCGGGAGCCGGTTCGTTACTTCAGCGCTGTTGAAAGCGGACTTTTTGAAGCTGTGCTCAACATGTGTGTTCGCCCCGGACAGATGTGCATGAGCGAAATGATGCATATCGACCGGATGGGCGGCGCAGGCCTCGATAGTCGCGAAAACAAGGCCCGTCTACAACACGACAATCGTCGTAGCGTTGATGCCGCGCAATCCAACGCAACTGATGTTCAAGCTTTACCCGACGCGCAAAAGGATCAGGGCCATGACATGCATCACATGCCCTGAAGACCGTTTGAGCCCAAGGGCGCGGTGGAGGTTGCTGGTAGCTCTGCGGTCAGGGTGAACTGGTGAGCAAAACCAAGAGATTGAAGAATCTGCAATCGGATAACAGTAACTTCGGGAATGTTCTATCATGATTGGCGGTGACAGTTCCACGAGTTTGATCTTCGGGCGCCTCTCCCTGGAAGCGATACCCTATCACGAACCAATCCTTCTGGTGACCTTCATAGTGGTCGCAATTGGAGGGATCGCTGTCGTGGGGTTGATCAGCTATTTCCGGCTGTGGGGTTACCTGTGGAACGAATGGTTCACCAGCGTGGACCATAAGAAGATCGGCATCATGTATGTCGTTCTCGCATTGATCATGCTTCTGCGCGGCTTTGCCGACGCCATCATGATGCGCATCCAGCAGGCAATTGCGTTCAATGGGTATGAAGGCTATCTGCCTCCGCACCATTACGACCAGATATTTACTGCGCACGGCGTCATCATGATTTTCTTCATGGCCATGCCCTTCGTGACAGGCTTGATGAACTATGTTGTGCCGCTGCAGATCGGTGCGCGGGACGTTTCATTCCCGTTTCTCAATAATTTCTCATTCTGGATGACGACCGGCGGCGCGATCATCATCATGATGTCGCTTTTTGTGGGAGAGTTCGCCCGAACTGGCTGGCTGGCCTATCCACCCCTGTCGGGCATCGACTACAGTCCCGATGTCGGGGTCGATTATTATATATGGGGCTTGCAGGTCGCGGGCGTGGGCACGACGCTGTCCGGGATCAATTTGATAGCCACCATCGTGAAGATGCGTGCGCCGGGCATGTCCTTCATGAAAATGCCGGTCTTCACCTGGACCTCGCTTTGCACCAACGTGCTCATTGTGGCGACATTCCCGATCCTCACCGCAACGCTCGCCCTTCTTTCGCTGGACCGTTATGTGGGGACGAATTTCTTCACCAACGATCTTGGCGGCAATCCGATGATGTATATCAACCTCATCTGGATATGGGGCCACCCGGAAGTCTATATTCTCGTACTGCCGGCTTTCGGCATTTTTTCCGAAGTGGTCGCAACCTTCTGTGGCAAGCGCCTGTTCGGCTATGCGTCAATGGTTTACGCCACCTGCGTCATCATGATCCTGTCCTATATTGTGTGGCTCCATCACTTCTTCACAATGGGGTCCGGGGCCTCGGTCAATGCGTTCTTCGGTATCACGACCATGATCATCTCCATCCCCACCGGGGCGAAGATGTTCAACTGGCTCTTTACAATGTATCGCGGACGTATCCGCTATGAAGTGCCCATGTTATGGACGATCGGCTTCATGGTGACATTCGTGATCGGCGGCATGACGGGCGTGATGCTTGCTATTCCACCGGCTGACTTCGTGCTGCACAATTCGCTTTTTCTCATTGCTCATTTTCATAACGTGATTATCGGCGGTGTTGTTTTCGGCCTGATGGCGGGCCTCGTTTACTGGTGGCCGAAAGCATTTGGCTATAAGCTTGATCCCTTCTGGGGCAAGATGAGCTTCTGGTTCTGGCAGATCGGTTTCTTGTTCGCCTTCATGCCGCTGTATGTCCTTGGACTAAAAGGGGTTACCCGGCGGCTCAGCCAGTTTGAAGATCCTTCGTTGCAGGTATGGTTTGTCGTTGCAGCCTTCGGCGCTGTCTTGATTGCGCTCGGAATAGCCTCCTTTCTCGTCCAGCTCGTCGTGAGCTTTTTGAAGCGGGAGCAATTGCGTGACCTTACGGGCGATCCGTGGGGCGGCCGCACGCTCGAATGGTCGACATCCTCGCCTCCGCCCGAATACAACTTCGCCTTCACGCCCGTAGTTCATGATCTCGATAGCTGGTATGATATGAAAAACCGCGGCCATGAACGACCGCTGACCGGCTTCCGCCCCATTCATATGCCGCGCAATACCGGGGCCGGTGTCATTCTGGCCGCACTGAGCGTTGTCCTCGCGTTTGCCCTCATCTGGTACATCTGGTGGCTGGCGATCCTGTCGTTTGCCGCTTTGCTGATTGCCGCGATAGGGCACACATTCAACTATCAACGTGACTTCTATACCCCCGCTGAAACAGTCGCCGCGACAGAAGACGCCCGTTCAAAACTTCTCGCTGGATAGGTCCGATGACAGAGATACAGCTAGATCAAGCCGAGAAGCCGCAGTTTTATCTGACGGAAGACCATCATCCGGAAAACAGCACGACGCTGGGCTTCTGGCTCTATCTGATGAGCGACTGCCTGATATTTGCTGTTCTTTTTGCCACCTACGGCGTGCTCGGTCGCAACTATGCCGCAGGACCCTCACCGGCAGATTTGTTTGATCTCAATCTGGTCGCAATCAATACGGCCATGCTGCTTCTGTCGTCGATTACATATGGCTTCGCCATGTTGCAGATGCAGCGAAATGAGAAAACCGCGACATTGTTCTGGCTGGCCATTACCGGCATTTTCGGCGCGGCGTTTCTGGCAATCGAAATCTATGAATTCAGCCATCTCATTCGCGAAGGCGCAGGGCCCGGCCGTTCGGCATTTCTGTCCTCCTTCTTCACCCTTGTCGGCACGCATGGGCTGCACGTTACTTTCGGTATTGTCTGGTTGATCACGCTCATGTTGCAGGTCATGCGTCACGGGCTGATTGTCGAAAATCGTCGACGCCTGACGTGTCTTTCGATGTTTTGGCATTTTTTGGACGTCATCTGGATCGGCGTGTTCTCCTTCGTATATTTATTGGGAGTCCTCGGATGAGCGCAAAAGGCCCCGACCACGCAACCCATCCCGACCGCCATCATGATCCGCACGCATCAGCGGCCGGCGAAGTACACGGGACTTTCAGCGGTTACATGACGGGCTTTATCCTGTCGGTCATTCTCACAGCCATCCCGTTTTGGCTTGTCATGGGGGATGTGTTCGCCAGCAAGCAGCTAACCGCGATGCTGGTCATGGGCATCGGTGCGGTCCAGATTGTGGTGCATATGATCTATTTTCTGCATATGAGCCCGAATTCGGAGGGCGGCTGGACGCTGATGGCGCTGATATTTACGCTTATCATTGTTGGCATCGCTCTGGCCGGCTCGCTTTGGGTCATGCACCATCTCAACGAAAATATGATGCCCGTTACCCATGAAATGATGAAGAACATGCCCTGACGCCGGAAATCCATGTTCCCGGGCAATTGGCCCCATTGTCTCGATTACAAATATCGGTCCTTGCCACTATTAATCTTTGGGAAGCTGTCGTCTGGCCCATTCTCCTTCGGGAATGGCGCGTCCGATATTATAGCTGAAGGCGTCGATCACCATCGTTTCCGCATTGGCTTTGCAGGTGAAGTCGATAGCATACCATCTGCGCTGGCTGCGAAATGCGCCGTCACTGACTGTCAGGCCGGTCGCTGAAACAGAGCCCCCTTCACGCGCAAGCATGTCCGGAAAGGCGCCGGGTTTATGACGACGCACCTGTTCAAGCGCTTCGATGCCACAAATCTGGATGATCCGATCCTTCGGCGCCAGCTTTCCCAGCGCCTGCTTCACACGAGGATCGGAAAGGGCATCCTTCGAATAGATTTCACGCGCCCGCGTGAGTTTTTTGGCCGGTGTCGCCGGCTTGGAAGCATCGGCCTTTTGTTTTGGCGCGGTTTGAGTTTTTTCTGCGCTGGACTGGCCGGATTCGGATGTCTTTTCGGTCTGAAGAAGCGTCCCGGCCAGTTCTGTTTCCGCTGTAGAAGGTTTTTCGTTCGCCTGCATAGCATCCGTAGCCGCATCAGCCTCGGAAGGCTCGTTGGGTTTCTGTATTTCTTCAGGTGCAGTGGGCGGCAGGTCCTGCTCCGGCGGCGACTTCACATCCTGCTTTGCAGCCGCGGACTCGAATGCCTGGGGTTGCGGCGGAGGGGCAGCCTGTTCCGGCGTCTTTGGCGCTTGTGGCTGAGGCTTCTTTTCAGGAGGCGGTGGTTGAACCAGCTCCACATTGACGCTTTGTTCAGAGGCAGGCGAGAGAAGATTGGGGGGGCGAACCAGAAACAGCAATGCCAGCACCAGATGCAGGGCCACCGATGCTGGCAACCCCCACCCAGCTTCTTGCAAAACTCTTCTGGTGAACTGCAACATGGCTCCAAGGATCAGGGGTTCAAAAGCTTCAATCTAGAGCATTTCCAGCAAAAGTGTGAAACGGCTTTCGGAAAAGATAAGCGTCACAAAAGCTAAAGACCGACGTTCGGCCTGTCGATAATTTCACGCAGGGCAAAACTGGAGTTGATCTTCACGACATGCGGCAGGGCTGAGAGCCAGTCGCGGTGGATACATTCGTAATCCTCAAGATCGCGTGCCGCAACGCGCAGAATGTAATCATATTCCCCCGACATCAGGTGGCAGGCGAGCACGTTGGGGCAGCGCCTAACAGCCGCCTCGAATTCGCCAAGCGTCTTGACGGATTGCTCCGAGAGCGAAATATGGACAATGGCAACCATCCGGTATTCGAGTGCCCTTTGGGACAAGCGGGCATGATAACCCGCAATTACGCCGCTCTTTTCCAGAATATCGAGGCGGCGCGAACAGGCTGAAGGCGACAATCCAACCTTCTCCGCGAGTTCTGCATTGGTGATGCGGGCATTGGCCTGCAATGATCGGAGAATTGCAAGATCGATTGGATCAAGATTGCTCATTCGAAGGACCTTCGAGAAAGAGGGCCATCTGTGCAATAATTCACTAAAAAACCTGCGCAGGCAAATCTTCTTTGCAAGGACATTGCAAGCCGCTGGTGTTCTCATTTTCGGATCGACAACGACCCACGGCAAGTGGGCAAAAATGAGAGGAACGCATTATGCGTGTCGGTTGCCCGAAGGAAATCAAGAACCATGAATATCGTGTCGGACTGACCCCCGCCGCAGTTCGTGAATATGTGGCCCATGGCCATGAGGTCTGGATTGAAACAAAGGCAGGTGCCGGTATTGGTGCCGATGATGCCAGTTACATAGCCGCCGGTGCGAAAATTGCCGCTTCTGCAAAGGACATTTTCGACAAGTGCGACATGATCGTGAAGGTCAAGGAGCCGCAGCCTACAGAATGGGTGCAGTTTCGCGAAGGCCAGCTTCTCTACACCTATCTCCATCTCGCTCCGGATCCGGAACAGACCAAGGGACTCCTCGCCTCGGGCGTGACGGCAATTGCTTATGAAACCGTGACGGATGATCGTGGCGGGCTGCCGCTGCTCGCTCCGATGTCGGAAGTGGCGGGCCGCCTGTCGATACAGGCTGGCGCGACTGCACTTCAGAAAGCAAATGGCGGCCTCGGCATTCTACTGGGCGGGGTTCCCGGTGTGCTTCCAGCAAAAGTTACGATTATCGGCGGCGGCGTCGTTGGACTTCATGCAGCCAGAATGGCAGCGGGCCTGGGCGCCGATGTTTCAATCCTGGATCGCTCGCTGCCGCGCTTGCGCCAGCTCGATGATATATTCAGCGGTCGTGTTCATACCCGCTATTCGAGCATCCAGGCACTTGAAGATGAAGTATTCTCTGCCGATCTCGTCATCGGCGCGGTGCTGATCCCCGGTGCCGCAGCGCCTAAACTCGTTACCCATGAAATGCTGTCGGGCATGAAGAAGGGGGCGGTTATCGTTGACGTGGCTATCGATCAGGGCGGCTGTTTCGAGACCTCCCATGCAACGACGCATTCCGATCCCACCTACGAAGTGGACGGTATCGTCCATTACTGCGTGGGCAATATGCCGGGCGCGGTTCCGGTGACATCGGCGCATGCCCTCAATAACGCGACCCTCCATTACGGTCTTGCGCTTGCCGACCGTGGTTTGAGGGCAATTGCCGAGGACAAGCATTTGCGCAATGGCCTGAACGTTCACAAGGGGCGCATCACCAACAGGCCGGTTGCTGAAGCGCTCGGCTATGAAGCTTTCGCCCCCGAAAGCGTTTTGAACGTAGCATAGAATCTGCATGGCGGCGCCCGGTCATCCGGAGCCGCCTTCGGCGCTTTCGATACAGGTAACTGTAAGCAGGCAGCGCTGGCCCTAGTGCACGGGAGCCCGCGCGCGGGAGGGAAAAAGAGCTGGATTGGACCCTTGCTATCTAATTTGTTGCATGACCTTGTTTTGAACAAGATGTGCGCCTATATGGTTGTCACAGGCATTGCTCAAGAGCGCTGGAACGCGTCTGTCGCTCGCAATAGCCTTCATCGCTTGATGCTTTTGACCACGGATGTACTGGCACTGGTAAGAAAGCGATGATGAGGAAGGTCGGTGCGTTTTCGCCCCGGCCTTTTTTGTTGCTTTCGATTTCGCAAAGCAGAACGGCCTGCTGAAACTTTCAAGCAGGCCGCCCGGCTGAAAATCAAGCAGCGAGTGCTTCGTCTTCCGAGGTCGGGACTTCGGAAATCGTCTTCAGAACCTGCGAAGCGATCTGGTACGGGCAGCCCTGCGAGTTCGGGCGGCGATCTTCCAGATAACCGCGATAACCATCCCGGACGAACGAGTGGGGAACGCGGATTGATGCGCCGCGGTCGGCAACGCCATAGGAGAACTTGTTCCACGGAGCGGTTTCATGCTTGCCCGTCAGGCGCATGTGGTTGTCCGGGCCGTAAACGTCGATATGGTCCTGCAGGTTCTTCTCGAATTGCGCCATCAGCGCTTCAAAATAATCCTTGCCGCCCACTTCGCGCATATATCTGGTCGAGAAGTTGCAATGCATGCCCGAGCCGTTCCAGTCGGTGTCGCCAAGCGGCTTGCAATGGAATTCGATGTCGATCTCGTACTGCTCGCAGAGGCGCAGCAGGAGATAGCGGGCGATCCACATCTGGTCGGCTGCGTTTTTGGAACCCTTGCCGAAAATCTGGAACTCCCACTGGCCCTTGGCCACTTCCGCATTGATGCCTTCGTGATTGATGCCGGCATCAAGGCAGAGGTCGAGATGTTCCTCGACGATCTTGCGGGCGATGGAGCCGACATTCTTGTAGCCGACGCCAGTGTAATACGGACCCTGCGGGGCGGGGAAACCCTGTTCCGGGAAGCCGAGCGGACGACCATCCTTGTAGAAGAAATATTCTTGTTCGAAGCCGAACCACGCATCGTCGTCTTCAAGGACGGTTGCGCGGCTGTTGGACGGATGCGGCGTGACGCCATCCGGCATCATGACTTCGCACATCACGAGAGCGCCGTTCTTGCGCGCGGGATCGGGATAGATCGCGGCCGGCTTCAACACGCAATCGGAGCTGCGGCCTTCGGCCTGCATCGTCGAAGAGCCGTCGAAACCCCAAAGCGGCAGCTGCTCAAGCGTCGGGAAAGCGTCGAATTCCTTGATCTGCGTCTTGCCGCGCAGGTTCGCAGCCGGCTTGCATCCATCGAGCCAAATGTATTCGAGCTTGTACTTGGTCATCGGCTAGTCTCTCTGTCATCCTCGGTTGATCGATCACCACAAGTCATGCAGTGTCGCGCGGCTCGGTGTTCGATTTAATAGAAGCAAGGATCGTGCCAGTCTTGGACGGGCCGGGATTTCCACACGACGAAGATATATGAGATCCGACAGGCGGGAGATGCGCAGCTGGAATCTGCTTAAAAAACAGGCAACAGAGCAGAATTTCATCACGCCTCGGATGCAGGCTTCATCAATCCGGTCTGGCCGCCTGTCATCCTGGACAGAAAGTCCGGGAATTCAAAGCTATAAAGCAAAATCGAACAGGCGGACAGAATAAGTCGTTGGACGCTCCGGCCCCCATTCTTCACCTTACCTCCAAACAAAAAGGGGAGTGACTGATGGCACGTTCGATCAACCAAAAATCGGCTTTTCTGGCAAGTTTAGCGTTCAGCGTTTCGGCAATGACAGTTTTCGCCGCCAGTGCTGCGGAAATCACCGTGATGGGTTATCGCGGCGCATTCCAGGACAATTACGTCAAGGCCGTTATCGAACCGTTCCAGAAGGAACATCCCGACATCAAGGTCACTTATTACGGTGTGCAGAATGCAGCGACTTCGCTCGGCAACATGCGTGCCCAGAAATCCTCACCCCAGACGGATGCGGTGATCTACGACCTTTCGGTTGCCAAGATTGCCGATGAGGAAGGGCTGGTCGAAAAGCTCGATCCGGCATCGTTGAAAAATTATGCCGACGTCGCCGATCTCGGCAAGGAACTCGCTGGTTCCGCAATTCCGATCACATATGACACGCTTTCGCTTCTTTATAATCATGATGCATTTGTGGAAAGCCCACCGGATAGCTGGGAAGCGCTCTGGGACAAGCAGCAAAGCGGCAAGGTCATCATCCCGGCACAGGGCGGCGGCGATATTCAGGCCATCCTGCTTACGATCATCGCTAACCGTCTTGCCGGTGAAAACGATTATACGAAAACAGTGAAGCCCGGCGTGGACAAGCTGGTGGAGCTGGCGCCTGCCGTGCAGACATGGGAACCGAAGCCCGATGCCTATACGCTGGTTGCAAACGGCACGGCGACCTTGTCGATCGGCTATAATGCCCGCGCCCAGTTCTACTTCGACCAGACCGGCAGAAAGCTTCAATCGGTCGGACCGAAGGAGGGCACGGCTGCGCAGGTGAACGTCATCAGTGCGATTGCCAATGGCAAGAACACGGATGCAACCAGGACATTCATCGATTACGCAATAAGCCCCGAGGCGCAGGCCCGGTTTGCCGAGATCATGTTCTATGCGCCATCGAATACGAAGGCCGACGTGAACGACGAAACGAAAAAGCGAATTCCTTACATGGATACGGCCCAGCGCGAAAAGCTCATTCCGGTCAACTGGATGACAATCGGCGATATGCGCGACAAGCTGCTCAATCCCTGGCGTCGCCAGATCATTCCGGCTGGCCGTTGATCGGCAACCCGCATCTCATCCCGAAATTGATTGCACTGCCCCGTTTTGCCGGGGCGGCGGCGAACCCTCACAGGTTTCGATATGGTAGCAGAAAGCTCATTTCTTCAGTTGAAGGCCCTCACCAAGCTTTACGGTAACAACTATCGGGCTGTGGACGATCTTCATCTCGATCTGCCGCGCGGAAAACTGCTCGGCCTTCTCGGTCCATCCGGTTGCGGCAAGACGACGACATTGCGCATGATTGCCGGTCTCGCATCGATTTCGGACGGCAGCATCCTGATTGATGGCAACGATATTTCGCGCAGGCCGCCCCATCAGCGCGATATCGGTTTGGTTTTCCAGAACTATGCCCTGTTCCCACACATGACCGTGGCAGAAAATGTCGCTTTCGGTCTCGATATGCGCAAGGTCGGCAAGGCCGAAGCGAAGCAGCGTGTCGAGGAGGCGCTGGAGATGGTGCGGCTTCCTGGCTACGGTTCGCGCAAGCCGAAAGAAATGTCCGGCGGCCAGCAACAGCGCGTGGCATTGGCGCGGGCGCTGGTCATTCGCCCGCGTATTCTTCTGCTCGACGAACCTCTCTCCAATCTTGATGCGAAACTGCGCGACGACATGCGGATCGAAATTCGCGAGATCCAGAAACGCCTCGATATCACGACGGTTTTCGTCACGCATGACCAGGTAGAAGCGCTTACCATGTGCGATGTTGTGGGTGTGATGGATAGTGGCAAGCTGGCACAGCTCGGTTCGCCGGAAGAGATTTATGAAAAGCCGTCCTCCCTGTTTGTGGCCAAGTTCGTCGGTCGCGCCAATGTCCATGATTGCGAGATCGTCGACGAAAATGTCTGTCGTCTCGGCAGCGCTATCTATCGCTGCAACACGCATGGAAAGTCGCGCGGGTCAGGGCAGATCGCCATCCGTCCGCATCGCATCAATCTGACGCCCAATCGCGATCGCAATCTGGTCAGCGTCGTAACCAACAGCGCGCACGGTGTGGTGGAGCGCACGACCTATATTGGTGATATCGTTCAATACGACATCGAGATCGAAGGCGCTTGTCTGAAAGTGGAAGTGCCTACCGCAAGTGCAGGCCATGCCTTCCATACCGGCGACCGGCTGCTGTGCGAATGGAAACCGGAAGACATGCTGGTTTTCGGGAGCTGATGTCATGACCGCGATAACATCGACCGACATCATACCGGCAAAGCCATTGAGACGGAGACGTTACGGTCTCGTCGCCGTTGCGCTCCTTTTGCCGATGGCCTTGATCAACCTCGTCGCGTTCATCGCGCCGGTTGCGCATCTGGCGCAGATATCCTTCCTGCAGAGCGAGAGCGGCGGTGTCCTGACAGACCGCTATACGTTCGAAAACTACATCAATTTCTTTACCGACAGCTTCAATTGGGGGCTGGTGTTCAACTCGCTCTGGCTGAGCGCGTTCATCACGCTGGCAACACTCATCTGCGCCTATCCGATTGCGCTTTTCCTGCACCGTGTTTCGCCGGTCTGGCGCAACTTCCTTTTCGTGGTGACGGTCTCGCCGCTGCTCGTCAGCAGTGTGGTGCGCACCTACGGCTGGATGGTGCTTCTCGGCGACCAGGGGCTTGTCAATGGAGCCTTGATGAATCTCGGCATCATTTCCTCTCCGATCAGGCTCGTCAACAATACGCTCGGCGTATTCATAGGCATGGTGGAAATCCTGATCCCCTACATGGCGCTGTCGCTGATTGCCGGCTTCGGGCGGCTGAACGCCTCGCTTGAAGAAGCCGCGGCGTCCCTCGGCGCCAATGCCTTCACGCGATTTCGCCGGATCATCCTGCCGCTCACCTTGCCCGGCATCGCGCTTGGCTGCCTGCTCTGCTTCGTGCTGGCAATCAGCTCCTTTATCACGCCGAAATTGCTTGGCGGCGGGCGCGTATTCCTGCTGGCGACGGAAATCTACGATCAGGCTGTGATCCAGCTTGAATGGCCGCGTGCCGCCGCAACTTCCGTCATTGTCCTGATCATCTTCGGTCTCGCTTTGATGGTCTATTCCCGCATCGCACGTCGCATCGACTGATTGGCAAAGGAGAAATGAGATGATTGGTTCCACTTCATTGCCATTCCGCGTGCTGGTCGTGCTGCTCTATCTGTTCCTGCTGGCCCCCATTCTGGTGGTCGTGCCGCTATCGTTCAGCAACGACAACTATCTTACGTTTCCGCCACAAAGCTGGGGCGTGCGGTGGTATGCGGAAATGCTGCATCATGAGACGCTTATTCAGGCGTTCTGGATCAGCCTCGGCATCGCATCGGTCGTTACCGTCCTGTCGTTACTGGCGGGCATTCCAGCAGCTTATGCGATCCGCCGTTATCAGTTCCGTGGACGCGAAGCGGTGCTGAACCTCTTCACCGCGCCCTTGCTTCTGCCGTCCATCGTGCTCGGCCTTGCCATTCTGCTGGTCTTCGTGCGGCTGCAACTGCTCGGCACATTTACCGGTCTGGTCATTGCCCATCTGATTGTGACGACCCCTTATGTGATCCGCATCATGATAACGGCATTCTCCACTCTGCCGCCATCGGTCGAGGAAGCCGCCACAATGCTTGGCGCATCGCCGTTCACCGTGTTTCGTCGCATCACCCTGCCGTTGATGATGCCGGGTCTCGTGGCAAGTGCCGCCCTGTCCTTCCTTCTTTCCTTCGATGAGGTGGTGATCTCGCTCTTCATCACCGGACCACGCATGACGACGCTGCCGGTTGAAATCTTCAACTATGTCGAAAGCCGCACCGACCCGATGACCGCTTCCATTTCGGTCGTGCTGATCGCGGCGACGCTGCTCATCATCTTCGTCATCGAACGCACACTCGGATTGTCGCGCACAATCGGCAAATAACCTCCCAACTGAAAGTGACTGCAAGCATGGAAAATATCGCCCTTTGGATGTCGCAACCGCATTTCAGCTATCTGGAAATTGCCCGGACCTGCGGCTTCTCATCCTTCGTCCTTGAACTCGAACACGGCACCTTCGACTTGTCGACGCTGGACCAGTTTCTGGCCTTTACCAAGGCGCACGGTCTGTCCACCCTGACCAAAGTGCTGGCACCAACGCCAGAAGCTATCCAGCAGGCGCTGGACTTCGGCTCGGATGGCGTCATCGTTCCGCATATCCTCGGCGTGGAACATGCACGTAAGGTGACAAGGGCGGCAAAATATCCGCTGACGGGTACGCGTTCTTATACCGGCGGCCGCATTTTCGGTTACGCACGCCCGGCGACCGATGCCTTCGAAAAAGAGAACAAGCGGACGAAATGCTTCGCGATGATTGAGACGGCGGAAAGCCTTGCCGACGTCGAGAAGATCATTGCGCTCGATACGGTCGACGGCTTGTTTCCCGGCCCTTCGGATCTGGCGCTTGCGCGTGGTCGGGGAGCCTATGCTTTCAATGATGAAGATAGGGCCGACCTGCGCCGCTGTGCGGCGGCGGCGCGCGCTGCCGGAAAGCCGTGGATCATGCCTGCCTGGACGGAAGCCGAACGCCGCTTCGCACAGGAAGAGGGGGCCGCGATGCTGGTCGTCGCCACCCAGAACATGACGCTTCGCCAAGGCATGATCTCCACTGTGAACATGCTGAAAAGCGAAGCCCTTGTTGCCTGAACTGAATACTCACTCATTCGCTGGAGGAAGAAATGAAGATTAGCCTGATCCAAACGAGCCCGCAGTCCGACAAGGCAGAAAACCTGCGCATTACGCGGGGATTGATGGAAGATGCCGTGCGCACGGATTCTCCCGACTTGATCGTGCTGCCGGAATATTTCGAATATTACGGGGGTACACCAGAAGAAAAACTTGCGGCGGCGGAGAGCGTTCCCGACGGCCCCGCCTACAGGATGGCGCAGGATTTCGCCCGCGAGCACAAGGTCTTCGTTCATGCCGGAACCTTGATGGAAAAGGTTCCGAATGAAAAGCGCATCTACAATTCCACCTTCGTCTTCAATCGTGAAGGCAAGGAGATCGCGCATTATCGCAAGATTCATATGTTCGACATCGTCGGACCGGACGGGACGGCCTATAAGGAATCCGCCACCGTCAAGCCGGGAGAGAATGTCGTCGTCTATGACCTTGACGGGTTCAAGGTAGGCTGCGCGATCTGCTACGACATCCGTTTTGCGGAGCTTTTCCTGGAACTGGAAAAGGCCGGTGCCGATGTCATCGTGCTTCCCGCCGCATTCACGCTGCAGACCGGCAAGGATCACTGGGAGGTGCTGGCGCGTGCCCGTGCCATCGAAACCCAGACCTATTTCGCCGCCTGCGGCCAGACTGGGAGCACCGTTTCCAACGGTGAACGGCGTCACACCTATGGTCACTCGCTCGTCTGCGATCCGTGGGGTCATGTCGTGGCGCGTGCATCAGACGGCGTCGGCTTTGTGACGGCCCGCATCGAGCGCGCGCAGATCGAGCGTGTGCGTTCGCTTATCCCCATGGTCAGCCATCGCCGCATTGGCAAGCAGTTGCAGGCCTGCGCATAGGAGGTGTGATATGTATACGATCAATCCCATGCCGGAGCAGATTGCCGAAAGCGATCTCAAGCTCCTGTCGGGCGTCGAGACGGCGACTGTCGGACACTGGCGTTTCTTCGGCTTCATGCACCGTTCCATCCAGCCGCTCCTTCCGAAGCGCCGTGTGGTCGGCACCGCCGTCACCATCGCCATACCGGGGCCGGATTCCACCCTGCTTCATCACGTCACCGGAATGCTTCGTCCCGGCGATATTCTCGTGGTGGACCGGATGGGAGACGACCGCTATGCGTGCTGGGGCGGCGGTGTGACCATCGCTGCGAAAGCTTCAGGCGCTGTCGCGGGTATAGTCGACGGCCCATGCACGGACCTGACGGAAATCGAGGAGTCCGATTTTCCGATGTGGGCGAGGGGTATCTCGCCCATCACCACCAGGCTCTATGATCTGGGTGGCGGCATCAACATTCCGGTCTCCTGCGGCGGTGTTGTAGTCAATCCCGGTGACGCCATTCTGGCCGATGAGAGCGGGGTCCTGGTCCTGCCGCGCGACGAAGTGAACGCGGTCGCCTCGCGAGCGCTCGACATTCAGGACAAGGGCAAGGTGCGGGAAGCATCGGTGAAGACGGGTCTCAAGCTTGGCGACGTGTCTGGTGCCACCAAGAAAATCTTGGCTCACGCAGGGATTTGATCCGATAGGGACCGGTTTCGACCGGTCCCTATCATTTGTGGGACGAAACATGACTAATTGCTTATTTTCGTCCTGCAAGTGCCTTAGAAGGAAAGGACGAATCTGGATGCCCGGAGCGCAATAAGGGACTGCAAGAAACGCGCGCGGGTGACTGAAATGGGAAGGGACACGCCCGTCCATGAATATCCGTTTTCTGGAAACGGTGATCTGGCTGTCGGAACTGCGCAATTTCCGGGCGACGGCAGCGCGCCTCAATATGACGCCGGCGGCAATATCCAATCGTATCGGTGCCATGGAGCAGGAATTGGGCTTCCGGCTTTTCGATCGCGATGCCCGCGACGTGAACCTTACGGCGGAAGGCGAAGCTTTTGTCGAGGGTGCGCGCGATGTCGTGCGCCGTTACCACGATCTGGTAGAAAGCCTGAGCCCGCAAAACGGGCTGGAAGGAACGCTGAAGATCGGTATTGTTCCTAGCCTCGCCATGACCATATTGCCCGGAATTCTCGATATTGTCCGGCAGCGCTACCCGAAGATTCGTATCTCGATTACAACCTCCTCATCCAAAGGGATCGTGCAGAAGCTGGAGCAGCGGGAACTCGATATCGTTTTCGCCATAAGACCCGAACCCACACCCAATCTGCGTATTGTGGACATATGCACGTTCGGCATGTTCTGGATATCGCGCAGCAATCAGTTTCCCGGCGGGGCAGAGGATGTTTTATCACGCGAGGATCTGCTTGGCTGCAACCTCATTTCCTATGAGAGTGGCTCATATAATTATCAGCAGATCATCAACTATTTCACCGAAGAGCGGCTGAAAGACGCAACCGTCCACTACTCCAACTCGCTCACCACGACGATCAACATGATTTCGGCAGGGGTCGGGATCTCCATAATTCCCCCCGTGGTGATCCAGAAGGAACTTCGGACCGGCGAGCTGCAGGTGTTGAATACCAATGCCTCTTTCCCCGCGACGAGCTATAGCGCTATCTATCTCGAAAGCGCGGCGACACGCCTGATCACGCTTGTGGCGAATATCGCCCGTGAAGCCGGGCGCAATTTCAGCGGTAATTTCAGCGATAGTCTCGCTTATCAGGATTAGGACCGTCCCGCTATGCTGGATGGAGGCGCCGGACGGGCATCTCCTCACAATAGAGGCTGACGATCTCTTCGGCGACCAGACGCTGCAATTCCCAGAGATTACGGTCACGAATACCTTTTTCTTCCAGATGCTTGACCGTGAGATAGAGATATTCGGCGCAGGACCCCATATGCCCGCAGGCACGTGCAAGCAGTCTGGCCACGGATGCGAGTGGCATGTTCTCGGAAAGCCTGTCTCCACGCGGGCCCGCCCAGAAGACGAGTGCGCGCACGGGCCCAGCTTGCGTTTCGACCGAAATCCAACGAATGGAATAGGCATCGTCAATCGAGCTGATTTCTCTTCGTATCATTCTGCGCAATTGCCCCAGACGGTCCTCATCCGACAGCCGAAAAACAATGCCCTTGCAACTGCCGCCCCGCCGAAGGGCGAGCATAAGTCCGGGCTGGGCTATCGTCGCCCGCCAGCGCGTCAGACGAAGGCAGAATGAACGATGCCAGCCGCTCGCCGTTCCGGCGCGCGAGTCCACTGCATCGAAATCAGGTTTCCAGATCAACGAACCATAGGCGAAAACCCAGAGTGGGCCGTCTCCTGCTTCGTGAAGGAGCTGTCCCGCCAGTTCGTCGACATCGCTGTCGGTGATCGGCGCGCGGCCTGGATCAGGACCCCGATCAACCTCAAGCCGAAGGCTCAGCGAAACAAGTTCCTCGGTCAAAGCCATCCGGGATATATCGGCTGAAGGCACGGCACATGCGGGATGATCACAATTTCGGGTCATTCTTTCAGGTCAAACCATCTCCATGAGTCGTCGGCTCAGACGCTCGCATTTTTGCGCATGTCATCAAGCTGTCTTAGCGACGAAAACAACGATTCCCGGTCTCGCAGATGTTCTTCATAGAGAGACACAAAGATGGAATTCGTGGTCACGTGCGGCTCAGGCGCGGACTGGGCGCGGCGCAGGCTGTTGTTGGCCTTGCGCTTGGCATCTTCCACTTTGGCAAGCAATTCCTGAAGCCGGCCGGAATTGCCAAACGCATGAACGGCGGCTTCCGGTGCGCCTGTATTCGATGTCGAGTGGATCATGGTCTGCATCTCCAATGGCAAGATATAGAACTGATCGTGGCGTCCGTTTATGATATAATGATGTTGTAAAATGTACTAAATTACATTCTTGTGATGATGTGTTTCGGGCGCCGATCCGAGGAATAATTGCATTTCTTGCTGCTGAAATTTTTAGCATCGTTGCCGCGTCGGGAACGAGGCATTCAATGCCAAAACATCCAGTCAACAGGGAAAAATCGCATGGTCTCGCTGTGGTGAGCGAGATTTCCGAGGCGCAGGGAAGCTGGCTTCATGCTGGCCTCTAATCAGCGTCATGATTCATGAACGGCAGCAGATCGACCGTGTCAATCGACGTCGGCTCAACAGGTTTTCCGTCCGGCTTGGCGAAAATCATCACGGCGAAGCAGTAAATCAGAAACACCGCGACCCCGATGGCTATGAAGCTGACAAAGATGACTGACCAGTCGAACATTCCCGCAGCTTGGCGCAGTTCGCTGGTCAATACAATCGCCTGAAATTTGTCGTGCACAGCAGAACCCGTGCCAAGTCGCACCGGGCGAAGCGGCTATGATCAGAAAGGCGACGTCCCTTAGGTGCGTCACTTCTTGTGGATCTCGATCCAGGTGATGCCGAAGACGACGGCGCTGACGGCCAGGATCGCAGTCAATTCTATCCAAAAGAGAAACTGCATCTCTATGTCCTCCAGTATGGTTAACAAACAACGAACGAAAAAGTTCATCCGAATGTCTGTCCCAAATCCCGAAGTTCTACCGAGCAACGGACCCTTCCGCTCAGCCTATCGAGACAAGCTCGCGGGAAAGAGTATTCATTGTTTCCGCCCCGTCAGCGGTGATGAGGAATTGTTCCTCGATCATCAGAGCCCCCAGCCCGTTTGCATAGAACGGGGCCTCTACAGCCAGAACCATGTTCGGTTCAAAGACCATGGTATTGCCGTGCGAGATGAAAGGCCATTCCTCTATCCCGAGCGCGGAGCCCACCGAGTGCCCGAAATGGCCGCGGTAATATTCGCTAAAGCCATGACGCCGCATGGTGGTGAGCATCGCTTCATGGACCTGTCCGAATGTATTTCCAGGCTTCAGCAAGGCGATACCGGCGTGGAAAGTTTCCAGAAGCGCGTCGTAAATCTGCTTGGCCAGCGGAGCGGGTTCACCGTAGACATAGGTGCGCGCTCCATCGGACGAGTAGCCGTTCACCAGCGTACCGACATCGGCCTTGATGAGACCGCCTTCCGCCAACTGTGCCGCTGGATTCTGAAGGTTCGGCCCGACCGAAATATAGGCCCAGTGACCGGACAGGCTCTGACCTTTCGCCTCGGCGGCACTTGTTGCTCCGGCGAGCCAGGCGTCGCTAAGCTCTGCTACCGTGGCGCCACGCCGCGCTGCCGTCGCCATTTTCTGCAAACCGCTTTCCGCATAATGTGCGGCATTGCGTAAAAAATCGATCTCTCTCGCGCTTTTTATCAGGCGCAACTGCTTGACGATGCCGGAAGCATCGCGCCAACGGACCGAAGGCAGGGCTGCTTTCAGACGTTCAAAATCGGCAGCCGGTACGAATTCAAGGTCGATCCCAAGGCTCGCCCGTGCGAGACCTCGTTCGGCAATCATGTCTGCAAGCAGTCGAA
>Ga0182735_1000537_pt1 | contig 30293 bp, 22 predicted proteins | sample eDN5th30CKraftMG_FD_128524 | JGI IMG/M metagenome (GOLD analysis project Ga0182735, IMG submission 128524) | Enriched Miracle-Growth compost microbial communities from Emeryville, California, USA - eDNA 5th pass 30_C Kraft MG (version 2) (version 2) ...
AAAGCCCGTAAAAGACGATGCCGCCAACGAAGCCTATGACGGTCTCGGTGCGACCTTCGAGTTCTATCTGGAGGTGTTTCATCGCAATTCGATCGACGATGCGGGCATGCCGCTCATCGGCACCGTCCATTTCGGCAAGGACTATGACAACGCGTTCTGGAACTCGCAGCAGATGGTTTTCGGCGATGGCGACGGCGAGCTCTTCAACCGCTTCACCATTGCACTGGATGTCATCGGTCACGAATTGACGCATGGCGTGACCGAACATACCGCCGGCCTGAATTACATGACGCAGGCGGGCGCGCTGAACGAGTCGATATCCGATGTGTTCGGCTCGCTTATCAAGCAATACGCGCACAAGCAGACGGCGGACAAGGCGGACTGGCTTATCGGCGAGGGATTGCTCGCGAAGGGCGTCAATGGCGTCGCGCTTCGCTCGATGAAGAATCCCGGCACAGCCTACGACGATCCGAGGCTCGGAAAGGATCCGCAGCCCGCCGACATGAGCGAGTACGTTCGCACGACGCAGGACAACGGCGGCGTGCATATCAACTCAGGCATTCCAAACAAGGCGTTCTGCATGACCGCTCTTGAAATCGGCGGATATGCTTGGGAGAAGGCGGGGCGAATCTGGTATGAGACGCTGACCGACTCGCACCTCAAGCCGACCGCGACCTTTAAGACATTCGCGAAGCTGACGCTAACTACGGCGAGCAGGCTATATGGCGCGAGCAGCGCGGAGGCATCGGCGGTCAAGAAGGGATGGCACGAAGTCGGTGTATTGTGATCGTGCGCGCGCTCGCATCTTCGCCGCGCTCCTGTTGTCGGGCGCGGCGCTGGTGTGCGCGGGCTGCGCTTCACATCAATCGTCGTGGGAGCCTTCAATGCACGCGGAGCTGACGACCGATGGCGGGTTAGCTGCCTTTCCCGGACTTGCACGGCCGATCGTTCTCGACGAGAAGGATCTTTCGCCCGACGATGGCGTTGCATTCGCGCATCTCGTCGTGGCGGCGCGTGCCGAGGCGAGCGCATCGAGACCACGCGCAACGAAACCTGTTCCGGACGGCCGCACCTATCGGATCCATGTCGATGGCGACGATACGCTTCACCTTCAGGCCGCCGATCCTTCCATACCCCCTGCCTTTGCCGCCTTGATGGAGTTCATCAAGCGGCATGGACATCGCTAACTTCCGGCTGTGCGTGCGTCAACACTTCGGCTGAATTGGATAATTCCCCAGCTAACTCTGCTTTCGTAAGATGTGCTTGCAGTTTGCTGATTCCATACATTCAAACGGAGTATCTATGAAGCCCGCCAAAGTTCTGCTTCGATCATCATTGAGATGCCCTCCGTCGATCGATCGGCGGCGATCAGAAGCATCTACACGTCAATCAAAGGCAGAACGGCAATCGCTCGATAACTTCGGCGACTGCCGTTCTCGCGTTCGATCACCTCACCCGCGCGAGCTATCAAACCAGCCTTAGATCGAGGCTAGGATTCAAGAACTATGTATGTGCGTTGGCTCATACAAAACACCGGCTTTTCGTTTGCGCAATTCCGGCGTGCTGTATAAGATTGCCAAACATTACAGAATGTAATGTTAATGATGAACGTTTTCCTTGCCTCTTTGTCTGTAAATGCGCAAGGCGCCGAAACCTTGACGGAGCCAGATTGCTGAATGAGCGAGCGCAGACTCTCTCCCGCTCTTTCGATGACCGATCAAGCCGCACCATAAGGAGACTTCATGCCAACTCCCGTTTTCGAGTCCGTACGTCTAGACGATGTGTTGCTCGAACCAGATCCGATCGACCCCGCATGGATACTCGAAGGCAATCCTGTCGCCCGCAGTGGCAGATGGTCGCAAAGTCTCGACACGACGACCTCCTCGTGGGTCTGGGATTGCACCGCCGGCCGCTTCAACTGGTACTTCGAGCAAGACGAGACCATCTATGTGATCGAAGGCGAAGTCATCATTACCGCCGAAGGTCAGGAACCGCGCACGCTGCGCGCGGGACACGCCGCATTGTTTTACGCGGGCACGCGATCTCAGTGGTACGTTCCTAAGTATGTGCGCAAGCATGCCATCCTTCGTCCGCACATCACGAAGCCTGTGTTGTTCGCGCTCAAGGTGAGCCGCAGATTGCAGGGCAAGCCGAGCGGCTATCTGCCTCGCACGTCGCTCTGACAATCTCCTTCGAAGAACATCACGGAACTATCGAAGTGATGAGTCACGCGATGGATAACCTCGTCCATTGGTCAAGGCATTGCGAACGGATCAGGCAGGAGAGCGCACGGTTCCCGAGTTCCTGCGAGGCGCGTGGCACGCCGGAGTAGTCCGTGATACGCCAGCGCTTTAGTTCATTGCCGATGCCATCTGCCGCCGATTCGCAGAAAAGAATCAAACGCGCCAATGCCGGCATGCATGACCGCGCGTGATGCGAATTGGCTCTTTGCTCATGGAGAACTTTTCGCGAAACGTCGCATTCGCCTTTGGCGAATCAATCGACGCATGCTCGTCATAACATATGATTTGAACGCAACGCGGGATAGCTTTTGATTCTGCTGCATCCGTAAAGATACTTCCAGCGAGAGGCGGGCGCAAATTCGCGCCCGTTTTTGTATTGCTCGGCACTGCGCGAATACGCTTCTTCTCTAACTTCGCGAAACGCTACGAAAGCAAACGATTGCGAGTGCGATCATGCCGGCGTTTGCAAATGTACCGTCCACGACTATGCCGTCTGTCCATACGAACGTGCGTATCCGTTCAACGCCGCGAGCGATTAAGAAGTTTTTTCATATGGATGTCTATTTTTATCGTTGCCTCGACGCAATTTTTTCTTACCTGTAACCTGCGTCTGTGAGAACGCCTGGTGACTCCCAAAAGTTAAACGACGCCCACAGTCGACACGCTCGTTCGGAAGGAATAACACTAACGCAACGAATTGGAGGCTCCGCGATGTCAACCTCAACTGACGTCCTCGAAGCTACGTCCGTCGCTGGCGACTGCGCGTATGCGATGCATGATTCGACGGTAATCAAGCACATCGGCATTGTTTTATACGATGGTTTCTCTTTGCTGGCCGCAGGCACCCTCGCCGAAGCGCTGCATGTGGCGAACGAGTTGCAATCCGAAGCAGCGAATCATTCTTTGAAATATCGCGTGAATCTGGTATCGGCTCGCGGGGGTACGGTCTCGTGTTCTTCTTCCATGTCCGTGTGGACGGAACAACTCGCCGGAGGAAAGTTCGATAGTCTCGATAACCTTTTCGTCGCAGGAGGCAGCGGCGTGGCACGCGCGTCCTCGGACGACAATCTTATGGAACTTCTGAGACGCGTGAGCGGGAAGAGCGTCACCATTACCGCGATGGGAAACGCGCACATGCTCTTGTCGGCCGCGGGCGTTACGCCGCGGGACTGGCCTTCGATGAAGCAGGATATTCCGCCCAGTTCGGCGACCAAAACCCTATCACAGCATGAACGCGATCAGGCATTGATGACATCGCTTGCATTCGTCAAGAAGGACTTGGGCGCCGATCTGGCTATGCGTGTCGCGGACCGTCTCGAATCGGGCGGAGGCTTGTCGCTCGAGGCGGCGTTCGAAGAGATGTATGACACGACGCTGGCCGAGAAGGCGCGCGCGGCGGCGCGTTGGCTCGTGCTGAACTGCGCAAAGGCGATATCCGTCGTCGATGCAGCGCGCATGTCTTCGATGAGCGAGCGCAACTTCCTGCGTCTGTTCAAGCGCGAGATCGGCGTCACGCCTTCGAAATATCTGCTTCGCGCGCGGCTCGATCTCACTTGCAAGCTGCTCGAAAATAGCGATCTTCCGGTCGACAAGATCGCCCGTCGAACGGGCCTCAGCAACGGAGAGAGACTGTCGAAGCTATTCCGCAAGGAATTCTCGATGTCCCCAACCGAATTTCGCGCACGAAGCCGGAATAAGCGCTGAGAGCGAAGCGCTCAGGTTGTCGGCGCCTGATCGCCGACACCTCGTTTGGCCTTGACCGAACTACGCAGACGCGCCTCGAATTGCAGAAGGATCGATTCCTTGGCGAGATTCGATGCCGCGTATTGTCGGCCGAGCGCACCAAGACGCTCACGAAGCGAGCGGTCATTGGCGAGACGAAGTATGGCTTTAGTCAATGCAGTTGGAGACTCGGGTTCGACCGCGAGGCCGACGGAATTCACGACGTCCCATAGCTCGGTGCCTTCATTCGCCGTGGCGATAACCGGCCGATTGCTCGACAGCATGGCGCCGAGCTTCGATGGCATGACGAGATCGGCGGCATCGGCGCGTTGCGGCAGAACATGCATGTCCGCGAGCGCGAGCAGTTCGTGGAAGCGCTCTTTAGGCTGCAAATCGAGGAATTTGACATTGGGTAAGTCGCGGGCCTTATCGAGCAGGAACGATCTTGCGGGCCCGGCACCGCAGATCACGAACATGATGTCCTCGCGCCACGCGAGAAGCTTTGCCGCATCCGCGATAACTTCCAGACCTTGCTTGAGCCCCAGATTGCCGGAATAAAGTACGACCTGCACGCCGCGACCGAGAGCGAGTTGCGCGCGATACGAGTTGTCCGCGCTGTCCGATTGTGCATGCTGCATGTCGACCCAATTCGGAAATGTAAAAGCGTTCTCGCATAGGACGCCTTTTTGCACCGCCAGTCGCGTCATCGCGGCTGAAGGTGTGGAGACCACGTCGGCGCGCGACATCAGCCATTTTTCAGCGGACGATGCGAGCTTCTTCGCCGCACGGCCCTTCAGGATTCCAAGCCGGAAAGCGGCATCGACCTCGTAGTCCTGTACGTGAAGCCAGAACGATGCACTCGCGATGCGCGCTGCCAACAGCGCCATGGGCGACGCGAACAAGGGCGGCTCGACGAGCCATACGGCTTGCGGACGCCACGCGATTTGCACTGCCGCGGCGGGTATGGAGAAGAGTGCGAAGCTCATCAGATGCAATATGCGCTTCAAGCCCGAAGGGCGTTTCGGGCACCAGAAGGGCACGCGTATCACCGAAACATTGTTGAGCTGTTCCGTCACGTATGTGTGCGAGTTATAGCCGGCGCGAACGCGCCATTCCGGATAATACGGAGAAGCGGTGATTACGCGTACCGTATGTCCGCGCAATGCGAGCCATTCCGCCAGCTCGGCAGAATACTTTCCAACCCCGGTTACTTCCGGGGCGTAGTTGAGCGAGATCATCAGCACTTTCATCGAGCCACCCAATGTGGTTGAAACTGAAAAGTCGGCGCGCCGAACGCGCTGACTTTCAATCGAAGCGCTTGCGAATGAAGCGGCATGGGTTGCCGCCATAAACGCCTTCGGGCTCGAGCGAACGATGTACGACGGAAAGCGGTGTAACGACCGCCGAACGGCCGATGGTCACGCCCATTTGCACGACACAATTCGCCGTGATCCACACGCCGTCTTCAATGACGATCGGTGCAACGCTCAGATTCATCGTCGTGCTCATTGCGTGCGAGCCGGCTGTGAGGAACGTGCCTTGTGAAATGCACACATGCGATCCGACGCGGATGGGCGCCTGGTTATAGATCCACACATCGGCGCCGAACCATGAGTGATCGCCCACTTCGAGATTCCACGGTGCTTTCACGCGAAGCTGTTGCAGGAAGCGGCAACCGACGCCTATCTTCGCGCCGAAGAGACGGAGTAACGCAACTCGCACATTCGAAAACGGGTTGAGCTTGTTATTGATGACGCAGGCTTCGACAACAAACCATAGTGCTTCGATGAGCGTCGATCGCGCCTTCTCATAGTTGCCCTTTCCTGCTCGGCTCAGATCGATGATGCGATTGGCAGGGTGCTCGTCCTTGACGTCGTGGACAAGGGTTTCCGCGTTCGACACCGCATTGTCGGTGAGGAGTTCTGACGCCATTTGGAAGCTCTCCCAGCAGTCGTTGCACGTTTCAGGTATTGGCGGTGCGGACAGATCGACTTAACTGTCGCCAATCCGGGACATCTTCGGAGAGGGCTGCCAGCACATACGGCGCACTCGAAACGTCTCCAGTGCATGACGAAGCACCGACAGCCTGCGGTCGTCCGTCAAGGATTCGATGCGCTGCTTGCCTCGCTGGATCAGCCGCATTCTCAGGTCGGGGTCGATGATGAGCTCACGAAGTGCATCGGCCATGCTGTCCGGGTTCACAAGATCGATGAGAAGCCCCGCGTCGTCAATCTGGTCTCGCAGGTTCTTCAGGTCGGAATACAGCACGGGCACGCGAAGCTGAAACGCCTCGTAGGGCGGCAGGTTCGTGGGCCCGAAATACGTGGGCATCACCAATGCGACCGCCTGACGATAGAGGCAGGTCACTTCGATATCGGACACGAAGCCTGCAAAGCGGATTCGGTCCGCCAGCCTGAGCTCATCGGCCACTGAGCGTACATGAGCCAGGTTGCCGAAGTCGCGCCCAGAGAATATGGCGCCGACCCTGATCCCGAAGCGATCCTCCAGGCTGCGCAATCCCCGCAATAGATAGACATGGTTCTTATGCGGCCAGAACTGGGCGGGATAGTAGACGTAGTCGCAATCCAGGCCATACTTTGCCTTGATGTCGATAAAGCGATCCGGATGATCAAGCTCATGCTCGCGCAACTGCGTTCCAATCGCAGGAGAAAAGGGAATCACATGAACTCTTTCCTCATCGACGGCGTATCGTCGGATCACGTTATCGCGTCCCGCTTCTGAATCGACTACGACACCGGTCGCTTTCTTCAGCGCAAGTTGATAGATCTGCTCGCGGCGCTCGAACTCGCCGCCACAGCGAACTTCAGGAAAGTCCACTTCATCGCGGTGCGCCAGATCCCAGACCGTAAAGAGATAGCTGAATTGTGCAGTCACGAGAGCCAGATAGGACGGACCCGTGAAGTAGACGAGGTCCGCGCCCATTTCCCGTAAAGACCGGTCGAGCCAATTGAAGTACACGTGCTTTCTGAATAGTTGAGGCGGATTGAGCAGGCGCCACATGACATGGAAACGCGCAAGCAGCTTTTGCCAGCGGTGAACGCGAAGATAGCGAGCATCGATTCCATTCCGATGCAGTTCTTCGATCGCGGACCTGCGCGTCGTGATGAAGGTCACGTTACAGAGTTCGGGCGGCAGGCGCTTGGCCAGAAGCGCAGCGTTCGTCGCTTGCTGAAATCCTCCGCCTACTGAATTGTCCAGTTCGATAAAGACCACCATCCGGATCGGCCGGACATGAAAGCCGATGCCGGTGACATCCGCGCCGCTCGCATGTTCACGAGTTTCAACGCGGCGATGGGCGAATCGGGGAACTGCCAGATCACTTTGATAGGTAGTGCTCGAAGCGGCTCTCTTGAACAACATATCTTGAGTTCCCCGCAGAAGAAAGGACATGTTGCGTTCACAGCGACACGATCAATATCGGATCGTCTATCGTGGGCTGGTCTAACGATAGCCTGCCGTATATCCGCGCGACCCGTTATGACGGATGACGGCAAGACGTTGGCTGACCGATGAGTGAGACCGCGCCCGCCATCGCCGCGGACTCAGCACGCGGATGCCCGGCCAAAAGCTTGATGATTTCCGCCAACGGACCTTGCCGGGCATCCGCGGCGCTACGATGCCTTTCCGGGGCGTTGCACGAGGCTGTCGAAAGGTGTCGACGAACATTGCCGCTCCCGCATGCGTCCTGGCTCACTGGAGAACGTCTTTGAAAACGCTCCACATCATTCCGTCTATCGAGGCAAGGAGTGGCGGTCCGGCGGAGGCAATCAAGAAGCTCGCTGCAGAACTGCGGCTGTTTGGACACACGGTCGATATCGTCTGTCTCGATCCTTCGGCCCATGCCGACACGTCAGATGACGCTGTGTTCGATCGAGTGGTCCGCCTTGGACACCATGCAGGGAAATACTCGTTCAACTTCCGCCTCGTTCGCTGGCTGATCGAGCACGGCAGCCAATATGACGCGATTGTCGTGGATGGCATTTGGCAGTTTCATAGCGCGGCGGCCGTGTTTTCGCTGCGTCCGCGGAAGATTCCATACTTCGTCATGCCGCACGGAATGCTGGATCCATGGTTCAACATAGGCCATCCACTGAAGTTCGCGAAGAAGCTTGTCTATTGGTTATTCGTTGAACGACACGTCCTGAGCAACGCGAAAGGCGTTCTTTTCACTACGGATAGCGAGCGAACCCTGGCGCGCAAAGCATTCCCGCTATATCGCGCCAAGGAAAACACCATGACGATCGGCACCGTGCCGCCACCTTTGATCGAAAAGGCAGAGGTTATAAAGTGGCGCGCGTCGGGGCATTCGAATGACAAGAAGTTGATGTTGTTTCTAGGGCGGCTCCATGAAAAGAAAGGCTGCGACCTGTTGATTCGCGCCTTTCACGATCTGCGAGACGCCGCGAACGATTATCAACTAGTTATCGCGGGGCCTGACAACAACGGCGTCGCGGCGAAGCTGCGTCGTGAAGCCGAACAACTCGGGCTTGCCAGGAAAATCACCTGGATCGATATGGTGACGGGCGCGGACAAGTGGTCCTTGTTGCGGGCGGCGGACGTCATGGTCTTACCTTCGCATCAGGAGAACTTCGGCGTCGTGGTGGCCGAGGCGCTCGCATGCGGCGTGCCGGTGCTACTGACCGACAAGGTCGGAATCTGGCAGGAAGTCGTGGCGGACCGAGCGGGCCTCGTCGATGTGGATACGCTGCCCGGCATCACTCGGTTGCTCATGCAATGGACGAGCTTGCCGGAGCATGAAAAGGATGCGATGAGATCAGCTGCGAGGCAGTGCTTCGACGACCGCTTTCATGTATCTCGCGCGGCCAGGAAATATATTTCGCTGATGAGTGACGGCCGCGCCTAATGATCGAGGCAAGATACGTGCGTTCGTGCGCGCGACCTTCGCATGCGCGACTTATATGACGAGAAAGGGTGGAGCCGCGACGCGAATCGGTCAACACCTTGCCAGATTCCGTCACTTGACGAGAGACGAATCACAACGGGCGCTAAGCTTCAGTTACGGACGATGCGCGTTCTGGCCTCTGCTACGCGTTTCAAAGCGCGTCCATGTCGGACATTCTCCAGTCGGGACACATCATGCGGGTATTTTCGGCCGAGCAGGACATTGGGGTTGAAGAAAGCGTCGATATCATCGCTCACGACGGCGTCACACTTGCTCTTATCATCCGTGCTTCCTTCTCGAGAGAAGGCGTGAATTTTTTCACGCCGCGCGAATACTCGCAGCAACTCGCGCATATGGAGCATGCCGCCGGAACGAAGATATGCGCGCATGTGCATAACATCATGGCGCGTGAAGTAAAGCTGACGCAAGAAGTTCTGCTGATCAAAAGAGGACGCGTTCGCGTCGATCTTTATGGTGCGAACCTGCACTATGTGACGAGCCGGACACTTGGGCCCGGAGACGTCATATTGCTGTCCGCGGGCGGTCACGGCTTCGAAATGCTCGAGGACGCGGCCTTCATCGAAGTGAAACAAGGGCCTTACATGGGCGATCACGACAAGGTTCGATTCGAACCGCGGTCGTGAGTTACGGCGTTGAAGAAAGCGGCATCAAGACCCTGAGATTGTTGTTCGCATGTGACTTGGCATAAGAGGAGAAGAAACGATGCCGAATAAGGTCGCGCTTGTTACCGGAATAACCGGTCAGGATGGTTCCTATCTCGCTCAATTCCTGCTCGATAAAGGATATGAGGTGCATGGCGTCAAACGCCGTTCATCGCTCTTCAACACCGACCGTATCGACCATCTTTACGAAGATGATCACGTAGCGCAGCGAAGGTTTCATTTGCATCACGGCGATCTCACCGATTCTTCGAGCATCCTGCGTATCATCCAGCGCGTTCAACCGGACGAGATCTACAATCTCGCCGCGCAAAGTCACGTAGCGGTCTCGTTCGAGGAACCCGAATACACGGCCAACGCGGACGGTCTGGGCGCTCTGCGAATACTGGAAGCGATGCGCATATTGGGTCTCGAGAAAAGCGCTCGCTTTTATCAGGCATCGACATCCGAGTTATATGGGCTGGTCCGGGAAATACCCCAGCGGGAAACCACGCCTTTTTATCCGCGAAGCCCGTATGCCGTTGCGAAGCTGTACGCGTACTGGATCACGGTGAACTATCGCGAGGCTTATGGCATCTATGCGTGCAACGGCATTCTGTTCAACCACGAATCGCCGGTTCGTGGAGAGACGTTCGTCACGCGTAAGATCACGCGCGCGATTGCTCGCATCGCAATCGGATCGCAGGACTGCCTGTATCTCGGCAATCTGGGCGCAATGCGCGACTGGGGACACGCACGCGATTATGTTCAGATGCAGTGGCTCATGCTGCAACAGCCCGAGCCGGAGGACTTCGTGATCGCGTCCGGCGTGCAATACAGTGTGAGGGAATTCGTGCAACTTGCTGCCGCGGAGCTCGGTATCGTTCTGCGCTTCGAGGGCAGCGGTGTCGACGAGGTCGCGATCGTGGAGCGGATCACCAGCAAGGAATGCCGTGTCGCGCCAGGGACCGTGATTGTGCGTGTCGATCCTCGCTACTTCAGGCCGACGGAAGTAGAGACCCTGCTGGGCGATCCGTCGAATGCTCACGCGAAACTCGGTTGGGCGCCAACGGTGACTTTTCCAGCGCTCGTCAAGGAAATGGTGCAGTCCGATTATCAGATAGCGAAGCGCGATGCTCTGATAACCCTAGCCGGATACCGTGCGCTGGAACATCACGAATAAGCGCGCACGTGCGAGTGTCGACCGGGCCCGCTGGCTTCGCAGCCAGCGGACCTTTGATCGAAGAGTCGGTTCATTTTCCGGCTAACCTGCGGATCAGCGGTTGCAGACCCCGAGGCAGCTTCGCGAATCCGGCGCGTGTCAAGCGGAAGAAAAGATATTCGCCCAGCACGGACATCATCGTTCGATTGAGCGGCGCTGTGTTCATCGAGGTCTTTGGAAAGACGTCATACTCCGAGGGCTGTCCGAATCCGAGGAACATCGACGTTCGTTCGTTGACTTCCGAAATAAATTCCGTGTTCACGATGATGGGCTCGGACTTCTGTATTTCACTGTCAACCTGGAAGAACACGCTTTTCCTGACGAAGTTCTTGTCGGTTACGGGTCTCGCTCGATGAATGCCGTAGGTGTTGTAAATGACGAGCGATCCGCGCGGCATCTTGAAGCTCTTGACGTCCGACGCGAGGTTATCAGCGATGAACTCATCCGTGTAGTCGCTATACGCCTTTTCTCCGGACCAGAGATGCGAGCCCTCGATGTACTGGAACTCGCCGTCGTCGACATCGGAGACATAGAAGATAAAGATGATTCCGGGAATATGAGCGAAGGCTTTGTCGGTCTTGTTGTCGGTATGCCACTGCATGTGGTGCCCCGCCGTACGTTTCGTAGTATCTCAGCGCCTTGAGTCTGAACTTGTCGCCCAGATATCCTTCGCAGACCCTGAAAACAAATGATGAGGTCGCGAAGTCGTAGAAGGTCTTCGACACGGCGAGCAGGTTCGTCAGATAGTATTGCTTCTCCCAGAATACACCGGCGACCTTGTTGACGTTCAGGCCCAGCTTCGTTGCAGTCGAATCGTGTTCTATGCGTTCGATGGCCGCTGGTGCAAGGGCGGAAGGAAACGCAAAGTATCCTTTTTGATTCAGCTCTGCGACTACCTGTTCGGGATTGACCGAAAGGAATTCGCGAGTGAAGAGCGCCTTCTCCGTCTGGCTCCACGATAAGCCAGCTCGAGCGGAAATGTCAGGCGACGAGTGCTCGATCGCCTCTTCATTGAGGCCTGATTCTGCGGCGTCGAAAGGCAAGCTTGCCATTTGATTCTCCGGTCGTAAGTCGCGTGTCAAGCCGACACGGCACGCGGTGGATCGTCAACAGGCCATACTAGTCGCGCACAGCTCATTGACCGATGCAAGGCGGATGTCGGCAAGGAATTGGCCGAGACAGGGCGAGGTGTGAGCGCTCTCCCGACACATCGACCCGATTCGGCCAACCTCATGGCATATTCCGTCAACTCCGTCATCGGCCAGACGTGCGCTCCTATGCTTCGTGCACGTGCGAAGGTGGTTCACGGGTCAACGTGTGCCGCGAGCAGCCAATTTCCGCAGGATCGCGTCGGGCGTGAAACCACCGGGGAGAGGCATGGACGTGACGAAGATCGAATGCGTGCTTGCGATGTTCGACAGAGCCTGAGCGATGCCACCACCTTTGGCCGCCTCGCGCCGTGTCCTCTTCGCGATGTCCTCGCGTCTGTTCGAAATGTTGCCATTCGGCGTCGGCCGATCGGAAGGACGCGACAGGGATCGGTATCGGCGAGCTGCGCTTACGATCGCGTGCAACGTCTGCAGTTCCGGCCTGGCGTTCATTGTCCTGATTGCATCCGTCTCGTGGACGCTGCCGTATCTGGGCCAACAACGTTTCGGCGTATGGATGACGTTCTCGAGTCTCGCCGCAACGCTCGCCATGCTCGACTTCGGCATAGGCAATGCGCTTCTCAATCTCGTTGCAGGGGCGCGAGCGAATGAAGATGCTCGGCGCATTCGTGAGCTGATCACACATGGGGTATGGCTGCTCGGCACTGTCGGCGCGATTTGCGGAATCTGTTTGTACGCTGCGCTCCACATATTCGACTTGCGCCTCGTCTTCGGCCATAGCGCTGACGCCGCTGATGAAACGCTGGTGGCCGCGACGCTCTTTCTCGTTCTAACCTGCCTGAACATTCCTCTCGGTGGAGTGAAGCGTGTATGTCATGGCCTTCAAAGAGGCTGGGAACAGCATATCGTCAGCTCGATCGGTTATCTGATATCGCTGCCGCTCTTGTATTGGTGTTGTCTGCGTCAAGCATCCATTCCGTGGCTCTTGTTCGTCACCTATGGCATTCAGATCTGCATGTCGTCGTGTCTCGTTGTGCGATTGAATCGACAAGGATTGCTCGGCTTGATTTCGGGTGGGGCGCACTCGACGATGTGGACTGATTCCAAGAAGATCCTCAGCATGGGATCGTTGTTTTTCGGACTGCAGGTCGGCGTCATGTGCGCAAGCGGCTTCGACGCGCTCATCGTCGCAAAATTATTGGGCGTGACGGAAGTCGCGAAGCTCGCCGTCGCACAGCGTCTGTTCCAGTTCCTTACTGTCGGGATCTCGATGCTGACGGTGCCGCTGTGGGGCCTCTATGCCGATGCGAAGGCGAGGGGCGACACGAATTTCCTGTCGATGACGTTAAAGCTGTCGATGCTCGGCACCGGTGCGATCGCCATCGTGACCAGCGGATCGATATTCGCCGCCTCCTCGTGGCTTCTGAGCAAGTGGGTCGGCAACCACCTTAGTATTCCCGTCGCGCTGCTCTGCGCGGTTGCGGTCATGTCGGTAGTCGATGCGTTCGGCAATGCGTTCGGCATCTTTCTAAACGGCGTCGGCGAGCTGAAATCACAACTGGTCGCGGTGTGTGTGAGTTGTGCGCTCGCCTTGTCGCTCAAATTCTGGCTCGTGTCCACATTCCATGAAGTCGCCTGGGTGGTGTGGTCGACGGTGATCGCAAGCCTGGTGTCTGACTACTGCGTGTACCTGTTCCTGTTCAGAAAGCGCATATTCGCGCATCTGAGCCTGTCGGACGACAAAGGTGCGACTTCCGCATAAGCGAACGACCGGCAGGAAAGCGCAGTAACGTCTTCAACCACGATGCCGTTCGCGCCAATGTCTTGCCACATTCGGTCAAGCAAGCCGGCGCAGCGGCGGGCTGGCTACATTCAAGGCTGTCGGAGCGGGTGGAGTATTGGATCGGCTATACGAGCATTCTTTTCTGACGATTGCCGGAGCGCTACAGATGACTAAGGACTTCGCAGACGACGTTGCCTTGCCACGTGGCGATAGCGCGGAAACGGTCACGGAATCGTATATACGGTTTCTGAAGCGCAACTATAAGGTTATCGTCGGGACGACCGTAATCGTTGGCAGCGTCGCGTGCGAGTACGCGATCCTCGCAACGCCGATCTATCAAACAAGCATATTGCTGCAGGTTCAGGAGCCTCCCGAATCGTCGGGCAGAAGCTCGCTCGAAGATGTGTCGTCACTGTTCGCGGTGAAGCCTCGCGCTGCAGCCGAAGTCCAGAAGATCACGTCGCGCAGCGTGCTGGAATCAGCTATCGCACCGATGCATTTGGACATCTCGCTCACTCCGCGTCGCGATATCTGGACTCGCGCGCAATCGAAGTTAGGCGCGGCGTGGCGCAGAATCACCGGCGAGGCCGAGGTAGGCGGCGTTCAACCGGGTTCGGCTTCGATTGCAGAAGTGCCCGAAAGCCTGCGCAAGAAGGCACTGGAAGTAGTGTCGGAAGGCAACGGACACTATCGTCTTTTAACCCCCGACGGGGAGACTTTTAAGGGCAACGTATCGACATTGGAAAACTTCGAGACGAAGCGCGGCGCGATCGCGTTGAAGATCGATGCGCTTCCTGGAGGTGCCGGTCAGGTTTTCGATCTTCGGCGGCTATCGCGATCGGCAGTGGTCGAAAAGCTTCAGGAAAGACTGAGCGTCACGGAGCGAGGGAAAGAATCGAATATCGTCAGCGCATCCCTGGAAGGCACCGATCCGGTTTTCATTCGAAACTTACTTCATGCAATCGGCACGACCTATGTCGCGAGTGAAGAGGCGAGAAGAAGCGCCGACGCACAGAAATCGATGGAGGCGTTGAGCACGGAACTGCCGATACTGAAGGGTCAGATAGAGAAATCGGAGGACCGGTTCAGCCGGTTCAAGAACGAGACGGGCTCAGTCAATCTTAGCGAGCAAGCGAACGTCGTCATCAGACAGCTGGCCGACGTGCAGGCCAAGATGACGGATCTCCAAGTGCAACGGCAGGAACTTCTGCGAAGGTTCACGAAAGACGACAGCACGGTGCTTGCGGTGGATCGGCAAATCACTACACTGAGCGCGCGTGCCACGCAATTGGAAGCCGAAGCGCGAATGTTGCCGGAACTCGAGCAACAGGCGCTTCGGCTTTCACGCGATATCAGCGTCAACAATCAACTCTACGCAGGCTTGCTGGCGAACATGCAGCAGTTACGCTTCATCAAGGCCGGCCGGGTGAATGAAGTACGACTGATCGACGACGCCACGCTTCCTGAAGATCCGATAAAGCCACGGCGATTGCTCATTGTTGTGCTCGGAATTGTTGGCGGCGCTTTTCTGGGAATTCTGCTCGCGCTCGCGAGAAAAGCATGGTCGGGCAAAATCGACGGTCCCGATGATATCGAGCGGCGCACGGGTTTGCCTGTGTTTGTGAGTGGCGCGTTCGGAAACGTAGCAGGGGCCGCATCGTATCGCCAAGGTATCGACGTTGCTCGTGCAGGCGCGAATACCACATCCAGAGCGCCGTCGATCGAGAGCCTGCGTCGATTTTCTGCCATCTTCGAGCATAAGATGCTCGAGTCCAGTTCTCGCATTGCGGTTTTTAGCGGGGTCAATGCGTGGACGGGAACATCATTCGTAGCGGAGCAAGTCGCGGCTCAACTTGCTCAGAGCGGCGCGCGCGTGCTCTTGATCGATGCCGACGCGCGCGCGGGACGCTTATCCAAGAGGCGAAACGCCGGATCTGCGCCCGGGCTATCGGATGTTATCTCCGGACGCAGCACGTTCGACGAGGTCGTTCGAATCGGCTCCGCAGGTGACTTCGACTTATTGCCGAGCGGAGTGCGAACGGACGGAGTACCTTCCAGCCTTTCGAGGGATACACTACGAAAATCGCTGACGTCGGTTGGCGAGCGTTACCAGTTCGTCATCCTTGACGCTGCGCCGGTGCTCAGCGCGGCCGAGACGCTCGTCATGGCGCGGCAGGCGGGTTGTGTGTTCATTGTCGCGCGAGCGAATTTATCGAGAATCGCCGATCTGACAGCTTGCGTCGACGCGTTCGAATCGATCGGCGTTCGGGTAACCGGGGCCGTGCTTAATACCCTGGGCCGCAGAAAACATAACGCGCTGACAGCCGCCCCCGTCGTCGGCGCCGAGTCGTCTTCGACGGCCGGCAACTCGCGCGCTTCGCCGAGCGCCTTCGGCGGCGCTTCACTGACCACGCAACGCGAGGCGATTCGCGACGGCATCGCGCCTCGTCCATCGGGACTTCACGAGACATGAACGATCTGCAAATGTGTAGCGTCGGCCGGGCCGCCGCAGCCCGCGGGTGTCATGACGGATCCCGTCGCGCTGTAGCGGTCTTTGCGCTGGCCTCGGTGGTCTCCGTGGCGTCGACTTCGACGCGCGCCGCCGATCTTACCAGCGCCCAATGGACCGCCTTGCAGAAAAACGCACAGTCGATCGTCGATACGGAATCACCGGCATCGGCATTGCCTTTCACGATAAGCACTGCGCTCATAGGAACCGGGCGTCGACCTATTGTATTTGCTCATTACTTCACTCCATTTCCTCTCTCTATCGATAACCTTCCGGCACGTTCCGATTACTATTGCACGGAGTATCTGAATCGCTCCGGTGAAGGAAGCAAATACGCGAGCGTTGGCGGCTATCTCCGCGACCGGCCCTTACCCTTGGCCCGTTACACCACTAACGTCTATAAGCAGCGCGCCCTGGCCGTGGAGATACTGCGCGCGAGGAAGATTGACATAGACGGCTTCGGCGTAGACCTTCTGCAAATCAACAGCGGCTCGCTATGGGACGACGTGATGCGCGTCTATTCCGTTGCACAGCATGTCGCGCCCGACTTCAAGATTCTGGCCGAACCGGATATGGCGGCGCTCGATGGTGTCAGTGTGTCGGATATGGTCGCGGCCATACGTGTCATTGCAGGACAGAAGAACGCGTATCGAATGGCCGACGGAAGCCTTGCAATTGCGCCGTTCTACGCGGAGAACGTCAGCCAGAATTTCTGGTCGGATGTGATTCGCGGAGCTGCGGCTGCAGGCGTGAACGTCACGTTGATTCCCATTCTTCTCGATCCCGCCAAATCCGCCGACTTTCGCACAATCACGAATTCCTTTTCGTTCTGGGGCGTTCGAACGGTGCCGGAATCGACCGATAAAGGCGGTTGGGAAGATCAGGCGCTTACAAATCTCGAATCGTTCGGTGCAGATATCATGACGCCCGTCGCGCCTCAGGATTCACGGCCAAAAGACTCGGTGTTCTGGGAAGCGCAGAATTCCGCACTCTTTCGGGCGCAGTGGTCTCAGGTGACGTCGCGAGATCCAGCCTACGTGCAGCTCGTCACCTGGAACGACTACTCGGAATCGACTCACGTCTCGCCCTCTGTCGGTACGCAGTATGCCTTCTATGATCTCGCGGCTTACTACATCGAATGGGCCAAGACCGGAAATCCGCCGCCGATCGTTCGGGATAGCATTCTCTACTTTCATCGCAGGCAGATCTTTACGCCGGGCCGGTCTTCGACGCCGGAGACCGCGATGGTCGAAGAAGGCGTGGGCTCAGTCGTCAACGACATCGAAATGGTCGCCTTCCTGACCGCGCCCGCTGTCTTGCGGATAACCTCCGGCGGAACGGACCACACGTCGAATGGCGTGGCGGGCTTGAACGTATTCCGTGTTCCGGCGGTCTCCGGCGTACCGAGCTTCGCCATTATCCGCAATGGAGCCACAGTCGCACAGGTAACGTCGACCACATCGATCGTGTCGGTAGGCGCGGCGCAGGACCCGTTATACATCGGCGGAGGATCGGCGCGCTCGCCCGTAAGTCTGGTATGCAGCCAGTAGCGCACTCAACAAACGACATGGCGGCCACATGAAAAGCCCGGCGAACGTGGTTTCATATCTTGCATTGGGTATCTTCTTGTTCGCGGCCGAGTTCTATACCCTGGGGATGAGTCCCGGGCATAGCCCGCTGATGCTCGTGTCTCACGTTCTCTTGCTTGGCGTGGTCCTCTTTCACCTCGGCATGCACTTGTTCGACAGCAAGCCGTCGTTTGCGGACGCATCTGTCGTGGTGTTCGAGATAACGTTCCTGATACTCGCACCGGCTCTTCAGTTGGCGCATGACGCGCAAGTGCTCGTGAATACGATGCCCTTCGACGACACTTCGGCGCTGCATGCGAATCTCATATTTATCGTTTTTATTGTCACTTACCTTGGCGCGCGACATCTTCTTCCGCGCACGATTCAAGCGTCGACGGCCCGCGCTTCGGAACCATTTACCATCCGTTATGCGGCGCTTATTCCCGCTCTGGCGATCTGCGTCGTGGCTGCGATGAGCGCATTCAATTTTGCCAGCCAACTGCAGGCCGGCGATCTGGATGGAATCGACGTCACCCCTTTGGACATGATTCGCGCGAAGGTGCTTTTCTTTCTGATCGTACCCGTGTTCATTCTTATCGTGTTGCATCGTCCTCGTCGAATCGGACTGGTGTGGATTGCGCTCGCGCTTTTCGCGTTCGTCTTGCTACTCATTTGCCAGAATCCGCTGACGGAAAAGCGAAACGCACTCGGTCCCATCTATCTGACGCTGCTCGCATTGGCGTTTCAGCGGCACCTCAAGAGTCCATCCCGAGTGTTCTGGGCAATCTTCGTTTTGAGTGGACTGTTTTTTCCTTTTTCCGAGTTGTTCACGAACAGCAGAATCGATAAGTGGCCGCTTTCTTGGGCCACGATAGAGAGCTTCTTCGAGGAGCACTTCGCATCCACGACCTATGACGCGTGGGCCAATACGGAAGCCATTGTGGAAATGGTGAGTCGGGAAGGAATCAATGCGGGCAGGCAGCTCGCGGGCTCCCTGTTGTTTTTCGTTCCACACACTGTCTGGCCCGACAAGCCTCTGGCGACCGCGATTCTGGTGGGCGAATATCTGCAGCGAAATTACAGCATGTGGTTTCTAAACCTTTCCGCGCCGTTGCCTGCCGAAGGCTATTTCGATTTTTCGTGGGCGGGCGTCGTAGCTTATGGTTTCTTGCTGGGTTATTTCTCGCGCCGCGCCGACGCGTTGGTCGAATCGCCGATACCGCTTCGGCGAGCGCTGGGATGCTATCTGTCGTTCTACGTTGTGTTCGTCCTGCGCGGGTCATTGATGGTCGCGGTCGCTTACGTGGTGCCCGTTCTCGTCACGTTTCAACTCGTGTCCGTGCTCCTCACATCGCGAGAGAACAGACGCGCCGAGCCGCGCACGACGAGGCCGCTCTATAGCGGCATGGCACGTCGAAAGTAACCTCTCGCCGGTTTAGAGAACGGTGAGTGCTTCAGGCGGGGACGCCGCTCATGTTCTGCTCTTGCCCTATCCAGATCTGACTGTCGGGAAACCAGAACTCTCTGGATTTTGGCGGCGCAGCCAATGTCACTGGCAAGTCAGGATTGAATATTTTTGACCAGGCCGACAGATAGGACGGCATCTTCACAAGATGGCCGCAGTTCGAAAGCAGCAGACTCGATACCAGCGCTTCTCGTCCGATCTCCAGCCCGGGATGACCGCTGAAGTGCACTGGCTTATCGCCGTTGGATAACAGTTTCGCGGGCGCGACATTGATCGGACGCTCGAACGGCCACGCGCTGAAGAATTCGATGAAAGCCGGCTCGTCGCTGGAAACAAATATGTTGGTCAATTGCGGGTTGAGCATGAGCGTCTTATCGACAAGCCGGCAGAAATCGACCCACGGAAGCGTCACCGCTTCAAATTTCTTGTCAGTGCCTCTGAAGTGCACGCCCAACGTGGAGGCGCTGATCCCGAGTCTTGCGCAGGTCGATTCGACTTCTTCGCGGATGTGCGCCGCGGGCCGGTAATACGAGCGGAACAGATCGCTCGCGCTTCGCAGACGAAGCGCTGCGTCATACCGTTGCCGGAAACCCAGTTGAACCGGATCGCGCACGGTGGATGTCCGAACCTTATGCGACGTGGCGTGCCCGTTCTCCGGCCGGACGCTTTCGAAGAGCGCCGAAAACCAGTCGATCGTTCCTTTCACATCGCCGTACAGGCCGCCTCGCGCCGAAATTCGCGGAGTCAGGCGGTTCTCTTCACAGTGCATAAGGATGAAGAGAACCATTTGCATGATCGCGAAGAAGCCGCAGTTTTCCCTGATCTCGATCGAAAACACACCGTGATTCTGCCGCTGCCGTGCAAACAACATCGCGCGGCTGGGCGCGGCAAGCGAGTACTTGAATGTTTCACTACGACGCAGTTTCCTCAATTGATCCACCACCCTGCGAAACATGTTCGATTCCTGTTGATTATGTTCGCGTGAATACCAGCGTCACGCGTCGACGTACCCGGTGCGCTGTGCGTTCTTCGTGAAGTCGGCATAAGTGGCCGCGATGCCTTCTCTGAGCGAGATCGTGGGCGTCCAGCCCAAAGCGGATAGCCTGGATACATCCAGCAATTTCCTCGGCGTGCCATCCGGTTTCGAGCTATCGAATTCCAGTGAGCCCTGAAAGCCTACGACGTCGCAGACGAGGCGGGCGAGGTCCGCGATTGCTATGTCGCGTCCACATCCGATATTGAACATGCCCTCCGCGTTATGGCTGTCGAGCAACGCGAATACCGCCGACGCCAGATCGTCGACGTGCAGGAATTCCCGTTTCGGCGAGCCCGATCCCCAGACGGAGATCGATTGGAGTCCGTTCAGCTTCGCTTCGTGTGCCTTTCGGATCAGCGCGGCCAGAACGTGCCCGTTCTGCAGATCATAGTTATCGTTCGGACCGTACAAGTTCGTAGGCATCACCGAGATATACCGCATCCCATGCTGGCGGTTATATGCCTCACACAGCTTGAGCCCCGCAATCTTGGCGATTGCATATGCCTCGTTGGTCTGCTCGAAGGCGCTCGTCAGCAGATATTCTTCCTTGATGGGTTGAGGGCAATACTTCGGGTAGATGCACGACGAACCGAAGAAGACCAGCTCGGGCGTGCGCTTCTTGAAGGCCGCGTGGATCACATTCGTTTCGATGACGAGATTCTCATAGAGAAACGAGGCAGGTTGAGTGGAGTTGGCGTGTATGCCGCCGACCTTCGCAGCGGCGAGCAGCACGACATCGATGCGCTCGTGCGCAAAGAAATCGGCCACAGCGCGCTGATCGAGCAAGTCGAGTTCCTGTCTGGAACGGGTAACCAAATGGTGATAGCCGCGACTGGCGAGATGCCGGAGAAGGGCCGAGCCGACCATGCCCTTATGCCCGGCAATAAATATCCGAGAGCCTTTATTCATGTTGGTGCTCAATCGTCCATTGATGTGCGTTGATCGGAACGTGAGGCCCGATGTGCGATTGCCAGATTAGCGAGGCATTCGGTCAATCATCAGCTTGTGGCGGACGTTGGCAAGGTATTGTCGCGACCGGGCTTTCTCGTAATCGATGACGCGGCCGCCATCTATGCGCCATGGACGGCTCATTACCCGCGAGACCCGCCTCAGCCAACGTCATGGCAGATTCGGCCACCCCGCCTGGCGCGGCTTTCCCCAATCCTATGCTGCGTGAACGCATGCAGGCCGTTACGGGATCGATTCGTCCTTGAACGGACCGGCTCAGACGAGCCATCGAGCATCGATCTTGACACCAGGAGAGGGACCTGATGATTCCAGTAAACGAACCCCTGCTCGAGGGAAACGAGAGGACATACCTGAACGAATGCATCGAAAGCGGCTGGATCTCGTCGGACGGCGTATTCGTCGAGCGCTTCGAACGCGCAATGGCTGCATATGTAGGCCGCAAGCATGCGATCGCCGTCGCAAACGGAAGCGCGGCGCTCGACGTCGCCGCCGCTGCACTGAGTTTCGATCCGGACGATGAAGTCATCATCCCCACGCACACGATCATCTCCTGTGCGTCGGCGATCGTTCGAACCGGCGCGCGACTGCGGCTCGTCGATTCGAATGCGGATACATGGAACATGGACGTAGCGAAAATCGAAGCGGCCATCACGAGCCGCACGCGCGCGATCATGGCCGTACATACCTTCGGCTTGCCGGTCGACATGAAGCCGGTGCTGGACCTCGCGAAGAAGTACGGCCTGGCTGTGATCGAAGACGCGGCGCAGGCTATCGGGCTCACCTATGAAGGAAAGCAATGCGGCAGCTTCGGCGATATCTCCTGCTTCAGCTTCTACGCGAACAAGCACATCACGACGGGCGAAGGCGGCATGATTCTCTGCGACGACGATGCACTGGCGGCGCGCGCAAGGAGTTTGCGAAATCTTTGCTTCAAGCCCGAGAGGCGGTTCGTGCATGAGGAGCTAGGCTGGAATTATCGTATGAGCAGTCTTCAGGCTGCGGTCGGGCTTGCGCAGTTCGAGAAGCTCGATGAACGCATCGCGAGAAAGCGCACACTGGGGCGGCGTTACGAAGCGCTTTTGCATGATGTAAGGGGCCTGGAACTTGCTCCTGTTGCGTGTTCCTATGCCGAGAACATCTATTGGGTGTTCGGCGTGGTGCTGGATGATCGCCTGCCCATCGGCGCGGACGAAGCACGCGCAATACTCGCCGATACGGGCGTTAGCGCGCGGCCATTCTTCTGGCCCATGCACGAGCAGCCTGTATTTCGCAAGCAAGGGCTATTCGAGGGCGAAAGTTATCCGGTCGCCGAGCGCATGAGCCGGCGCGGTTTCTATTTGCCGAGCGGACTTGCACTAACCGAAGCGCAGCAGGATCAAGCGGTGGCCGCGGTCCGGAACATGATGGCCGAGTATGTCTAGAAACTCCGCAAGCCATGCTCGCGGACATTGCCTGCTTCATATGACCGTCATCAGTCGCATCGATGATGGGTCGTAACACGACGGAGTGCAGCCATGGAGAATGCAATGCGTTCGACCGACTCGATGTCGATGGCCAACGCGCTAGCGCCGCATATGCAGTCTTGCCGTCGCATTGTGCCGGTCATACTCGCGGGAGGATCGGGCACGCGCCTCTGGCCGATGTCGCGCGAGCAGTTTCCGAAGCAACTGATTGGCGTGGTCGGACGTGACTCGCTGCTTCAGGCTACGGTGTTACGAATGGACGGATTCTCCGGCGACTTCGACGTCGATATGCATCCGATCATCGTGTGTGGCGAAGAGCATCGTTTCACGACCGAGGAACAAGTGCGGTTATGCGGCGTCGATGCGCGGATCATTGTCGAGCCCGCGCGTCGTGATACTGCGCCCGCGCTGACGCTCGCGGCGCTTGCGGCCGTCGAAGGCAACGAAGACGCGATTCTCGTCGCGATGCCTTCCGATCATTCGATCGCCGATCTTGGCGCGCTGCATGAAGCGATATCGATCGCGGCGGACTACGCCGATAGCGGAATGATCGTGACGTTAGGGGTTCCGCCGACGCGTCCCGATACCGGCTTCGGCTATATTCGTCTCGGCGAAGCGCTGGAGAAGGGTGCTCATCTTATCGACCGCTTCGTAGAAAAGCCTGCCGCCGAACTCGCCGCGCAATACCTCGCTGCACAAACATACTGGTGGAACAGCGGCATCTTTGTCGTTCGCGCGAGCGTGTGGCTCGATGCCCTGGCGCATCTCAATGCCGATATGCATGCGACATGCACGGCGGCACTGAAAGACGGCAAAGCCGATGGCCATTTCTTTCGTCCGTGTCCGAATCAGTTCGGCCGTGTGCCTTCCGATTCGATCGATTACGCGGTGATGGAGCATATCGGCGACGCTGGCTCGCCTTGCAACGGCGTAGTCGTGCCGCTGTCGGCGGGATGGTCAGACCTGGGATCGTGGGACGCAGTATGGGAGGCCATGGAAAAGGACGGCTTGGGCAATGTCGGAAGCGGCCGCGTGGTCTTCGAAGGCGCGACGTCGAGCTACGCGCGCTCCGATGGCGGACGGCTCGTCGCGTGCGTCGGCACGTCGAACGTCGTTGTCGTCGATACCGACGATGCCGTGCTGGTCGCCGATCGCTCGCACGCGCAGGACATCAAGCGCCTTGTCGCGCGCATCCGCGAACAGCATGCGCCCGAGGCCGAAACGCATCGCAAGGTTCGTCGTCCATGGGGCTTTTACGATTCGATCGAACATGGCGAGCGTTTCCAGGTCAAGCGCATCGTCGTGGCGCCTGGCGCACGACTTTCGCTCCAAATGCACCATCATCGTGCGGAGCATTGGGTCGTCGTGCGCGGCACCGCGCTCGTCACGCGCGGGGACGATCAGTTTCTGTTGTCGGAAAATGAATCGACCTACATTCCGCTCGGCGTCCGGCATAGGCTGGAAAATCCGGGCAAGGTGCAGCTCGAGATCATCGAAGTTCAATCGGGTTCGTATCTCGGCGAAGACGATATCGTGCGGCTGGATGACTGCTATGGCCGTATCTGATGTTATCGACAAAGCTCACGAAGGCGGGGCATGACATGCGCGATATTCAAGGATTGCTGGCAAGGCTCTTCGATGTCGCGATGGTCGTCGGAGGGGCCACCGTTGCATCGCGGATCAGGTTCGACAACATCGCCGAACCGGGCTATTACGTGCCGTTCGTGGCCTTTGCTGCGGCGTTTTCGCTCGTATTGTTTCCGGGCTTCGGCGTGTACGAGTCGTGGCGCGGGCGCAGCAAGCTCGTGCTGACGAGCCGCGTGTCGCTCTCATGGCTCGTGGTGCAGGCGTGCGTCCTCGTGCTGATGTTCTCGCTGCATCGGCTCGATGATGTCTCGCGCCTCTGGTTCGCGTACTGGACTGCGATGTCGGGCGCGCTGATGATCGTGGGCCGTCTCGTCACGCATGCGGTGCTCGCGCGCATGCGTCACGCCGGGATGAACTTTCATGACGTGGCGGTCGTCGGTTGCGGGCGGCATTGCGAGTCGATCATGAAAAGAATCGAGCGCGCGAGCCATTCGGGTTTTCGTACGGTCGCGGTATTCAACGCATCGCCCGAATTGCCGATAACTTCAACAGTGCCGGTCTTCGAAGATTTTGACACCTTCGTGCGCCACGCTCGCGAGCAGCATGTGCATGAAGTCTGGCTTGCATTGCCGCTATCGCAGGAGAAAGCCATTCTGCGGTTCGTGAATGAGTTTCGCGACGATCTCGTCAACGTGCGATTCATTCCCGACGTGCGCAGCCTGGCCCTCTTCGAAAGCGGCGTGAGCGATTTGCTCGGGGTGGCGGCGATCAATCTCGTCGCTTCGCCGCTTTCGCAAAGAGCGCTATTGCAGAAGGATGTTTTCGACCGACTGTTCGCGCTCGCGGCGCTCATCGCGGTCGCGCCGCTTCTGATCGTTATCGCAATCGCGGTCAAGCTTAGTTCGCCCGGGCCCGTATTCTTCAGACAGCGGCGCAAGGGCGCAGACGGACGCGAATTCACCATCTACAAGTTCAGGTCGATGCGCCTGCATATCGAACAGTCCGGCATGCTGAAACAGGCTACGCGCAATGATCCGCGCGTGACGCGTGTCGGTGCGTTTCTCCGGCGCACGAGTCTCGACGAGCTGCCGCAATTCTTCAACGTCCTGCTCGGCGACATGTCGGTCGTGGGACCGCGTCCACATGCGCTCGAACATGACGATCTCTACCAGAAAGTCGTGCAAGGTTATATCCATCGTTACCGCATCAAACCGGGCATCACCGGATGGGCGCAGGTCAATGGCTTTCGTGGGGAAACGGACCGGATCGAAAAGATGGAGGCGCGCGTGGCCCATGATTTGTACTATTTGGGAAATTGGACTTTCGCACTCGATATGCGGATCATTGCCGCGACGGTGTTCAAGGGTCTGCGCGGGGCCAACGCTTACTGAAGCGTAAGCATCGCGCCCGGCGTGCGCGATGCAGGCATCATCTCTTTCTCGCGACGAAGGTCGCCGACAGATCGGCGGCGCTAAGTTCGCCGCCCATCCATCTCACGCTGTCGAGCACTTCGAAGCCGCTGAGATCCAGCATCAACTCGACTTCAGGCTTGAACATATAACGCATGACGTGCGTCTCGAGAACGGTTTCGACGCATTGCGTCTTTCCGTCCGTCATCATGATGGTGTAGTTGACGGTGACGGTATTCTCATGAGGACGCATCAGCGGTTCGGCGATGCGGATTACCGCCGTTTCATCGCTCGTGGCGCGCTTGATGCGAACCTTGGGCGGGTCGGCCAGCACGGCGGGACCGTACCAGCAATCGAACAGAAAGAGTCCTGAGCGCGGCAGATGAGTCGCTGCGGTGTGGCACATCGCCATGAAATCGGCGTTCGTCGTCTGATAGCTTGCGACATGAAACAGCGAGACGACCGCGTCATATAGCTCTTCGGTGCGGACGCTTCGCGCATCGCCCTGCTGAAACTTCAGTCTCTTCGCCACCGTGCCCGGCAGTGAAGTCCGTCTCGCATCGGCGCGTGCCAGCATGTCGAAACTCATGTCGATGCCGGAAACCGAAAAGCCGGTGGCCGCAAGCTCCGCCGCGTGGCGTCCTGTCCCGCAACCGAGATCCATAAGATGGCCGCTGACTATTCCATATCGACCGAGCAGGTCGGTGACGAACGCGGCCTCCGCCTTGTAGTTCTTCTCGTGATAGAAAAGATCATAGTATTGCGAGTATCGCGTGCTGAAACTCATGTGAGCCACTCCGATTTAGAGTTGGTGCCCAACGCATGTCCGCGCAATGGCGCATTCGTCCAGGTGACCGAAGCGCCGCTCGATAACAAGTCTCACTTGACGTTCCGGTTCAAGACAGAGCGTAGCCTTCGCACGAATCGCGACTTCATGCGTGACGGAATTCGGCAAGATGTTGGCCGGGCCGCCTGTGCAGGCCGCGAGGCCGGTTTTGACAAGGCGATGACGGAAATAGAAGTTATGTTTCGGAGATCATCGAGTCTTCGATCCCGGAGGATGAAGGTGATCCGAATAGGTCATTCCGCAACACGGTCTTTTGTTTAGGCGCCGCGAAACGACATAGTTCGAACTCCGTATTAAGTGCCTTTCCATAACTTTCATGTACTTATTTTCAAACAGCCGAAGAGATCGAACAGTCGTGTTGTTATCGCGGCCGAACGCGCCGATCTCGGCCAAAACCATGCTTTTCGCCGCCATGGCGGAAAGAACGGATGCAATAGGAAACTACGCTCCCGAAATAGTACGGAATCGACGGCATTGGTACGGCTTGCGATCCGCAGACCTGCAACCGAAACATAGGAAGATAACGCCATGTCGAACGTTACAGCCTTCGGCGATGCAGAGTCGAGCGGTCTCTATCATGCAGCGGAAGAGAGAAGCACAAAGCTCATAGGAATCATGTTGTATGACGGATTTTCTCTTCTGGGCGCTGGAACGCTTGCCGAGGCGCTTCATATCGCCAACGAGTTGCAATCCGCTATCCTGAGCAATGGCGTGACCTATAGCGTTCGTCTCGTCTCCGCCCGCGGTGGCGCGATAGCTTGTTCATCGTCGGTCTGTGTGTGGACCGAGCGCTTGGGTGGCCAGCGCTTTCAGGGCTTCGACGCGCTATACATTGCAGGCGGCGCTGGCGTGACGCGCGCAGCTGCGGATGAAAGTCTCCTCGAGTCATTGAGGATCGCGTGTTCGCAAAGCGGCGCGGTCGGTTCGCTCGGCAATGGCGACGCGCTGCTCGCCGCCGCGGGCGTCGCCCGGCGCGACTGGGCTTCGATGGGACGCGGCGTATGGGGCGGCGGAACATTGAAAAGCACGACGTCGACCGAACGCGGCGATGCGCTCGTCAACTCGCTGGCGCTGGTGAAGCGCGATCTCGGCTATGACATCGCAACGGCTTTGGCAGACCGGCTGGCCTCGTCCAACGATCAGCATCTGCCAATCATGCTGAGTACCATCGGCACGACGACGCTCGCAGAGAAAGCGCAGGAATCCGCGCGCTGGCTGGAGCGCAATTGCGGCCGTCCCATCTCCGTCGGCGACGCGGCTCGCACCGTTGCGATGAGCGAGCGCAACTTTCTGCGGCTGTTCAAGCGTGAGATCGGTCTGACGCCTTCGCAATATCTTTTGCGTGCGCGTCTCGATTTGAGTTGCGAATTGCTTATTAAAAGCGACTTGCCGATCGACAAGATTGCGCGCAGGACCGGTTTGACCAATGGCGAAAGATTTTCGAAGGTATTCAGAAAGCAATTTCTGATGTCGCCAACGGAATACCGGTCTCGAAAGAAGAGCGGTGACGCAGTGTGATCGCACGTTTCGCGCTTCACAGGCGCAGCCGGAATAACTTCCTCCAACTCGATAGCGCAGGCATATCCACGTCGGGCGGAAAGCGCATCCTAACCATGGCAATGTCCCCCTAATCTGCCAACAGCACTTTCACACCCTCGGCGGCTTCGTGTCGCAGGGCGTCGAGATCGAGGCCCGGGATTACGCCGTCATCGACGACCACGCGGCCGTTCACGATGTTGTAGCGAACGCGAGCCGGCTCGCCCGATGCCACGGGCGCCACGGCGAGATCGTGATAGCCATAGAAGCGCGGATCGTCGATGTCATAGAGAACGAGGTCCGCCGCCTTGCCGACTTCGAGCGTGCCTACTGCATCGAGACCGAGCACGCTTGCGCCGCCCGCGCTGCCCCAGTGAATCGTCTCCTCGATCGTCGTCGCCGATGCGCCCTGCGCCGCGCGATGCACGAGCCACGCGAAATGCGCCTCGTTGATCATGCTGCCCGATTCGTTCGACGCGACGCCATCGACCCCGAGCGACATCGGCACGCCCGCCGCGGACATTTGCGGTGCGGGGGCGATGCCGCTGCCAAGCCGCGCGTTGCTCACCGGGCAATGCGAGCAGCCGCTGCCGGTCTCCGCGAGCATCGCGATCTCGCTCGCTTCGAGATGCACGAGATGCGCGAACCACACATCGGGTCCGAGCCATTCGTGATCGGCGACGAATTCGACCGGCAACTTGTCGAAGCGCTCGCGGCAGAAATCGACATAACGTTGCGTCTCCGAAAGATGCGTGTGCATGCGCAAGCCCATGCCGCGTGCCGCGCGTGCGATCTCAGGCAGAAGATCGGGCGGCAGAGAGAAGGTCGGCGTCGTCGGCGCAACGACGACGCGGCGCATCGATGTCGCGCGGGCATCGTGATAGCGCGCCTTCAGGCGTTCGATATCGGCAAGCATCTGATCGAGCGTCTCGGGCTTTAACGCGACCTTCGAGAAGCCCGGATGATCGCCTGCCGCCTGCAACGCGCCGCCACGGCACAACACGAAGCGCAGGCCGAACGACGCCGCTTCGTCGAAGAGCAGATCGCCTGTTTCCGTGGAGCCTTCCGCGTGATAGAGATAGTGATGATCCGCGCACGTCGTCGCGCCCGACAAAAGTAGTTCGGCCATGCCGAGGCGTGCAGCGACACGCGCGAGGTCCGGCGTGAAGCGCGCGAGTCGCGGATACGGCACCGCGGCGAGCCATTCCTGCAGATCGGCGTTGATGCCTGAAGGCACCGCTTTCAGCAGGTTCTGGAACAGGTGATGATGCGTGTTCACCCAGCCTGGATAGGCGACGCACGAGCGCGCATCGATGACGCGTTCGTCGTCGCGTGCGTCGAGATTCGGCGCGATGGCGCGGATGACGCCATCGCGGATGCGAATATCGACGTTGCCGAGCCGTGCGGCGTCGCCACACAATCCGCTCATCACCGCGACGGGATGTTTGATTAGTAATGCTTCGTTTGAGATGTTCATGAACGCTCGTCCTTTCAACACGTTTTACTCGCGCACCATGCTGTGCGCAGGTACGACGTCTTCCTCATGTGCGCCGTTGAGCACGGCGTTCAGCACGACCGACACGAGACACGCGAGCACGACGCCGCTGTGCACGAAGGGCTGCGTCCAGTCGGGCATCTGCTTGAACACTTGCGGCGCCATCACCGGGATGAGCGCGGTCGCGATCGTGAAGCCGACGATCAGCACGTTGTAGCGGTTGCGCTCGAAGTCCACTTTGGAGAGCGTCTGCACCCCCGCCGCGACCACGACGCCGAACATCGCGATGCCCGCGCCGCCGAGCGCAGCGGCAGGCGTCGATGCGACGACCGCGCCGATCTTAGGCACCAGCGCGACGACGCACATCAGCACGCCGCTCACCGCCACGACCCATCGGCTGCGCACGCCTGTCAGGATCACGAGTCCCACGTTCTCCATGAATGCGATGAACGGGAACGCGGCGAACATTCCGGCTATCGCGCTCGCGAGACCATTCGCGCGCATGCCGCGCACCGCGTCTTCCTCGCTGATGTTCTTGTCGACGATATCGCCGATCGCGACGAAGAGACCCATCGATTCGATCATCTGCACGACCATTACGACGATCATCGTCAGAACGGGCACCACGGAGAACACGGGCATGCCGAAGTGAAACGGCAACGGCATCGTGAACCACGGCGCGTTGGCGACGTTGGCGAAGTCGCCCATGCCGAGCGAGCAGGCAAGCACGCTGCCCGCGACAAGTCC
>Ga0182735_1000542_pt1 | contig 30106 bp, 30 predicted proteins | sample eDN5th30CKraftMG_FD_128524 | JGI IMG/M metagenome (GOLD analysis project Ga0182735, IMG submission 128524) | Enriched Miracle-Growth compost microbial communities from Emeryville, California, USA - eDNA 5th pass 30_C Kraft MG (version 2) (version 2) ...
GGTCGGCGCCAGCGACCTGCACGGCGACCTGACCTACACCGCCGGCCAGCCGCGCCCGAAGCTGACGGGCGAACTGAGCTCGCGCCTGTTGCGCATGCGCGACCTGGGGCCGCTGGTGGGCGTGCAGCCCGCGGGCCAGCAGAAAGAAGCGACCCGTTCCAAGGACGAACGCCAGCCCGCCGACAAAGTGCTGCCCCGGCAGGAATTCCGCACCGACCGGTGGCGCGTGATGGACGCCGACGTCACGTTGACCGGCGAGCGCATCATCTACGACGAAGACCTGCCCATCACCAAGCTGAACGTGCACCTGGTCATGGAAAACGGCCTGCTGACGCTGGACCCGCTGCGCTTCGGCATGGCCGGCGGCTCGATCCGCACCACGCTGCGGCTGGACGGCGGGCGCACGCCCATGGCGGGCAGCGCGCGCATCTCGGCGCGCGGCTTGCGCCTGAAGCAATTGTTCCCGGGCGTGCAGGCCATGCAGCGGGCGTTGGGCCAGCTCAACGGCGACGCGGCGCTGACCGGCACCGGCAATTCGGTGGCGGCCCTGCTGGGCACCGCCAGCGGCGACACGCGGCTGCTGGTCAACGACGGCGTGATCAGCCGCGCCCTGATGGAGATCGCCGGCCTGAACGTGGGCAACTATGTGGTCAGCAAGCTGTTCGGCGACGAAGAAGTGGCCATCAATTGCGGCGCGGCCGACCTGCACATGGAGCGCGGCATCATGACGCCGCGGGTGTTTGTCTTCGACACGGAGAACGCCCTGGTGCAGGTTGACGGCACGGTGAACTTCAAGGACGAGAAACTGGACCTGGACATCTCGCCCAAGAGCAAGGGCGTGCGGGTGTTTTCGCTGCGTTCGCCGCTGTACGTGCGCGGCACCTTCAAGCACCCCGATGCCGGCGTGCACGTGCTGCCGCTGGCCGCGCGCGGCGCGGGCGCGGTGGCGCTGGGCGTGCTGCTGACGCCGGTGGCGGGCCTGCTGGCGCTGATCGCGCCCAGCACCGGCGAAGACGAGAACCAGTGCGCCACGCTGCTGCAGCAGATGCGCAAGCCGCCCCAGGCGCCGGCGGCCAAGGGCAGGGCGGGCGGCAAGTAGGCGGCCGGCCCGGCCGTCAGGCCGGTGCCGCCAGGGCGTCCCAGGCGTGCATGGCCAGCCTGGCCGTCTGCAGCAGCGCCTTGCGCGAAGCCCCGTCGCGCGCCTGGATGGCCATGCCGTGCAGCACCGTGGCGTAGAACCCGGCCAGCCCCGGCAAGTCCGCGTCGGCGGGCAGTTCGCCTTGCCGCGCGCCGTCGCGCAGCCGCTGCAGGATCAACGCCTGCATTTCGCGCCGGCTGTCGCACAGCATTTTGCGGACCGGTTCGTGGCCGTCGGCGCCGGTGGGCGCGCCCAGCACGATCAGGCAGCCCCGCGGTTTGCCTGGCAGCGTGCCGGCGCGCGCGGCCGCCACCAGCATGTTCTCGATGCCGGCGCGCGCCGTGCCGGCGGCCAGCAATTCGACCCGGGTACAACTGCCTTCCTGTTCGCCATAGCGCGCCACGGCCTCGCGGAACAACCGTTCTTTCGAGCCGAAGGCGCTGTACAGGCTGGGCGCGTTGATGCCCATCGCGGCCGTCAGGTCGGCCAGCGATGTGCCTTCGTAGCCTTTCTCCCAGAACAATTCCAGCGCCTTCTGCAGGGCGGCGTCGCGGTCGAAAGTGCGGGGGCGTCCTCGTTCTGCCATGGCGGAATTCTACGCCGCCGCGGGGGACTTGACGGCGATGGACAAACGGCGCGATGATATTTGTATTGATCACTACATATATAGGTTCATCATGACAGACTTGACCGGCAAGACCGCTTTCGTCACGGGTGGCAGCCGCGGCATCGGCGCCGCCATCGCGCGCCGCCTGGCCGCCCAGGGCGCCGATGTGGCCATCACCTACGTCAGCTCGCCCGACCGGGCGCAAGCCCTGGCGGCCGAACTGCGGGCCGTCGGCCGGCGCGCGCAGGCCTATGCCGCCGACGGCGCCGACCACCAGCAGGTGCGCGCCGCCGTGGACCGCGCCGCGCAAGATTTCGGCGGACTGGACATCCTGGTCAACAACGCCGGCATCTTCATCGCGGGTGACGTGGGCACGTTGCCGCACGCCGACTACCAGCGGACCATGGACGTCAACGTGGGCGCCGTGTTCGCCGCGATCCAGGCCGCCTTGCCGCATCTGCGCGAAGGCGGCCGCATCGTCAATATCGGCAGTTGCCTGGCCGAGCGCACCGGCGCCGCTGGCCTGTCGATATACGCGGCCAGCAAGGCCGCGCTGGTCGGCCTGACCAAGGGCGTGGCGCGCGACCTGGGCCCGCGCGGCATCACCGTGAACATCGTGCATCCCGGCCCCATCGACACCGACATGAACCCCGCCGACCGCGAAGGCGCGGCCGACAGCGCGGCGCAACTGGCGCTGCAGCGCTACGGGCACGTGGACGACATCGCCGGCATGGTGGGCTACCTGGCCAGCGCCGAGGCCCGCTACGTGACCGGGGCGGAGGTTTCGGTCGACGGCGGCTTCAGCGCATAAGGCGCGGGCGGGCGCGTGGCCGCGCCCGCCTTCAGACGCTGGCCTGCACGTATTCGGCGGCGATCTGCTCGCTGGCCGCCCACAGGCGGCGGGCGCAGTCCTCGATGAGCTCGTCCGTCATCGATTCGGTCGGCAGCGTCTGCGCCAGGCTGCCCACCACCCGCTTGTCGGCCGGCAGCAGGATCGGCACCGCGACGCCGCCCAGGTTGGGCGTGATGCGTTCGCGGCTGATGGCATAGCCGCGCCGCCGGATCGCCGCCAGGTTCTTGCGGAAGGCATCCCACGAATCGCCCAGGTCGGCCGCGGCGATGGCCGGGCCGTTGCGCAGGTAGGTCTGCCGCACGCGGTGCGGGGCCAGGTATGCCAGCAAGGCCAGCGACGCCGCGCCCTGGAACAGCGGGAACGGCACGCCGCGCGCGCGTCGCACCACGATGCGGCGGCCCTTGTGGACAAGCGTGTCGGGGCCTTCCTTGTAGATGCACAGCACCCGGTCGCGGTACAGGTTGTGCAGCAGCAGCACCCGGTTCTCGGCATGCAGCGTGCGCAGCACCTTGCGGCCGGCCTTGTACAGCGGGTCGGTCAGCTGCAGCAGGTGTTCCAGCTCGATGATGCGCGGGCCCAGCGCATACGTGCCGCCCGACGACGGCGCGGCCAGCCCGGCGTCGCACAGCGCCTTCAGGTAGCGATACGCGGTCGAACGGGTATAGCCCAGCAGCGACGAGATTTCTTCGATGCGCAGGATGGGCCTGTCCAGCGAGAACAGGTCCAGTATCTCGAAAGCCTTGCCCAGGCTGGTCGAAGCGTTTTCCTTGGCGGTCACGGCGGTGGTCCGAACAGGGTGAATCGGGGTCGAGCGAACGACGACGCCCCACATGATAAGCGCGACCGCCACGGCGCACTGGCGGCGGACCCGTTCCAAAATAATAAAAAATCCCAAAATATAAGAATATTGACACAAACAAAATGACGGGATATTGTTCGTTCGAACGCGGGAATCGTCCCGTCGTGCCTGCAAGGTCCCGAGTCCGATGGTCGATCCCGCCGTTGCGCGCCCGCAGAAGGAACTGACCGGCCGTGTGCCGCCGGAAGCCGTGCGGCGCCGCGGCTTCCCGGCCTTGCCGGCCGACGTGCTGCAACGCTACGCGCGCATCGACGACGTCGCCGCCGCCGCGTCCGACGCCATGGACAACCTGGGCCTGGCAGGCGTGGTGCCCGCCTCGGTGCTGGGCCCCAGCCTGCCCGCGGCGCGCATCGTCGGGCAGGCCGTCACCGTGCGCAACGCCGAGCGGCCCGACACCGTCGGGGCCGCGGCCAGCGCCGGCAAGAGCCGCATGGGCGAACACGAGGCCTACAACCTGGCCGAACCCGGCAACGTGGTGGTCATCGAAGGCCTGGCCGGCGTGTCGAACCTGGGCGGCCAGTCGGCCACGCTGGCGCACCGCGCGGGCTGCGCGGGCGCCATCGTCGACGGCGGCTTCCGCGACCCGCGCATGTCGCGCGCGCTGGGGTTTCCGATCTGGTCGCGCGGCGTCACGCCTATCACCGGCAAGTGGCGCCTGCAGACCGTCGAGATCAACGGCCGGGTGCGCATCGCCGGCGTCACGGTCGACGCCGGCGACCTGGTGCTGGCCGACGAATCCGGCGTGGCCTTCGTGCCCTACGCGCAGGCCCTGGCCGTGCTGCAGGAAATGGAACGCATCCAGGCGGGCGACCACCGCCAGCAGCGCGATATCGCGGCGGGCATCGACCTGCAGACACTGGCCCGCACCCAATACAAATAACCAGAACCGCAATACCCATAACAATCCGATAAACGTTCCTCAAAGCAGGGAGCCATGGAGACAAGCATCGAATGCGTGGTCGGCTGCGCCGACATCCTGGGCGAAGTGCCGCTGTGGTGCGCGCGCACGCAGCGCCTGTGGTGGATCGACGTGCGGCGCAGCGCGCTGCAATCGTACGACCCCGCCACCGGGCGGCATCAGGCGCGCCGCATGCCGGAAGGCATGCTGGTGGGCTCGATCGCGCTGCGCGAGGCAGGGGGATTCCTGCTGGCCACCAATACCGGCCTGTACTGCTATGACCCGGCGCGGCCGCTCGCGCCGGAATTCCTGGCCAACCCCGAGGCCGACAAGCCGGCCAACCGCCTGAACGACGGCAAGTGCGACCGGCGCGGCCGCTTCTGGGTGGGCAGCATGCGCGACGCCCAGCGCCTGCCGGAAGGCACCCTGTACCGTTTCGACCCCGACCACAGCTGCCACGCGCAGTTCAACGACATCGTGGTGCCCAACTCCATCGCCTGGAGTCCCGACGATCGCACCATGTATTTCGCCGATACGCACAAGCAGGTGATCTGGGCGTTCGACTTCGACCTGGACGACGGTGCCATCTCGAACCGCCGCGTCTTCAAGGACTGGACGCACCATCACGGCCGGCCCGACGGGTCCACCGTGGATAGCGAAGGGTACTTGTGGAACTGCATGGTCGCCAGCGGCGAACTGGTGCGGCTGGCGCCCGACGGCAGCGTCGACCGGGTCATCGCGCTGCCGGTCACCAACCCGACCTGCCCCGCCTTCGGCGGCAACGACCTGGGCACGTTGTACGTCACCAGCCATTCGCAGCGCATCCCGCCCGAACGGCTGGCCGCCGAACCCTGGGCCGGGGCGCTGCTGGCGCTGGATGTCGGCGTACGGGGCCTGCCGGAACCGCGCTTCGCGGGTTGAACTTCCACCTGACAAGGAAGAGTCATGCGTATTTTCTCTTTACTGCTGGCGCTGGCCGGCATGCTGGCGGCCGCGTCCGCCGGCGCGAACGACGTGGTGCGGCTGGTGGTGCCGTTCTCGGCCGGCGGGCCGGTCGACCAGGTGGCGCGCATCCTGGCGCCCGGCCTGGAAGCCGCGTTGGGCGCCACCGTGGTGGTCGAAAACCGCGGCGGCGCCGGTGGCACCGTCGGCACCAACCACGTCGCCAAATCCGCGCCCGACGGGCACACCGTGCTGATGGCGACTTCCGGTTTCGTGATCTCGTCCGAGACCACCCCCAAGCTGCCTTACGACCCCCACAAGGACCTGGAACCCATCGCCCTGGTGGGGCAGGTGCAGACCCTGCTGGTGGTGCGGCCCACGCTGGGGGTGAACAGCCTGGCCGACCTGGTCAAGCTGGCCAAGTCGGGCCACCCGCTGTCGTTCGGCTCGACCGGCGTGGGCGGCACCATGCACGTGGGCGGCGAACTGCTCAACCGCGCCGCCGGCATCCACGCGCTGCACGTGCCGTACCGCGGCGCGGCGCCGGCCATCACCGCGCTGATGGGCGGCGAAATCGACATGGTCAATGCCGACGTGCCGGTGCTGCAGCCCTACGTGAAAAGCGGCAAGGTCAAGGCGCTGGTCATCTACGACACCAAGCGATCGGTGGAACTGCCCGACGTGCCCGACGCGGTCGAGGCCGGCTACCCGCAATTGCTGATGAGCAACTGGTACAGCGCCATGGTGCCCGCCGGCACGCCGCCGGCCGCCAAGCAGAAGCTGGAACAGGCATTCCTGGCGGCCATCCGTTCGCCCGCCATCGCGCAGCGCCTGGCCGACGCCGGCCTGCGCGGGCCGATGGGCACGGACGAATTTCGCAAGAAGCTCGACGCCGAGTTCGCGCGCTGGGTGTCGTTCCTGCGCGAAGCCGGGCTGAGCGCGCGATGAGCGCCGCCTCGCCGCGCCACCGCTTGCTGCAGTTGGGCCCGTTGCCGCCCGGCCTGCAGCGGCGGGCCGCCGAACACTACGCGCTGGAGCCCCTGTGGACCCAGCCATCGCCCGAGGCGTTCCTGGCCAGCCAGCACGGCGCTTTCGACGGCGCCATCATGATGTCGCGCCACGGCTGCAAGGCGCCGGTGATCGCCTGCCTGGCCGCCGCGCCGCGCCCCGGCGTGGTGGCCTGCTTCGGCGTGGGCTACGACGGCATCGACCTGGCGGCCGCCCGGCGCCATGGCGTGCAGGTCAGCACGACCCCCGACGTGCTGACCGATTGCGTGGCCGACACGGCGCTGGGCCTGATGCTGGCCTGCGCGCGCCAACTGGTGCCGGCGCATCGCCATGTGCAAAGCGGCGCCTGGCTGCAGGGCCCGTTCGGGCTGGCCACCCGGGTCACCGGCAAGCGCGTGGGCATCGTCGGCCTGGGCCGCATCGGCCTGGCCATCGCCCGCCGCGCGCGGGGCTTCGACATGCCGGTGCGCTATCACACGCGCACGGCGCGCCCGGGCGTGCCGTACGACTACGCGGCCGACCTGGGCGAACTGGCGCAATGGGCCGACTTCCTGGTGCTGGCCTGCCCCGGCGGGCCACAGACCCACCACCTGGTATCGGCCCGTGTGCTGGATGCCTTGGGGCCCGACGGCTACCTGATCAACATCGCGCGCGGCAGCGTGGTCGACGAAGACGCGCTGGTCGCCGCCATCCAGGCCGGCCGCATTGCCGGCGCGGGGCTGGACGTGTACGCCGACGAACCGCGCGTGCCGGCCGGCTTGCTGGACACCGACCGCGTGGTGACCCTGCCGCACATCGCGGCCTCGACCCGCGAGACGCGCCACGCGATGGAACAACTGGTGCTGGACAACCTGGCCGCCTTCTTCGCCACCGGCAAGGTGCTGACCCCGCCCGCCTGACGATTCACCCGCTTCATGATGATCATCGAACATCGCACCTACACCTTGCCGCACGGCACGCTGGACGACTACCTGGACCGCTTCGAACAACAGGCGCTGCCGGTGCTGATGCGCCACCTGGACCATTTGCTGGGCGTCTTCGTCAGCGAGATCGGCCCGTTGAACCAGGTGCTGCACATCTGGGCCTACGACAGCCTGGCCGACCGCGAGCGGCGGCGCGAGCGCCTGGATGCCGACCCGGAATGGATCGCCTTCAAGATCCGCAACCGCGGCACATTCACCGCGCAAGAGGTGAAGATCCTGCGGCCCGCGCCGTTCTCGCCGCGCCACTGGTGACGCCCATGATCGCCGCCGACCCGCCGATCGCCCGCAACGCGCTGAAGGCCCGCCTGGCGCGCGGCGAACTTGCCGTATCGCTGATCGTCCGCATGGCGCGCACGCCCGACATCGCGCTGGTTGCCCGGACCGGCGGCTTCGACGCGCTGTACGTCGACCTGGAACACAGCCCGATGTCGCTGGAAACCGCGTCGGCGATCTGCATCGCCAGCCAGGCGCTCGGCGTCACGCCCCTGGCGCGCGTGCCCGAGGCCAGCGCGGCCTGGATATCGCGGGTGCTGGACGGCGGCGCCGCCGGCGTCATCGTGCCCCATGTCGAAGACGCCGCCACCGCGCAGGCCGCGGTGGCGCTGGCCCAATATCCGCCGCGGGGGCGCCGCTCGGTGTCCACCACCTTGCCGCAACTGGCCTACCGCGCGCTGCCTGCCGACGACGCCCCGCGCCGCGTCAACGACGAGACCCTGGTGGTCGCCATGATCGAAAGCGGCCAGGGGGTGGCGCAGGCCGACGCCATCGCGGCGGTGCCGGGCGTCGACATGCTGCTGGTCGGCGCGGGCGACCTGGCGGCCGACCTGGGCATTGCCGGCCAGCCCGACCATGCGCGGATGCAATCCGCCTTCGACACGATCATCGCCGCTTGCCGCCGCCACGGCAAGGCGGCCGGGGCAGGAGGGCTGGCCGGTCGTCCGGACCTGCTGGCCGGCCTGGTGGCGCGGGGCGTGCGCTTCGTGTCGGCCGGCACCGACACGGGTTTCTTGTTGAGCGCGGCCCAGGCCAAAGTCGCGTCCATCCGCGCCCAATGCCCGCCAGGCGCCGCCTCGGGCTGACTTGTCCACGGCTTGTGCACGGGGTTATGCACGGACTTTTCACCAGCTTGTCCACAACGTTGTCCCCAGCTTGGCCTGGGCAGGGGTGGGGGGTAGTGCAGCGCGGCAAAATATGTGTATAATCTCGTTCTTCTCTGCGGCGGGGTGCCCGAATCCGGGTGTGTTCGCAACAGGCAGGGGCTGTTAGCTCAGTTGGTAGAGCAGCGGACTCTTAATCCGTAGGTCGAGTGTTCGAGCCACTCACAGCCCACCAGAATTCGCTTGTATATCAAGTTCAAACGCCGCTCCCAGGAGCGGCGTTTCTTTTTTCTCCGACGAGTTTGACCAAAAATTGACCGTCTGCGCGTGCGCCGCGAGATGGCTCGGCGCCAGGTGGGCGTACTTCTGCACCATTTCGATAGTTTCCCAGCCGCCCAATTCCTTTAGCACCATCAAGGGTGTGCCAGCTTGCCCTCCACTTCTGTACCGGTGTCACGGGTGAATACCAGGCGCTGAGCTTTTTCCAATCGACGTTCCAATACCGGGGGGCATCTTGATTCAATGGCACGGCACGCGCGCTTGGACTTCGCCTTCCATGCGTGATATGCGCGGTAGCTTGTGTCAGGTCCACCTGAGCTGGCGATAGAGAGAACAGTTCCCCGGCCCGCATGCCCGTGGCGACTGCCACCAGTGCGGCATCCTGCATCTACGCCAGCCTGGGGGAAATCCCCGGGCTGGTACGCGGCTCGGGCAAAGCTTGCACGCACAAAAATGACTATTTTTTGTGGTCACTTTCTGATAAAATGACTACTTTAAATGACTATTTTATGGGGGCGTCTCATGCACAGTCAGCAAGTGTCGAAATCCGAGTTCAAAGCCCGGGCGCTTGAACTTTTCCGGCAGGTCGAAGCCACCGGGGAGTCCATTGTCGTGACCGACCACGGCAAGCCTACGCTTGAAATCCGCCCCTACCGGGCGGTGGCGAAGCGCAATCCGCTGGAGGTGCTGCGCGGCTCCGTCCTCCGGTTTGACGACCCCTTGTCGCCGGTCGGCGAAGATGCGTGGGAGGCGGCGCAATGATCGCACTGGACACTCATGCGCTGGTGTGGTGGGTGGCGGGGGACTCGCAGTTGAGCCGCCCCGCCCGCGAAGCCATCGAGGCTGAGGTTCCGGATGGCGAAATCTTGATTTCGGCCATCAGCGCTTGGGAAGTGGCAATGCTGGCCAAGGCAGGCCGTCTGGCTCTGACCATGGATGCAGAAGCTTGGCTGGATACAGTTGCCCAGGTGCCAGCGGTTCGGTTTGTGCCAGTGGATGTACGAATTTCGGTCCAATCTGTGGATCTACCCGGGGAATTCCACAAGGACCCGGCCGACCGCATCATTGTAGCCACGGCGCGGCATCATTCCGTGCCTTTAGTCTCTGCCGACTTGAAGATTCGCGATTACCCCCACGTTCAAACCATTTGGTGATGTAACCCCCCAAAGCAAAAGGCCGCCCTAGTGAACTGACCCCAAGAAGTTGGACAGTTAAAAAAGCCAGGTGGCCAGGGCCTGAGTACGGTATTGCACCGGACTCAGGCCTCGGATTTGAGCGTACCGAAGAAGCTTTCCATAGAGGCGTTGTCCAGGCAGTTGCCACTGCGAGACATGCTTTGCCTCAGGCCACGCTCGACGAGCAGACGCTGGTAGGTACTCCGCGTGTCGGAAACGGGTCATGGGACAATCTGAACCGCACTTGCGGTACACCGTGGCAATGCCCTAAATGCTTTCACGCGCGCACACCCAGGGTCGGGGCTTTCTCGCGTGGACGCCATGGCCGTGTCGCTTCAAGGCCGATATCGCCTACCACTCATCCCCAAAGTCCAGTTCCATCTGTTTGAATGCCGCTCGATCCCGCGCTGGTTGCCAAGGTGCGTGCTCCCCATCGATTCATGCAGGACCTCATCAAAAACTATATCGACCCCTGGAAAATGGCTGTGCGCGATGCGCGGCATCGGCAAGCAGGCCTTCATAAGACACTTGGTGGGCATAGGGAAATCCCGCCATCCGCATCCGCTCGAGGAATAGCCAATCATCCAAAAAAATCTCTTTTGGGGCTGAGCGCGGCGCGCAAAAATCGCACCACGAGTCGAATCGGTATTGCGTACTCAGTTTGTCGAGGCCGGCGCCGTTTGGCGCTGCGCGCTCGCGCGATCGTTAAACGGAGATGGTATGTACGCCGCGCCGCAGGTTCTTGTCGCCGAGGTTTTTGCGCGTTATCCGGATGAGCTGAGAACCGGCAGAAAAGAGAGTGAGTGGAATCAAGGGCAGCCGGCCAATCTGGCTTCGTCCAGCTTTCTGGAGGGGCCGTCGTTTGATCGGGACGGCGTCCTGTGGTGCGTGGACGTGGTGAATGGCCGGGTGCTGAATGTCGATCCAGACGGAGCGTTCTCGGTCGCTGTCGAATACGATGGGTGGCCCAATGGCCTGAAAATCCGCGACGATGGCCTGGTGTTCATTGCTGACTACAAGAACGGGATCCTGGTGCACGAGCCTGGATCGAAGGCCGTGAAACCCTATCTGGCACGGGCGGGCATGGAGCGCTTCAAGGCAGTCAATGACCTGTTCTTTGCTTCCAATGGCGACCTGTACTTTACCGACCAGGGCCTCACAGACTTGCAGGATCCCACTGGAAGGGTCTACCGGGCCACGCCCGACGGCCGTATTGATTGCCTGCTGGCCAATGTTCCGAGCCCCAACGGCCTGGTGATGGACCAGCAGGAAAGTGCACTGTTCGTGGCCGCAACGCGCGCCAATGCGGTATGGCGCATTCCTATTGTCAAAAAACGAGCGGTGAAGGTGGGAGTTTTCCTGCAATTGTCCGGGGGCGTCGGGCCAGACGGCCTGGCGCTGGACATTGCCGGCGGATTGGCGGTTGCGCATGCGGGCCTGGGCGCCGTCTGGTTGTTCAACGTGCGCGGCGAGCCCCTGCTGCGGGTCAATACGCCGGCAGGGGTACTCTCGACGAACATTGCGTACGGTGGCTCCGATAACAAAGATCTGTTCATTACCGAATCGGCTAGCGGGCAGATATTTCGCGCGCGCCTGCCAGTTGCGGGACAACGCATGTTCTCGCACCAGTAATATCGGGTCGCCGCTGGCTGGCCGGACATGCCGATGGTGGCCGGGATCGGGCGAGGTTCGCGCAGGGGTTCGCGGAGGTAGAATCGGCGGACTGGTATCGGCTCGATGGCTCGCGAAGAAGATGACCACCTTTCGAGAACTAGAAGCTTTTGTTGCCGTCGTCGACATGGGGTCGTTCGAGAAGGCCGCCCGCAGCCTGGATACTTCCCAGTCCGCCATTTCCCGGTTGATCGGCGAGTTTGAACAGGGTTTCAAGTATCCACTGTTCAACCGCCAGCATCGTTCCGCTTATCTCACTGTCCAGGGAAAAGAAGTGCTGCGCCAGGCGCGTGCGCTGCTGCGGCAACGGGCGAACCTGGCCGAGCGGTTCGCCAATCCCGAACTGATGGCGTCGACATTGCGATTGGGGGTGACTGAGCTTGCAGCCATTACATGGCTAGGGTCTTTTGTCGCCGAATTGAAGGTCCGGCACCCGCAGATGCGGTTGGATCTCAAAGTCGATTCGTCGTCCAGCCTGCACGCACAAATGCGGGACGGCCAACTCGATGCTGCCGTCGTCATGGACTCGGTCAGTTCGACGGGGATGGTGCGTATTCCGATGGGGTCGGCCGCCTTCGGCTGGTTTTGCGCATCGACACTGGCGCTGCCTGCATCGTTGAAGCTGTCGGAGTTCGAACGGCAGACCTTGCTGATTCAAGGCGGCTCCGGCGGCGCCGGAAATCAAGTCGAATCCTGGCTGGTTGGCAAGGGCGTGAAACCGGCAAATACGATCCGCAGCGACAGCCTGGCGGCGCTTACGGGAATATGCGTAGCCGGGTTGGGTGTGGCCAGCCTGCCGCGCGCCATCGCTGCCGATGCGGTCGGCACCGGCCTGTTGCGCGAGGTCAGAATCTCGCTCGGGGCGCCCCGAGTGAAGTATGTTCTTCTGAGCCGGATCGATTCGCTGACAGGGCAGCAGCGCGACGTGGCGGAAATCGCCAAGCGAAATTGCGATTTCGATCGAGCCATGATCCCGCAGCCCGAGCAGTCTGCGCGCCGTTTGTCATGTTGACTATCAAGCAACTGCAGGCCTTTTACTGGGTGGCCCGCCTGGGCACCTTGAGCCGGGCTGCCGACAAATTGCATGTCACCCAGTCCGCCATGACGAAGCGGATGCAGGAAGTGCAGGCGGCTGCCGCGCGGCCTTTATTCGAGCGAAAAGGACGTAATAGCCAGCTTACGCAATTCGGAAGGGAATTGCTGGCCGAATGCGACAGGTTGTTCGAATCGCTGCGCGTTTTCGACGAACTGAAAAAGCTGGAACACCAGCCGGTCAGGTTGCTGCGCGTGGGCCTGACCGAGATGGTGGCGCTGACATGGTTTGCCGATTTCCTCAGGCGCATGAGGCGCATTTACCCGCTTATCACCATCCAGCCGGAAATCGACCTGTCGTTGATTCTGCAAGACAAGGTCGAGCAAGGCCGGCTCGACCTGTCCATTGTGCCGGACGTTGGCACGTCGGACGCCATGGTGCAAGTCGGTGTCGGCGCGGTGCAGTTCGGGTGGTTCGCCGCACCCGGAATGTTCGATCCGGCAGAGGTGCATTCGTTGCGGGAACTGGCCGCGCAGCCTGTTATCGAGCAGTCGGAGCATTCGGTGATTACAGCTGCCTGCAGCCGCCTGTGGGAAAGCGCTGGCGTATGGCCGGAGCGAATCTATGGTGGAAATAGTGTGAAGGCGCTTGCCGGACTGATCTCGGCAGGAGTGGGCATCAGCTGTTTGCCGATTTCGTTGTTCAAGAACGAGATCAGGGCCGGAACGCTCGAACTGGTAAAAACGACCAAGCCAGCGCCGTCGATCAGCTATTCATGCTGCTTTCTCAAGCACGTGGATGCGACGCTCGGCCAGCGGGTATCGGAAGTCGCGCGCGAATGCAGTACCTTTACCCGCCCGTCGAAAGCACCGCCGCGCCGTCGGGCCAGTCCGGCATCGAAGTGACTAGAGCGGCTGCAGGCCGGCACCGCGCAACGCGTCATCGAGCCACGGGGAAACCCATTCTCCTTGTGCGATTGCCTCCAGGCGTTGCTGTTCCGCCGCGGCTTTCTTTTCCGCGGCAGCTAGCACCGCATCGACGTCGCTGCGCGGGATGACGACGACGCCGTCCGCGTCGCCGACAACCAGGTCTCCGGGGTGGACGGCGACGCCACCGACGGAAATCGGCTTGCCCAGCGTACCGGGGATGTTTTTCGTGGGGCCGCAAGGATTCCGGCCGGCCGCGAAGACGGGAAAGTGCCCCGCGGCCAGGGCATCCGTATCGCGCGACGGAGCGTCGACCACCAGGCCGCCCAGGCCCGAGGCGTGGGCCTGGGACACCATCAATTCGCCGAACAAGGCGCAAGTCGTGTCGGCCTTGCCATCGACGATCAATATATCGCCCGGCTTCGCCACGGCCAACGCAACATGAAACATCAGGTTGTCGCCTGGGCGGACCTCGACGGGGAAGGCCGGGCCGGCCAGCCTCATGGCCGGATTCACCGCCTGGATTCTTGAGTGCAGTGTGCCTCGTCGTCCGGCGACGTCGCAAAGGATGGCGGCTTGGTAGCGCGACGCCCAGCCGATCTGTTGGGGCGTGACACGTTCGAATTCCGCGTACTGTCGATAGGGGGATGATGTCATGATGGCACTCGGTGATGGAGAAGAAAGTGGTCGACCCAACTTGCCGAACTGGCGGGCAAAAGCGTTGTCGCTTATTGCGGTTCGGCGCGGGACAGCAGGTTCGAATAGCCGAATATGGCCGGGGATCCGCCAGTATGAATAAACACGATGTTCTGCCCGGCGGCAAATTTCGTCCGTGCCAGATCCAGGGCGCCGGCCATCGCCTTTCCGGTATAGCAGGGGTCCAGTAGCAGGCCTTCTGTCTTGGCCAGCAGCTCGATGGCGGCCATGCCGGCCTGGGACGGAACGGCATACCCATGCTCGTTGTAGCCATCCAGGATGTGGATATCGGCGGGCCGTAGCGGCAGTTCGATGCCAACCAGCCTCGAGGCGCGCGTCACGTCGCCGGCAATCCGGGCAGCCAGCTCGTCCACGCCGCGGTTGATCGTTATGCCGATGACCGGGTAGTCGGCGTCATGGAAAGCCTTGCCCAGGATCAGGCCGCTTTGGATGCACCCCGATCCCGACGCGCATATGACCGCATCGATCATGAAACCCTGTCGGGCTGATTGTTGTGCCAGCTCTTCTGCCAGGCCCAGATAGCCGAGCGAGCCGACCGGCGAGTAGCCGCCGCCGGGAATGACATAAGGTCTTTTTCCCCGGGAAGCCAGCTCTGCCGCAATGTGTTGCATGGCTGGCTCCAGATCCGCCAGGGAATTCGCGGCCACGTACTCGATGCGTGCGCCCAGCAAGCGGTTCAGAAGCATGTTTCCCTGGCGTGCTTGCTGCCCTGGCGGACAGTCGCCGGGGTGTCGCAAGACCAGGATGGTGTTCAACCCAAGCCGGTTTGCGGCTGCGGCGGTGATTCTCGTGTGGTTGGAGGTGACCGGGCCGCAAGTGATCACGGTGTCGGCGCCCTTGGACAACGCGTCCCCGAGCAGCGTGGCCAGAGCCCTGGTCTTCGAGCCGCCCATGGCGACTCCGGTCAGGTCATCGCGCTTGACCCAGATACGCGGGCCGTCGATGATCTTCGACAAGGCCGGCAGTTCTTCAAGAGGCGTTGGGTAGTGCCCAACGGGCGCAACAGCGATGTGTGATGGATACTGCATGGTCGGCTTCAGTTGGTTGGGAAGTGGCCTTTCCGGTGAAGACCTTGCGTGCATCAGCGCGGTTTCAGCCGGGACACGGCGGCCTCGATCGCGTCGCAGCCTCGATCGATCTCGCTCATCGAGGTGGCAAAAGAAAAGCGCAGAAACGGCGATAAGCCATACGAGGTGCCATCGATAGCGACAACGCCGCCTTCCTCGCACAAGTACTCGGCAACCTCGGTATCGGACTGCAGCCATTTCCCCGTGGGAGCCTGCCGCCCCAACAGGCCGGCCACCGAGGCGAATACGTAGAACGCGCCATCGGGGGTCTCGCAGTGGACGCCTTCGATGCCGGAAAGCCGTTCGATCAGGCGATTGCGGCGCGACTCGAACATCCGCGCGGCGTCCGTCACGCTCTGGGTGGGGCCATCCAGGGCCGCGGCCGCGGCGGCCTGGGCCGCCGCGCCAGCGCAGGTGGTGCTTTGGGTGATGAGCAGAACGATGGCTTGTACCAGGCCGGCCGGGCCGGCCCCGTAACCGATGCGCCAACCCGTCATCGCATGCGACTTCGACAGCCCGTTCACCAACAGGGTGCGCGAACGCAGGGCGGGGTTGGCGTTGAGCAAGCACACATGCTTTGCGCCGCCGTAGACGAAATGTTCGTAGATTTCGTCGGCCATGATGTGCACGTGAGGGTGTCTATCAAGCACGTCGCCAAGCGCCCGCAGCTCGGTGGCAGAATACACCGCGCCCGTGGGATTGTTGGGCGAGTTCAGGACCAGCCACTTGGTTCTGGGCGTGATGGCGTGCTCGAGCGCGGCCGCGCGAAGTTTGAAGCCATCCCGAGCGTCGCAGTTCACGATCCTGGGGGTGCCACCGTTGATCAGGACCATCTCGGGATAGGAGACCCAGTAGGGTGCCGGGACGATGACCTCGTCGCCCTGATTCAGGGTGGCCATGAACGCATTGAATATGACCTGCTTGGCGCCGCATCCGACGACGATCTCGTTGGTCTTGTAATGCAGCTGATTGTCCCGCTTGAGCTTGCGCGCGATCGCCGCGCGCAGTTCCACGGTTCCCGCGGAAGCCGTGTAGCGGGTATGGCCGTGCTTAAGCGCATTGGCGCCCGCTTCTACGATATGGGCGGGCGTAGGGAAGTCGGGTTCTCCTATCGTGAAATCGATGATGTGCCGTCCGGCGGCACGCATGGCATCGGCGCGGGCCTTGGCTGCCATGCTTGCCGATGGTTTGGCGGCGCCAAGGCGAGTGGCGGCGATATCTGGTTGGCGGCTCATGTGTGGCTCGAAAAGTCGGGGAACGCGTGGATGGGATGCCTGGCCAAGCAGTGAGCGGTCGAAGGCATCGAAGGAGAAGAAGCGTAAGCATTGTCGGGCGCACGATGCCTTCGAAAAAAGAGATATTTTTCGATCAAGCGACCTTCCGGATTGATATAGATAGTAGGGGTGAACACCAACCCCGTTGGCGCTTCAGTCGGTTTGATCGAGCGCGCGCGCCGCTGCGTGACCGGCTAGGGTAAATACGAGAAATCAATACCAGTTTGGAATAGCCACAGGCTGGGAAAAATTCAGTTTTCGGTCATTTTCGGCGTTGATATATTGGCGCCACTCAATCACAAAGACCAAGGGGCTGCACATGATTTCACGTCGCGATTTTTTGAAGTTGACCTACGGGAGCGCCTTGGTGGCGAGCACCTCGGTGGGGCTCGCCCGTGCGGCTTCGGGGCCGGTCAGCATCGTCATTCCGGGACCGCCGGGAGGCGGCGCCGACGCGATTGCCCGTATCGTCGCGGACAAGCTCGGGACGAAGCTGAGCGAGACCGTGATCGTGGAAGCGCGTCCGGGCGCGAGCGGACTGATCGCAAGCAATTATGTACGTCGCCAGGCTCCGGACGGCAAAGTGCTTTACTTGAGTTCGTCCATGCTGGTCACCGCGCCCGCCGTCAATCCTGACATCCAGAAACTGGACCCGGTGACCGACTTCACGCCATTGGCCAGACTGTCGGTCAATACCTACTTGTTCCTGGCGAACAAGACGCTGCCGGTTTCCAACGTGCGGGAGTTTATCGAGTACTGCCGCGCCAACCCCGGCAAGGTGAAGATCGGTACCGTGGGACAGGGCTCGTCCAGCCACCTGGCCGCCGCGTACCTGGCCAAGGCGGCGAATATCGATGTGGTCATGGTGCATTACAAGGGATCCGCGCCGGCGAATCAGGACATGATGGGCGGCTTTGTCGACGCCAAGTTCGAGAACCTGGCAGGCACTCGTGCAACGCTGGACTCGGGCAAAGTGAAGATCCTGGGCGTATCCAACGCCGAGCGATCGCCGTTGTTTCCTGATGTCCCGACGGTGAACGAGGTCGTGCCCGGCCTGGTTGCTGATGATTTTTTCGTCATCGTTGCTCCGAAGGGAATGGACGGCGCGCGCGCGCAGACGCTCAGCAAGTATCTGGGTGAAGTGGTCCGGATGCCGGACGTACAAGCGAAGCTGCGCGACCAGCTGGGGGCGATCTCCGCGCCGCTCGACCCCGACAAGACGGCCGAATACATGCGAGCGTCGTTCGACAGGACGAAGACATGGGCCGCGGACTTGCTGGTCGCGGCGTAGGGCGGCAAATAGCGGCAAGCCTTCCGGCGCGATAACAAAAAGCCCACCGATGGCGGTGGGCTTTTTGCGTTCATGCCGTCAGGTATCGGATCTTCTGCGGGCGCCGCAGGCTGCAAAGATTCTCTACGGTAGCACGGTGTGCCCCGCGCGTCGCCCGGCCTTGGGGGTAATCACAGTTTTCAAATAAGAACTATTTCCATTATTATTCCCCATCCCCCGGAAAACTCCCCGAGAGAGTTCGATCGTGAGCGCCTCGCCTTTCCCGTACCTGTCGCCGCCTTCGGTCGGCCTGCTCTATACGGACCACCATGCCTGGCTGCGGACATGGTTGCAGCGGCGCCTGGGAAACGCGGCCGATGCCGCGGACCTGGCGCACGAAGCGTTCCTGCGGCTGATCCTGAAGCCCGCGCCGCATGGCTTCGACAGCAAGCTCGAAGCCCGGGCGTATTTGCGCGCGATGGCGCAGGGGATGTGCATCTACCTGTGGCGCCGCCGCGAAATCGAACAGGCCTGGCTGGACACGCTGGCCGCTCAGCCTGCGGATTTCGCGCCGTCGGCCGAGCGCCAGGCCATCGTCCTGGAGGCGCTGCAAGAGATCGCCGCGCTGTTGTCCGAACTGCCGCCCAAGGCGGCGCAGGCGTTCTTGATGTCGGCGGTATGCGGCATGACCGCGGCCGAAGTCGGCCAGGAACTCGGCGTGTCGTCGCGCATGGTGCGCAAGTACGTTGCCCAGGCGATGCTGCGCTGTATGCAGGCGCAGGCCATGCAGACGGCGGCCGCGCTGCGCCAGGCGGCGCCGTGAGCGGATCGCCCGCCATGGCCGCCGCGCCGGCCGGCCGGCCGCAGCGCGCCGACGACGCGGGCCCGCCGCCGCACGACATCATGGAGCGGGCCGCGCAATGGTATGCGCTGCTGGTGTCGGGCGAGGCGAGCGCGGCCGAGCGGGCGCAATGGCAGGCCTGGCTGGCGTCGCACCCTCATCATCGCCGCGCCTGGGCCTATGTCGAATCAGTCAGCCAGCGCGTGCTGGCGCCGTTGCAGAACAGCCCCGATCCGCGGCTGCTGGCCGATAGGATGCGCGCGGTCGACGCGCGCACCCGGGCTCGCCGGCGCGCGCTGGCCGCGATCGGCGCGCTGGCCGGCACGGGCCTGCTGGGCTGGGCCGGCTGGTCGCGCACGCCCCTGGGCGGCCTGATGGCCTCCTGGACGGCCGATTACCGCGCCGGCGTCGGCGATATCCGCGCCTTTACGCTGCAAGACGGATCCCGCATCTGGCTCAATGCCGCCAGCGCGGCCGACGTGGACATGGACGGCGGCCTGCGCCGGGTGGTCCTGGCGGCTGGCGAGATCTTGGTGTCGACCCGCCATGGCGACCCGCGACCATTCGTCGTCGATACGCCGCAAGGCCGGCTGCGCGCCCTGGGCACGCGCTTCACCGTGCGGCGCGAACCGGGCCGCACCTTCCTGGCGGTGTACGAGGGCGCGGTGGAGATCCGCACGGCGGGCAACGCAACGGCCGGCGTCATTCCGGCGGGCCGGCAGGCCCGCTTCGGCCCCGATCGCATCGACGCGGCGGCGCCGGTCGACCCTGCCCGCGAGGCCTGGGCCCGCGGCGAACTGATTGCGTGGGATCTTTCACTGGCCGAGATCGTCGACGAACTCGGCCGCTATTATCCGGGCCATATCAGCCTGGCCCCGGATGTCGCGCAGCGGCGCGTGTTCGGCACCTTCCCGCTGCGCGACGTGGACGGGGCGCTGGCCATGCTGGCCGAAGCGGCTTCGGTGCGGCTGCGGCGGCCGCTGCCGTGGTGGATCTCGATCGAGGCCCGCCCGGCCGCCGTGCCGCCCCGCTCGTGAGGCGGGCGCTGCCCGTGCTTGGATTTTTTTCGAGAAAGTGTTCCGCTTTTTGCCCGCTCGATTGATTCAAGGGTAGAGAGGCCATCGTCGGGCCGCGCGGCCGGGCCGTGTGCGGGCGAGGCCGGCCATTCCACCCCCTATCGTCGAAAGGAACGCTTCATGTCCCGCTGCCCAGAGCATGCCTCGCCTTCAGCCTCGTCCGGGTGGCCCGAGCCTTCGCGGCCGGCGGCGTTGCCGCTGCGCCTGGCGGCCGCGTGCGCGGCGCTGGCGGCCGGTGCCTGGGCGCCGCTCCAGCCGGCGCTGGCGGCCCAGGCCCCGGCTCCCGTCGCCGCCCCCGCATCGCGCGCCTACGATATCCCGGCCGGCCCGCTCGGGACGGTCTTGACGCGCTTTGCCAGCGAAGCCGGTATTTACCTGGCCGGGTCGATCGCGCTGGCCAACGGCAAGACCAGCCCCGGCGTAAGGGGCACGTATACAGTCGAGCAAGGCCTGGCCAGCGTGCTGGCCGGCACGGGGCTGCAAGCCATTGCGGACGCGAACCGGCGGTACGTGCTCAGGCCGTTGCCCGTCTCCGGCACCAGCGAGCTGCCGACCGTCACGGTCGCCGGGCAGGCCGAAAGCGCCACCGGGCCGGTGGTTGGCTACATGGCGCAGCGCAGCGCCACGGCCACCAAGACCGACACTCGCATCGTCGAGACGCCGCAATCGATTTCCGTGGTGTCGGCCGAGCAGATACGCGACACCGGCGCCAGCTCGCTGGACCAGGCGCTCAACTACGCCGCGGGGGTGCGCACGTCGATCTACGGCGCCAGTTCGCGCATGGACGCGGCCCAGGCGCGCGGCGTGGAAATCGAGGACATCTTCCTGGACGGCCTGAAAGACCGCGTGAATTTCTGGACCAGCACCCCGCGCATCGAACCCTACCTGATGGAGCGCATGGAAGTGCTGCGCGGGCCGGCGTCGATGCTGTACGGCCAGGGTGGCACGGGCGGCCTGATCAACAACGTCAGCAAGGCGCCCCAGGCCGAGGCCCGGCACGAAATCGGCGTGCAGGTGGGCAACCGCGACAGGCGCCAGCTGCAGGCGGACCTGACCGGGCCGCTGACCGAGGACGGGACGTGGTTGTACCGGCTGGTGGCCCTGGGGCGCGAAAGCGGCACGCAGGTCGATGATGGCCAGGACGACCGCCAGGTCGTGGCGCCGTCGCTGACCTGGGCGCCCAGCGCCGATACCGAACTGACCTTGCGGCTGAAATGGCAGAAGGACCGGGCCAGCGGCGATTCCGGCAGCACCTTGCCCTGGGAAGGCACGATTCTGCCGAACCCGAACGGCAAGATCTCGCGCCATACCTACGTGGGGGAACCGGGCTACGACCATTTCGATGCCGACAGCCTGCAGGCGGGCTGGTCGTTCCGCCAGGCCTTGAACGACCAGTGGACTTTCCGGCAGAACACGCGCTGGACGGACAGCAAGACCGACTACGCCGCGTTCGACGTGTATGCCCCGTACCTGGACGCGGACCAGCGCATGCTGAACCGGGCGGCCTATTTCTGGAAGACGCGCACGCGCACCCTGGCGGCCGACCAGAACCTGCTGGGCAAGTTCTCGACCGGGCCGGTGGCGCACCAACTCCTGGTCGGGGTCGATTTCCTGCGCTATCGCAGCTCGGGGTCCAGCGCCGACGACTATCCGATCGCCGACGGCGGCGGCCTGGCGCCCATCGATGTCTACCACCCCATCTACCAAGGCCATTACCAGCCGCCGGCGCGCCAGCCGAACGCGACCAACGGCGTCAAGCAACTGGGGTTCTACATCCAGGACGAAATGCGTTGGGGGCGGTGGATCCTGCTGGCGGGGTGGCGGCATGACGAGTCGAAGAACTGGGAAGAGGGCGCCGACGACCGCAACGACCGCGCCAACACCGTGCGGGCTGGGGTGATGTACGAAATCGTGCCGGGCCTGCTGCCGTACATCAGCTATGCCGAATCGTTCCTGCCGCAGGCCAACACCAGCTACGGCCAGCGGCTGCGGCCGCTGCGCGGCAAGCAATGGGAAGCCGGCATCAAGTACGAGCCGCCGGCGCGGGACTGGCGCGCGTCCGCGGCCGTGTTCGATTTGCGGGAAGTGAATCGAACCGTGGAGATTTCCGAATCGCAGGTGTCGCAGCGCGGCAAGACCAAGAACACCGGCCTGGAACTGGAATGGGTGGGCTCGATCACGCCGCGGCTGGATATCAATGCCAGCTTCACTTACGTCAATGTCGACAAGCAGTTGGCCGGCGTGCCCAAGCGCCAGGCCGCGCTGTGGGGTACCTACCGGTTTGCGCTGGGCAGCCTGGACGGGTTCACCGCCGGCATGGGCGTGCGCCACGCCAGCAGCTTCGTCGACGAGTCCAGCGAAGGGCTGGATGTGCCCCGCACGCCGTCGGTCACGCTGGTCGATGCCATGCTGGCCTGGGAAAACCGTCATTGGCGCGTCGCGCTCAACGCCACCAACATCGCCGACAAGGAATACTTCAGCCAGTGTTCGGAATGGGGCTCGTGCTCGTACGGCGATGGGCGCGTGGTGACATTGACGACGTCGTATCGGTGGTAGGGCGCGGGCTGCCGGCCCGTCAGCCGCAGGCGGGGCCCGCCGCCGCGCGAGTGCGCCCCAGCAGCAGCCACTGCTGCCGGCCGATGGCGCTGCCCTGCGATGCGGCGCGCCAGGCCCAGGCGGCCGCCTCGCACCGGTCGGCCGCGACGCGGCCGCCATACAGGGCGGGGCCGGCCAGCAGCACCTGGGCCAGCATTTCCTGGGCGGGCAGATGGCCCGCCCGCGCGGCCTGGCGCAGCAGGGCCATCATGGGGGCGTAGTCGGTGGCCGTCTGGGCCTCCAGCGCCAGCTGGAAGACCTGCGCGGACGACAACGCCGCGGTGTCGCCGGCACGCGCGCCGGCGGCCGCCAGGCCCAGGCAGCACAACAGCGCCAGCGCGTGGCGGGTGGATGGCCGGCCGCGCAAGGCCGGGGTGGGGCGAGTGTCGAGGGGCATGGCGCTGTCCTGGAAGGAATGGCGATGCGCCATGATGGCAAACGCCGGCATGCCGGAACAGCGGGAATTGCCGCAGCCGGCCTCAGGCGGGGCCATAGCCGCGCCGCCCGCCGGGCAGGTGATTTATTCGCCGGGACGGCGCATAGTGTGGTCCTGCCCGGCCGCCCCGGCGGCGTCTTTTCCAGGAGCCCCGTCATGAATACCGAATCCCCCGTTGCTATCGTCACCGGCGCGTCCCGCGGCATCGGCGCGGCTATCGCGCGTCGCCTGGCGCACGATGGCCATGCCGTCGTGGTCAACTACGCCGGGCGCACCGCCGATGCCGAAGCACTGGTGGCGCAGATCGAGCAGGACGGCGGCCGCGCCATCGCGGTGCAGGCCGACGTGGCCGATGCCGGCGCCGCGGCGCGCCTGTTCGACGCGGCCGAGGCCGCCTATGGCGCCGTCGACGTGCTGGTCAACAACGCCGGCATCATGCGTCTGGCCCGGCTGGCCGACAGCGACGATGCCTTGTTCGACAGCCAGGTCGCGGTGAACCTGAAAGGCACGTTCAATACCTTGCGCGAGGCCGCGCGCCGGTTGCGCGACGGCGGGCGCATCGTCAACCTGTCGTCCAGCGTGGTCGGCCTGTACCAGCCGACTTACGGCGTCTACGCCGCCACCAAGGCCGGCGTGCAGGCCCTGACGCACGTGCTGGCCAAGGAACTGCGCGGGCGCCGCATCACCGTCAATACCGTGGCGCCGGGGCCGACGGCGACCGACCTGTTCCTGGACGGCAAGCCGCAGGAACTGGTGGACCAGCTCGCCCGCCTGGCGCCGCTGGAACGGCTGGGCCAGCCCGAGGACATCGCCGGCGTGGTGGCTTTCCTGGCCGGGCCGGATGGCGCCTGGGTCAACGGCCAGACACTGCGCGCCAACGGCGGCATCGTCTGAAGGTGGCATGTGTACCGGCACTGCCTCGCTAACCGAACGGTGTCAGACACCCGGGTGGCTACGTGGGCCTGCCAGAGGTGTTGCTTGGTGGGTGTCGGACACCTGGCGATAGCCGGGCGGGCGCCGGGCATCGGCGGTGCTGGCTGACGGCGCGTCTGGTGGGTGGCGTCCCGGTGTTGCCTGGTGTCAGACACCCGGGTGGCTACGTGGGCCTGCCAGGGGTGTTGCTTGGCGGGCGTCGGATACCTGGCGATAGCCGGGCGGGCCGCCGGGCATCGGCGGTGCTGGCTGACGGCGCGTCTGGTGGGTGGCGTCCCGGTGTTGCCTGGTGTCTGACATCCCGCAGGGTGTCTGACACCGATGTGTGCCGACCCGCCCCGAGGGGCGCGCGGCTCAGGGGTCCAGGTGCGGCAGCATCAGCGCGCCGAACCATTCCAGGAAGATGGCCAGGCGGCGGGAACGTTGGCGTCGGTGCGGGTACAGCAGCGATACCGGCATGGCGGGGGCGCGGTGTTCGGGCAGGATTTCCACCAGCGCGCCGGCGTCCAGCAGGTGCTGCACGTCGAAGCGCGGGATCTGGATCAGCCCCAGGCCCGCCAGGCAGCAGGCGATGTAGCTTTCGGCGTTGTTGGCGATGACCCGGCTGGGGATCTCGATGCTGTGCGCATCGCCGTGGCCGGCCAGGTATTCCCACGGCGTTTCGCGGCCGGTGCGCGGCGCCGCGTAGCCCACCGACCAGTGGCCGGCGCGCAGGTCGTCGGGGTGCCGGGGTTCGCCGTGGTCGCGCAGGTAATCCGGGCTGGCGCAGTTGATCAGGGCGATGCGCCCCAGCGGCCGCACCACCAGGCTGCTTTCGGACAGGGCGCCGAAACGCACCGCGCAGTCGACCCCTTCCTGGATCAGGTCGATGGTGCGGTCGGTAGAGCCCAGCGCCAGCTGCAGCCGCGGATGGCGGCGCAGCAGGCCGGGCAGGGCCGGGGCGATCAGGCGGCGGGCGATGCGGCTGGGCACGTCGATACTGAGCCGGCCGGACACCTGCCGCTGGCTGGTCTGGAACAGCTGGTCGATTTCCTCGACTTCGGCCAGCAGCGGGCGCACGCGCTGCAGCAGCTGTTCGCCGTCGGCCGTCAGCCGCACTTGCCGCGTGGTCCGGTGCAACAGGCGCGCGCCCACCTGCGCCTCGAGTTGCTGGATGGCCGCGGACACCGACGCCCGCGGCAATGCCAGGGCATGGGCCGCCTTGATGAAGCTGCCCATTTCCGCCACTTGGGCGAAGACGCGGTATTGGCCGAATTTATCCATGCGCCTGGCCCGCCCATGCCCGGCGCGCGCGCCGCGGGCGGGGCATCAAGGGCGCGACCCCCACCACAGCGCCCAGGCCAGCGCCGCCGGGATGCCGAACAGCGCCAGGTGGATGGGCAGTTCCTCGGCCAGCGTGTAGCCATGCGACAGGCCGGTGCGCAGGTTCCAGGCCGAGACGGCCAGCCAGACCAGCGTGAACAGCGCCGCGGCCCAGGTGCGGTACGAGGCCGGCGGCAGCCGCAGCGAGGCGGCGGCCAGCAACAGCCCGATGGCGATGAAGATCACGGTGCGCATGGCGCCCTCATTTGGTGGTGTAGCCGCCGTTGATCAGGATGGTCTGTCCAGTGATCCACCAGCCGTCGCTGACCAGGTGGCGAATGAACGGTACCACGTCTTCGATGTCGGTCAGGCCCGTCCTGGAAAACGGCGACAGCGCGGCGGCGGTCTTGTGATAGGCCACCGCGTCCTCGCCCTCGGCGGGATAGAAGAACGGCGTGTCCATGGGGCCCGGGCCGACCGCGGTCACCGAGATCCCGCGCGCGCCGAATTCCTTGGCGGCCGCGCGGGTGAAGTGTTCCACCGGCGCCTTGGCGCCCGCATACGCCGCATAGAACGGCGTGAACGCGCCCAGCAACGAGGTCACCAGCGTGACGACCTTGCCGTTGTCGTTGACGTGCCTGCCCGCTTCTTTCAGGAAGAAGAAGGCCGACTTGGTGTTCACCGCCGTCATCTCGTCATATTCGGCCTCGGTGATTTCCGCGAACGGCTTCTTCAGCACCTTGCCCACGGTGTTGATGGCGATGTCGGGCCGGCCCACCGCCGCGATGGCATCGGCGTACAGCTGTTCGACGGCGCCGGCCGTGGTCAGGTCGGCCTGCAGCGCCACGGCCCGCGCGCCGGCGGCCTGGATGGCGGCCACGGTGGCGTCGGCCTCGGGCTTGGAGGCGGCGCTGTTGTAGTGGATGGCGATGGCCTTGGCGCCGTGCGCGGCCAGGTCGCGCGCGATCAGGCCGCCAAGATTCTTTGCGCCGCCGGCGATGAGCGCGACTTTGCCCTGGATGGAATGGTCTGCCATGGGAAATCTCCTGGATGGGGGGAGGCTTCAGCTTAGACAGTCCGGTCCGGCCGATAAACCGGCCGGGGCTGGATAGATTATCCAGAATAGCAGACCAATCGTGCCGCCATTGGGGGCACGGGCCGTTCAATCGAGGGGCACCGGCGCCCGTGTCAGCTGTCGCCGGGCTGAACACGGCAACGGCGGACCGCGTGGCGCCGCGCAGGAAAATTGTCTAGTATCGAAGGCTGCTGAACCGCACACCAATAAACCCGGCAACAGCCGGTGCCCATGCCGGGCATCGCGCCCAAGGAGACATCCATGCAACGCATCAAACAGGTTCTTGCAACATTGGCCGTGGCCGCCCTGCCGCTGGCCGCCGGCGCGGCGCCGGCCAAGGTCATGGCGCCCGGCGGCCCGGGCGGCGGCTACGATGCCGCGGCGCGGGTGCCGATGCAAGTCATGCAGGAAGCCGGCATCTTCACCGAGGGCTTCCAGGTCACCAACAAGGGCGGGGCGGGCGGCACCATCGGGCTGGCCGAGTTCATCAACACCAGCAAGAAAGACGACAACGCCATCATGTCGATGGGCGCCATCCTGATCGGCGGCATCATCCTGAACAAATCGCCCGTCACGCTCGACAGCATCACGCCGCTGGTGCGCCTGACCGACGACGCCGACGTGCTGGCCGTGCCGGTCGATTCGCCCATCAAGACCGTCGACGACGTCATCGCCGCGTTGCGCAAGAATCCCGGCGCGCTGCCCATCGGCGGCGGCTCGGTGGGCGGCGTCGACCAGGTGGCGATGGGCCTGATCGCCAAGGCGGCCGGCGTGGCGCCGGGCAAGCTGAACTACATTCCCTATCCCAGTGGCGCCGAGCTGGTGCCGCTGCTGGTCAGCGGGCAGCTCAAGCTGGCCCTGTCGGGCCTGTCGGAATTCAAGCCCTATGCCGACCAGAAGCGCCTGCGCATCATCGCGGTCACCTCCGAACAGCGGCTGCCCGGCGTGGACGCGCCCACGCTGAAGGAATCCGGCGTGGACGTGGTCATCGGCAACTGGCGCGGCATCGTCGGCGCGCCCGGCATGAGCAAGGAAGGCCGCGCCATGTGGCTCGACCGGTTCCAGAAGATGCATGCCTCGCCGCAATGGAAGAAGGCGCTGGCCGATCATGGCTGGGCGGACGCCTACCTGGCCGGCGACGATTTCGCCAAGTTCCTGGATGACGAAAAAGTCCGCCAGGAACAGGTGCTGAAGGACCTGGGCCTGGTCAAGTAATCCGGGCACAGGAGACCGCCATGTCCGCAATGCCGCAACGCCGCCCCTGGTGGCTGGGGCTGGCCGTGATCGCCATCGGGGCGGTCTGGCTGCAGCAGGGGTACGGGCTGCCGAAATCGGGCGGCTACGCGGGCGTGGGGCCCGGCGATTTCGTCATGCTGGTCGGCGGCGCGTTGATGCTGCTGGGCCTGGTGCTGACCGCCCAGATCGCGCGCGGCGCCTCGTTCGAGCCGCAGGAAGCCGAAAGCGCCGAAGCGGGGGCCCGGCCCTCGCGCAGGGCGCTGGCCTTCGCCGCGGCGGGGGCGGCCATTCCGCTGCTGACCATGGAGCCGCTGGGCTTCCCGCTGACCGCCATGCTGTCGTTCGCCCTGGTCACGCACGCGTTCGGGTCGCGCCGCATCGTGTTCGACTGCGCCATCGGCCTGGCGCTGGGCGCGATCTGCTGGTACGGGTTCTCGAAGCTGGGCGTGACATTGGGCGGCGCCCTGCCGCTGGCGGGGTGGTGACATGGATGCCTTTCATTCCCTGATGGCCGGCTTCGGCGTGGCCCTGCAGCCGGCCCACCTGATGTGGGCCTTCCTGGGGTCGGTGCTGGGCACGGCCATCGGCGTGCTGCCCGGCATCGGGCCGGCGCTGACCATCGCGCTGCTGCTGCCGGTGACGGTCAAGGTGGCGCCCACCGCCGCCTTCATCATGTTCGCCGGCGTGCTGTATGGCGCCATGTACGGCGGCTCGACCACGTCCATCCTGCTGAACACGCCGGGCGAGAGCGGGTCGATGATGACGGCGCTGGAAGGCAACAAGATGGCGCGCGCCGGCCGCGGCGCGGCGGCGCTGGCCACCGCGGCGATCGGCTCGTTCGTGGCGGGCACGCTGGCCACGCTGGCGCTGACGTTCCTGGCCCCGGCCATCGCCGAACTGGCCTTCGTGTTCGGCCCGGCCGATTATTTCGCGCTGATGCTGCTGGCGTTCACGTCGGTGTCGGTGGTGCTGGGTTCTTCCCGGGTGCGCGGTTTCATCGCCTTGTTCCTGGGGCTGGCGATGGGCGTGGTGGGCATCGATGGTCCCAGCGGCCAGGCACGCCTGGCGTTCGGCTCGCCGGACTTGCTCGACGGCATCGACATCACCGTGGTGCTGGTGTCGCTGTTCGCCGTGGGCGAAATCCTGTATGTGGCCAGCCGCTTCCGCAATGCGCCGCCAGCGGTCAACCCGCTGTCGGGCGGCCGCTGGATGACGCGGCAGGATTGGCGACGTTCGTGGAAGCCGTGGCTGCGCGGCACATTGCTGGGCTTTCCGATCGGCGCGCTGCCGGCCGGCGGCAGTGAGGTGCCGACCTTCCTGTCGTACACCCTGGAACGCCGGCTCAGCCGCCACAAAGAAGAATTCGGCCAGGGCGCCATCGAGGGCGTGGCAGGGCCCGAGGCGGCCAACAACTCGGCGGCCGCCGGCATCCTGGTGCCGCTGCTGACGCTGGGCCTGCCGACGTCGGCCACCGCCGCGGTGCTGCTGGCGGCGTTCCAGAGCTATGGCCTGCAGCCCGGCCCGTTCCTGTTCGTCAACAGCGCCGACCTGGTGTGGGGGCTGATCGCCTCGCTGTACGTGGGCAACCTGATGCTGCTGATCCTGAACCTGCCGCTGGTGGGGCTGTGGGTCCGGCTGCTGCTGATCCCGCGCCCGTACCTGTACGCCGGCATCCTGATCTTCGCCATGGTGGGCATCTGGGGCGTGGGCACGTCGTGGATGGACCTGCTGCTGATGTTCGTGATCGGGCTGGCCGGCTATGTGATGCGCGTGTACGATTTTCCCATCGCCCCGGTGCTGATCGGGCTGATCCTGGGGCCGTCGGCGGAAACGCAGCTGCGCCGGGCGCTGTCCATCGGCGAAGGCAATCCGCTGGTGCTGCTGTCGTCGCCGCTGTCGGTCGTCCTGATCGTGCTGGCGCTGGCCGTGCTGTTCCTGCCGGGCCTGCTCAGCAGGCTGCGCGCCAACGCCTGAGCGCAGCCGGTCCTGTCATCAATTCGACGATCGGGTACAAAAAGTTGCAGCGGTAGCCTGCCGCCTTGCTAGCATGGTCTGGCCGGATCGATCCGGCACCATCAACAGCGTCACTGGAGGCTGCCATGCAAGCAAGAAGAACACTCCCCCGTATTGCCGCCATCGCGGCCGCCGCCCTGCTGGCGGCGGGCTGCGCGACCCAGCAGCAGACCAACACCGCCGTGGGCGCCGGAGCGGGCGCCGCGGCAGGCGCCGGTATCGGCGCGCTCATCGGCCATGGCAAGGGCGCCGCCATTGGCGCGGGCATCGGCGCCGTGGCTGGCGGCCTGATCGGTTACAACTGGTCGGGCGTGAAGAAAGATGTGCAGCAGTCCGGCGCCAGCTCGCTGGGCATCGATGTGGTGGAAATGCCGGACGGCAGCCTGAAGGTCAACATTCCCAGCAATGTGTCGTTCGACACCGACAAGGCCGAGCTCAAGCCAGCCCTGCTGCCCGTGCTGGACAGCGTGGCGCGCGCCTTGAACCAGCATCCCGAGCTGCGCAGCAAGGTGGTCGGCCATACCGACAGCACCGGCTCGGCCGCGCACAACCAGACCTTGTCGGAAAACCGCGCCCGCAGCGTGACCACGTACCTGGCCAAGCAGGGCGTGGCGCCGGGCCGCATGACCATCGAGGGCCGCGCCGCGCGCGACCCCATCGCCGACAACGGCACCGCCGAAGGGCGCGCCGCCAACCGGCGGGTGGAAGTCTACCTGTACGCGGTCAAGCAATAGCGCCGCGGCGGGCGGCCGCGGGCCTCGCGCCCGCGGCCTTTTTTCCAGGAATCATCATGAACGAAGCA
>Ga0182735_1000544_pt1 | contig 30013 bp, 30 predicted proteins | sample eDN5th30CKraftMG_FD_128524 | JGI IMG/M metagenome (GOLD analysis project Ga0182735, IMG submission 128524) | Enriched Miracle-Growth compost microbial communities from Emeryville, California, USA - eDNA 5th pass 30_C Kraft MG (version 2) (version 2) ...
CCGGAGGCTATTATCTGGCCTGCGCCGCCGCGCGGATCGGCACCACCATCTGCCCAGGCAATAGCCGAAAAGCCGATCATGCACTAAGACTGAAACCGGACCACCTTATGGGGTCAGGCCAAATGGATCGCGCTAAATTCTTCTCGGCACGGTTTTCGTAAATTATTTGCGCCGAAGGGCCCCTTTTGCGTGAAAACCAAAGAGGCTCGATTCCACGGTTATTAACAATTCACTTGTTCATCGAGGCGCATCGCATCAGGACATTTTCCGTGCGTCGGGTCGCCTAGGAGCCTGACCTAGATTGATCTACGCCAGAAAATTGAATGCAGCATAAACGATTGAAATCAATACACATTTCGTTCATGGCTGGGGCGCCAGGATTCCCAGCCAGTGTAGATACAACAAATCCAGTTTCCGGAAACGACAAGTTTCGACCGGACTTCGACGCTCTGTGTGCGAACTATGTGCCTCGGTTTTGGGTCCGACGTCAATGGGTGCTCGGAAAGTCACCGGTTATGACAAGCTTGCCCGAAACGTTCATCGCTGCCACCCAATTCGCCGAAATAATTTGGTTGGGCCGGATTTGCGCTGATGTGCCTAGGCATCTGTTTTGCAGGAGGGAAATTAGGCCTACCAGAAATCACCCGACCTTTAATACTTCGGCAGGAAGGGACTCGGTATGACCTTCTGAGGGGGGATCATATGCGGGTTTTTTCTACCTTTAGCGGCATTTCCGCTGCGACAGCGGCGTGGAAGAGGCTGGGCTTCGAGTTTGTGGGCTACTGCGAGCCCGAGGCATTCCAGAGCCTGGTTCTTTCCGAGCGATGCGGGGCGACGAAGCCGCGATACCTGCCCGATTACAGGACGATTATGGAGGCCGTCTGCAGGGAGGTTTTCGCTGATTACGCGAGGCCGGAAATTCTCATGGAATGGCAGGCAGCATTTGCGGGTCGCGATTGGAATGATCCGGATTTTGATTTTCCAGACTCGTTTGCCGAGATGGTCCTGGAGGGGTGGGGTCAGCGCCAGCCAGCCGCGGATGAAATGATGAGGCGCGACGAGACGGCGCGGAAAAACACGCGGGTCAAGGCCTGGCCCCGAGGGCGGGTCCCGAATTTCGGCGACTTGTCTCAGATCACGGACGATGACCTTCTTGCTCTTGGTCCGGTGGACATTCTTGAGGGCGGATCGCCGTGCCAGGCTTTCAGCATCGCAGGCAAGCGACTTGGCCTGGACGACTACCGGGGTAATTTGACGCTTCAGTTCGTCGAGCTCGCCTACCGGATGCAGAAGCTGAACGGGCTGAAATACGTCGTATGGGAAAATGTGAAGGGGGTTTTGGATGCCAGGAAAGGCAACGGGTTCGGCTGCTTGCTGGGAGCGCTTGCCGAAAAGCAAGGCGGTGAAATTCCTGCGCCAGGGAAAAGGTGGACGAACGCAGGTATGGTGTCTGGGCCCAACGCCAAGATTGCCTGGCGAGTCCTCGACGCTCAATATTTCGGCGTGCCCCAACGACGCGAAAGGGTCTTCCTTGTGGCAAGTCTTGGAAAAGCCGCGCGATCCTTCAGACCTGAAGCCGTACTACTTGAGCGCCGAACAGAAGGCGACGGTTCTTCGAAACGCCGGACTAAGAGGCAGCCCGCTGCCGGAACTGCTGGAGAAGGCGCTGAAGAACTCGTGATCTTCATGGCAGGTCAGGGCCCGAAGGCGAAAGGCATCGCCGCCTCGTTCACGACGTCGCCAACCCTCAAGGCTTCGCCGAGCGGCAGCAACATGGTTCCGACGGTCGCGTACCGGAACCCGGCTTATGTCCTCTCGATGGATTCCAAGGCGAGTTTTACAACCGACATCTCCCCGCCGATTATCGCGTCGGCCGGACACAATCCGCCGGTAGTCGTTCATCCGACGGACCGGGGGGATGGATATGTCGTTCGCAAGATCACAGCGCTGGAATGCGAACGTCTGATGGGCTTCCCGGACGGCTGGACCGATGTTGCGATGGGGAACTGGCCTACCGCCGAGTCGCGAAAGCGTTCCTGTGGCAATGCGATGGCTGTTCCCGTGATGCGGTGGATCGGGGAACGTATCTTGCGGGAGGCGGGCGCAACGGCGCAGAAAGCCGCTCCGCAGAAGCGTAAAGCCGTGTCGGCGGCGGGGCATCGGACGAAAACCCTGAAGCTGAAAGAAAAGCGTCAGAAGACCGGGGAGCATACCGATCTCGCCATTGGGCATTGACGTGGCCTTCTGCAACGAGGCGGGGCTTGGAGCAGGTTCTGCGAAGAATGTGAGCAGGCGATGAAGAACGAAGCGGTCGAGTGTGATCTGAGCTTTCTCGATGTGCCGTTGGAGATGGTGCCGGAAAACGAGACGTTTGAGATCCGTCTGGGCGGCTCCGGCTGGAAACGTGGGTTCAGATACGGAAAACTCTGGCTTTGTGACGGCGACCTTGTTGGGCGTGTCAGCGAAACCACCGCGGTCCGCATCCCGGCAAAGCGCGTAGACGCCGCAATCGAAGATCTTGTCGATACCATTGCATGGGGGAAGAAGTCCGAAGATTCGAAAGCCGATATCCAGGACGCGCTTGACGACAATCTGGACAGTTGCTGCCACGATCTGGTCTGGCCGCGCGGTGACGATGGCGAACGGGATCCGGCTGCCTTGGCAAGAGTTCGCAGGATGCTGTGTCTTGCCGCTTTCCGGAAGGCCGATCCCGGGAAAGCGCTGTCGGAGATCGTGGCTGGATACCACGTGCTCAATGCCGCGAACGAGGTGGTGTTCGAGACTACCTCATCCGTTTGCGCATGCGACCACGCGTTCAACGTCGCGGGCACCGGCTTTGCGGGTGTCGGCGTTGTCTTTGCCGATGGCTCGGTCCGCTACGACGATGAACTGGTGCGCGTATCGTGGCTTCCCTGGCCGAAGCCTGGCCGGGCGTCCCGTGCCGCAAACCGGAAACCTCCAAAGACCCGGGTGCGACCCCGTTCAAGGTCGAAGGCCGTATAAAAATTCCTGGCTGGTGACGAAGCTGCAGAAGCTCCGCGAAGTGCGGGGCTTTGCTTTGGAGATCGCCTTCAAGGCGTTCTCGGGTCACCACAATCCATCTTGATCAGGCCTGCATCGCGACACGTCCGGTTTTGTCGCTTGCAAGGCCTGCGCCCATCCTTGTCGCAGGCGGCCCGGCTGTCTGGCCGTCGTCATTCGGTGAGGAGGGAATGGTGCGTTCAACAGATATTTATGAGGATGCGTCGCGGTTTGGGGACCTGCATGCGCGGTTCCGTGCGGCGATCGAGCGGCTGTTCGAGCTGGACGATGAGTTCGGGTTCGAGCCGGGACCGGAGCTTGGCTTTGTGCGGCGTTTGTATACTGCCTGGAGCGAGATGAAGAACCCGGCCCATGCGGCAAGCCCTCATGCCTTGTGGCGGGCGTTGGCCCGGTTCGACGCCGAGGTCGAGCTTGCCGAATGTGAGCTCGACGGACTGGAGGCGCGGCTGCGTTCCCTTGCCCCGGTGCTCTGATGATCTCTGCTAGCGGTGGGGACGCGTCGCCGATGCGTCTCACCGCCGGGGGAAAAAACCGATCGATGGCGCGAGCCCGGCGTTAACCATGCGATCGCTGAATCTGTCGTCCAGGCATTTTACGGGCTCAGATCCGATCCGGATCCCTGTATGCCATCCCTGTTCCCGACGCCATCCGGCCGGGAATGGCGGCCTCCGCCAGTGTTGGAAGCACCGGACGAAGGCCTGACCCGCAACCTGTATGAGAGGTATTGGGCTATGGCGAGCACTATCGCGTTCGTTCCCCTCGGGGAAGGTTCTTTTATTCCCGGATCGATGACGCGCTCCGGCGGCGAGAAGCCGGGCGGGATGACGGCGCCCGGACAGGCAGGCCCGACGGTCTCCGCGGTCGCCGTGGTCGGCTGACCCGTATCATCATCATCATTATCGAGACGACTGGCAGCGCGACGGCCTGAGGCCGCGCGAAACCGAACGGCGTCGACGCAGACGGCGATGGCGGGTTCTCCCCGTTCATTCCCGAGGCGCCGCCCCGGTGGCCGATCGTGCCGTTGTTTAGGGGAGTATCCATGTCCACTCATTCCATTCCGCCGGCATCACCGGCTGCCGCCTATGCGCATGAGGCCGTCATCGCCGATCTCGAAGAGGATTTTGCCCGTCTGGTCGACAAGGCCATCGGCGCGATCCTGGCCGGGGATCCGAAGCCCGACGCCGTGTTCGGCGAGTTCGCCGCGTTCATCTCCATGGCGCGTTCGGTCTCCTATCACGAGGGCAAGCTGCTGGAGGCGGGCATCGTGCGCATCGCCGCCTGCAATCCCGATCTCATGGTGATGCCGCAGGACAGGCCGATGCCGATCGTGCCCGCGGCACTGGCCTTCCTCGAACGCAACGAGTGGTCCTCGCTCGAAGGCATCCGGTTGCGCTCGGACGTCCATTACCGCGCCACCTACACGCCGGACCTGGTGGTGGTGAACCGCAAGCACCATTGGGCACTCATTATGGACATCAAGCGCTCGATCGCCTCCTACCAGGAGCGGCGGCTCGATGCGCTGCGCCAGCGGATGATGGCGGTGGCGCTGATCGGGGCGGACTGGCTCTATGTCGAATGCAAGGCGCCGCCCGTCTCGGAGGTCGGTATCGTCATCGTCGACGGGGCCGACGAGGCCTGCGATCCCGATCGGGGCCTGTTCGGCCTTGCCGGGATCGGCGACCTGCTGGAGATCGCGGGAGCGGGTGCATCGCTCTGCCATCTCAGGTCAATGTTCGCGGTGCGGGTGCGCGCCGAACTCGAGCGTCAGTGCCGCGAGGCGCTTGCGCGGACCGAACTGGCGCACCGTCCCAGGCATCATGCCGAGGCTGATGACGGAAAAACCTGCCCGGGCGAGGCCGAAAGCGGGCCGGGCGAAAACGTCGATCCGATGGTGATCGAGCTTGACCCCTCGAAGACAAGGCTCCCGCAGCCGGCCACGCGGGTGCGGGTTGGCTTTGCCCGCTCGCGTGCCGGACCCTGACGGAGCCGCTGGCGCTGCCACTCACAGCGTGATCGTTCGTATTCCCCCTCATTCAGACCGCCCGACCCGGCGGCAAGGAGCTTTGTTGCCATGAAGCATCACAACAAGATCAAGACCATCGCCAGCATCGCGGCAACGTCGATGCCCGCCCCGGCGCCCGACGCCAGTGACAATGCCGGAGCGGAAGGACCGCTCGCGGGCCTGGCGTGGCGGAAGCCGCCCACGCAGAATACGAAAGGACCGGCGCGAGCCTTGCTGGGCCTTCTCGGCCATAGCGCCGAATGCGCGGGCCTTGCCATGGCGGGGCGGATCGTTTCCTGCGGTTGCCGGACCCGGCCGATGGAGGACCCGGCCGTCGCCATCGGGCTGGTCATGCACTATGCCCGCATCGCGACGACGCGCCGCCTGCCGATCCCCCCGGCGGTGATCGAGCTTCTGGCGCAACGTGTCGAGGAAGGCGATCCGACCTGCGTCGTTGTCGCGAAACAGCTCGAAGCCAGCGGCCTGCTCGACATCGCCCGCAAGGCCGACGAGGAGAGTGACGCGGCGGGGAAGACGCGATGACCGAGCAGCGCCTTGCCGGACATCTGTTGCGGCGCCTGTCCCAACGGGCCGAGGCCGATGCGATCGAACAGGCGGCCGGCGCCGGACTTTTGACGGAGCGCCGCCTTCGCGTAGCAGGCTGCGGGGTGCGCGGCTTCGCGCCTGGACCGCTGGCTCTGGGCAGGTCGGCAGCCGGGATCGGCCGCATGCTCGAACGGCTTGCCCGTGCCGGATCGATTCTGCGCGACGATGACCTGGCTGAGGACAATGATCCGGTCTCCCTGTTCGATGAAGGGTGGTCGGCAAATCAGGCTGGCGGCAGCGCCGGGCAGGAGCTCGACGCAGCTTCATCGCTTGACCCGGTCTCCCTGCTGCGCGCCGTGCGCCGATCGGCGGAACCGCCGAGGGCGGTGGACGTCGCCGCCCAGTTGCTTCTCGCGCGCTCGCTTGCCATGAGCGCGACGCCGCTCGGCGAGATCCTGGAAGCGCTTCGTCTTCCCGCTCCCATCATGACGATCACCGGACGGGTCGCGGGCTTCGAGGCGGCATTCATCGAGCTGTTCGAACGGGGTCTCGTCCTTCCCGGCAAGGTCTCGGTGTGCAGAGGGGATTTGCTCTTGCGCGATCACGAGTTCCGCTTCTCTCGTGTTCCCGCCCCGCGCTGGCGCGTAGTCGTCTTCGCCGGATCGGAACTGGCCCCCGAGGACCACGCAAGGACCGCGAGGCAGGTCTCGCTGGCGGCGCAAAGCCGCTATCCGATCCTTGGCGTCTCAGAGGACGAGGACCGCCTTCCCGGGCCGCTGCGACAAGCAGCTCGCATCAATCTCGTCTGCGGTCCGATCGACATGACCATCATCCGCGAGACCATGCGCGCGGTGCTGGGTGAGGCGCCGGAAGGCGGCGTTACACATGAGCATGTCCCGTCGTTGACGCTGGCCGACCTGGCGCTGGCGATCCGGCCGGGTACGTCGGCGGAACGGGCGCTCGCCATTCTGGACGGCCTTGCCCGCATGCGGCTGGCATCGGCCGCCGAAGAGGAAAGCGACAGCTCGGGCAAGAAGGAATCCGGCGGCACGACCGCCACGAAGTCGAAACCCGGGCGCGGCGCTCCCGGATCGGGCAGCGAAAGGATCGAGCCGACAGCGCCGACGGGGACAGACACCGACCGCTTTGTCCCCCGCGTCGAGACGCTGTCGGGCTATGGCGAAGCAAGGGCCTGGGGCCTGGAGCTGAAAGAGGACCTGGGGCTGTGGCGCGCGGGAAAGCTCGGTTGGGAGGAGATGAGCGCAAAACTGCTTCTGTCCGGGCCGCCCGGCACGGGCAAGACGACATTCGCCAGGGCGCTCTGCAACACGCTCCAGGTTCCGCTGCTCGCGACGTCGGTCGCGGCGTGGATGGAGCCGGGTTATCTCGGCGACGTGCTCATTCGCATGAACGCCGCCTTTGCCGAGGCCGAGGCGTCGAAGCCCGCGATTTTGTTCATCGACGAGATCGACGGCATCAATACGCGCGGCAGCTCGGGCGAGTGGACGACCTATTGGGATCAGATCGTCAACCGCCTGCTCGAGCTGCTCGACGGGACCAGTCAGACGGACGGCGTCGTCGTCATCGGCGCCACCAACAATCCCGACAGGATCGATAAGGCGCTGCTGCGCTCCGGCAGGCTGGAGAAGCACATCGTCATTCAGCGCCCCGACACCGAGGCGCTGATCGGCATCCTGCGCCATCACCTGAAGGGCGATCTCGACGCCGTCGTCGCCAGCGCACCGAAGCGGGAGGCGGGTCCGCCGGACGTCGCTGCTGATGCCGGCACCAAGGTCGATGCCATAGCTGCTGACGGCCCCGACGCAATCGCATCCCACCGCAACCCGCCCGCAGAATAGGAGATAATCTACCATGGTAACATTCAACCCCGGCAGGGCCGACCAGGGCGCCGTCTTCGACTATCAGCTGGCGCGCCTCATCGCCCTTGTCGACGACATGAAGGAAATCCGCTCCGGTGTGTCGCCCGAGCGCCTCGTCGCCGATCCGCCGATCCTGGAGCGCTGGGCGATGGCCCGCAGGCCAGCCATGTGTCTCATGGGGCTGTCGGCCGGGCATCCGTTGCTACCGGGTGATGGCCGAGCGATCGTTACCTCCGACCTTTGCCTGCTTGCCGACGACCAGACATGGGCGCGCACGCTGTCGCGTTGGTACCGCCTCGGGCGCCCGGCCGACAGCCCGATCGGCGATTCATGAGGTGGGACATGACCGCGGATGCAAACAGAGGGTCTCATGGAATGATGAGTGAACAGGATCGTCAGGCCGGAGCGATTGGCGATGCCGTTCTGCGTACCCTGGCGTTGAAAGCCAGAGGCATGAGCGGCGCCGATATCGAGCGGCTGGTCCGCGAGGCGCGTCAGAAGGCGCGGCGGGCTCATCGGCAGCTGGCCTTTTCCGACGTCTTCGACCTGTTGGCCGCCGCCCGGCCGCAGCGGTCGCAGGCATTGCGCTGGCGTGTGGCTATCCATGAGGCCGGGCATGCTGTCGCCAGGCTGGTCCTTGGTCTGGGGCATATCACTTCCATCGGCATCGACAGTCCGGCAGGCGGCTATACCGAGGGCACGACACCAACCATGGATGCCGAGACGGAGGCCTTCTTCGACGGCCTGCTTGCCGTCAGCCTCGCCGGGCGCGCCGCCGAGGAAGAGTTTTTGGGCTCCGTCACCGCAGGCGCGGGCGGATCGCCGGAGAGCGACATGGGAAAGGCGACCGCATTGGCGCTTGCCATGGAGACCGAACTCGGCTTTGCCGGAACATGGTCGCTGCTCTACCGCCAGGCAGAAAACCAGTCCGCGCTGCTCGCCTACAATCCCCTGCTGGCCGATCAGGTCAATGCCCGGCTCGAAGCGGCCTATGTCCGAGTCCGCAGGCTGGTCCGCCGCAACGAAGACGCTCTCCGGCTCCTGGCGGGCGCCCTGATCGAGCATGATACGCTCGAGGGGCAGGCCCTCGTTGAAGTGCTGCAGGAAGTGAAGGAGCGGATGGCGGCCGAACCGGAACTGGAAGGGTGAGATATCCGGAGTAGGGCAGGGGACGGGGTCGAAGGAACTCATCGAGGTGTGCTGTGCGTTCCGGCAGCAGCCGATGGGGGAAGTCATGGAAGGAGGAACTCTGCCGGCTTCCACGGAGACCTGCATCGCAATGAATTGCCTTACCTCACGAGTACCCTGATCCAGGCTGAACGATTTGCGCTGATCCGATTCCGAGTACGGGGATGGCGATTCACCAGCCGGGCACCGCGATTCCGAACTCCGGACAAGCGTTACACGGGCAAACGCCGTGCTCCCCGATGCGTGCGGACGCGTTGCCAGCAACCGGATTCGGGTTTTAGGCAACGCATTCCAGGTCGGGATAATTTGCGCTAATCCGATTCAAGGCCGGACATCGGCGATTCAGGCCGCCGGAGAACCGATTCCGTTTACGATTGTGCCGTTACATCGTCAAACAGCGTTTGCCGCGGGGCAAGGCCGGGGCGGGCAGCTGGAGGACGGGGATGGCTCAATCGCGGCGGCAGAGGCTGGACAGGCAGCGCGAGCGGCAGCGGGCGCTGCGCGCAGAAGCAAGCGTGCAACGCAAGCCCTCCCGCGACGACATTGCGCGTACCCTGCTGCACTGGGCGATCACCGAGAACATCAAGCACGGCCGCGAGGAGGAGATTTACCGTCTGCAGGCGCAGGTGGTCGAGCATCTGGTTATTCAGGGGTTCGACAGGCAGGCCTCGGACACCGCCTGGGACGCCCTGGTCGACAAGTACCGCAACGGCTGGGCCTTCCAGACCAAGCGGCGCCTCAAGGCCAACGATGGCGACGGCGAGGACGACGGTGTCTGATCGTTGCTCGTGGGTGCCGGAATACCAAAATCGCCGACTGCTCGTCGCTTGACGGATGCCTCGGCAAACCCCGTTTGTTCTTGCCTAATCCGTTCTCCCCATTACTTCCGCAAACGCCGTTTGCTGATGAATCGGCTCACAGATCGGAAGTTGGCAAGAGCGTGCGACACTCTTCGTCGCCGGGTAGTAGGGGCAGGCAAACTTTGACCACTCGATTCCAGAGGCATATGCAAATTATGAGCGGTCGTCCTACGAGGCGGAAAACGGCGTCTTAGGGGCCGTCTTCGGACTGTCCGGTTCCGATCAGATTCGGATCGAAGCGGACATCGACCGTCAGCGTGTCGTTGCACCGTCACGTTACGACACCAATTCTCGGCGAAGTCCGTCAACGCGGGTGTTACCGTCCGCTCAGCTGAGCACAATCAGGATATTGACCAGCCCCTGGCGCTAGTTGGAGCAGCAGGGTTCCTCATTAACCGCACCACAGCATGACGCCTGCTTCTGCTGTTCCACCAGCCAGCGATCCCGCGGTTTGCAACTGGCCGGGCGCGGCGACAATTCGATATGGATCGCGCCGGCCGTAATCTCCGGCAAGGCCGCCCGATAGAGTTGCATCGGCCTGATGCCGTCGCTCACCTCGAACGTCAGCTTGGCCGACATGTCCAAGGCAAGGTGTTCCGTGACCTTCCGGATAATGGCCGAGAACTTGCCTGCGGGCATGTGTACGCGGTCCTCGTTTACGTCCCATAGCTGGATGAAAATCTCGGTCCAGGATTCAGGGTTCGCGCCGCAGTCGAGCGCGGCGAACTGTCCGACCTTCACCTCCGTCACATGATAGCCGGGCTTCACCGGGTGGCCGTCGTAGAGGAACACAAGGGATTTTTCCCGGTGGTCAGCGAGAAAGGCGAGCAGGCGCCCGATCGTGATGTCGGTAGGGTCACGAGTCGTAGCGGCGTCAAATTCCTTGTTGTCAGGGGCAAGCATGTTCGTTATCCTCATTTCAACGTTTTTAGGATTGTTGAAATATGGATGAACGTCAAGCCCTCACCGTGTTCGGCGCCCTGTCCCAGGAAACTCGGCTGCGGCTGCTGCGCCTGCTCGTCATCGCCGGACCTGACGGGATCGCGGCCGGGGCGCTCGCCGAGAGGGTGGACGTGTCGCCTTCCAACGTGAGTTTCCATCTTAAGGAACTGGAACGAGCGGGGCTTGTCTCGACGCGTCGCGATGCCCGCTCCATCGTCTACAGCGCCGAGTACGATGCTCTCTCGGGCCTCCTGCGCTTCCTGATGGAAGACTGCTGCTCGGGCCGTCCGGAGATATGCGCGCCGGCGGTGGCGGCATCGTGCTGCGCGCCTGCGGAGGGGACAAGGCAATGATCGCCGTACCGATCGCCGCGAGCGCTCCGGAACTGCGCGCCGCGCTTGATGCGGCAGCGCTGCCTTCCGACGATCTGGCGGAGCCTGGCCGCACCTTCTTCCGCTTCGATGACGAAGGCGAGGCGATCGGCTTCGGCGGCATCGAATCTTGTGGCGATGATGTCCTTCTGCGCTCGATCGTCATGCTTCCGGAAGCGCGAGGTAAAGGCCTCGGCCGACGCGCGACTTCCCTGCTGCTCGAAGAATCCCGCAAGGCGGGAGCCCGACGAGCTTTCCTGCTCACGACGGATGCCAAAGCCTTCTTCGAAGCGCTCGGATTCCAGGCGGTCGAACGGGCTGAGGCACCTGCCGACATTCTCGCTACCCGACAGGCGGCCTCGCTCTGTCCGTCCACCGCGCCGTTGCTTGCGCTGACGCTCTGAGGAAACCATGGCCGAGCTTGCCAGGAACCCCAGGATCGGGTTCTTCGAGAAATACCTGACGCTGTGGGTGGCGCTCTGCATCGTCGCCGGCATCACCCTTGGGCATCTGCTGCCCGGCATGTTCCATGCGGTCGGCGCGGCGGAAGTCGCCAAGGTCAACATTCCCGTCGCCGTCCTGATCTGGCTGATGGTCATCCCGATGCTGCTCAAGATCAACTTCGCGGCACTGCGCGAGGTCGGCCGGCACTGGCGCGGGATCGGCGTGACGCTGTTCGTGAACTGGGCCGTCAAGCCATTCTCCATGGCGCTGCTCGGGTGGCTGTTCGTCGGCTGGCTGTTCCGGCCGTATCTGCCCGCCGACCAGATCGACTCCTACATCGCCGGGCTGATCATCTTGGCAGCGGCGCCCTGCACTGCGATGGTGTTCGTCTGGTCGAACCTGACGCGAGGCGAGCCGCATTTCACGCTGTCGCAGGTCGCCCTCAACGATGCCATCATGGTGGTCGCCTTCGCGCCCGTCGTCGGCCTCTTGCTCGGCTTGTCGGCGATCACGGTGCCTTGGGGCACGCTCGTCCTGTCGGTCGTCCTCTACATCGTCGTTCCGGTGATCGTGGCGCAAGCTGTCCGGCGACGGCTGCTCGCCTCGGGCGGCGCTCCGGCGCTGGCGGCTTTGCTGGCGAAGCTCGGGCCGCTGTCCCTCGTCTCTCTGTTGGCGACACTGGTGCTACTGTTCGGTTTCCAGGGAGAACAGATTATCGCCCAGCCGCTGGTCATCGCTCTGCTGGCCGTTCCGATCCTGATTCAGGTCTATTTCAATTCAGGTCTCGCCTACGTGCTCAACCGCGTGTCCGGAGAGCGGCATTGCGTAGCCGGGCCGTCTGCGCTGATCGGGGCGTCGAACTTCTTCGAACTTGCGGTGGCTGCGGCCATCAGCCTGTTCGGCTTCAGTTCCGGAGCGGCCCTCGCGACGGTGGTGGGCGTCCTTGTCGAGGTTCCCGTTATGCTATCGGTCGTCTGGATCGTGAACCGGAGCAAGGATTGGTATGAACGTGGGGCGGGTGTTTCCTGCATCCCTGTCAGGGAAGGGGCGAAATGACCATCACCATCTACCACAACCCCGATTGCGGAACCTCCCGCAACACCCTCGCCATGATCCGCGCGAGCGGCGAGGAACCGGCCGTTGTCGAATACCTGAAGGACCCGCCCAGCCGCGGGCGCCTGAAGGAACTCATCACGGCCATGGGGATTTCGGTGCGCGGCCTGCTGCGGGAGAAAGGAACGCCTTACGCCGATCTTGATCTTGGAAACCCGAAATGGTCGGATGACGATCTGCTGGACTTCATGATGGCCCATCCGATCCTCATCAACCGCCCGATCGTCGTCACGCCGAAAGGCGTAAGGCTATGCCGTCCTTCTGAAGCCGTCCTTGAAATCCTGCCCAATCCGGCGATCGGCCGTTTCGTGAAAGAGGACGGCGAGATCGTAGACGCGCCGGGGGCATGAGCCGCCACATCGTCGTCCCCGCTCTCGGGGTCGCGCAGATCCTTGCGTGGGGCTGCTCGTATTACCTGCCGGCCGTCCTCGCCAAGCCGATCGCGGCTGACACCGGATGGTCGCTGATCTGGGTGGTCGGCGGACTTTCGGCCGGTCTTCTCACCTCGGGTATCGTGTCGGCCGTCATGGGCGGCCTCATTCAGCGCAAGGGTGGCCGTCCGATCTTAGCGGCCGGGGCGGTGCTGCTGGCGTCAGGCCTGACCGTCATGGGATTCGCCCCCAACCTGCCTGTCTATTTCCTGGCCTGGGTGCTGATGGGCATCGGCATGTCGGCGAGCCTCTACGATGCGGGCTTCGCCACGCTCGGCCGCCTGTACGGGAAGGACGCGCGCAGCGCGATCACGTCGCTTACCCTGTTCGGAGGCTTCGCCAGCACCGTCTGCTGGCCGCTGAGCGCGTTCCTGGTCGAGCATGTCGGATGGAGGGGAGCCTGCTTCACCTACGCCGGAATCCAACTTGCGTTGAGTCTGCCCATGTTCCTCCTGTTCGTGCCGTCCGCGCAGCCTGCCGCAAAGCTCGTCAGTACCGGGGAGACATCGATGCGGGGCTTACAAGTGCCCCGGTCGACGTTCGCGTTGCTCGCCGCGATCACGGCCCTGGCGGCCATGATCGCCTCGATGATCTCCGTGCATCTTCTGACCGTCCTCCAGCTACGCGGCATCGACCTGGCCGTCGCCGTTGGCCTCGGCACGCTGGTCGGCCCGTCGCAGGTCGGCGCCCGCGTCGTCGAAATGCTGATAGGCAGGCATCACCATCCGCTCTGGGCCATGGCCGCATCCGTGACGCTGCTTGCGTTCGGCACCGGGCTGCTCCTCAGCGGATGGCCCGTCACTGCGCTAGCCTTGATCCTCTACGGCGCTGGCAACGGGGTCCACACGATCGCGCGGGGCGCGCTACCCCTCGTTCTTTTCGACCCTCGCCGTTACGCTTCGATCATGGGCCGGCTGGCGACCCCGAGCCTCGTCACGCAGGCCATAGCGCCATCAATCGGCGCCCTGCTGCTCGAACACGGCGGCAGTTCGCTCATGCTCGGCGTGCTCTTCGCGGCCGCATTGACGGACGTTCTGCTCGTGCTTTTCCTTGTTCGATTCTCGGCCGACTGCCGTCGTCCTGCTGTCTCTTCATGACCACTGCAAGCATTCCAGACAGGCAGCTTTTCGGCACCGCGGCGAGATAGCTGCCATTTGTCGGGAAGCGGCAAGCGTGATCGCTACCGACCTCTTCGCCGCCGTTTGGCCGCTCGTCGAGCCTCAATTGCGGCTTGAGCTGGGGCCGAGCATTGATCTTCCGCCGGCATCACGACCTGACCCGCAGCTGCCCTCTAAGATGATGAACGATGGCGCGAGCCGGCAAACATAAGGATCTGCAACCGCCTATGCGTGCTATTCTGGCAGGCCGGCAATATTCAGCGCGTCGCCAAGAACCTCCGCGAGCGCCGGGGCACAGTTAACCGCCTCGAACTGTCGACTGTAGCGAAACGTTGGATGCAGTTCTCGGACACGCGCTGCGGCCGCCCTGGCTTCGTCCAGCCGCCCGAGTTTGGCCAGCGCCGCGGCCAATTGCACATAGGTGATGCTGTGTGCCGGATTGGCTTGAACGGACTTATAGGCAGCATGACAAGCATCCTCGTAGCGGCGGCGCACCAAATGACTCATTGCTTGCGCATCGAACGCGGCCCAGGCCCACGAATCGAAAGGGCTCAGCCGCATACCTCGTTCGCTCCATTCAATAGCGCGTTCGGCTTCGCCTCCCCATCCGAGAACGACGCTGCCGAGTATGTAGGTCAGCGCGGATGACGGGCTGATAGCCAGTGCGGCTTCCAACGCCGTGAACGCAGCAGCGCGATCGTGCGCGTCCATGCCGATGGAAAATCCAGCCCATGTCAGAGCCAGCGCATCATCTTGGCCATGGACGATGGCCAATCGGGCGTGGCGGATCGAGGCAGCGCGGTTGACCTCCTTAAGGCCACCACGAAGGAACAAGCAATGGTGACACATCGCGGCATTGCCATGCGCAAGCGCATAAGCAGGCTCGAGTGCGATCGCACGGTCAAGAAGCACCAACGCTCTTGTCACTTGCTCGGGCATACCTGAATCGACATCGGGCTGGGCGCGCAGCACGAGATCATAGGCATCGAGACTGTCAGGCCGTTTCCGCCTGACACGTTCGATTTCGGCTTTCCGCATGCTCGGCGCAATCGCACCTACAACGGATAGTGCGATCTCGTCCTGAAGCGCGAAAATATCGTGCGAGCTGCGGTCGTAGCGCTCGGCCCAAACGTGCGCGCCGGTTGAAGCGTCGATCATCTGGCCGGTCACGCGCACGTTGTCGCCGGCCTTGCGCACGCTGCCTTCGAGGACGTAGCGCACACCAAGTTCGCGACCGACCTGCTTCACGTCCACGGCGCGTCCCTTGTAGGTGAAGGTCGAATTGCGCGCTATGACGAAAAGCCAGTTGATGCGCGCGAGACCGGTGATGATGTCGTCGACCATCCCATCGGCAAAGTATTCCTGCTCCGGATCGCCGCTCAGATTCGAGAAGGGCAGGACGGCGATGGATGGTTTGTCAGGCAATATCGGTGCCGATGTCGCCCGGGCGGTGGCGGTCGCGTCAGGAACATTGGTGGCAACGGCCGGTCCGACATAGCGATAGCCGCGGCGCGGCAGCGTTTCGATCCAGCTTCCGGCATCCGCCGTCTCCGCCAGCACCCGGCGCAGGGCCGCGATCTGAACCGTCAGATTGTTGTCTGCAACCGCCAACCCGCCCCAGCCGGCCTCGACCAGAGCGTCCTTGGAGACCGGCACGCCTGCATTTTCGAGCAGCCGGCGCAGCAGTGCCACCGCACGCTGTCCAAGTATGGTCGGCTCGACCCCTCGGTATAGAATACCCGCCCTCGGATCGAGGCGGAACGGGCCGAACTGATAGAGGTCGCTCCCGACTGTCATTCGACGCTTTTAGCAGATATTTGGGAACAAATTCACGACTTCCCGGCGCCGACGGCTGACCTTGCACAAGTGCTTGCCAGCAGGAAGCATCTGATCGAGGGAGGATCACATGAACGCCGATATCGTCATTCACATGCCCGACGAGAAGAATGGTGTCCTGTTGCGCGGACACCCTATGATTTTCCTGGTCACCGGCGACGATACCAAGCACACGAGCATGTTCGACTGGACGATCCCGGCAGGGTTCGCCACCGGACGGCACGTCCATCGGGTGCAGGAGGAGACCTTCTACGTGCTTGAGGGGGAGTGCGAGTGGCATGTCGGCGACAGGAGCATTCGCGCAATGCCCGGAACCTTTCTGTTCATCCCACCTGGGGTGCCGCACAACATCACGAATGTCAGCGAGAGCACCGCCCGGGTGCTGATGACCGTTTCTCCGCCCGGACACGAGCATTATTTCGAAGAACTCGCCAAATTGGCGGCACAGGGTGCGCCGGATCCAAAAGCACTCGCCGAATTGCGGAACCGCTACGACACAACTCAGCTCTCAACCTTGACAACACGCGCTTAGGCACGATTGGTGATAGCTGGCTGATATAACCGCGACCTCCGGTGTTATCGCTGGTTATGTCGGCGGGCGCGAAGTTGTCAGCCGACCCGGCTAGATTGAACGTCGGCTTCTTCGTTAAGTCGCCTGGAAGCGGGCGGGCAGGAACCCCCGATGCCGTAGACCCTGGCAGATCTTCTTCCAATGTGGAAAATGACCTCACGCGGCTGATCCGGGGCCGGAAGCGGAACGACAGCTTTTGGGAGCGACTTGGGATAAAGCCGCCAAAGTCGGGCATCAGTCGCGCGATACGGACAGGCCCGCCAGCAGCGGCGCGTAGGTGGCGAGCCTACGCGATACGAATTCGGTGAAGAGCCGCACGCGCTTCGTCTTGCGCGTCTCTCCCTGCGTGAGCAGCCAAAGCGTCCCATGCATGGGCAGGTTGATGCCCGGCACCCTCACCAGCAGGGGGTCGGTATCTCCGACGAAGCATGGCAGTTTCGTCATCCCGATCCCTTGCTGCACTGCAGCGATCTGCGTCTCGGCGTCCGGGGTCCTGAACGGAACTTCCGTGGTGTAGACCTCTGCCTCGCGGGCCCAGTCCGGAATTCCATGATCGTCTATGACGATCCACCGGATGGGATCAAGCGCGCCCGCACGCCACGCGGCCAGTCGATCACGAGACATGTAGACGCCGCTGAACAGCTCCGGTCCCTTGAGGCCGTGAAGATTGAGCGGCAGGGTCTTGCGGTCGGCGACAATGCGGATCGCGACGTCGGCCTCCCGGTTTGTCAGGTTAGCCACCTCGCCGGACGACAGGATTTCCATCTCGATGTCGCGATGCAGACGCGCGAAGTCGGCTAGATCAGGCATGAGCAGGTGCGTGGCGAGGAACGGTGGAAGCGTCACCCGCAAAAGTCCGCGCGCGCTCTGGTCGCGGCCGAAGGCGCGTGTCTCCAGCAAATGCGACGACGCCTCCATCTGCTCCGCGAACTCGAGGATCTCCTCGCCCACGGCCGTCAGTCGATAGCCAGTGGGCAGCTTTTCGAACATCTGCGCTCCGAGCCGTTGCTCGAGTTGGGCTATGCGTCGCAGCACGGTCGAATGGTTCACCCCGAGGCGCTCGGCGGCGGCACGGACCGAGCCTCCGCGCGCGACGGCAAGAAAATAGCGAACGTCGTCCCAGTCGATCATGGTGCACCCCCGCACCACATGGTGCGTCTTCCAAAGCCCATATCTAATACGCCGAACGGCAATAAGGGCGGCCATTATAGCATACGCCGACGAGCGCGGCCCCGTTTTCGGGAGATGGATAGCGATCGTCGCGGCTGGTGACAGTCGCTCGGCCGGATCGATTTCGCACCACCGATATGCGCACTTCCGCACTCCACAACGGACGCCGGCGGACCCATTTCGAGGTTCTCGGGGACAGATGCTGTCCCGACACCACGAAAGGGAAAGTCATGGGAAAGCTTGAAGGTAAGGTTGCCGTCATCACGGGCGGGGCTACCGGCATCGGCCTCGCCGCGGCAAAGCGCTTCATCGAGGAGGGCGCCTTCGTCTTCATTTTCGGCCGCCGGCAAGAAGCGCTCGACACCGCTGTGACGAATCTTGGGCCCAACGCCCGGGCCGTGAAGGGCTCGGTCACGGATCCGGTCGACCTGGACCGGCTCTACGCGGTGGTGAAGGCCGAGCGCGGAACCCTCGACATTGTCTTCGCCAATGCCGGGGCGGGAAGCCTGCTTCCTCTCGGCGAGATCACCGCCGAGCACATTGACGAAACCTTCGACACCAATCTGAAGGGTACGATCTTCACGGTCCAGAAGGCACTGCCACTGATGGGCCATGGCGGTTCGATCATCCTGACCGGCTCGAGCGCCGGCACCACGGGCGCTCCGGCATTCAGCGCCTACAGTGCGAGCAAGGCGGCAGTGCGCAACTTGGCGCGGACCTGGGCGGAGGACCTGAAGGGCACCGGCATCCGTGTGAACGTGCTGTCGCCCGGGCCGACGGCGACTGAACTCGCGAAGGAAGCAATAGGCGAGGAGGGGTTGAAGGCCTTCGCCTCGATGAACCCGCTCCAGCGCATGGCCGATCCGGCGGAGATCGCAGCGGCGGCCGCCTTTCTCGCATCGTCGGACAGCAGCTTCATGACCGCCAGCGAACTCGCTGTCGACGGCGGACTGGCGCAAATCTGACGGGCCACTCCGGGAAAGCTCCAGTCAACTATTTGGAGTCCGTAGGGCTCCGTAACCGAGGAAAATAACATGAGCTACGCAATCATCGGCTTCGGCAATATCGGTCAGGCTCTGGCCAGGGCGTTTGCCCGCAACGGGATCGAAGTATCCGTTGCAACGACACGCGACCCCGAAAGCTTTGCATCCACCGCAAACGCGATCGGTCCCACGATCATTCCCAAAAAATTGGCGGACGCCATCAAGGCGGACATCATCTTTCTGGCCGTCCGTTTCGAACAGCATCCGGATGTGGCGAAGGCGCTTCCCAACTGGCAAGGGAAGACCATCGTCGACGTGACCAATGCCTACGGTGTGTCGCCTGAGGAACTGGGAGGGCAGCCTTCTTCCAGATTCGTTGCACAGGCCTTCTCTGGCGGAAAGTTGGTCAAGGGCTTCAACCATTTACCCGTCGCAGCCCTTGACCGGGATCCGGCCGTGCATGGTGGCAGGAGGGTCGTGTTCCTGGCGAGCGACGATGATGCCGCGGCAGTGGAGATTGCAGGGCTTGCGGAAAATCTCGGTTTCACACCCATCAAACTCGGCAGGCTTTCGGAAGGTGGGCTGCTGGTCCAGGCACGCGGAAATAGCTGGGGTCAACTGATCTTCAAGGATTTGGTCAAGTTCGACGGATGAATCGCGTCCGCGCCTTCCCGCGTCGCCCACAAGGAGCAGCATCATGCACGTTTTTGTCGCTGGGGGGACCGGCCATTCCGGTCCTTACATCATCTCGGAGCTCGTCGCCGCTGGCCACGAGGTCACCGCCCTGGCCCGCTCGGACGAGTCCGCGGCCAGGGTGACCGCGCTTGGCGCGAAGGCTCGGCGCGGCAGCCTCGATGATCTCGACGGGCTCAAGGCGGCCGCCGCAAGCTCCGACGGCATCATCCATGTCGCTCACAGACAGGACCTGCTTCCGTCCGGCGGCATCGACGCTGTGGCTGCGGCGGAGGTCCAGATCATGCTCGCTTACGGCGAGGCGTTGGAAGGAACCGGAAAGCCACTGGTCGTGTCGGGGAGCATCGGCTCGCCCGGTTGGGAAGGCCTGGGCCAACCAGCCTCCGAGGCCGACCCGGCTCTTCCCGGCGGCGATGCGTACAAAGGGACCTTGCGGGCTCGTAACATCGTGGAGACGACAGTAATCGGCCTGTCCGAGAAGGGCGTACGGTCCTCGGTCGTGCGGATTCCTCCCGTCATGCACAGCGCGACCGACAATGCCGGCTTCCTGCCGCTGCTGATCGGACTCGCGAAGGAGAAGGGCGTCGTCGGCTACCCCGGGGACGGCGCGAACCGATGGCCATCCGTGCACGCCCACGATCTCGCGTCCTTGTTCCGCCTAGCACTGGAGAAGAGTCCAGCTGGTAAAAACTGGCACGCGGTTGCCGACGAGGGTACCCCGCTCCGCGAGATCGCCGAGGCCATTGGCCGCTATCTGGGCTTGCCCGCCGTGCCCATTCCCGCCGACGTCCTGATGCTGCCTGGGTACTTCGGGTTCCTCGCGAATTTGGTCACGCTGGACGTTCCGGCGTCCAACCTCATCACCCGCCGGATCCTCGGCTGGGAACCCGCTCAGCCCGGCCTGCTCGCCGACCTGGACAACGGCCACTACTTCCCAGCCGGCTGACCCCGCAGAGCCCGCGAACAGCATTCCACTACTTCTCCAGGAGACCGACATGAACATTATCAGCATCATCGGTGCAGGAACCATGGCCACGGCGATCGCCGGCCGCATCGCCAAGGCCGGGTATACCGTCGAGGTGATCACTCGCGACCCCACCAAGGCGCGGGCGCTGGCCGACCAACTTGCAGCCGGGGCGACCACAGGGACCTACGGCGTCGTGCCGGCGGGTGATATCGTCATCCTCGCCGTGCCATACAGCAGCGCGGCGGCGGTGGTAACCGATTTTGGGGAAGCGCTCGACGGCAAGGTGATCATCGACATTGCCAACCCGGTTGCCCCCGACCTCTCGGGCCTTGTCACTCCCCATAGCAGTTCTGGTGCGCAGGAAACCGCCAAGGGTCTCCCGGTCGGCGCTCATGTCGTGAAGGCGTTCAACACGACCTTCGGTCGCGTACTTGCCAAGGGTGGACGCCTCGACGCGTTCATCGCAGCAGACGATGCGGAGGCGAAGGCGCGCGTCTCGACTTTCCTCGAAAGTCTCGGGCTGCGTCCACTGGATGTCGGCGGCCTGCACATGGCCCAGACATTAGAGGCGCTCGGCCTGATGATGATCAGCCTGGCCAAGAATGGCGCCGGCACCTGGGATTTCGCCGTGAACGTCGATATCAGCTGAATCGGCGAAACGGCATTGGCGGCACTACCGCTCAGGGGCCGGCAGCGGACCGTCAGGTGTTGGCTGGGTTTGGCGATAAGCCGCCGTTCAGCATCCGACCTTCATTGCAGCCTTTCCGCCTAATTTGAGGCGACCCGAAACCTGCCAATCGAAAGGTATTTGGTTTTCGGCTTGGGCGGGTTCGTTCTCCGGCTCCATCTCGATTATCTTGTCATTGCGGATACGTGGGGCTCGAATGTTTAGTCAGATATCAAGGACTTCCTCGGCCGCGAGCAAATGCCCGATCAAATCGATTCACGGCTTCAGTGAGTTCTTTTTCGTCCATGCTTGCATACCCTAGCCGTATCCCTTTGGGGGGCTCGCCATCGGAATAAAAATTGTTGCTTGGCAGTATTTTGAGGCGTTCCTGGTAGGCGCGCTCGACAAGTTCGGGCAGGCAAACTGGCTCTCGAAAGCGTGCCCAAAAGGCCAATCCGCCCGCTGGAATATCGAATATAAGCCGGTCCCCGAGAACATTGGTCAATATCTCCGCAAAATGATCTCTGCGTCGCTTGTAGATGCCGTGGACTTTCCGCGCGTAGCTACTGATATGTTCGCCCATCAGTTCAGCCACTGCCGTTTCCATTGTCGGGCTGCCCTGACGGTCAATAAGCATGATCTCGTTTGCGATATCGTCGACAAAACCCGTACTGGAAACGAGATACCCTATTCTCAGGCTTGGGCTGATCAGTTTGGATAGGGAGCCGATATAGACCGTATGGTCGAGAGACGCGCTGGCTAAGGGCAGGAGCGGCTGGTGGTCGAAATGGAATTCGTGATCGTAGTCGTCTTCTACGACGACAATGCCTTTGCGCTTCAACAGTTCAAGCAGGCGCAGACGCCGCTCGGGCCTAAGTGAGACAGTTGTCGGGAAATGATGATGAGGGGTAAGATAAAGGACCTTGATGGGGTGCTGTTCGCAAACGTGCTCTAAATCATCTAGCACGATACCACCGTCATCCACGTTAATGGTAACAATGTGCGCCCCAGTTCGGGCAAATGCGGTTCTTGCGGGAGGATAGGTCAATTTTTCTATCGCGACATAGTCACCTGGGCGGGCTAACAGGGTCGCGCAGAGATAAAGAGCCATCTGACTGCCTCGAGTCAGACAGATGTTGTTGGCGGTTGTGGCAAGGCCCCGCTCCGAGTTCAGCATCGTCGAGATGGCCTGTCGGAGGGCGAAGATGCCCCGTGGATCGCCATACCCCAGTTCGCTGCGCCGGGCAGTGCGGACGAGGGCGCGGCGATAGGTTCGCGCGATGATTTCAACTGGCGCCAGCCTTGGGTCTGGAGTGCCGTCATCGAATACGAGGTAATTCTCGGATCGCTCTACCCAGGGAATGACCTCCGGCGTTTTTCTCCAGGAGAAGGAACCTCCCACAAGAGGAGAGCTCGCCATCGAAGTGGTGGCATTTGTCCAACGCGGCAGGCTCGGTAAGTTTGGCGCTATGAACGTGCCGCGTGTTGAATCAGACATCGCCCAGCCCTGTGCGACTAATTCGTCGTATGCGGAAATTATCGTTTTACGGCTAACGCTTAGCTGTTCGCTCAGGGTGCGCGTACCGGGTAGTACAGTACCGGCGCCTATGCGCCCGCGCCTGATCTCTTCGATGAGGGACTGGACGACCTGAAGATAGAGCGGCGTCTGCGATTGATGGCGCAGTTGGAACTGGAGCGTCCAAGGGCGAAGCACTGGATTCCTCATCTTCTGCGAACTGGATGTTCTCGATATCCACTCAGCATCCATAATGCATTAACGCCGGGCTTCAAAATAAAAATAACAGAAAGGCTCAGGTTCTAGTTGTCCGATTCTCGTTGAGAGAGTGGGGGAGGAATATTTTGCTCAAAATTTCTATACGGTAATTGAGATATAATTCAACTGAAAGTTGTAATGTAAATATCGGAGGAGACTGATATGAAATGTAATAGTTATATCCTTGGAGGTACTTACGGAAAGCTGGAGAGTGTGCAGCTTACGCGCCGCGCCATTCTCAAGGGCGCCGTGGTAGCATCGGGCGCAGCCTTGCTTTCGGCGCCGGCTGTTTTGCGGGCAGCTGCGCAGGACGAGATACAGGTCGCGTCCATGTTCGACCTGACAGGCAACCTAAACATCTACGGCGTTCAGCAGATGAACGTTTCCAAATACGCCATCGAGGCCATCAACGAGGCTGGCGGCGTCCTCGGCAAGAAACTGGTCCTCAACGCTTATGATACCCAGTCCAAGATCGAGCTCTATTCCCGCTATGCCCAGGAAATCGGCACCAACGAGCAGGTGGCGGCGGTTGTCGCCTGTTTCACCGGCGCCTCGCGCGAAGCGGCAAGGCCGGTGCTTAGCCGCTTCAAGAAGCTGCTTTTCTTCCCCACCATCGACGAGGGCGGCGAGTGCGACCGCTTCTGCTTCATGCAGGGAACGGACTGCGTGCAACAGGAAGGGCCGCTGATCGAGTGGGCGGCGAAGAATGCCGGCGATACACTCTACGTGGTCGCGGCGGACTATGTTTACGGTCACGTGGCAACCGCATGGACTAAGGCACTGGCGGAAAAAGCCGGTGTTAAGATATCCGGCGTCGAGTTTATTCCGCTCGAGGTTTCGGATTTCAGCTCGACCATCCGCAAGATCCAGTCTGCCAAGCCGGCCGCGATCATGTCCAACCTCGTCGGCAGCAACCATATAGCCTTCTACCGGCAGTTTGCCGCCGCCGGCCTTAACGGCTCCATCCCGATCGTCTCGCCGGTCTTCGGGCTGGGCAATGAGCAGGAAATCCTGTCGGCCGAAGAGACCAAGGGCATCGTCGTCTCCTACTCCTATTTCGAAACCCTGGAATCGCCTGAGAACAAGGCGTTCCTTGAAGGGTTCAGGAAGAAGAATGCGGATTCTGGGGTCGTCGCCGATACGCCTGCGCAGGTCTGGATCGCCTGGCACCAGTGGAAGCAGGCGGTGGAGAAGGCAGGCACCACCGACATCATGCCGGTCGTCGAGGCTCTTGAATCGGGAATGAGCTATACCGGTCCGGCCGGCCCGGTCACGGTCGACGCCCCGTCCCACCGCAACATCCAGAATGTGCACTTGGCCAAGGTGGATGCCAACCAGAAGTTCGAGATCATCGAGAAGTTCGAGCAGGTCAAGCCGACGCGCGAAGTGGTCGGCGCCGGCGCTTGCGACCTCACTGGGGCGGACCAGAATTCGCACCGCATGATCGAACCCAAGTTCTGAGAAACGGAGCGCGCCATGGATTCCGTGTTGGTGGTACTGTTTTCGGCCGCGACGAGCGTCTCGACGCTGCTGATCGCCTCGATCGGCCTTGCCGTGATCTTCGGGCTGATGCGTATCATCAACATGGCCCATGGCGAGTTCCTCATGATCGGTGCCTTCACCACGGTCGTCCTGGTCCGCACGCTGGGCCTGCCTGTACTGGTGGCCGCGCTGGGTGGCGCGGTCATCGCCGCCCTTCTGGGCTTCGTCGTCGAGATCGTCCTGATCCGCCCGCTCTACGGCCGGCGGCTGGTCGATACGCTGCTGGTGACCTTCGGGCTCAGCCTGATGCTGTTCCAGCTTGCCGTGAACATCTTCGGCACCACGTCGCCTGGCATATCCACGCCGTTCGGCGCGGTCGCCATCGGCGAGTACTCGGTTTCCGTCTATTCGCTACTTCTCATCCCTGTCGCCGGCCTGCTGATGCTTGCCGTGTATCTCGTCTTCACACGCACAAAATACGGGCTCTTGGCGCGCGCGGCGGCGCAGAATCCCGAGATGGCGAGTGCGCTCGGCGTCGACGCCCGTAAGATCAACAAGCTGACATTCATGTTCGGCGCGGCTCTTGCCGGGCTGGGCGGCGGCCTGCTCGCGCCTATCGTGGCCGTCAGCCCGGGCATGGGCCAATCCTATATCGGCCAGGCCTTCATGACCGTCATCACGGGGGGCCAGGCATTCCTGCTCGGCACGCTGGCTTCGGCCGCGGCGCTTGGCGGGGTGCAGAACATCGTCGCCCAGCTCGTCACCACCTTCTGGGGGCTGGCGGCGCTTTTCCTGACGTCCATCATCATCCTGCGCTTCATGCCGGAAGGCATTTCGGCGCGCTGGAAGCGGCAGCTCTAGGAGGAGGCGATGACGGATCTCGCAAGTAGCCAAACAGAGAATGGAACAGCCGTGCTGACGGGCAACAAGAACGGAATTCTTCAGGGCGTCGCCGACTGGAAGCACGCCAAGACCGGCGCTGCCATGATCGTCACGGCGATCGCCATCCTCATCGCGGTGAACTTCTTCTCGCTGGCCGACCAGCTCAAATGGACGCTTTGGGTCAGCTTCGGCATCGTCGCCATGAGCCTGTCCTTCATCTGGGGCAAGGCCGGCATCTTCAGCTTCGGCCAGAACGCGCTGTTCGGGATCGGCGCCTATGGCTACGCCATCCTGTCGCTCAATCTGCTCCCGTATTCGGGCGAGACGCTTTCGGCGCTGGTCTTCGCGGGCGTCGCGGCAGCGGCCTTCGCGGCGGCGCTGGGCTACTTCATGTTCTACGGCCGCGTCGGCGACGTCTATCTCTCGGTGCTCACCCTTGCGGTGACGCTCATCCTCTATACCGTCTTTTCCAGCACGGCCGGCCCGCAGTACCGCATCGGCGAGGCCACCCTCGGCGGCTTTAACGGCATGCCCGGCCTGCCGACGCTGACGTTCTGGATCCCCGGAAGCGGCAGCGTGCAACTGGAGATCCAGGCTCTGCTAATCTTTGCCATCGGCCTTGCGGCGGTGCTCTATGTCATCATGTCCTATGCGGCCGACAGCCGTTTCGGCGAAATCCTCTCGGGCGTGCGCGACAACGAGACCCGCATGGAGCTGCTGGGCTATGACGTTCGCTTCTGGAAGTGGCTAGCCTTCGTGGTCGGCGGCGCCATCGCCGGTATCGGCGGGGGGCTTTTCGCGGCCTGGGGTACTTTCACCAATCCTTCCGTCTTCGGCCTCACCCAGGCCGCTATGGTCATCATCTGGGTTATGGTGGGTGGCCGAAACTCGCTGTTCGGCGCCTTCGTCGGCGTGGTCATCGTGCAATGGATCGCCGACGAGGCCGACAAGGTCGTCTCCGAACAGACGCCGCTCATCCTCGGACTGATGCTGATCCTGTCGCTTTTCCTGTTGCCGAACGGCGTCGTGCCGACGGCCACCAACTGGGTCAGGTCGTGGCTCGGCGCAAGCAAGGGCGGCAGTCGAGGCGAAGCGACGCAAGCCGCGCCCTTGCCTGCGAGCGAGGCTGCCACGGAACCGGTGCGCCGTGGTGTCATCGTGGCGCAGAACATCGCCAAGAGCTTCGGCGGCCTGTCGGTGCTGCGTGGCGTCGACCTCACCTTCGACGAGGCCCCGGTCTATGCCATCATCGGCCCGAACGGCGCCGGCAAGAGTACGTTCTTCAACGTGCTGACGGGCCGGGTCACGGCATCGCAGGGAAGTATCACCCTGAACGGCACCGATGTCGGCGCCATGCCGGCCTTCGAACGGGCGCGCCTTGGCCTCGGCATCAAGCTTCAGATCGCCTCGATCTTCCCGAGCATGACGGTGCGCCAGCACATCGACCTCGCCTTGCGCGCCCGTTCGACTGCCAATCGCGGAGCCCTGATCGAACGGACGCTGCGCGACGTCGACCTGTGGGAGCGCGCCGACGATCAGGCCTCGGACCTCGCGCATGGCCAGCAGCAATGGCTGGAGATCGCCATGGTGATCGCGCAGCGGCCTTCCCTGATCCTGCTCGACGAGCCCGCCGCCGGCATGTCGCGACAGGAGAAGGTGCGCACCGCCCAGCTCATCGAGCGGTTGTCCAGGACGCATCGCATCATCGTGGTGGAACACGACATGGCGTTCGTGCGCTCGCTCGAAGCACCGGTGGCTATGCTCCATGAAGGCCGCGTCTTCAGGAACGGCAGTTTCGAGGCGGTGTGCGGCGACGAAGAGGTGATCAACATCTATCTCGGGAGGCGTTCCAATGCTGTCAGCGCGTGATTTGTCGTCCGGCTATGGTCGCATCGTTGTCCTGAGGGCGGTTTCCCTCACCGTCGGGCAGCCGGAGATCGTCGCCGTTCTCGGCCGCAACGGCGCCGGCAAGACCACGTTGATGAAGACGCTCGCCGGGATCGTGCCGACGCAATCGGGGTCGATCGATTTTGCCGGCGCCAATCTCGCCGGCCTCTCGGCCGACAAGCGAGCTCGGCTCGGTATCGGCTACGTGCCGCAGGGGCGCGGCATCTTCCCGAAGCTGTCGGTGCGCGAGAACATCCTGGTCGGCCTCTATGCCAGTTCCTCGCCGCTCACCCTGCTGGACGAACTGCTGGAAGAATTTCCTGCGCTGAAGCCCAAGCTGGACGACCGCGGCGGGCAACTGAGCGGCGGCCAGCAACAGATACTGGCGCTGGCGCGGGCGCTGGCGACGCGGCCGAAGCTGCTTCTGCTCGACGAACCCTCGGAAGGCATCCAGCCGTCCATCCTCGAGGAGATCGCCGATATCCTGAACCGGCTGAAGGCCAAGCGCGGCCTGTCGACGCTGATCGTCGAGCAGAACATCGATTTCGTCCGCTCCATGGCCGACCGCGCCTACCTGATGGATATCGGCAAGGTCACCCTCCAGTTGACGCGCGAGGAATTGTCCGTCGATGGCGACTGGCTCGAAAGCTTCGTCAGCGGTGCCGAGGCATCCCGGCCCGCAGCCTGAATCCAAGTCAAATAAGGAGAACGATAGTGGCTAGTAAAAAAACGGATGTGAGCAAGCTTTCGGATGTCGATCTTTGCTATCTGACGGCGGAAGAGGCCATCGCTGCGTTCAAGACGCGGGAACTGTCGCCGGTCGACGTCATGAAGGCGGTGATCGCACGGTGCGAGAAGGTGAATCCCAAGCTCAACGCCGTGACCTACAACCATTTCGACCGTGCCCTCGACCAGGCTAAGAAGGCCGAGAAGCGCTATGCCTCGGCCAACGGTTCGGTACGGCCGCTGGAAGGTATCCCGCTCGCCATCAAGGACCTGCATCCGGTCGAGGGCGAGATCTGCACCTGGGGCTCGAAGATCTACGAAGGCGTTCGTGCCGACAACACCGTGCCGATTGTCGAACGCCTGCTCGATGCCGGCGCCATCCTGCATATCCAGACCACCAGCCCCGAATTCGCCCATACGGGCCATACCCACAGCCCGCTGTGGGGGGCTACCCGCAATCCCTGGAACGGCGACTACAACTGCGGCGGCTCCTCGGGCGGCTCCGCGGCGGCGGTGGCGGCCGGCATGACGATCCTCGCCGACGGCGACGACGGCGGCGGCTCGATCCGCATCCCCTCCGCCGCCTGCGGCGTCTTCGGCTTCAAGCCGCCGTTCGGCCGCAACCCGGGCCGGCTCCTGCCGACGAACCTCGACTGGATCCTGCATCTCGGTCCGATCACCCGTTCGGTCGGCGACGCCATCCTCATGCAGAACGTCATGAGCGGGCCGCACCCCATGGATGCCGCCACCCTGAAGCCCAAGCTCGAGATTCCCGAACAGCTCGGCAGCATCAAGAACTGGAAGATCGCCTTCTCCATGGACCTCGGGTATTTCGAGGTCGACGAGGAAGTGCAGAAGAACACGTTGCAGGCGGTCGAAGCGTTCAAGGCGATGGGCTGCGAGGTGGAGGAAGTCGACCTCGGCTGGAACTACGGCGCCTATGACGCGTGGATGACCCATTGGGAAGGGCTGTTCGCATCGGTCGCCGGCCAGCACCTGCCGCGCTGGCAGTATGAGATGGATCCCTATGTGCGCGAGATGCTGCACCGCGGCATGAACCATTCCTATACCCGCGTGAAGCAGACCGAATTCGTGCGTACCGAGATGTACAACAAGCTCGGGCCGTTGATGGAGAAGTACCAGTTGCTGCTTTGCCCGACCAACGCGGTGCCGTCGGTGCCGTTGTGGCATCGCTGCGACGACAAGAACTTCAAGATCAACGGCAAGCCGGTGGACGCCATGATCCAGTGGTGCATGACCTATCCGTTCAACCTGCTCAGCCAGTGCCCGGTGGCGACGGTGCCGAGCGGCTTCGCCAGCTCGGGCGTGCCTACTGGTCTGCAAATCGTCGGGCGTACCTACGACGATATCTCCGTCCTCACCGCCGCCAAGGCCTACGAGGCTGCACGGCCGTGGAGGAAGACCCGGCCAAATTTGTAAATCCCTTAGGGGCAGACCAATTTTCCATGACGTGCCTCACCGGAGGGGGAGTTGCCCCTTCGGTATGGCCTGATGCTTCCCGTTTAAGCCGCGCCACATCATTTCCGAAGTAATACTTTCAACAACCAAGTACAAAAAGCGATTTTCCATGAATAAGAAATTGTATCCGTACCTTGCCGAGGCATTTGGCACGGCGTGCCTCGTGCTTTTGGGATGCGCGTCCGTGACTATAAGCAACAACGGTATGGCCTTGCCACTGGGCGCGCTGCCGATCGCATTGAGCTTTGGATTGACTGTCACATTCCTAGTCTATGCGATCGGCCCTGTTTCCGGCTGCCACATCAATCCAGCCATCACGCTTGGACTGTGGGCCGCCAATCGCTTCCCCGGGTCGAAAGTTCCTGGTTATGTCGTGAGTCAGGTCGCTGGCGGAATAGTCGGAGCTGGGCTTTTGCTGCTTATCCTTAGTGGCCGCCCTCAAGGCTATGACGCCAGTGTCCTCGGGTTAGGCCAAACTGGCTGGGGCGAAGGCTACCTCGGTCAATACAGTCTTCTCGCAGCTTTGGTGAGCGAGTTCGTCGCAACCTTCATTTTCACCGTCGTCATCATTGGCTCGGTCTCGAATACGGACAGCAAGCAACTGGCGGGGGTATCGATAGGGCTGTGCCTGACGATATTGGTCGCCTGTTTCATCAATGTCAGCGGCGGGTCACTCAACCCGGCAAGGAGTATAGGGCCGGCGTTCTTCGTGGGAGGTAAGGCAGTTATGCAGGTCTGGCTGTTCATCGTCGCTCCGATCGCAGGCGCAATGGTTGCTGGCATTGCATACCGAAAGTGACCTCCAACGGGTCCCACTACCGTGAAGACCGATTCGAGGAGAGGAAATCAGGCAATGTCAGACGATTACGTCCACAAGGTACAGGCCGCGTGGAAGAAGAATGCGCTGATCGACAACGAGACTTATCTGAAATGGTACGCCGACAGCGTGAAGAACCCGG
>Ga0182735_1000545_pt1 | contig 29928 bp, 26 predicted proteins | sample eDN5th30CKraftMG_FD_128524 | JGI IMG/M metagenome (GOLD analysis project Ga0182735, IMG submission 128524) | Enriched Miracle-Growth compost microbial communities from Emeryville, California, USA - eDNA 5th pass 30_C Kraft MG (version 2) (version 2) ...
CACACAGGCCCAGACTTCGCACTTGCCGTCGACCACGCGCGCCGTCGCCGCGGGCGGTTCCATGGTGGCGTGGGCCAGGTGCGGCAGATAGTACTCGGCCTGGATGCGCCGGGCCGCGCCTTCCAGCGCCTTCATGGCGTCGCCGTCGTTGCGCACGGCCTTGGCGGGCTTGCCGGCCGCTTCGCTCAAGGTCTTGTGGAACGCCTCGGAATCGTAGCCGGCGTTGGGGCCGTCATCCCATTCGATCTCGAGCGCCTGGCGGCCCTTCAGCGCCGCCCAGGTATCCCTGGCGACCACCGCCACGCCGCCCAGCGGCGCAAATACCGGCGGCGTCGGCCCGGCCGGGATGTCGATGACCTTCACCACGCCGGGCACTTTGAGGGCCGCGTCGGCGCTGTAGCGCTTGACCTTGCCGCCCAGTACCGCCGGACGCGCGATGCTGGCGTACAGCATGCCGTCCAGGCGGGTGTCGATGCCGAAATGGGTCTTGCCCGTGACGATGTCCTGGATGTCGACGCTGCGCGTGCTCTGCTTGCCGATGTAGCGGAATTGCTCGGGCGTCTTCAGGCGCAACGCGTCGGCGGCCGGCACCGGCAAGGCGGCGGCCGCGGCGGCCAGTTCGCCATAGCCGAGCTTGCGCCCGGACGACTCGTGCACGACTTCGTGGTTGCGCGCGGCGACTTCCTGCGCCGGCACGCCCCATTGTTTGGCGGCCGCCGCTTCCAGCATGGCGCGCGCGGCCGCGCCGACGCGGCGCATGGGCTGGAAGAAATGGCGTGTGCTGCGCGACCCGTCGGTGTCCTGGTTGCCGTAGCGGGGCTCGTCTCCGGGCGCCTGGACGACGCGCACCTTGCCCCAGTCGGCCTCGAGTTCGTCGGCCACCACCATGGGCAGGCCCGTGCGCACGCCGGTGCCCATCTCGGCGCGGTGCGCCATGATGGTGACGATGCCGTCCGCGCCGATCGACACGAACACCAGCGGGTCGTCGACCGTGCCGTGCGGCATGCCGTCGGCGCCGTACTTCTTGCCGTCTTTCTCGGCCGCGTCGGCGGCACGCACGATACCGGCCGGCCCCACGGCCAGCACCAGGCCGGTCAGCGCGCCGGCCGTCTTCAACCAATCGCGGCGGGCAGGCGAGGCGGGGCCATCCGGGGGAACTTGCTGCGTCAGGCGGGCAAAGTCGATCATTTGGCCACCCCCTTGCCGGCAACCTGCTTGATCGCGGCGCGGATGCGCGGGTACGTGCCGCAGCGGCAGATGTTGCCGCTCATGGCGGCGTCGATGTCCTGGTCGGTAGGGCTGGGGTTGCTCTTGATCAGCGCGGTGGCCGACATGATCTGGCCCGACTGGCAGTAGCCGCATTGCGGCACGCCGATCTCGGCCCAGGCCTGCTGGACCGCCCGGCCGACGTCGTCGTCGCCGACCGCCTCGATGGTGGTGATCTGCTTGCCGGCAACGGCGGAAACCGGCGTGACGCACGAACGGATCGGCTGCCCGTCCATGTGCACCGTACAGGCGCCGCACATGGCCATGCCGCAGCCGAACTTGGTGCCGGTCATGCCCAGGCGGTCGCGGATGACCCACAGCAGGGGCATGTCGTCGGGGGCGTCGATGTCTTGGGACTTGCCATTGATAGTCAGGCTGGCCATGTGGGCTCCTTGGCTAGGGTAGACAGGCAGGAAACGGCCTTGCGGAACGCGATGCCGTGCCGGCGGCGGACGCCGCGGGCGGAAGGGCTTGCCCATACTAGCGCAGCGCGGCGGCGCAATCCACCGCCCGCCCCCCGCGGCCTTCTCTCGCGCGCGCGGCGGGCGCGCGGTGCCAGATCATTGTTACAGCGCATCGGGCCGACTGTCCCACTCACGGGAAACTGTTTTCATCCGCGCCGCAATATTTCCAAACATGTCCGCCCCCTAGACTCCGTGGCACGCCGATACCGCGACCGGGATGGCCGCACCGCGTTGTCGGACGCCACATGAAACACAGGAGCATCACATGAAGAAAACCCTGCTCGCTGCCGCGCTGGCAACGGGATTCGCCGCAACGGCCCAGGCCGCCGATACGACCGTCACGCTGTACGGCCTGATCGATTCGGGCATCGGCTATGAACAGGTCAAGGGCCCCAACGGCTTCAAGGAAAGCCGCGTGGGCGCCACCAGCGGCGTCAGCGGCGGCTCGCGCTGGGGCCTGAAAGGCACCGAAGACCTGGGCGACGGGTTGAAGGCCATCTTCACCCTCGAGTCCGGTTTCGACAGCCAGGACGGCAATTCCACCCAAAGCGGCCGCCTGTTCGGCCGCCAGGCGACCGTCGGCCTGCAAGGCGACACCTGGGGCAAGCTGGAATTCGGCCGCCAGACCAACATGGCCTCGAAGTACATCGGCGCCATCAGCCCGTTCGGCACCGACTACGGCATCGCCGGCATCGGCACCGCGTTCGGCTCGGCCAAGTCGCTGCGCCTGGACAACATGGTGATGTACCAATCGCCGAAATTCTCGGGCTTCAGCTTCGGCGTGGGCTATTCGTTCAACGCCGACGACGAGAAGGACGGCAACTTCGCCACCGGCGACAACAACCGCGTCATCACGGTGGGCGCGCGCTACGACAACGGCCCGCTGAACCTGGCCGTGACGTACGACCGCCTGAACCCCACCAACGCCGTGTCCGACGAGCAGGACACCAGCCTGCAGGAATACATCGTCGGCGCCGCCTATGACTTCGAAGTCGTCGAACTGCACGCGGCCTGGGGCCAGACCTACGACGGCTGGTTCTCCGGCGCCAGCATGGGCACCAGCCCGGCCGGCTTCAAGTCGCTGGGCAGCCTGCGCGTGGTGGAAGGCGCGCGCGTGAATTCGATGATGCTGGGCGTTACCGTGCCGCTGGGCAGCACCAAGCTGTTCGGCGCCTGGCAGCGCGCCGATCCGAAGAACGACAAGCTCACGGGCGACGACGAGGCGTTCAATGTGTTCGCCCTGGGCGCGACCTACGACCTGAGCAAGCGCACCAACCTGTATGCCTACGGGGCCTACGGCGACAACTTCGCTTTCCAGAAGGACGTGAAGAACACGGCCGTGGCCGTGGGTATCCGCCACCGGTTCTGATCGCCCGGCAGGCAGGGCGGGCGCCTGTCCGTCCACGCGGCTTTCCCTCCGTTGTCCGCGAGTGACGATTCCCCCGCCCGCCCGCGCCTGCCGGACGTTCCGAAGGGCTGGGCCTTCCTGCGCGGAAGGCCCGCTCGCGGCGCCCGGCGCCGGTCAGGACGCCAGCCCCGCCAGCTTCAGCGCGCTCAGCACCGCCGCGCCGCACGCGATCAGCCACAGCGGATTGAGCCGCGTGCCCATCATCAGCCCGGTGGCCGCCACGGCGATGGCGCGCGCCCACCAGCCCCCTTCCAGGGCCATGAACAGCACGTAGACCGCGGCCAGGATCATGCCGGCCGCGATGGGCCGCAATCCCGCCTCCAGCGCCAGTTGCCAGCGCGCGCCGCGATGGCGCCGCCACAGATAGGCGACCCCGTAGATCAGGAAAGCCGTCGGCGCGAAAATCGCCAGCGTCGCCACCACCGCTCCCCAGAATCCGCTGACCTTCCAGCCGATCAGCGTGACCAGCAGCGACCCCGGCCCCGGCGACAGCCGGGCGATGGCGAAGGCGTTCATGAATTCCTGCGCCGACATCCAGTGGTGCACCTCCACTACCTGCCGGTGGATCTCGGCCACCGTGGCCTGCCCGCCGCCGATCGTCACCAGCGACAGCGGGGCGAACACTGCCCACAGGCTCCAGAGCGCACCGCCCATGTCAGGCTCCGTCCCGCGCCAGGCGACGGTACTCGATGCCGACGCTCAGCGTGCCCAGGCCCACCACCACCCATACCAGCGGCCACTGCAATACCCCGACGGCGATAAAGGTGATCGCCAGGAACGCCAGCGGCAACAGCCGGCGCGGCACGCGGCGGGCGGCGGCGATGGCCATGCTGGCCGACAACCCGATCGCCGCCGCGGCCGCGCCCGCCAGGGCGATATTGGTCAGGGGATAGCCCGTGAAAGCGGCGAACAGGGCCGCCAGCAAGACAATGAATATCGCGGGCGGCACGATGATCCCCGTGAAACCGGCGATCGCCCCGCGCGCGCCGGCCAAGCGGTAGCCGATCCAGATGGCCATGTTCTTCACGTTAACCCCGGGCAGCGCCTGCGACAGCGCCAGCCCGTTCAGGAATTCCTCTTCGCTCATCCAGCGCCGGTCCTCGACGAACTCGCGGTACAGCCAGCCGCTGAGGCCGCCGCCGAAGCTGGTCAGGCCGATACGGGAAAAAATGACGAACAAGCGCCAGGCGGTGGGGGCTGGCGCGGCGGCGGAATCGGGCGGCATGGCGGGCGGCGGGACAATGAAGCGATCCCGGATTATGCCGCCGTCCGGATAACAGTCACCTGTCTAAGTAAGAACGGCGTTGGCGCGGCCAGGTCGGCTGGGCACTCACCCCGGACGCCTGGGCAAGGCCCCGCCGCTCCCCGGTCAGGCAAAGCGGCCGATCAGGAATGGATCGATCGGCACGCTGGTGCGCCCGGTATCGATCAGTTCCGCCATGGTGTCGCCCACGCCGGGACCCAGCTGGAAACCGTGGCCGCAGAAGCCGAAGGCGTAGAACAGGCCGTCGACCTTGGCACTGGGCCCCATGATGGGAACGTCGTCGGCCATGTAGCCTTCGATGCCGCTCCATACCCGGATGATGCTCAGGCGCCGCAAGGCGGGGATGATCCGCTCGAGCTGCACGAACTGCTTCAACGGGCTGCCGGGCAGCACATAGGCCCGCCGCGCGTCCGGATAGGCGGGGCCGCGCGCGCAGCCGCCCATGACGATATTGCCGCGCTTGACCTGCCGGAAATAGAAAATCTCTTCGATCGAATCGGAAGACGCCCCCACGACCGGCACCAGGCAGTACGGCACCGGCTCGGTGACGGCCATCTGCGGCCCATGCACCGACATCGGTACCGGTTCGCCGAACTGCTCCGACAGCAGGTTGCCCCAGGCGCCGGCCGTGACCAGCAGCACGGCCGCGCGGTAGGTCGTGCCATCGGCGCAGGTCGCCACGAAGCGCCCGGCGGTTTTCTCTACGCGAACGACTTCGGTGTCCTCGACGATGCGGGCTCCTTCGCGCACCGCCGCCCGCGCGAAGGCGGGCGCGGCCAGGCGCGGGTTGGCGTGCCCATCGCGGGGCGCCCACGACACCGCGCGGATTTCCGGGCCCAGGTACGGGAACTTCGCCCGCATGGCCTCGCCGCGCAACATCTGCAGTTCCAGGCCGTAGGGGCGCGCGTCGCGCGCATAGGTTTCCAGGCGATCGGCCTGCGCCTCGCTGTAGCAGACCCGGATGTGCCCGGTCGGCAGGAACTCCACGTCGTGGCCGATCAGTTCCGGCAATTGCCCCCATATCTCGCGGGACCGGTTGGCCAGCGGCAACTGGGGCAGGAAGCGCCCTTGCCGGCGCACATTGCCGAAATTGGTGCCGCTGGCCTGCTGCCCGACCAGCCCGCGTTCCAGCAGCGTGACCGCATGCCCGCGGCGGCGCAGGAAGAAGGCGGCGGTCGTGCCCATCAGGCCGCCGCCGACGATCAGGACATCTGAATCATTGGGGTTCATGGGCAGCCTGCCTGGTGGTTGCGGGCAACGGCTTGACGGGCGCCTGGGCGCGCAGCCGTCCCACCTGCCGGATATCGGATTGCGACGCGGCGGCGACGATCTCGGCCCCCGCCAGCCCGCAATAGCGTCCTTGGCAACGCCCCATGCCGACCCGGCTGAAGGCCTTGGCGCGGTTGGCTTCGCGCGCGCCCTCGTCCGTGACGACGCGCCGCAATTCGCGGGCCGTGATGCCCTCGCAGCGACAGACCAGGGTCGTGTCGGGCAGGTCGGCGGCCTGTCGCCAGGGCCAGGGGAAAGCCCGCGCGATCCCGACGCGAAACCGCTCCATGCGCGCCAGTACGCGCAGCAGCCGATCGGCCTGCCCTTGGTCTGCCGGCACGCCCAGGTCCCGCAGCACGGCCAGGCCGGCCAGCGCCCCGGACGCCTCGGCGCCGTCGGCGCCCTGCAGGCGCGCGCCATCGCCGGCCAGGTACACACCGGCGACCGAGGCGCGGCCCCATGGATCAATGCGCGGCAACCACTGACGGCTCTCGGCATCGAACCGGAATTCGCAGCGCAGCAGGTCCGCCAGCTGGGTCTCGGCACGCAGGTGATAGCCCATGGCGACGGCATCGCAGGCCACCAGGCGTTCCCGGCCCGAAGCATCGCGAAAGCGCAAACCGGACACGCCCGCGGCATCGGCGCCCTCGATCGCCACCGGGGTGGCGCCCTTGAACATGGCCACGCCGGCACGGCGCAAATAGGCAATCAGCGCCAGGCCCTTGCGCAACACGTCGGGTCGCGCGCCAAGCTGCGGCAATGCCCGGATGCCATCGCCGCGCCGCGCGGTATCGACAACCGCCGCGACGCGGGCGCCGGCCTTCGCATACTGGGCGGCCACCAGGTACAGGAGGGGGCCGGTGCCCAGGAACACCACTTTCTCGCCGATTGCGCAGGCCTGCGCCTTCAGGGCGATCTGCGCGGCGCCCAGCGAATAGCAGCCGGCTCGCTGCCACCCGGGCACGGGCATCAGTCGATCGGTGGCGCCGCTGCAAACCACCACGGCGTCGTAGGGCAGGCCATGGCTCAGCCCGTCGCGCACCAGGTGCAGCTCGCTGTCGGCGGCATTCCACACCAGCGTCTGCGGGCGATAGTCCAGCCGCGCGCGCAAGCGATCGAAGGTCTCGTGCAGGGCGCGCGCCCGCTCCGCCTCGGTTCCGTACAAGGCCTCGTAGCCGCGGCCGAAGCCGTCCGGCTGGCGGCGGTAGATCTGGCCGCCGTCACGCATGCCTTCGTCCACCAGCACGGGCCGCAGGCCCGCCGCCACCAGCACCTCGGCGCAACGCACGCCGGCGGGGCCGGCGCCCACGATGGCAACGCGGGCCGTGCTCATAGCAGCGCCGGCATGGCGGTCAAGACCTCCAGCCCCTCCGATACGTAGGTGGTGCAGGCGCGCAGCCGCTCGCCCTGGGGCGTCCAGACGCCGCAATCCTGGCAGGCTCCCATCAGGCAGAAGCCGGCGCGTCGCTCGCCGCCGAACTCGGAACAGCGCACGGCGCCGGTATTGCACAGCATGGCCACCAGCAAGGTGTCGCCCTGCAGCGCCTGGGCGGCCTGGCCATCGATGGAAAAGCGCACGGCCGGGCGTCCTGTCTCGGCCAGGCGGCGAAATCGCGGAGTCATCGTTCGAACCTCGGGCGGGGAAGAGCCCCTGGAATTTTCAATATATTGGTCTTTCAAGGCAAAAATTTCATTTAGGGAACACCCTTATACGGAAGAGGTTGGGATTTCGTTGACTGAAATTTCAATATCATGAATACTTTGACCGCATATTTTCAATCGGGACCATGCGTCATGACCTATCGAGTTGGAGTGGACATCGGGGGCTCGTTCACGGACTTCGCCGTCCTGAACGTGGCGGACAACACCATCCGCACATTGAAAGTGCTGTCCCGGCCCGACCAGCCCGGCGCCGAAGTCATCAAGGGCCTGGGCATCCTGGCCGAACGCGACGGCGTCGATCCCGGGCAAGTCAGCTATTTCACCCACGGCACCACGGTCGGCGTCAATACCGTGATCCAGCGCTCCGGCGCCCGGCTGGCCCTGCTGACCACCCGCAACTTCGAGGACGTGCTGGAAATGGCGCGCCTGAAGATGCCCAATTTCCACAACCTGTACGCCCGGCGGCCGGCGCCGCTGGTGCCGCGCGACCGGGTATTCGCGGTCGACGAGCGCGTCGATGCCCGCGGCCAGGTGCTGTCGCCGGTGGATCCGGCCAGCCTGCGGCAGGCCGTGGCGGCGGCGCGCCAGGCCGGCTGCGACAGCATCGTCCTGGCGTTCCTGCATGCCTACCGCAACCCCGCCAACGAGCAGGCCGCCAAGGCCATGATCGCCGAATGGGAACCCGGCCTGCCGGTGTGCAGCGCCAGCGAGATCTGGCCCATCATCCGCGAATACGAACGCACCGTGACGGCGTGCATCAGCGGCTACGTGCAACCCAAGGTGGCGCACTACCTGACCGCCTTTGAAGACGCGCTGGCCGGGCTGGGCGTGCCGGCCTCGCCGCATATCACCAAGTCCAACGGCGGCGTCATGGGAGTCGCGCAGGCCAAGTCCGAATGCGTGCAGATGATCCTGTCGGGCACGGCCTCCGGCGTGATCGGCGCGGGCTTCCTGGCCCAGTCGATGGGCCTGCCCAAGATCATGAGCCTGGATATCGGCGGCACCAGCGCCGATGTGGCTGTCATCATCGACGGCCAGGCCGAATACGGCAGCGGCGAAGTCATCGGCGAATTCCAGATCCATATCCCGTCGATTTCGGTCACCTCCATCGGCCAGGGCGGCGGCTCGATCGCCTGGGTCGACGAGCTGGGCATGCTGAAAGTCGGCCCCGAAAGCGCCGGCTCCAGCCCCGGCCCCGCCTGCTTCGGCAAGGGCGGCACGCGGCCCGCCGTCACCGACGCGTTCGCGGCCTGCGGCTGGATCGGCCACAGCGACCTGGGCTACAACGCGGTGCAGGTCCAGGTGGACAAGGCGCGGGCGGCCATCGGCGAACTGGCGGCACAGTTCGGCACCAGCGTCGAGGAAACCGCCGAAGACATCATCCGCATCGCGGTATCGGGCATGTATGCCGATACCAGCGGGCTGGTCTCGCGCTTCGGCATCGACCCGCGCGAATTCTACTTCCTGGCCTTCGGCGGCGCCGGCCCGATGATGGCCTGCTTCCTGGCGCGCGAACTCAACGTCAAGGGCGTCGTGGTGCCGCCCACGCCCGGCGTGCTCAGCGCGCTGGGCGGGCTGATCGCCGACCTGAAGAACGATTTCATCCGCACCATTTACCAGGACCTGACGCCCGCCACTCTGCCGGCCCTGCGCGAAGCGCTGGACGACCTGGAACAACGGGCGCATGCCTGGCTGCGCGACGACCAGGGCTTCGACGGCGCGTGTCGCCTCAGCTGCTCGGCCGATATCCGCTACCGCGGCCAGTCGTACGAAATCGATACGCCGATCGAGGCGGACTGGGTGCGCACCGGCGCGCTGGACCGCATCGCCCAGGCCTTCCATGCCCAGCACGAACGCCTGTTCGGCCACAGCGACGCGGACACCGGCGTGCAGCTCATCAACCTGCGCCTGGTCATCGCCGGCGCCACGCCCAAGCCGCAATTGCTGCCGCTGCCGCCCGCCGAGGCCCCCGCCGCCGCCCACGGCACGGCGCGCGTCTACGCCGACGGATCGTGGCGCGACATCCCCGTCTACCATCGCGCCGACCTGCGGGCCGGCCACCGCTTCGACGGCCCCGCGATCATCGCGCAGGCCGACTGCACCACCTGCGTGCTGCCGGACATGACTGTCGACGTCGACGGCTACGGCAATCTCGTCATCTCTGTACTTTCCGCCTGATTCCGCGAGGACATCCGCAATGGCTATCGATCGCCGCAATCTCCAGGTACTGGCCAACTACTGCTCGGCCGCCGCCGACGCCATGGCCTATACCCTGATGCGCACGGCGCACTCCACCTTCGTCAAAGAGACCGAGGACTTCTCGTGCGCCATCGTCACCGATACCGGCATGGCGTTCGCCAATCCGCGCAGCTATGGCGCCCCCTGGTACAGCGGCATCGACTACGGCCCGGTCCTGCGCATGATCGAGCACTACGAAGAAGGCGACATCTGCATCACCAACGATTCGTATAGCGGCAACGTCGCCACGCATTCGCCCGACCTGCATATCTGGAAGCCGGTCTTCTACGAAGGCCAGCTGGCCTGCTTCGTGGTCGGCCACATCCACAATACCGACGTCGGCGGCGCGGTGCCCGCCTCGCTGTCGCGCTCGCTCACCGAGATCGTGCAGGAAGGCATCCGCGTGCCGCCGCTGAAGATCATCCGCGCCGGCCGGCTCAACGAGGAAGTCGCCGCGATCATGCGCCTGAACGTGCGCGCGCCGGACCAGAACTGGGGCGACTTCAACGCGCAGATCGCCTCGGTGAACATCGGCGAACGCAAGATCAGGGAAATCATCGACCGCTTCGGCTTCGATGCCTTCAAGGAAGGCGCCCTGGCGATCCTGGACTACGCCGAGAACCAGGCCCGCAATATCATCCGCGAGATTCCCGACGGCGAGTACTTCTTCGCCGACTACGCCGACGAAGATGGCGACGGCGGGCACCCGTGCCGCGTGGCGCTGACCCTGCGCGTGCGCGGCGACGAGGTGGAACTGGACTACAGCGGTAGCGACCCGCAACTGGCCTCGTCGCTGAACATGCCCACCGGCGGGCGCGAGCGTCATCCGCTGGCGCTGGTCGGGCTGACCTATGTGCTGGTGACGCTGGACCCGCGCCTGTGGCTGAACGCCGGCACGCTGCGCGTGGCGCGCGCCATCCTGCCGCGCGGCTCGGTCGTCAATTGCGAGGCCCCGGCCGCCGTCGGCATGCGCTCGCTGACGTGCATGATCACCCAGATCGTCACGTTCGGCGCGTTCTCGCAGGCCCTGCCCCATCGCATGCCAGTGTCGGCCCCCGGCGGCAACGCCATCATGAACGTCAAGACCTCCGACCATGAAGACCGCACCGTCATGGCCTCGATCGGCCCGGTCGGCGGCGGCGGCGGCGCCACGCCCGTTTCCGACGGCCCCGAGGGCTGCGGCGGCGCGTCGGCGTTCCTGAAGAACACGCCCATCGAGATCACGGAATCGGAAGTGCCCATCCATTTTCTGCGCTACGGCCTCTGGCCGGACTCGGGCGGCCCCGGCAAGTTCCGCGGCGGCATGTCCACCGTGATGGAATTCCGCGTCTCGTCGCCCAACACCGTGGTCACGGCGCGCAACCGCAACCGCTCGCGCTTTGCCTCGTGGGGCGTGCTGGGCGGCCACGCCGGCATCGTCTCGCGCTTTACCAAGAATCCCGGCACCGAAGCCAGTATCGAACTGGGCAACATCGATGTCGTGGCCTGCGATCCGGGCGACGTTATCCGCGTCATCGGCCCTGGCGCGGGAGGCTACGGCAGTCCGCTGGAACGCGATCCGCAACGCGTCCTGCAGGACGTGCGCTGCGGGCTGATTTCGGCGCGAGCGGCTCGCGACACCTACGGCGTGTCCCTCCGCGACGACGCCGTCGACAGCGCGGCCACCCAGGCCCTGCGCCGGCAATTGGCCGCGCAGGCCGGCGCCGCCACGCACTTCGATCACGGCCAGGCGCGCCGCGACTTCGAATCCGTCTGGACCCGTGACCGCTATGCGCTGCTGACCGCCTTCCTGGCCAGCGCCCCCGTGGCATGGCGCCACTTCCTCAAGCGCAAGGTATTCGATGCCGTCCAGCAAGGCAGCCACGCGGACGCCCCCGACCAGATGCGCCGGATATTCGACGAGCTGGCCCGCAAGTACCCCGCCCTGGCCCTGAGCAGCACGACCGCAGCAGCATGACCCCAACCCTGGATTTCGACCCCGGCCGCCTGACCTTGCCCGACGGCCATTTCATCGACGGCAAGCATGTGGGCGAAGCAGGCCCCGGCATCGAAGTGCGGCGGCCCTGCGACGGCCAGCCCCTGGGAACGATCGGCGAAGCCGGCGAGGCCATGGTGGACCGCGCCGTGCGCAACGCCCGCCAGGCCTGGCAAGACAGCGGCTGGGCCACCTGCCCGCCGCGCGAACGGGCCCGCGCCTTGTCGCGCTGGGCCGACCTGATCGACGCGCATGCCGTCGAGCTGGGCCAGTGGGAAGCGGCCGCTTCCACGCGACCGGTCGGCGAAGCGGTGCACGGCGACGTACCCTTCACCGCCGAAGCCATCCGCTTCTTCGCCGAGCTGGCCGACAAGGTCGGTGGCGACGCCGTGCCCACTCGGCGCGACAGCCTGGGCCTGATCGTGCCCGAACCCTATGGCGTGGTCGGCGCCATCGCGCCCTGGAATTTCCCGCTGTCGATGGCGTCGTGGAAATGCGGCCCCGCCCTGGCGGCCGGCAACGCGGTCGTGCTGAAGCCTTCCGAGATGACGCCCTATTCCACGCTGAAGCTGGCCGAACTGGCGATCGAGGCCGGCGTGCCCCCCGGCATCTTCAATGTGGTCAACGGCGGCGGCCCCGTGACCGGCAGCGCGCTGGTACGGCACCCCGGCATCGCCAAGATATCGTTCACCGGCTCCACCCGCACGGGCGGCGCCATCATGAGCGAGACCGGCCGCCATGGCGTGCGCCCGGTCACCCTGGAACTGGGCGGCAAGAGTCCCCAGCTGGTGTTCGCCGACGTCACCGACCTGGGTCACGTGGCCCGGTGCGTGGCGCGTGGTTTCACGGCCAATGCGGGGCAAGCCTGCGTGGCCGGGACCCGCCTGATCGTGCACCGCTCGCTGGCCGGGCCGCTGTGCGACGCTATCGTCGCCGAAATCGAAAAATACCGGCCCGGCCCCATGTGGCAGGCCGACACGGGCTATTCGCCCATCATCAGCCAGCCGCAGGCCGCGCGCATCGACCGCCTGGTGCGCGAAACGCTCGATGCCGGCGCACGCCTGCTGGCGGGAGGCGGTTTCTTTCCCGGTGCCGAGCGCTTCTACCGGCCGACCGTGATCGACCGCGTCAGCCCCGGCATGGCGGCCCTGCGCGAAGAAATCTTCGGGCCCGTGCTGACCGTCCAGACTTTCGAGACCGAGGCCGAGGGCCTGGCGCTGGCCGATCACCCGGTCTACGGCCTGGCGGCCGGCGTATACAGCCGCAACATCGGCCAGGCCCTGCGCGCGGCGCGCCGGATCGAGGCCGGCACCATATGGATCAACCGCTACGGCCGCAGCGGCGACATGATCATCCCGACCGGCGGGTTCAAGGGGTCCGGCATCGGCAAGGACCTGGGCCGGCAAGCCATGGAAGCCAGCCTGCGCTACAAGAGCGTGCTGGTCGATTTCGAGGCCGCCTGAGCGGCCGCGCTCAAAGATGAATGACCGGACGCTCGGTATTCATGATCCAGAGCAGGCGGGCGGGCTGGTCCGTGGGGTTGGAAACGCCGTGCGGGATCGCGCTGGAAAACTGGAAGCTGTCGCCTTCGTTGAGAATCGCCTCGCGATTGGCCAGCACCAGCGAAATCTTGCCTTCCAGCACCATGCCCGCCTTTTCCCCTTCGCCCAGCAGCACCTCTTCCGAGCGCGAATGCGGCGGGATCAGGATGATCATGAACTGCAGGTCGTGATCGCCCGGCGGTGAAAGCAGCTCCTTGAGCAGGCCATTGGGCCCGACCCGGAACTTGGGCCGCTGGTCGACGCGGCGCACGAACTCGGGCACGGGCGGCGGCGCCTGCCCGGCGCCGGCGGTGGCGGCCGTCCCCTCGCCCTCCAGCAGCGCCGACAGCGGCACGTGCAGCGCGGTGCGCAGTTTCTCCAGCACGCGGATGGACGGGTTGGCCTGGTCGCGCTCGATCTGGCTGATCATGCCCACCGATACATCGGCGAGCTCGGCCAGCGTCTTGAGCGACAGGTTCAGGTCGCGGCGGATGCGCCGCAACCGGCTGCCCACGGTGCCATGGGCAGGCGCGGCATCATTCGAATCGGAGGTACGGGTAGAGGTTCTGGTTACCATGGAATTATTGTGTGGCGGCACTTCTTCGGATCGGATATGGCGCCGCGGCCGGCGGATCGCTCCGGCCGCGAGAACTCATGCGGCATTGAGTTTGGCAATGCCGTAATAGCGGTTGACCAGCAGCAGCACCAGTACCGAAATCATCATCTGCACCGTGCTGATGGCGGCGATCGACGGGTCGAACTGGTTCTGCATGTAGCTGAGCATCACCACCGGCAGCGTGTTGGTCGTGGCCGTGCCGAAGAAAAACGATATCGGCAGATTGTCCAGCGACGTCAGGATGGCGAACACGGCCCCGGCGAAAATGCCCGGTTTCACCTGCGGCAAAGTCACGTAACGCAAGACCTGCCAGCGATTTCCTCCCAGCACGGCTGCGGCCTCTTCCAGGTCTGGCGACATGGAACGATACACCGCCAGCACCGTGCGCGTGATATAGGGGATAGCCAGTACCGTATGCGCGATCACCAGCGACAGGAAGGAAACCCCCTGGATCAGCGCCGACAGGTAATACAGCAGCGAGAAGCCCAGCACCACTGCCGGGATCGAGATCGGCGCCAGCAAGAAGGTGGACAGCGTCGACGCCAGCCGGCTGCGCGAGCGAGCCAGGGCCAGTGCCCCCGGCACGCCCACCAGCACGCCCAGCATGGCCGAAATGGCGGCCAGCTTCATGCTGACCAGCAGGGAATCCAGGAACGGCCGGTACTCGATGATGCGGTGATACCAGCGCAGCGAATACCCCTCGATCGGAAAGGCAATGAACGAGGCCGAGGTGAACGACACCACCACGACCAGCACGATCGGCCCCATGATGAACAGCACGAACAGTGCGACGTAGATGCCCAGCATCGATTTTTCCAGCGACGTACGGCGGCCCCGGCTCATGCCTTGACTCCTTTGCGACGGATAAACCTGACCTGCAGCACCAGGCATATCAAAGCCGCCACCAGCAGCACGTTGCCCATGGCGCTGGCGAACAGCGTGTCCTGTGTCAGGTTGAACTGCTGGTAGATCAGCAGCGGCAGCGTGACCACGCGTCCGCCGCCCAGCAGCAGCATGGTGACGAAGCTGCCGTTGGTCAGCACGAACACCAGGATGCACCCGGTGGCCACGCCGTCCAGGCTCAATGGCAATGTAATGCGCAGGAAGGCGCCGAGCTTGGTCGCCCCCAGGGCGCGCGCGGACTCTTCCAGGCGCTCGTCGATGCCGCGCAGCACCGCGGCGATCGACAGCACCATGAACGGAATCAGCACATGCACCAGGCCGATATAGACCGCGATGGGCTGGCGCGCCAGGTCGACCGGGCGGTCGATCAGGCCCAGGGACAGCAGCCACTGGCTCAGCAGCCCGGTGCGCGACAGCAGCACCTGCCAGCCGAACGTGCGCATGATGACCGACGTCAGCAAGGGCGTGATCAGGCAGAACAGGATCAGCGCATTCCACTTGCCGGCGTGGCGCACCATGAAGTAGGCCACCGGATAGCCCAGGACCAGGCAGGCCACCGTCACCACCAGGCTGACGCGCAAGGTCTCGCCCAGGATCCCCAGGTAGTAGATGTCGGTGAACAGCTTGGCGTAATAGAACCAGGGGCTCTGGCCGACGGCTTCGCCGCCGAAGCCGCGCAGGAAATTGTGCACCAGCGGCAACACGAAGAACATGGCCAGGAACAGCACCGCCGGCAGCGCCCAGACCGGCCGGATCAGCACATAGGGCTTGCGGCGCGCCGCCGCGCGCGGCGCGGCTCCCTTGGCCGGCAGCGTGGAATCCGAGGCCATCATGCGGCCGCCTCGCTCAGGATCACCGCCGATTCGGCGTCCCAGCTCAGGCCCACGTTCTCGCCCACCTGCGCGACGGGCGTGTGGTCCTGGTGATAGACGAAGACCGGCTCGGCGCGGCCGCGCACGGCCATTTCGTAGGCATAGTGGCTGCCGCGGAAGATCACGGCGCTGACCTGGGCGGCCAGGGCCTGGCGGTCGTGCGTCAGGCGGATGCGTTCCGGACGGACCGCGACCGCGACCTTGGCGCCGTGCCGCGGCAGTGTCCGTACCGGAGCCGCGGGCAGCAGGCGGTCGGGCGCGATGTCCAGCCGTACCGCCGGGCTGCCGTCGCTATCGGCGCCCAGCACGCCTTCGAAAATGTTCGCCGTGCCCAGGAATTCGGACACGAAGCGCGTCAGCGGCCGGGCGTAGACGTCCTGCGGCGCGCCGATCTGCACGATGTGCCCTTGCGACATGACCGCCACGCGATCGCTCATGGTGACCGCCTCTTCCTGGTCGTGGGTCACCATCAACGATGTGATGCCCAGGCGCTGCTGCAGGGCCCGCAGCTCGAACTGCATCCCTTCGCGCAGATTCTTGTCCAGCGCGCCGAGCGGTTCGTCCAGCAGCAACACGGCCGGGTTGGTAACCAGCGCGCGCGCCAGCGCGATGCGCTGCTGCTGGCCGCCGGACAGCTGGTGGATATGGCGGTCTTCATAGCCGGCCAGGCGCACCAGGTCCAGCATCTCGCGCACGCGCGCGACCTGGTCGCTGCGATTCATGCGGCGCATCTTCAGGCCGAAGGCGATGTTCTCGCCCACCGTCATGTGCGGGAACAGGCTGTAGTTCTGGAACACCATGCCCAGGCCGCGGCGGTTCGGCGGCAGGTCGGTCACCTCGCGCCCGCCGATGTGCACGCTGCCGGTATCCGGGGTTTCGAAGCCCGCCAGGATCCGCAGGGTGGTGGTCTTGCCACATCCCGACGGGCCCAGCAGGGCCAGCAATTCGCCCCCTTCGACCCGCAAGTCCAGCGGACTCAGGGCCTGGGCAGTGCCGAATCGTTTACTGATCTGGACGAGTTCCACCGGAGAGGGGGTCATGATCGCGAGCCTGGCCGAAATTGAAAGATGCCAAGCAATTTACAATAAATTGAAATTTAAGCAAGCCATCAGCCCTAAGGATTTCCACTAGTCCGGCAGGCCGCCCTCGACCCGAAAACCCGCATTATCCTGGGGGAAACACCAATAACGGCCGGCCTGGTTTGTCCGTATTCTGGGTTTCGGCAGAGTGAACGCGACAACGTGAAGCAGTGAACTCTACCGAAAAAATTTCAACATATTGGCGATCAGGCCGGATGCCTGACTTGAATTTGGGGATAGCAATGCATGCGAAACGAGCGATTCTGGGCATAGCCGCGGCAGGGCTGGCGATGGGCAGCGGCCTGGCCCGCGCGGCGGACCTGACCGTCACGGCTTTCGGCGGCATCTGGGAACAGAACTACCGCAAATGCGTGATCGAACCTTTCGAACAACGCACCGGCAAGAAAGTGGACGTGGTGCTGGGCACTCCCGCGCAATGGCTGAACCAGATCGCGGCCAACCCGGGCAAGCCGCCGATCGACGTGGTGACCAACACCACTGACGTGGGCTACGAAGCCATCCGGCGCGGGCTCGTGGATGCATTCACCGCCGAACAGGTGCCCAACCTGGCCGACGTGGCGCCGCAATTCAAGGACGTCACCAAGGGGCATGGCGCCCTGTACGGCTACGGCGCCATGGGCCTGGCCTACGACAGCAAGCGCGTGAAGAACCCGCCCAAGACCTGGGACGAATTCGTCCAGGGCACGCTGCGCGGCGACTGGGTGGCCGCCATGCCGGGGATATCCTATCCCTCCACGACCATCACCGGCCTTTGGCTGTTCGTGCACCTGTACGCCAACGACGACCTGGACAACATCGGCCCGGCGCTGCAGAAGATCAAGGCCATGCGCGATTCCGGCAACCTGCTGTTCTGGAACGACGTCAACGAATTCCTCAGCCTCATCAAGACACGCCAGGTCGATATCGGCATGTACTGGGACGGCCGCACCTGGGCCTTCCACGACGAGGGCAATCCCGACGTGCGCTATTACAACCCGCAGCCGGGCGCGCCCATCAGTTCCAGCTTCATCCAGAAAGTGAAGAACGGCTCGCCCCTGGCGTACGACTTCATCAACACCGTGCTGTCGCCGCAGGCGCAGGGCTGCTGGGGTTCGGCGATGCGCTACGCGATGTCCAACACCAAGGCCGAGTACACACCCGAGGTCAAGGACCAGATCACCCCGACCAGCCAGATCCTGGTGGCGCCCTACGAACAGATCGGCCAGAAGGCCGGCGCCTGGATCGAGCAGTGGAACAAGACCATACGGTGAAGCGCCCTGACGTTCAGAACTTGTCCGTGGTGGCGCGGGCCGTGCGATAGGTGGTGCTGACATCTTCCCAGCCCGCCTCGCCGGGCGTGATGCCCTCTTCCCGCATCACGCGGCGCACGATGGCGAAACAGGCTGCTCCCGTGGGAATGCCGCAGTAGTGGCCGATGTGCAGCAATACCTCGCGCAGCTGCGGCAACGGCACCCCCGTGCGCAGCAGCGCGTTGCGCACGTGGCGCTCGAACTCTTCCATCTGCCCCGCGCCGGCCAGCATGGCCAGGCTGACCAGGCTGAGCGTCGGGCGGTCGATGATGCCGCGCGCCCAGGTGCCTGCCCAGCTGACGTTGGTGACATACATGTTCCAGGCGCGGTCGAACTCGGTCATCTGGCCGGCCAGCGTATCCACGTGGTCGTTGCCCAGGACGTCGCGACGCGCGGCGCAGCCTGCCGGATCGAAATCGAAACTCATCCCTGCCCCTTCTTTTCAGTCAATCGACACATCAGTTCGTTCATGCACCGCCAGCCGCGTCCGGCCACGGCCGCCGGCGGCTGGCGGCCATACCCGGCATTGAAGACCTCGACCACCAGATCGCCGGCGTACCCGATGGCCGCCAGCCCCCGCAACACCGGCTCGAGCGCAGCCTCGCCCTCGCCGGGAAACAATCGATGCCCACGGCTGACTTCGCGCGGCGGCAGATCGCTGGCAACGAAGTCGCTCAGTTCGACCAGGAACAGCCTGCCGGGCGCAATGGCGGCAATATCGGGAACATCGCCCTGGACCAGCGGATGAAAGACATCCAGCTGCAACCCCAGCGCCGGATGGTCCACCGCGTCGATCAACGCCAGCGCCTGGCGCCACGTGGATACGTAAGGCGCCCAGCAGATGGGCTCGTAGGCCACGCGCAAGCCGCGTTCGGAGGCCAGCCCGGCCACGCGGGCCAGGTCTTCCCGCAGCAAATCCGCTTCGCCGCGGGCGTGCGGGTCGACGTTGGCGGCCAGCGTCACGATCGGGCTGCCGGCCAGGCAGGCCAGGTCCATCATGCGGCAGGCAATGTCGAACTTCAGCCGGCGGGCATCCCCGCCGTAGCCTTCCAGATTACGGATCGCCTGGAACGCCGACACCGCCAGGCCGGCATCGCGCAGGATGCGCAGCGCGACCTCGGGGCCTTCCAGGTGCTCGAACAGGTCCCTGGCCCATATTTCAGTGGCCTCGAAACCTGCCTTGCGGATAGCGGCGGCCTTCTCGTCCAGGCCGCCGCCCAGCGTGATCGTGGTGAACGCCAGCCGGTTCATGACGGATCCGCCGCCGGCAGCACGCGGCATTGCCGGTACTGGCGCAAGATGTCCAATATCATCCCCCTGCTCTCGACCTGCGCGACGAACCCCCTGGCGCGCAACTTTTCCAGCGACATGGTCTGGTCCCACTGCAGGGCCAGGGTCGCGTCCATGAAGTGCCAATCTACCAGTTTGCCGATATCCGGTTGCGCCAATCCGCCCGCTTCGGCCAGCCGCGCCCACACCGAGCGGTGGCGGGGCATCTCTTCGGCCAGGCTGATGGGTTGCGGCGGCGCCGCGCGCATGCCGAACGCCTCCGCGATGGCCGGCCATACGTTCCGCCAGGAAAACGTGTCGCCGTTGGCGACGTTGAAATCCTCGTCCCGCGCGGCGGGCGCCGCGGCGGCCCAGGCCATGGCCCGGGCCAACAGGCCGGCGTCGGTGTAGGTCAGCCGCGCGTCGAACGCGGCCTGGCTGGCCGGAAACGCCAGCGGACGCCCCAGCGCCCGCATCACGGCCGCATACACGCCCATGCCCAGCATCACATTGCTGGGGCTGCCCACCGCCACGCCGCTGACGCAGTGCGGACGCAACGTCGCCCAGTGCCAGCCCCGCCCCTGCTGTCGCCGCGCCAGCAGATCGCGCTGGTCGTAATAGAAATGCGCCTTGCCGGGCCGCGGATCGCTTTCGCGGGCCGGCGTGGGGAAAGGCCCCTCGACCGAGCCATACCACTTCAACCCATGCACCAGCTGGACATGCCGCAGTGTGGGCCAGTCCTGGATCGCGTCCAGCACGCGCGCCAGGGCCGCCACATTCTGCTCGCGGCCGATCACGTAGCCTTCGTCCCATACCCGGGCCAGGAAGAACACATGCGTGACGCCGGCCAGGCCCGCCAAGGCGCGCCCGACCGATGTCTCGTCGCACACGTCCAGCGCCAGCGGCGTCACCCCGATTGGCGGCGCCGCCGGCAGCCGGCGCTGGGTCGAGATCACACGCCAGCCGCCTTCGCGCTGCAATTGCTTCACCAGGTGGCCGCCCACCAGGCCGGAACCGCCTACGATCAACGCCGTGTTCATGCGTTCAGCCCGCCTTGGCTCCCGAGGCCTTGACCACCTCGGCCCAGCGTTGCGTCTCGCCGCGCACGAACTCGGCGAATTCGGCACGCGGCATGCCGGCGGCATTGGTGCCCAGGTCGCGGAACCGCGCGATAGCCGCGGGCGACTTCAGGATTTTCTGCACCTCGGCCGACAGGGCATCCAGCGTCTGGGGCGGCGCGCCCGCCGGCGCGAACAACCCCTGCCACGAGGTCGCCACGAAGCCGGGAATGGTTTCCGACAGCGTGGGAATCTTGGGTTCGTCGGCCCAGCGCTCGGCCGAACTGACGGCAATGGGCTTGAGCGTGCCCGCGCGGACCTGCGCCAGGGCAGTGGGCATATTGTCGAACGCCAACTGCACGCGGCCGGCGATCAGGTCGGTCATCATGGCGCTGCTGCCCTTGTAGGGTACGTGCGTCATCTCGGTGCCGGTCTTCATCTTGAACAACTCGGCCAGCACGTGGGTCGACGTGCCGATCCCGGCCGAACCGTAGCTGAGCCGGCCCGGATTCGCCTTCAGGTAGGCGATCAGCTCGCCAAGCGTCGACACGGGTACGCTCGGGTGCACCACCAGCAGATTGGGGCCCGATGCCACCAGGGAGACCGGATCGAAATCGCGGATATTGTCGTAGCGCAGGTTCTCGTACAGCGATGCATTGATGGCATGCGAACTGACCGTGCCCATGATCAGCGTATAGCCGTCGGGCCTGGCCTTGGCCACGTGCTCGGCCCCGACGCCGCCGCCCGCCCCGGGCCGGTTCTCGACCACGATGGGCGAGGTCCATACCGAGCCGAGCTGGTTGGCCACATACCGCGCCACGATGTCCGTCACCCCGCCCGCCGCCAGCGGCACCACGATGGTGACCGGACGGTCCGGGTAAGCGGCCAGGGATACGAGCGGCGCGCCTGCTGCCGTCAGCGCCAGCCCCTGCACGAATTGCCTTCTGGTGATTCCCATGCTTGTCTCCTTTGTCTTTTAGGTATGCCGGCCAGGGCACCAGCCCCTTGCGCCGGCCCAACAACGCCCCCCGCGCCCGCGACGGCGCGCAAGAGGCCTGGCGCGGCTTCGCCGCGTCAGCTGGCGGTCAAGGGATCGGGGTCGAAACTGGGCGTGGCGCCTCCCAGGGGCGGCATGTGCCATGCGCCCGCCGTATGCCGCTTGGCGTCCGCGTCGACACGGACGTCCAGCACGGTCGGCTGGCCCGACGCCACGGCCGCGCGCAACTGCTCCGCCAGGTCGCCGGCACGTTCGACGGTGCGGCCCTGGGCGCCCATGCTGCGCGCCAGCATGGCGAAGTCGGTGCTCTTCAGGCCGCCCTCCGTGCCGGCATCGCGAAAGCGCGTGCCGAATTCGCGTTCGGCGCCATAGAAACCTTTCTGCAGATCGCGGATCGTCACGTACCCGCAGTTGTTCCACACCACCCATACGATGGGCAGCCGGTATTCCGCCGCCGTAGCCACGGCGCTGGCATGCATCAGCATGCCGCCGTCTCCGACCACGGCGACCACCGGCCGGTCCGGCGCGGCAAACTGGGCACCGATGGCCCCGCCGACGCCGAACCCCATGGTGGCAGAGCCGCCCGACTGCAGGAACAGGCCCCGCTCCCGCGCCGGCCATTGCTGCACCATCCAGCTGTGGTGCTGGCCGATGTCCGACAGCACCACGGCGTTCGCGGGCACCACGCTGGCCAGGTCGGCCACCACCCGCCCAGGATGGATAGGGGCCTGGTCGCTGCGCTTGCCAGGCGCCAATGCCTCGTTCCACAGCGTCTTCCATTTCTGCGTCGCGGCATGCCAGTCGCGATAGCGCTCGCCGTCCTCATCCGGCCGGGCCCGCGCCGCTTCGATCAATTGCTCCAGGAACGTGGCCGCGTCGGCGACCAGCCCGAGCTCGGTGTCGAAGTTCCGCGCCAGCGCCGCCGGATCGATATCCACGTGCACGATGCGCGTCGAGGCGCTGTGGGTCACGCCCTCGGCCCAGCTGCTGGTGCCCCGGTCGCCGAAGCGCGTGCCCAGCGCCAGCAATACGTCGCAGCCACGCGCGGCGCGGTTGCCGGGATAGCCCCCGTCGCGGCCCGTGGGGCCCAGGTACAAGGGCTCTTGCTCATCCAGGATGCCCTTGCCCTGGGGCGTGGTCGCGACGGGGATGCGCAGCGCCCGCGCGGCGTGCAGCAAGGCCTTGCCGGCGCCGCCGATCAACGCGCCGTGCCCGGCCAGGATCAACGGGCGCCGCGCTTGTCGCAACAGCTCCAGCGCGCGGACCACGCCGTCCCGCGGCGCGGCGCCGCGGTAATCGACCCCGGCACGCCAGTCGGCCGCGCCGGGCTGCGGCGCCGCCGTTTCGTCGAACACATTGAACGGCACATCCAGGTGCACTGGCCCCGGGCGCCCCGCCATCATGGCGGTGTAGGCCTGCCGCATCAGCGCGGGCAGCATGTCGGCGCGCGGCGCCTGGAAGCTGCGCTTCACATACGGCCGCATGGCCGTCACGAAATCGGCCTGGTGATGGTGCACCAGTTCCTGGAACGGCGCGCGGTTGAACTGTTGCGTGGGGATGTTGCCGGTGATCGCGAATACCGCCGACGAATCGAACATCGCATTGGCGATGGCCATCTGGATATTGATCGACCCCGGTCCGCACGATGTGAACGTCGCGGCGGCCTGGCGCCGCACGCGATAAAACGCGTCGGCGGCGAATCCGGCGATCTGCTCGTTGTGCACCGACACGGTCTTGATACGGTCGCGGCGATCGTAGGCGGCGTCCATCAGCCCGATGATGCCGTGGCCGCACAGGCCGAACAGATAGGGGACCCGCTCCGCGATCAGGTGGTCGACGATAATCTCGGACCCTTTCAACTGGCTCATGCCATCCTCTTTGCTGATCATGATTTGATTTCCTCGTGGCCGCCGCGGGCTGCCGGCGCGGCGTCGCGCGCCATGGCATCGACCAGGGCCTGTATCGTGTCGAACACCCGCACGCCGGCCTGCCGCAGGCGAGCCTGCTTCGACGCCAGGGATCCGCTGTCGCCCATCACCAGGGCGCCCGCATGCCCCATGGGCACGCCCTCCTTGGCCTGGGCGCCGGCAATCAGGGCATATACCGGCTTGCCGCCACCCAGCGCTTCCCACACCTGGGCAAATTCTTCTTCCTCGTTGCCGCCGATCTCGCCGATCAATACCACCGCCCTGGTGGGCCGGTGCCGCAGGAAGCCCTTGGCCAGATCGCCGAAGCGCGTTCCCTTCACCGGGTCTCCGCCCACGCCGATCCAGATGCTCTGGCCCAGCCCGCATTCCCGCATGCGACGCCCCACTTCGTACGACAGGGTGCCGCTCTTGGACGCCACCGCGAATTCGCCCGGCGCCAGCGATACGTCGGGCAGGAAGCCGAGCTTGATCTCGCCTGGCATGCAGAAGCCTGGAGTCGACGGGCCGATCCACGTCACTCCCGCCGCCCGCGTCAGGGCGCGGATCTTCACCGCGTCGTGCACGGGAATACCCTCGGCCACCGTCACGATGACCTTGATGCCGGCGTCGACCGCCTGCGCCACGGCATCCAGCACGGCGGCTGGCGGCACAATGACAATGCTGGCAACCGCATGGGTCCGCGCGACGATTTCCGCGCAGGTCTCGGCCACCGGGAACGCCTGTTCCGCGCCGGGCTTCACGCTGCCGGTTCCGCCGACGATATTCGTGCCATACCGCCGCATCAGCTGGGCGTGCATCTGGCCCATGCGGCCGGTGATGCCCTGCACAATGACTGGCGTGCGGCGGTCCATCTCAAACAACATCGTTTTTCTCCCGCGCGGCGGCTTCGTTCCGCAACAAGGCATCCACGCACGCGATCGCGCGCTGCAGGTCCGGTTCGCACCGGATACCCAGGTCCCCATTGGCGCCGATGATCCGGCGCGCCTCGGTTTCGCCGTTGCCCACCAGGCGGGCCACGACGGGCACATTCCATTCCGGCCGGGCGCGCAGCGCATCGACCAGCAATTGCGCGAATTCCCCCAGGTCAGTAATGCCGGCGAACACATTCACCAGCAGCACCCGCACATGCGGGGCCGCCTGCAGCCAATCGAAGATCCGCAACAGGCGCGCCGGGCTGCCGCGCATCTGCCCGGTGCGCACGTCGCAAAAGTTGTAGGGAGCCAGGCCCTGGCCCACCAGTTCATCGATCAGCATCATCGACAGGCCGGCGCCCGTGGTCACCAGGCCGATCTGCCCATCCGCGTCGATCTCGACAAAATCGAAATCTTCCGAATATTTACGCCAGCCATCCGGGTAGCAGTGCCGGCGAGTATCCAGCAGCGCCACCAGCTCGGGCTGCCGCGGCAGCGTATTCATGTCGATGACGACCTTGGCGTCGCCGGCCACCACTTCGCCGCCAGCCAGCGCGAACAGCGGATTGATCTCGGCCAAGAGCAGCTGCTTGTCCAGGAACAGGCTAGCCAGCGACTGGCCGGCGCGCAGGATCGCGGCGCGGTGGCTCGCCGGCGCCGTGTCCGCCATGGCATGCACCGCCGCCGCCAGCGCGTCCGCCTCGAGCGGCACGACAGCGTTGTAGCCGCCGCTGCCCGCTTCGCGCGATTCGATTTCCACGCCTCCGAACGGCGAGTAGATCAATCGGGCGCCCGCCGCGGCGGCATCCAAGATCAGCGCGAGATAATGTTCGTCGCCCGCGCAGGCCTGTTCGATCAGGATTTCGCGCGTGTCGAACCCCTTGATGCGCTTGCCCAGCAACGCGCGGCGCACGGCCGGCAGCGCCTCGGGCGTGGGAACAGGCAGCACGCCGCCCGCCTTGCCGCGTCCGCCCACGGGCACCTGGGCCTTGGCGATCCAGCCGGACTCGCCCGGTAAAGTCACAGGCGCGCCGCCATCGTCCAGGACGGCCCGCGGCACGGGAATGCCCGCCCGCGCAAACAGCGCCTTGCCATCGACTTCCAGCAACAACATGATTTCTCCGTGATGGGCGGTTAAGCGTTGAACACCACAAACCGTTCCTCGGTCATTTCCCGGATAGCGAAGCGGGGGCCCTCGCGGCCGATGCCGCTTGCCTTCACCCCGCCATACGGCGCCTGGTCCGAGCGCCAGGTCGACGAGCCATTGACAATCACGCCGCCCATGCGCAGCGACCGCAGCGCGGCGAACGCGGATGCCATCGACTGCGTGAAAATCCCGGCCTGCAGGCCGAACGGGCTGGCGTTGATCTGGCGGAACACCGCGTCCAGGTCGTCGTACGGCATCACGGACACCACCGGGCCGAACGCCTCGTGCCGCACCGCCCGCGCGGTCGCCGGCACGTCGGCCAGCACGGTGGGCTGCACCAGCGCCCCGGCATGCGTGCCGCCGCAAAGCCGCCGCGCGCCGTCGCGGCATGCGTCGTCCACCAGCGCCTGGATGCGGGCTGCCGAGTCCGGCGAGATCACCGGGCCCACATCGGTGGCCTCGTCCAGCGGATTGCCCGTGCGCAAACCGGCCACCGAAGCCGCCAGCCGTTCCACAAAAGCGTCGTACAGCGAACGGTGCACGCACACGTTCTGCACCGAAATGCAGCTTTGCCCGGCCAGGCGCATGCTGTTCATCGCGCATGCGGACGCGCTGTCTTCCAGGACGGCATCGTGCTCGACGATGGTGTAGCCCACGCCGCCCAGTTCCAGCGCCACGCGCCGCAGGCCACTGCCGGTCTTGACCAGCTCGCCGACCCGGCTCGATCCGGTGAACGAGATGAAATCCACCTGTGGCGCGCGGATCATCGCCGCGGCCGCGTCGTCGCCCTGCACCACCTGCAGCCATTCCGGCGGAATGCCGCCTTCCAGCAGGACCTCGACGTACTTCTGGATCGTCAGCGCCGACTGCGGCGACGGCTTCAGGATCACGGCATTGCCGGCGGCCCAGGCCGGCCCGAGCTTGTGCGCGGTCAGGTTCACCGGCGCATTGAACGGCGTGATGGCGGCCACCACGCCGACCGGGAACCGCAGGCTGACCCCCAGCTTGCCCGCGCCGATGGCGCTGCTGTCCATGGGAATATGCTGGCCCTCGATCCGCACGCCTTCCTCGGCCGACAGGTCCAGGGTGTCGGCGCTGCGCAGCACCTCGGTGCGCCCGTCCCGTATCGGCTTGCCGGTTTCCACAGCCATGACGTGCGCCAGTTCCTGCGCGTGGGCGCGCACATTGTCGGCCGCCTGGCGCAGTTTCCTGGCCCGTTCGCGCGCCGGCATGGCAGCCACGCCGGGGGCCGCGCGCCTGGCTGAGGCGAGCGCCAGCTCCAGCAATTCGGGCGGGCATTCGAACACCCGGCCGATCGACTCGCCGCTGAACGGGTTGAACGCTCGCCGCGAGGCGTCGGAAGACACCCATTGTCCATCGATAAACAGGGATGCCACCTGCGGCAAAGTCGACTTGAGCATATAAGGCCTGGTTCGATTCGGGCGCGGCGGTCAGGCCGCGATCAGGGAAAAAATGCCATCCGGCGAATCGCCGTCTTTCAGGATCCGCTTGGCGATCAGGTCTTTCAGGGTTTCGGTCGCGCCGCCGCCCAGGGTGCCGTACCGCGCGCCGCGGAACAGGCGCGACACCAGGTATTCGTCGGTGAACCCGTACCCGCCGTGCAGCTGCACGGCATCGCTGGTGACGTTGATCGCGGCCTCGTTGCAGGTAATCTTGGCAGTGGCGCTCAGGAACGGATCGGGGAACGGATTGGCCGACAGGCAGGCTTTGTACAGCAACCCGCGCGCGCCCTCGATGCTGCGGTACATGTCGGCCAGCTTCCATTGCACGCCCTGCGAGTCGGCGATGGGCTGGCCGAATATCGTGCGGCCCTTGACGTACTTGACCGTTTCGTCGAACGCCCCTTCGGCCAGGCCCAGCGAGATGCTCGGGTTCAGGCAGCGCTGGGTGTTGAAGGCCGTCAGCAGCTTGCGAAAACCGTCCTCGCGGATCACCAGGTTTTCCAGCGGCAGCTCGCAGTCGTTGAACTGCACTTCGTGCAGGTTCTCGCCGCCCATCGTATGGTAGGTGCCCGTCACCGCGAACCCCGGCGTGCTGGGCTCGACCAGCACGCAGCCGATGCCTTCGCGCCCGGGCTGCCCGTCGACCCGCGTGAACACCACGAACATGCCGGCTTCCGGCGCCCGGCTGATCAGCGTCTTGGTGCCGTTCAGGATCAGGCGGTCGCCCTTGATGGCGACATTGGTCTTGTAGTTGGCCACGTCCGTGCCCGCATGCGGTTCGGTCATGCAGATGGCCAGGATGCACTCGCCGCTGCACACCTTGGGCAGGATGCGTTCGCGGATCTCGCGCGGCGCATAGGTGGCGATCACCCGCGTCTGCACGCCGGCCTCGCCCAGCACCGCCATGGCGGTCACATAGCAGGTCTTCGAGATCTCTTCCAGGATCAGGGCCGTATCGAATACCGGCAGGCCCAGGCCGCCGTACTCCTCGGGCACCGACATGCCCAGCACGCCCAGGTCGGCCAGCTTGCGGATGTTTTCCCAGGGGAAAGTGCCGTCCAGGTAGTCGAGCCCGCGATGCTTGAATTCGCTCTGGGCCAGTTCCCGGACCGAAGCGAGCATCAGCCGGCGTTGTTCGTTCAATTGGAGATCCACGCTGCCTTCCTCATTGCTGAAAGTGTGAGGAAAGTCTATCGGCCCTCCGTGAGGGCCTCAAACGACAATATCTCGGGGGGAGGCTAACTTTTAGTTAACCGCCGGCGTGGCGGAAGGGCCGGCCGGCGGCAGTGCCTGGTAGGCCGACACCCAGTCGAAAAACGCCTTGACCTTGGCCTTGGCCGCGCTGCCTTCGCCGGCCAGCGCATAGTAGCCGCGGTCCCTGCGCAAGGTAAGCGGGGCGGCGATCACCAGGTCGCCGTGCGCCAGGTTTTCTTCCACGTAGGCGCGCTGCACCAGGGCGACTCCCAGGCCGCTGCGGGCCGATTCCAATACCACGCCCAGGTCCTCGAACGACTGGAAGCCGCCCTTGGGCGGCGCCTCGCCGGCCAGCTTGAACCAGTCCAGCCAGTCGTGGCGGCGGGCCTCCAGCTGCAGCAGCGGCAGGCCGGCAACCTGCGCGGCGGTGCCGGCCGGCTGGCCGCGCCCTTTTTTCCCGGCGGCCGTTGGCGGCGAACGATCGCCGGCCAACAGGCCTGGGCTACAGACAGGCACCAGCTCGTCGCTGAACAACAGCATCGACTGCAGGCCGGGCCAGTCTTTCTCGCCGTACAGGATGGCCACGTCGGCGTCGGTGCGGGCGGCGCCCACCGCCGAGCTGGTAACCAGCCGAACCTTCACGTGCGGATACTGCCTCTGGAACCCGGGCAGCTTCGGCACCAGCCATTTGACCAGGAAGGTGGTATAGCCGCTGATCGTCAGGATGCTGGACGCGTGATTGGCGCGGAAATCGTCGGTGGCGGTGGCGATCTGGCGAAACGCCCGGGAAAGCTTGGACACGTATTCGCGCGCCTCGGGCGTCAATTGCACGCCGCCCGGCTCGCGGTCGAAGAACTCGGTGCCGAAGTAGTTTTCCAGCATCTTGACCTGGCGGCTGATGGCCGCGGGAGTCACGGACAGTTCGGCGGCCGCGCGGGAAAAACTGCCGTGCCGGGCAGCCGCCTCGAATGCCAGCAAGGGATTCAATGGGGGGATGTTGCGAGCCATTCCGTCAAACCGTCGCCTGCCAATGCCTGGAGATTGCTCGCGGCGCGTTGCGCGCCGTGCGAGCGGGCGTACAGTTTCGGCGGGCCGTGTGCCGATGTCAATGGAGCCGGGCCGCGCATCTCCACGCAATCGCCGGCAAGCATTTTTCGATTGATAAAAATTCAATCGAAAGCCCAAAAATATCGTTTGTCGGGCCGTCGCGGCGACGCCAATATCACACCGCCCGACACATCGAATCACTGGAGGCTGTTATGGCACCCGCCCTCGACACTTTATGGACCGCCGGTCCACCGCCCGCCCTGCTGGCCTCGCGCAATCGCGAGAACGCAGAATGGGATTTCCCCGCCGTTCCCCACAACTCGCCACGCGCGGCGGATTTCGACACTGTGCCGGTCACCGGCCCCGGCACACTGTACAGCTTCACGATCATCCACCCCAGCCCGAAATCCGGACAAGCCGCTTATGCGCTGGGCTACGTCGATTTCGACGGCCCGCTGCGGATCTTCGGCCGGCTGTCCGGCGACGGTCGGCCGCGTATCGGCAGTACGTACGCGCCGGCGCCGGACGAGACGTTCGGCTACGTCTTCAACCCAGTACAGGAATGACGAGCGCTGCCATGCAAGACATCTACATTGCGGGCGGCGCAATGACCGCCTTCGGCCGTCATGCCGGAGTATTCGCCCCGGAACTGGCGCAACAGGCCATCCTGCACGCGATCGAGGACGCCGGCACGACGATCGACCGGATCCAGGCGGTCTATTGCGCCAATGTGTTCGGGGGCATGATCCTGGGCCAGCTGGTCGTCCGCGACCTGGGCATGCGCGGCATCCCCGTCTACAACATCGAGAACGCCTGCGCCAGCGGCGCCACCGGCGTTCACCTGGCGCGCCATGCCCTGTTGGCACAACAGTACGATACCGTGCTCGTCTTCGGCATCGAGCAGCTCACCGCGCTCGGTGGCGGCACGATTCCGATGCAGCGCAACGACGGCAAGACAGATCTCTATGCGGCCTCGGGCATGGTGCTGCCCGCGGTCTATGCCATGCGCGCCACGCGGTTCCTGCACGAACGCCAAGCGTCGCCCAG
>Ga0182735_1000546_pt1 | contig 29915 bp, 23 predicted proteins | sample eDN5th30CKraftMG_FD_128524 | JGI IMG/M metagenome (GOLD analysis project Ga0182735, IMG submission 128524) | Enriched Miracle-Growth compost microbial communities from Emeryville, California, USA - eDNA 5th pass 30_C Kraft MG (version 2) (version 2) ...
CATGCTCAGAAGTTGAGCAACTTCGAGCCCTGATCGCTGATACAGCCAAGGGAATCGATGGTGTTGGGCTGCGTCGTTCACTTCGGCCACAGCAGATTCTTGATGTAACAAATACGTTGCGCACCGGCGATGCCAAGGCGTTGTCTCTCATGATGCGCGATGTCGCCGGCGAAGCTGTCAGCCTGGGGGCCGGGCACTCAACCATGGGACCGCAAGCCATGGAGGCAATCAGCGATGCTCAATCACAATGTCTGGTCCAGTTGAGGGAGTCGACTGCGCATTTCGACAACTATCCCAGCGAGGAGCTGGCAGCTCAAAAGCTACTTAGCGACCATCAGGAATCGCTTCTGAAGTGGGTTCAATCTGGAGTGGCTGGATCTGACGAGCTTCATGGACTACGAAGCGAGTTGAGCGCCATCGGCCAGGACTTTCTACAGCAGCCCCATCTACGTATGGCAGCAATCTCTGTGTTCATAGCGAGCACTGAAGTCTTGCGCGCCGGATTGGGGCTTTTTCACTCGCATTTTCCTAAACCAAAACCTTAGTATTACGACTCTGTTCCTTCACATTTGTTAGCTATGGACAAAGATTACGAAAAAGCGGTTCTGTTGGTACTCACTGAGCGGCGTGCCGGTCCCGCATTTCTGAAGCAAAAGCTGCTGCTAAGCGACAGCAAGGTCTCCCGCATGCTCAAGCAGATGGAGAAGGAAGGAGTCATCTCCAAAGTGGGTGCCGGCGGTGCACGGCATGTCCTCAAGCCGGCTCCAGCCATCCCTGCTCCAGCAGCCGCGGACAAGCTTACTGGTGAGTAATGAATTCGTGGAGGCAGACCGCCTGGGGCCAAACCAGGCTGGCAAGCCAATGAGGAACTAGCTGTGGCCAAGCAGATTGATACCCAACATGAAGTAAAGATTGATCGGCGCATTGCCGACGTGCGGCCATGGGGGGAGAAGGTTCAAGAGAAGCTGTCGAACCCCGGCAACTTCCTTTTCTTCGTTGGTGCACTGTGCGCTTGCGCCTATGCGATGCCCATGACATTGCTGGTGGACGCAATTATTCTCGGATGCGGCTACTTGGCAGTAATGCGGATGAAGCACTTCTTGCCGTACCGCTACCCAGGCTACAAAAAGGAAACACCCGACAAGAAGAAACCGGATGGCATCCTATACATAGGGGGCGTACGTTCGGAGTCGCCATACGAAAAATTCAAGCAGTGCTGGCTAAATGACTCTGATCTGCGGAAACACTGGCTGATCATGGGTTCGACGGGCTCCGGGAAGTCCGAAACCCTGAAAGGCATCTTTTACAACTCCCTATGTTGGGGGTCAGGCTTTTTCTGCGCGGACGGCAAAGCCGACAATAAGCTGCCTACCGATGGCTACACCATGGTTCGCGCCTTCGGTCGCGACGACGATATCCTGGCGTTGAATTTTCTACTTGGGGGTAAAACCCCCCAGCAAGTCGCGCGATCTCGTCGTCGTCGCTCAAATGGTCTGAACCCCTTCTCGGGCAGCGATGCTGACACGCTTATTCAGATGGGCGCCAACCTGCTGCCCAAGGCTGAGGGCGACGGAAAGAGCTGGCAGGAAAAGGCTCTGGTGGTATGGCGAGCCGTGATCACAGCCCTATGCTACAAGCGCGACACCCAGGGTTTCACCCTCTCGGTCGGCGGAATTATTGATTACCTGGCCCTCTCCAAGATCGAGGAACTCTTTGTTGAAGGCTACAAAGAGGCCCAAGAGTCTGAGCACGGCTCATGGTCGTATGGCTACGTCAGCATTAAGAACTACCTGGACTCAGGCCTGCCGGCCTACTCAGTCGAGAAACTGCTGAAAAAGCACAACCTAGTAGATGGTGGGCAGCCCTCGGCAGGTGCGCGTGGCAAGCCGGCGCCTGGCCGCGAGACCGAGCAAGATCCGGCTGCTCTCGAACAACATGGCTATCGAACTGGCCAGTTGATGCCTGTGCTCAACCTGCTCGACAAGACTTACGGACACATCTTCCGCGCGCCCTTCTCAGAGATCGACATGATCGACGTGGCGCTCCACAACCGTATCCTATTCTTGCTGATCCCTTCCCTTGAGAAGTCCAGTCAGGAGGCGGAAAACCTGGGCAAGCTCGCAATCGCCTGCTTGCGGGTGATGATGGCTCGAAATCTTGGCTCCGAACTTGAAGGCAGCCGGGAGGAACTGATCGAATCCAAAGCCACCAGGGCGCCCTACCCTTACATCGTGGCTCTTGATGAGCTGGGCTACTACTTTGCAGACGGCATTGCCGTCATGTTCGCCCAGGCTCGTTCGCTTGGCATCTCGATGCTCGCTGCCGCGCAGGATTTAGAGAAACTGACTGAGGGTTCGCGCAAGTCCGAGGCTGGCGCCATGATCGGGAACACGGTCAACAAGATCTTCATGAAAATTGACGATCCAGAGAAAACTTGGCAACTGGTCAGCTCAACGGTAGGCAAGACGAATGTAGCGACGTACGAATCCTATGAGGCCGGACAAGGCGCAGGGGGCTTTAAACGCGATACTCGCCTTTCGGTTCGTGAAACCGAAATGATCACCTACCAGGAGATGCAGAAATACAAGGAAGGCGAAGCCGTAGTCAACGCGCTTGGTGTGACACGCAGGGTCAGCACGTTCTACATGGGTGACTGGCTAGACAAGCTAAACAATCAAAGCTTTCACCTGAATCGTTTCCTGCAGGTGTATGAGCCGAATGACGAAGATATTCGAGAGTACGCTCTCGCCCTGCCTACCGCTAAGGACACGACCAGGCTGGAGCGGGGTAAGCAGCTCATGGCTATGTTGAAGCACCAGATTCAGCTTCCTCCAGCTCCGATCAAACCCGTCTACCAGGAGCTCGCACGGGTGATCCGAGTGATCAACAAGGAGGCTTCCGGTATGGAGGCGATGGAGCGAGGCATTGTGTACTACCTGGCTCTGCGCGACCTGGTTAAGAATGGCGGCGTGCTCAAAACCGCAGCGCCCGGGGGCAACACAGTTGAGATTCCGGCTTCAGCAGCCATTCTCGGGTCAGATGAAGCGCTAGGCCTTGCTGAAGCGCTGGATGAACACGGGTTGCCTGATCCCCTGTCGTTGCTCAGAAAGCCTCTTGGAGACATCCTGGCGCCGGTGGATGAGAAACCAATTCGTCGACCCATCATCTCTTCGCGCGAGCCCGGTTTTGGAGTTTCCAATACGCCACTGGAGCATGATTTTGGTCAAACCGATAGCGCAGCAACAGACTATGGCTTTGGGTTTGACGCTGAACCTGCGATCGATCCCGTTGGCGACATGCTCGAACAGGGTCGCCCCCCTGCCAAGCCAGGATCGCCGGCGGCGTGGGTTTCTCAGGCGGTGGCCGACGCCAACAAAATGGCTGTTCGTCCGCGAAGCGCAGACAATACGGCGGTGGGACTGAGCGATTCCACCCTGGCCGAGCTGGAAGGGCTGGAAAAAGAGCTTGGGAGCACAACCCCCAAGACATCTGCGCACACCATGCAAAAGGTGGTCTCTGCCCAGATCACTCCCCAGACCATGGGGGTAGGTGAAGTATCAGAGGAAGAGATCGAGAAATACTTCAGCGGTCTTCTCGGTGGGGAAGCGAAATAGCCAGTAGCCGCCAATATGCACCCTGGGGCCGCAGTACTAGAAAGCTGTCGTGAAAACTTCAGTGTGTATCGACCGGGGTGGATGCCCACCCTGGTTTAGATTCACGACCTTCGAAAAATGGTGATTTGTTCATGTGTGACGTTTTTGACTGTATGATTCCGTAACTTCAAAATAGATTGTCACCATGCTGCCTCGCCTGACTCCACGTGAACAAAATTTCTCCCAGTGCCCGGAAGTAAAGGCAGAGTTCATCAGATGCCTTGAAACACAAACACTCGGTCCAGAATTTTCCCCTGCCCATTTAGAAAACTTGAGCTATCCAGCTCACGTGTATCTGGCATTTTCCACTGCCATGTTGCGGGGTTTGTGTCACCAGTGGAATGTTGAGTGTGCCAGGTACAACGAACAGATCAACTCGCGCATGCGTGCGGGATTCGCCACTTTGGGAGTAACGATCGACTATGAGGCGCCAAGGGGCACCATAGAGGAAACCTGCCCGAAAGAATCCCTCCTTGATGAGGAGTGGTTCGACCGCTACTACTACTTCAAGCTCATTGAATGGTATGGACTTGCGGAAGTCGACAAAGCAGGCTTTGCCAAAAACATCCCCAGAACGATCTTGGTGCAAGACTTAAAGCGGTTTTACCACCGGATAGCAACGATGCTTTGGAGCGAGGGCTGGATGCGGGGCGCCGAACACGCACGCCGCCTTTTCGCCAACCGGGTTGAAAGCGAGGGTCACGCACTGCTGAACTATGTTCGGGACACGTCACTGAAGATGCAGCAAGAACAAGTGCTCCACGACTTTTCTGACGTCGTGGGCAAACCCGTGGCCGAAATTTCCGCCAAGAACACCACCGGTCGACCGAAGATGTAACGGCGAACCAAAGCCACAGTAAGTCCCTTGTTTTCGCGCTAGCCGATTCGGCATACTGGTTAAAAGTAGTTAGAAAACAAGGACCCTGATATGAATTCCCGCGTCACTCTCCTCGCCGCAGTTGCCGCGATTTTGGTATCAATGCCTGCGCAGGCGCAGTTCAGTTTCGACAAGCTCATTGGCGACGCCATCAGCGCCACTGCCAATCATGTGGGCGAAGCAGTGGGTACGGCAATCAACAGCGTCAACTCTGACAATACGAATGCTGCGGCCCAGTCTGCACCTGCTGCGTCAAAGGGTGCGAAGACATCTGCGGCGGTCAGCAGCGCCTGGCCGAAGAACAGCCAATTCAAGTATTACAGCTACCAGGGCGCTCCTACGCCCAAGCCCTTCTACGGCAATATCGTAGAGTTCGACCTTGCATACAAGGAAGACGGCAAGAACTGGGCTATCGAAGGGATCGACTTCGACAGTCTTCCGCTTCAGTACGCCATTGTCCGAGTCCATGGGAATGGCAGCCGAAAGATCGCTATGTTCACCGATCCCACTTGTCCCTACTCGCGTCAGCAGGAGCAGGAGTTGAACAAGCTGGACAATGTGACCATCTACACTTTTGTAGCGCCTCTGCTGGGCCAAAAGAGCGAAGGTCTCGTTGAGCAGATCCTCTGTCAGCCTACCAATGAGGCTCGCGCGCAAGCATACGACAATCTCGTTCTGAACCGCATCAAGCCGCCTGTAGTGGCCCCCTGCAAGCATGTCGCACAACGCATCATTGCTTCGCTTGGCAACCGCAAGACCTATGAGGGGTATTTGCTGGCCAAGAACTCGCCCGTGAATATCCTGCAGAACGACATCCTGCTCATGGGAAAGTTGACCAGGTCTGAAGTGGAATCCCACTTGAAGCTCAAGCCCTGGAAACAATGAGATGCTACGTCCACCAATGAAAGACACCCCTGAGTAGGGGTGTTTTCATTGGGTAGCTGATGCAGGCCTAAGCTAGCCCCGCGGCCTGGAAAACGAAAAACTCGACTTTTCGCGAGGGAGTGGATCTGGAGTAAGAACTTTCAACGCGTCGGTTGCTGGTGGTGTGCTGATTTGAGTAGCCGTCCCGTGCGCCCGATTTGCGACCCCTTCAGCTTCCTTGCTCGTTTCTCGGGCCAGAAGGGCTGCCCAGAGCACTTCCCTTGCCCGACTCCACAAGCCGATTTCGCTCACGCAGGACTGAGCTTGGTCAGGGTCATACTTTACGTTGTCGATGTAATCCGCCATCAGATCATCAACCGCACCAATCAACGCCAGCCCATCAGTCCTGGACATTGGGCCCGGGCCTGCTGACAGCTCTTTCTCGAGAAGTTCGAAAATTTTGCTATCGCGTCGATGAAGCGGAATAACGTTTTTGATACGATCATTCAGAGAATATCCAATCTCCGCTTCCAGCTTAGGCTGGTTCTGCAACACCGGCTTTGAGCTCGACTGAAGGTTTGGGCTCACTTTCGGGGCTTCTTTTAAAAACTTCATGTCATTGTCCTGAGTTTGAAGTAGCACATGGCGAATTCGCCAAAGTTCTGTCGCCTGGCAGACGTGCCCATCTTGGCCAAATATGTCTGAAACCCCGCTCGCACCTATCAGGACAGGCACGAGATCTGGATTCTCAGCGATATACAGATCCCACAGTTGGCTGTAGAGCCGAGCGACCTCTTGCGGGTTGATGCACTGCCGTCCCTTGGCCTCGCGCCAATGCAGACCAGTCGAGCCGTCAGCGAATACTTTGGCTGCCTGATAAATGGTCTCGATCGTTTGTCCGTTAAAAGCGCGTAGGCGGGCTCCAAATGCGCTAAAACGTTTGTCGCCCTTGCTGCTGCACTCAAGAAACGGGGCTTCTCCGTGACGAATCATGTTGACTCCCCTTACATCGATGGCCGAGCGCGGCGCTGCTCACTGGCGTTTATGCTTGCGTCGCTAGCAGCAATGTAGGCGAGTTCCCGATCTGTTCGTGGCACGATATGGGGATGCTTGAGAAGGAAATCCACTTGCTCAAGGGCGCCTTTTACCGTGCCGAACCTTGAAGACAAACCAGCACCTATTCCTCGAATGCTGCAGTGGCGTGCTAAGCCTGTTGGTTCTCTCCACTCGTGCCCTGAAATCTTGTTGCTGCGGTCAACGAAAGGTTTGCTGTTTTGCGCAATTTCAAATGTGGCAATCCGTATAGGCAGGTCCGTCAGCTTAAGGTCTTTCGGCACCTCTTCAACGGTTAAATAATACGGAATAGAAACCTGGCTCACCTTGCTCTCGAAATAGAGATCCGCCCTGATGCGTTGACGAAGTTTGTCGGTGCCGCTGCCAAGGATGGTCTCAAACGTGTGGGATGTGGCCCCTTCGGGGCTGAAGACAACCACCATAGGATCTGCGAGGAGCTGATCAACCAATAGAACCCCATCTTGGTACAGATATTTTGCACCAGTTTTCTCGCTAGGCAATGTCGCACGATTCTTTACCTTGATTGCCAGATCAATAAAGTAGAGGAATTCTCGGTGCGATAGCGTCTTGAATATCGGCGGCTTGTTCATGTTAGGTGCACCATTAACAGGCGCTCGGACGCGCGTGCTGGTCTTCATCGGAATAGTCTTCTTCCGACATGGAAGAAAATTGCGCCAATTCCTCGCATTCCTGGGCGTCAATCAGCACAATGAGTTCTCGTGCATATTCGGGGTCGTCCTGGTCGCGATCATGGTCTATCACCACGACGTTGATTGGGCAGTTTGAGGTAGCACCCTGCGGGTAATCTCCCTCGATCCCCACCACTACAGTAGGAGAGAAGTCGTCTTTCACCGCAGCCAAAAGTGCTGCTTTGACATCATCGGGGAAGGCTGACTGGTTAACCAGGTCAACCAGCATGGCCTGCTGTTCTTTACTCAGCAAAAGTACGCTATTCATGATCTGATCCAATTAGCCGCGCGGCCGCTGTGTGGGGGTGGCGAGCACAATGTCGACCGCCTCATAGGTGGGTTCACTTTTTGTGCCGTTAGAGAAATCGTGATCACAGGCTGCATCCTCGGCGAGAGCACGAATCTCTTCCATGGACGCGCCCTCATCGGTCTCAACTTCGATATACAAGCTTTGCGTTACTGTGCGATCAACCAGTACTTGATGTTTTACTTTGGACATGACGTACTCCTTATTTCATGATGGGTAGGCGCCGGGATCTGTACTGCTCTCCCTCTTCCTGTTCTTGCTCAAAATCGAGGTTCTGCCCCTGCGATTTGCTCCTAATCAGAGCGGCTAACTGATCAATGGCCCGACCGTCGCGGATGTGAGTTCCGGTGAATCGAAGCACTGTCCACCCCATTTCGGCAGCCGCGTTGTACTTCTCCGTGTCAGCGATGAATCCCTTTGGCCTGTTATGCCGTCCCAAGCCCCAAACACCGCCTTCGATTTCGACTGCAATTTTTTTATCTGGCCAAGCAAAGTCCATCCTCCACTTCCTATCGGGGTGAAAGTGGTGCTCACGCACAGCCGGCGGAAGCTGCATGGCAAGAATTTGTGTGGCGAAGATGGTTTCAAGGTTGCTGGTCGCTGACTTCGGCCTTGGCTGGGCGGCCTTTGTCTTGCCAGAGCAATTCTCTGCATCGGAGTCATTCCTCAATTCTCTGGCAACCTTGTGGTTCGGGAACCGACTCACGAACTCTGCGATTGACATCTTCATCGTCGATCAGGCCCGAGCTCGCATCCGCAGCGAACCAAAGGTGCCATCGCCCAGGTGCTCGTTGTCGAGATACTGCTCAATCGGAGTGACCTCAATCTCCCGCAATCGCCCATCGCGCAATTTTGAGAACACTTCTGATGCCCTCCTGGTGGCCTTCATCGTCTCTGTCTCACCCACCAGGCGGCGAGCCCAATCTGAAAGACTGATGAATGCCTTCTCGATCTTCCGAAAGATCTTCCCTATCGACCTGTCGATGCCATCAGCTCCGTGGCCTTCTTTCGACAGCTCTTCGTCATGAGTCAGTGACAGTTTCCCGGCAATCCACAATGCAAATCCATGCGCTGATGCCTCAATGGGATCGTCGCACTGAGCAATCGCATCGCTCGAGGCGCCCTCTCTGACTAGCGCCTCTCGTACTCTGTAGTTAAGACGTGAACCGTTCGCAAAGGCCTTGTGCACCGCGGCTTGATCTTCGGGCGATAGCAGGTGCTCGTCAGCGTAGTGCCACACCTCGTGCGACAGCGCCTGAGCTGGGTTCCTGGCGTTGAGGCTGACCTCGATAATTCGCCCTAGTTGACGTCCCGCTACTTCCTCGCCCGTAGCTGCGTCGAGCACGCGTTGAGCCAAGCGAATGGACGCAACGCTGCCCAACATCTCACGCGCTTTCTTCAGATCACGATCCAGTGCGACTCGCTCCTGTGTAGGCATGGGTTTGACCCATGGCTTCACAATATCTCGCGAGTACAGTGGTTGCTGCTGACGGAGTTTTTCGCGGACGGCATCGGTGATCTCGATGCCGGGAACCTCAACAGGGTTTCCCCCAATATTGATGGGCATCAAGCGGGTCTTTTCGCCAGTCCCAGCGATCAGCTTATCTACGATCTTTGGAATGATCTTCATGTAGAAGTCATCCAATTGATCATTTCCACCAGCCCTTCCACCGTTACGCATATGGCCGCGAATCCAAGCGACCTTATTCATCGATTCATCCAGGGCGGCTCGCTGCAGCTGTCTCCTGATGATTAGACCTGTCCACGCTTCTGTGTTGGTAACCCATGGACCCTTTGGAACCCTCACCCAATCGCTCTTTCTACCCTGCTGAGCCCAGTCAGACTGAATCTCTTCGATGAAGTAAAGATCGCCCCTGGTTGTCACTCGAGCGTGAGCAATCATGTTGGAAACTTGTTTGCCAGTATCTTTGTCCAGGACCCCGTGCCAATGTCCGAAGCGAACGTCTACAGCTGTCTTAACCTTGGCAATCAGATCTTCTTTTTCTCTATGAAGATCCAAGGCACGCATAGGGTTTTCAGCAAGGAGTGCAAGATCGAAATCTAGCTCCTCGAGTTCAAACCTGATCTCTGAAAGTCGGTCCTCGATGTCGTCGCGCTCTGAATTGAGCAGGTACAACGATTCCTGATATTTGGACCCTGCATCTTTGATGTTTCGCCAGCTCGAATACTGGTGCACAGTCAGGTCCATTTCCTTGACTGTCAGCGTATTGAGTTCGAGCCATTTGACTAGCTCGTCTCTAGTGATGGAAGCATCTGGGTCTCTTTCGCCCAGGTACTCCAGTACCCCAGATTCATCAATTTCCAGCCCTTTAACCCCTTTGGTCTTAAGCCCGTTTATGAAGGAGCTCCACTGCTTCGCTGGAGCCTTCTTTTGGGCCTTCTCAAGCTCTTTGACCAATTTGCTCGCAAACAGCGAATTGGTGCGTTCATGGCGGGGGTTCAGGTAGCGGTAGACGTATTGCGGTTTGGACATGTCAGCGATCCTGGTGGTCGCGCCCGACCAATGAAGGTCCGGATGGTTTGATATAGCGGGTTTGACTATATAATACCGCGTAAATTAATCGTTGACATCTGAATCCTCGTACTTGTCAGTCCTCATGACCTTTGAAGAGATCTCTGCTCCTGCGCCTTTCATGGAGACTGCCGTTAAGATGGGCTTGCGGCATCCCATTGAAGCCCTGCTCTGCGCCCCGGACAGGTACGAGGACTATCGCTCAGTCATAAACGACTTCGACGTAATTGGGCTCGAAGCCGCCTCTGAACCGATCGTTGTCAAGCTTCGGGTGGCTTCAGATGCCCTGGGGCGCCCCTCTGTCAGGGGATATGGCCGCAAGGGCGCCCCCCCTCCTAAAGGCGGCTACAAAGATGCCAAGCGGGCCCTTTATCACACTCCATTCACCCGCGGCGTATTCCGCCTCGAAGTCGACGTTGTCGATAACCGAGGAAGCCGGGCAATCATTTCCGTATTTGGAGCCGTATTCCAGTGGCGTGAAATCCAAGCTGGCCAGGAGCTCCTGATCCGAGCTATTGCAGATCGCAGTTATGGCAGGCTTTCTTTCAACAACGCCACCGTTGTTCATCCCGGGAACATCGGCAAAATTGCCCCGGTTTACCTCGGCGCACCTGGTAAGCACGTCAACTCTGCCGAGGTGCATGCTCTTGTTGACTGGATAAAAGAGGATGAAAGTCGTCTTCTTCAGGCAACCCTGGCTGCCACCGAGGCGATCCGCGAGGACTGTGGAGGGCTGCCTGACGAAGACATCCTTGAAATATGTACCTCAGATGAATCTTCATTTCGGCCCCAGACTATTCCGGAGCTGCTCGCGTCTTTGCATGCCCCTATTCAATCCATTGAGGAGGGTATCGCCGCACGGGAGATCGCCAAGCGGATTTGCATCTTTAGCCTGCAGTGCGTTGCGCAGAGGCAAAATGCACGGCCACCCTGCCCCGGCTCGGCGATCGGTGCCTCGGAAAATTTGAATCGCCTTGCCCGAGAATTGATCGATGAGGTCGAGGGTCGACGAGGTTTCTCCCTCACAAGCAACCAGAAGGACGTGATCTACGGGGTGGTGGACAGAATCTCCACCGACCAGCCTCTCAATGGGCTACTCAGTGGGGAAGTGGGTGCCGGCAAAACGCTAGCCTACGCAGTACCCGCTGCGGTGGCACATCTTTCTGGAGCGCGGGTTGCAATCATGGCTCCCACTACTCTACTCGCTGACCAGATCGCTAAAGGCATTCATAAGGAGTTTGCCGGCAAAGTTCAAGTCGAACGAGTTCTCCAGGGTAAGCGCATCAGAAATCCCGATGCAATCCTGGTCGGTACGGTGGGAATGAACACAGTGGCCAAAAAGAACGGCTGGGTTCCCAATTTGCTAATACTTGACGAGCAACACAAGCTGCACACTGCAGCTCGGGAATTCCTGGTCCAGCCCTTTACACACACTCTGGATGTATCGGCAACTCCCATTCCTCGGTCGCTCGCCTTATCTCTATACGAAGGGCTGGACGTTTTTACGCTTAACGAGCAGCCCGTCAAGAAGGACATCGTCACCCACCTTATTGATGTGAAAGATCGACGCTACGCGAGTGTGGCCCTGCGCAAGGTGCTGGCCGAGGGTGGTAGATGTGCGATCGTTTTTACACTCGTCGACCCTCAGGAGGGCACTCCTAGCGCCTCGCTTGACGCCCCAGAGCAGAAGAAGGCGACAAAGGGTGAGAAGGAGCGAGAGGAAGTCGCTCTCAAAGCGGCTATCCATAGCGCTCAGCTCTTTGAAAAGGACTTCCCCGGTCAAGTTTCCTTGCTACACGGCAAGATGACCGATGAGGAAAAGGTTCAGGCTCTCGACGCCTTTCGCGATGGGTCAAAGCCGCTGATGATCACCACCACGATTTTTGAGACGGGGATCGATGTCCCGGATGTTCAGATAGTCATCATTCGCGACCCTCAACAGCTAGGTTTAAGTCAGCTACACCAGCTGCGCGGCCGGCTCGCCCGCACCGGCGGCAAGGGTGCTTGCTTCCTCCTGACCGAAGATCTCTATGCCCTCTCCGACGACACGTACCGTCGATTGGAGGTGTTCTGCAGAACCATGGATGGCTATCAACTGGCCACGGAAGACCTGCTCTCCCGCGGCGCCGGCGATTTGGAAGGTCTGCAGCAAAAAGGTCGAGCAAACACGCTATTCAAGGGGGTAAAGCTGACGACCCGCGACCTGATTTTTAACGATGCAGCTCGAGCAGATATTCATGTGCAAGCTCACCTGGACGTCGAGGTTCAAGACCAAGCCCCGCGCCGCCAACAGCAAGCTTTCGACTTTTCCTAATACATACCACTAATTCAGGAGCAAACCATGACCGTAATTGCACAACCCATTGGTTTGGGCTGGAACCCCCAAGTCTCGGCGAAGAAAGTCGACGATATGGGAGAAGACTTCAAGCAACGCGTGGGCGAAGCGCATGCCGCCGATATCGCCCGACTTGACAAGCAAGCTGCCAGCCAAAGGGACACCTGGCTCATGGACGCGATCATGTCGATGTTCAAGTTGATTCGCTTGTTCCTGGGGATGATCATTCGCGCGATCTTCAGGTTCTTTGGCATTGAGCTGAAGCCAAAGGACAAGGATGGGTCAAAAGACGCTCAAGTGTTAATGGGCGACCCACAAGTACGGCCTCAGGTCATAACTGACTGGGACATTTTTGATGGAAAGTCGGCGCCCGCGCGCTCATCGTTGTCACCTGAGGGGGTCATCCTGGACGGCGAGGAATATGTTCGTCCATACGAGGCGCGCCAGATCGGCAACAAGTGCCTGCTGCCCGCGGCTGAGGCCGAGTCGATGGTGAACAAGGCTGAACTCCAGGTCCTTGAACGTGTTGAAGATGCGCTGAACGATCCCGAAACTCAAGCCAAAATCGAGGAGCTTCTCGGGGAGGGTAAGGTGCATGAAGCTGCCACCCTGGCGATCATGGCTGCCGGCATCGCCGACGAGCAAAAGCTGGCACAACTTGAAAATCAAGTGCGAAAGCTCATCGACGATATCCTGGTAGAAGCAATTCAAGATCCCAATCTTCGCGAGGCAGCGGCTAGCGAGCTCGTGAGCGGCCTGCCTAACCTTTCAGCTCACGCGACGCTCGATGACTCAGTGCTCCAGCGCGTGGGAAGCCGCTTGATGGACCATCCCTATGTCATTGAGCAGATCATTATGCTCAAGGCTGCGATCGGCGCAGCCTCGCATGCCTTCAAGGATACTTTCATCAGCCGCATTACAGATGGGGAGCGGCCTGAGGATAAGGGGCCGAATTTCGACCGTAAGCACCCATTTCATGGCAAGCGCACGGATGGGGGCCAAGAATCCGATGGGAGCGGCGCTTCCCATCGTCCCCGAGGCTAATCGCCAGGCGATATCACTCGACCGTCGAGGTCGATGATCGCCCGGCAACCCACACCCCTGGCCCGCACGCCTCCTCGGTCACCGTAGTCAATAGTTTGATGCAGGTGCCCATGAAAGGCGTAGCGGGCCTGCATTTTGTGGGCAAGCCACTCTAATGCAGGAAATCCCATTTCATTCGGAGACGGGGCCTCATGGGTTACCAAGATGTCGGTTGAAAGCTGCGCGACCTGGTCGAAGGTTTCGGGGAATATGGTTGAGCGGTGGCGTAACGGAAGCCCATTTCTCCATCGATTCCCCTTCCCCATTCTCGCAACGTAATCCTCCACCGACAGTCGATTCGAAGCGCTTTTTTCTTCGGTCAACTCTTCAAGAGTAGGCATCCAAATCTTTCCTCGGAATACCCCATCAAGGCCGGCCAGGCGGATGCTTGAGCCATCTCGCCCTTTCACCGTCACGACTCTTGATCCAATATGTTTCAGATTTGGATGCTCAAAACCTAGTAAGTTGTCATAGCAATGAACATCATCGGTGTCGTGATTACCGAGAATCCAGTAGACATGTACTCTATTGAGCACATCAAACAATTCTTCGGTTAAGGGTCGCGCAGGCGTGATGTCGCCAAGCAACACAAGCGCATCGGGACACTCCACTTTAACTGCCGCCTTGATGTGATCAAAGCGTCCATGAGGGTCGCCGCAGAACCAAATTTTCGGTGTAAGGGAAAGCAATTTTGATTAATATGGAAGAAACGTTAAGAAAGTAGGCTTGCTTCAAGATTGGAGGGATCGCTGGGGCAGACGCCAAACTTTTCGTCGCCATCAGAGTCCAAAAAAAGACAACCATATAAGATCTGACTCATAGGCACTCACCGTGAGCATGTTCGTTCAGCCCTCGGGTATTTGCCCGGGTGAAAAGACCTTCTACGTCCGTGGTAATCACGTTGACGGACCCAATACTACCCTCACTTTTGTAGTCAGGGGGCCTGGCGCCGAAGAGGTTCGCAGAGCCCTTGCTGATCGAGGCTACTTAGCACAGTCGCTCATCCAGGCGATTTCCCCTGCGGAAGAAGGCTATCGTGAACGTGCAGACGGTACTGTGCTCGTGGCAGCCTCCAGGGCTCACTCTAAGCTGAAGGTATTCGGCCCCTTCAATGACGAATCTGACGCCAGGCGCTGGATCTCGGTTCATGACTCGGTCAGGCTCAAGAAAGGCGATGAGGATCACAAATGCACTGTCTACACTCCTATCGAGCCTGACTTCTGCTTTCGGATCGTCATGGTCGAGGGGGCCCCAACAGTCCTCGATTTCCCGCCGAACTTCTTCAGCACCCCCCTCTAGCGATAGGCATAGCTTCATTGTTTCCGTAGGGATAAAAATGTACACTAATTTTAATTCTACGGTTTTGATAGTACAGCGTCGCTATGCCAAACGATTACCCCTTCTTCCCTGGTACTACCAAATCCACTCCCCTCACATCAAAGCCGGCTGCCCGAAGGCCTATTACTCCTCACGAAAAACAGCTCTGGGCCGAGATGGCGCAGCTGCTGCTGCTCGCGGGATTGGCCGAAAGCTCACAGTGGGAAGCCCGAGACATCGTTTTCCATGGTGGCACATCGCTTCACCTGGGCTGGGCGAGCCCCCGCTTCTCGGAAGACCTGGATTTCTTGCTCAATAAGGAGCTCATGAGCGAGATGGGCAAAACGATGCAAGAGGTTGTAAGTAGGATGGAGCGCTATATGCTTCGCCTGGACGCAGGGCTGCACGTGGAGCTCAAGGACAAGAGCACTTCTCGAATGGGGCGCTACAACGTCGTAATCTCAAAAGATGGCGTCATCGGGAAATCCGTCGTGAAATCCGAATTTTGGGCTGTGGATGACAGCTATCTGCAGCGTTACCGCGCGACACCCCGCACTCCTATTCTCCCAGACTCAATGCAGGCCAATGGCCTGTTTGTCCGTCTTCGGGCCCAGCTGCCGGTTGCCACTCTCGATTCGGTCTTTTGCGACAAGCTGGTAGCCATGGCCGGCCGACCCTACTCCAAGTGGCGCGATATTTTCGATCTATGGTGGATTACACAATCTCGAGAGTTCCAACGCCCGAGTGATGAGGTGCTGGCAGAACGCGTGCGATTCTATGCCGGTGCTTACCGATGCGATCCCAATTCAGATACGGATGGTGATTCAGAAGACCAAACGACGTCCGGGCATCCTCCCGATACCCTTGCTGAGCGGCTTCGTGCATATGCAGCAAGGGTTGAACAACCTGAAATGGAGAAAGCTGCGCACGAGGAGCTTTCTCGGTTCCTTGTCGACTATACGGGTAAAGCCCGTGCTCACGGGCTTCTCGATGGGATCGACAAAATGATCGCTAACGCAGCCTATACGGCCAGACACGTAGCGGAGTTGCTCGATAGGCAAAGTGATCGCGACGCAGAATCAGATTTCTATCGCCCCCGCGAACGCATTGCCGGCTGATATCTCATGAGCATCACATTGGATCGTTTGCTGAAGCTGCCGGCCGTGTTCAGTCTTTATGACCTCACCAAGGAAACCTTCATTCAGTCACCAATGCGACTGGACAGCGCCAAGAAGCTCCTGATGCGCATGCAGGACCGCGGTTACGTCAAGTCTGCAGGTCCTCGCACGACCTATTACTACAACCTGGTCAAAGATCCGATGGGGCCCTCGAATCGTGTACTCGAGGTCGCTGAGCTGCTCTATCCAGAAGCTATGGTCATCGGCTTGAACGTCTTGCACGCGTACGGATGGATTACTCAGATCCCAAGGACATTCGACATCGCGGTAGACGGCTCCAGGCGTTCACTCGCAACCATTGATGGTGTTGAGCTACGTAGACGCTCTCCCGCATGGTTTCACAAGCAGCAGTTGGATGATGCCGTGTTGCGTTATGGTGAAAGCCCTTTCTCCCTGGACAGCTTAACCCCACGGGCTGCCCTGGACGACATTCATGACGAAAGGGATATTTGGGTCCCAGGAGAGGACGATCTCTTTATCCCCGACAATGAAGAGGAAGATGTGGTGCGGCTCACTCAAAGCAGGCTTCGTTTGAGAGCTTAAGGCTGCCTAAATGATGATTGTTTGAACATCATTCATCATCTTCGAGAACAAAAACCCCAGCCTCACGCGCATTCAACAGAAAATGTCCGCTGCGCGCCGTGGAAGTTTCACGCGTGAAACTCATTGCCCCGCAGATCGAGTTGTACTATTTGTCGAGGAGCCTTACTCCCTGGAGACAAAGGCGCACAGGTTTCACGCGTGAAACTTGGTTGAGGCCCCATCGAAAATTCAGGATACGGCAGGTGTTTCACCTGTGAAACCTAAAGCGGTAGGCGAAATTCTAAGTAAGGCGTTCAGTGGACCATACTGAAAAAGCGTCGACATTTCTGAATCACTAAACATCGGCAATGATGCGTATTGACCGCGGCGCCGGTTTCACGCGTGAAACTTGTTCGCCAACCGCCAAGTGCATATGACAAGAATGTGAAGCTTATAAGAGCATAAATCCCGGGAAATCATTGCAGGTTTCCTCTGAAAGCTAGTAGATGGCCTCAGTACAATACATGCCTGGTATACACGAAATACAAGCTGGGACGTGTAGAAAGCCATCACCGCATAGCCGTAAATCCATTTTTTCACCAAAACTCAAACACGGCGAGGTTTCACGCGTGAAACCCTTTGGTGATGATTACTTGCCCTCGTGCCGCGTTGAACTCTGAAAGAAGATCCAGGTTTCACTTGTGAAACCTCCTCGCGCCCCTAAGCTCTTCTTTGATCGGTTTCTCTCGATCATGCCGTTTATTGCTGAGTTTCACGCGTGAAACGCCTTGATCGCTCTTTGGCGCAGTGTTGCAGAAGGTCGTATTTTTTGCATGTTTCACGCGTGAAACGCTACTTGTCCTGAAGAGGTGGGTAGGGCGGACGTTGATTTCTCCTGCCTTTATTGCAATTTCATTGGCGTATATACAACAAAATGGATGTTTTACGCTGAATTAGTCCGTATACTTGAAGTGATTTCTGATGTTCGGAAATCAACTTGATTGATTTCCCTTCAATTTCAGAGCTTCCACGCGGAGTTTCACGCGTGAAACGTATAGGGACCCTCTCCATGGCAAAGCGCAAATCACAATCCCTCGACCGGGCAAAAATCATCGCTGTCTACAACCAGAAGGGAGGGTGTGGAAAATCCCAGGTTTCCATGCAGCTGGCTGGCACACTGTCTCTTCGTGGCTATCGTGTCCTGGTCGTGGATATGGACCCACAAGGCACAGCCCTGATGTGGTCGGCAGGGGCTCCATCAGACAATCCGTTCCCAGCGACGGTGGTGTCGCTAAGCAAGCAGAAAGAGTCCATGGTGGGTGAGATTCGAAAATTCGCCTCGAACTACGACTTCATCCTCATCGACTGCCCGCCGGCTATTGAATCCACAGTTCCGTGGGCCGCGCTCATCATCGCCGACTTGGGCCTGATCCCGATCATTCCGCTTGCGGACAACATCTGGGCTTCAAAGCAAGCGGTGAACCTGGGCATGAATGCCAAGCAGGAAAACCCGAACTTGATGCTTCGCTTTGTCCCTTCGAACGTAGGGCGTGGAAACCTCTACCAGTACGGACTGGAAGCGATCAAAGAGATCGAGGAAATCGAGATGCTCAATACGGGGCTTTCGCACCGAAACGCTTTCCCAACCGCCGCAATGCTCGGCACAACCGTACACGGGCTGGCAAACAAGTCGCCAGCAATTGATGAAATCGAGAGCTTGGCTACCGCGGTCTTGAAGCTCTTCAACATCAAGGGGTAAGGAATGGCCAAAAAAATTGACTATCGCAACGCGATGAAGAGGGCGGCAGAGGCGCCCATCCCGCAGGAAATCGACCCATTTGCCCGGGCAGAAGAAACGCTGCGCCGGCGCCCAACTGGGTTTACCACTGCAGAAGAACACCCCGCGCCACCGGCTGCCGCTGCGGCGCCCGCCGCCGAAAAGCCTTCCGGCAAAGCCGCCTCGGCGCCCGCTCCCGCGAAGCCGGCCGCTGCGGCTGCTGCGCAAGCCATCACTGCAGGAGCTGCCTTCTCTGCCGAGCACAAAGAGATCATGGAAAAGCTTGGCCAGGCGGGCTTGAAGCTCGGTGAGCCCCGATTTGAGCTTGTGCCTTTGGATCTCATTGACGAGAACCCTTACAACGCTCGCCACATCTACATGACCGAGAAGGTGAACAACCTCTCGACCAGCATGCGCGAGCGTGGCCAACTTATTCCAGGCCTGGCTGCTGCAAGGGGAGAGCGCCGGGTTCTGATTGCCGGCCATTATCGAAAGAAAGCCGCTACGTTGGCGGGCATCCAGTACCTGAAGCTCATGGTCTACGACAACGTGTCGGACCAGGAGCTGTACATCCTCTCTTACAAAGAAAACACCGAGCAGACTGAGCAGACGCCCCTGGATAACGCATTGGCCTGGCGAAAGCTCCTAGACAACGGGGTGTTCAGCACCGAGACGGCCATCGGTGAGGCCATCGGGATGTCCAAGGCCAACATCAACAAGACCCTGGCGATTTTGAAACTCGAGCCGTCTGTCATGGCGTATGTGGAGCAAGATCCCACGGCCTTCGCACTCTCGTCTCTCTACGAGCTCGTGCTGCTTCAGCAAACTGCAGGGGCGCCTTCGGCTGCGGAGATGGCATCGCGTGTCCTGGAGAATGGAATCGGACGCAAGGAGATTCAGCAGGCTCGTGAGCGTTATGAAGCTAAGGAAGGAATCTCTGCCCCGCGCCGGCAGAACGAACGCTCGCGCACGTACCCGATCTGGCATGACAGCGTGAACATCGGCAAGATCAAGGAATGGGACTCAGGCAAGGTGGCCATGGAGGTGACCTTCACTGACGCCGATGCCAAGTCCAAGTTCATCGAGGCCGTGCGTAAGATGATCACTTCTGGCCAGGCCGTCGCCACTGCGCCGCAAGATGAAGGGCAGGGCGCAGCCTAAGTGTGCCGCGAACTCCGCAGCCAACCTACAACCCCTTGCGGAGTTCCAACCGCCCGATTTATTCCTGTTCTCGTGGATAGATGTGGCGTTCATCTACCCGCAGGGTGCGGCACTGACGCCACAAGGTTGTAGGTTTGCTGCGGAATAACAGTCGTTTTTCAGCGAACTCCGCAACGAACCTACAACCTACCCGCGAGCCGTCGACTGGTCGGAAAGCCGCGCCAATACTGGGTTTCACCCTGAACTCCGCAGCCAACCTACAACCCAAAAATTCGAGCTACGGCAATAGCCGGGGCCTGCTCCTCGGATCTGAATTCCGCAACCGTCCTACAACCCGGCCGTGACCGGAACTCCGCAACGGACCTACAACCCCTGCTGCGGCAGCGAGAACTCGACAATCCACGCAAAGCCTTTATTCATGCGGGTTTCGAGGCAGTAGGCATGAACTCCGCAGCCAACCTACAACCCCACAGCGGCTGCGAACTCCGCAACGTTCCTACAACATCGTCTAGCCAATTCCGCAGCCAACCTACAACTAGAGGTCAATAAAATCAATGCCTTAGAGCAAGTCCGCAGCAAACCTACAACCTCCACAGCCGAACTCCGCAGCAAACCTACAACCTGGGGTTCGACGAAGTCCGCAGCAACGCTACATCACCACCTCTCTGAATTCCGCAACGAACCTACAACTATAACCCTTATAAATCAATCACTTATAAAATTGAACGAAGAAGGTCGGTGGGTCAGAGTCATTCAATTCCGCAGCCAACCTACAACCTTGGCACGTCAGTGGGGGCCAACTCCGCAGCAGTCCTACAACCTGGCCTGGCGGTGAACTCCGCAACCAACCTACAAGGTAGATGCTTTAAAATCAATGACTTACGGGGCGCACGGCGGGCCACTCGAAGGCATCGCCGCAGCCAACCTACAACCTTCCCGTGAGCTCCGCAACGATCGCACTTCCCGAGCCGTGTGTTGACCTGGTCGAATTCCGCAACGAACCTACAACCGAATCTCTTTAAATTCAATAGGTTGCGTGCGCGCCGCGTGGAAGTTAGGGTTTTTGGTGGTTCAGGATGTGGCAATAGGCGCTCGAATTCCGCAGCCAACCTACAACCCACCTCCCCTGAACTCCGCAACCAACCTACAACCTATACTGTTATAAATCAAAGACTTACGCGCCAGTGGGTTGTATGACGCGCCGCGAACGCCGCAATGAACCTACAACCCGCGGCGTTCGCAGCTTGAACTCCGCAGCCAACCTACAACCCAAATTTCCCCCAATTCCGCAGCCAACCTACAACCATAAGGCTTTAGAATCAATGACTTAGGTTCAAACCCGTCAATTTGCGCGCCCTCATTGACCCGCGAATTCCGCAACGAACCTACAACCCCTATGGCCCAGCCTGGGCAAGGCGGCGGTCCGCCTACAAATGGCGTACCCCACGAGAGGCATGCACTTGGCGGCGTCACAACAGAGGCTCAATAGCCGCTCCTGGCCTCGTACGGGCGTTGTGAGCGCTTTTTGTGGGGAGAGCAAGGACTAGGGAGGGATAAGGCGAAAAATCGCTTAAAACGGCCAATTTTTCACATCGGCCGTTTGTGTCTGGCGCCAGGCGCGTTGGATCAGTTCGGCGTTGCGCGATGGCCCACGTTGTTGAGATGTCCTGCGCAGGCAGCTGGCCACCTGCTAAACCGACTGCAGCCTCTCGCATGTTGCGGTCATTCAATGAGCACTCGGGCGCTCCGACTTAGATAAGGATTAAAGATTAAAAAGGACTTAAAGAAGACTGCGTGCGATCTTTTGTGAGGCAAGTTGTTGATGTGGTTGAGATTTCTTTGAATTAACTCCGCAGCGAACCTACAACATCTGCCGCAGCAAACCTACAAGCTTCGCCGCAGCAAACCTACAACCTGCGTATGTGAGCCAGACCTGGATGTGCAGGCGGCGACCCAGTTATCCACATTTTTTGTCGAATTCCGCAGCCAACCTACAACCTTGGGGCGCGCAAGAGACCATTCAGGTCCGGTTGTGAGCTCCTTTCGGGCCAACTCCGCAATGAACCTACAACCCTGAGGTGCATGAAAATCGAACTCCGCAGCAAACCTACATCATTCGCCGCAACCAACCTACAACCCACGTTGGAGTTATGCACAGCTCTGGCGCGCGAACTCCGCAATGAACCTACAACCTAACGGCGCTCCGCCTGGCATCCATAAGGAAAGCGCCGAAGCGGGCAGGGCGCGCGGCAGATGAACTCCGCAGCAAACCTACAACCGTCGACGCTCGTGTTGTGCTCTTCGACCTTGCTTAACGCCTGGTGCTGATCCGGCGCACCTCTCTCAAAACTGCCGAAGAGGCGACCTGTTCCTTGATCTGGTTGGCGCGATAGTTCGCGGCCTTGACCATCTTGACGAAATCCTCGTGTGGTCTGATGACGTATCGAACGTCGACGGTCTTTCTGCCGTCCTTAATGACGTCTTCCTTGTAGTCACTGACCACCTTGTGTTTGATGAGCACTTTCAGAGCGTTGGCCATGGCGCGGGTGTTCGAATACATGTCTTCGGACAGGCCGCGCGGGCTTTGGCGAAGAAAGGACACCAGCGACGGTGTGTAAGGCTTCATGTCGCTCGCCTGGGTCCAGTAATGGCTCATCCGCTTGTACATGAAGCGCGCAAGCGGGGAGGGCAGCTCCATCCCAAGCTTGTAGTTGTACTGGCGGAAGGTCAGATCCATGATCGACTTCGTGACCAGCGGGTTGAACATCACATAGCAGCGAGCGTCGTCTTTCTCGGCAACGTATTTCTCGCGCGAGGTCAGCCCGATCATCGGAAAGAAGTTCGAGCTGATGAGAGTTTCGCCGCTGTCACCGTAGCATTCGATCACCGCGCCGCGGCATACCATGATCGCTTCTTTAATCTCGGAGATGTCGAACGTATGTCCCATCATCCGCAGTTCATTTCGAAGTTGCCCAAGCGTAAAGGATACGCCGGCGTTATCTTCGATTAGCTGTCCTTGCCCAGAGACCGCCAGTTTTCGGAGCGCATCTTCGACCACCTCCTCGCGGGTGCCCGGATAAACCAGGATATTCTTGCCTCGCTTTTTCAAGATTGCCGGTTTTACGACGACCTTGTACTCGTGGTTGCGGATTGTGCAGCTACGGACGATCTCGGCTTGCTCAAGGTCATGGTACTCACGACGCTGAGCCCAGTTGTATTTGGGAAGCGCATCGTAGAGCTCAATGGTGTTTGAGTAGCGGTTCTGCGGCCTCTGGTTAGTGTCAAAGATCTCGAACAAGTCGAGCTGAGGCACCGTTTTGACTGTCAAGGTGTTGATGTCTTTATCCTTAGATCGCGACATTTGCGGGCATCTCGGAGTAGGGTGGGCAAGCGGAGTGCATTGCTGCTTCTACCTGATCAGAACGTTCGTTCTGATCGGCGTAACGCCAAGCGCCGTCGGCGCGATTCAACTTGTGTTTAAGCCCAACCCTTATACCACGCAAACAGGCCGTTGCGGCGTTCTTCCCTCTGAAGAATGCCGCCCCAAGGGGGGGGCTGCGGAGTTCGTGACTATTCGTCGCCCAGGGCCGCAGCGGCAAAAGCTTCCATCTGCTCGGCGCGCAGCTTCTCTTCGGCGCGTACGTAAATCGAGGTGGTAGAAAGCGATTTGTGCCCCAGGTTCTGGCGCACGACGGCTAGGGAAGCCCCCATGGCCACAGAGTGTGAGCCATGGGTGTGACGCAGCCAGTGGGTACTCGCCTGGAGCAGGCGGAACCGGTCTTCTCGGCCGCGCGGCGTTTCCGGGTCCGGGATCTTGCTTGCCGCGAGCTCAAAGAAGTCGGTGAGCAGCCGGTATAGGGCCGATTCAGTCATCGGCCCCGATCTCGTCTTGTAGATCTTGGCGATGAGCGGCGTTGACGGTGGGCATACGCGGGGATCTTCAGGTAGCCCGCGGGCCTTCAGGTACTGGCCCAGGGCGAGCTGGAGTGCCTGCGGGATCACAACCTCCCGGGTTTCCTGGCCTTTGCCCTCGACGCGCAGGAACATGGGCAGCTGGTCGTTCCCGAAATCCTTGACCATGAGATGCCCCGTGCGGGCGTTGACTAGCTCAGTCAGGCGCAGCCCGGTCATGTAGGCAAAGAGCAGCACGAAGCGTATGCGAGCAGTGCGCGGGTCGTCATCTGGCAGCTCGTCGGCCACGCGCTTAACGAAGGCCCATTGGCGACGCGTGAGGCTGCGACCAGTATTGATGTCCTTGTGGCGTTTTTTCTTAGCCAGGCCATTGAAGGGGTTGTAGTCAAGGTAGCGCTGCCCGACCAGCCAGTTGCACAGCCCCGACAGGATCGTGATCGACTGCTTGATGCTGTCTTCCGACAGCCCGGCGATGATCTCCTCGCCCTGGGCGTTAAGGTGCCGGTCCTCGGCCTGGATCAAGGAGTTGGCCATCACGTGGCGCTGCGCCTTCGGACGCCGGCGCCAGATGAAGGGGCGCCATTCCGGGTGAAAGCGCGGGTACATCCGGTGGCTGACCCACTTCTCGTATGGCTTCGGCTCGGCCAGGAACGCCTTGAACTCGATCACATCCGTGGTGGTCAGGCTCGAAAAGGCCTTCTGCTTGACAAAGACCGCCCAGAGCAAGAGCCGCTCGGCGGTCGTGCGGTAAGAGCGCTGGGTGTGCCGGTGGCGCGGCTCGCTGTAGGTCGCAAGCCACTGCTGGATGGCCTGGAAATCATTGGATGCGCCACTGCGATTCTCGGAAGCCGAGGCCCGGTTCAGGCCCATCGAGCCATCGAGCTCCTCGGGCGGCACGTAAAGCCCGTCCTGGCTGGCCGGAAAGAGGGGGGATCGGGCCCCTGTTGCCGCTGCCAGCTGCAGGTAGGAGGACTGTACCCCGATCGCGGTTTTGGGCAGCTTCTTGCGAGGCGTGGTGGCGAATTCCGTCAACGGCTTGCCCATCGCCTCGTCGTAGCGCTTGAACCACCGTAGCAGGCTCTGGGCGCGCACAGGCCCCAGTTTGGGCACGCTCTTGTACCAGAGGTAGCCCTTGGCGTTGGCAAGCTCGATGACGCCGCCCAGCGTCTTGAAGCCGGCGGCAATCAGCGGCTTGGAAAGCGTCTCGTCGAACCAGGCATCTACAAAGTCCGTCACCTGCGGGGGGCGCGACAGGTGCAGAACGAGCTCGCCGATGAGCTGGGCCCGGCGTTTAGCCAGGCGGGCATTGCGCTCCTCGCGCCGCACCGCCTGCTCGTCGGTCAGCGGTTTGGCCTGGCTGGCTGCCTTGATCTCCTCGCCGTACTCGGCTTGGTAGATCTCCCAAATCTCCTCGCTGCTGAAGAACCCGTCAGGATCTTTCTGGGCAATGAATTCTTCGAAAGTCGGAACGCCTGGGGCGGCAGTGGGGGAGGGGGCGGACGCGGCGCGCAGGGCCGACTTGTCCAGCATGAGCAGGCGGGCCTGGCCGTGTTTGCCGGCGCGGCGGGCGGCTGCGACCAGGGTGTCCTGTACTGCCCGCAGGGTGCGCTTGGCGGCAACCCTGTTGGACCCGGTTTCGAGGTAGCGCTCAGCGAGCTCTTCCAGCTCGAACGTGCCTTCCATCCAGGCCCGGTAAAAGGCCAGGTGGTCGAGGTTCAGCCGGTAAGTCGCTGTGGATTCGTTCATGCCCGGCGCACTAAGCCCTTAATTCGGTTGAAGAAATTGTATCTCGATTTCGGCTATGAAAAGGGCGTTTCCAAAGGGCAGGGGAGCCGGGATTATCAAAAAACTATCTCTGAGATCTGGTCCGTTTTTGGCTTACTTTAAAAAACGAGGTTGATAGTATGAAACCGTCATACCAAAGCAGCTATCCAATCTCACAGGACCAGAACATGAATCGCTCCAAGATCCACTCCGTATTCGCCTTTGCCGCGCTGGGCGCAACCCTCTCTATGTCCGCGGCGAACGCGGCAGAGCCCGTAGCCTTGGCGGAAATGCCCGCCGCGGCGCCTCACGACTTCACCCTTCATCCGGAAGACCTGGGCCCGCGCCGACACGAGGTGTATGCCAAAGCCGGTTTGCTGGGCGTGGGCCTGGGTTATGCCTACGGGCTGAACGAGCGCGTCACCCTGCGCGCTGACTTCACCACTGTGGGCTCGATCACGAAGGACTTCGACACCGAGGACATGAAGTACACCGGCAAGCTGCGCCACAACATGGCCACGATCTATGCCGACTGGTTTCCGTTCGATTCCGGCTTTCGCCTGACTGCTGGCCTGGGCTTTCGTGATACCAGCGTGAAGGCGCGCGTGCGCACCGATGGGGGCGGCAATGTCGATATCGCTGGCCACAAAGTCCCGCTGGAAAGTGGCGATTCGGTGAAGGCGAAGGTCGAATACCCCACGGTCGCCCCGTACCTGGGCCTGGGCTACGGCCATAACGTGGGCCAGCACACAAAGCCTGGCTGGGGCTTCATTGCCGATGCGGGCGTCTACTACGGCAAGCCTTCGGTCAGCATGAACGTCAGCGACTCGGTGATGGCCAAGCTCAATGCCGGCACGGGCGGGCGTGGCCAGGAGCTGGTCGACAAGGAAACCGACGAAATCAAGGACAAAATCGGTAAGTACAAGGTCTTCCCGGCGCTCTTTGTGGGCGTTTCATACAGGTTCTGACGTCGCCTGCACGTAGCCTGAGCCCCGCACAGTGCGGGGCTTTTTCATTTGCAGAAGGGAGAGTAGGAGAGGAGGGGAGGATGACCGTGTGGCAACACGCAGAAGCAAATGTTTCTGTTACATCAAAATCATCGAATTAACCCTAAACATTCATGATTTTGTGACGTTAACTCGAGAGATCGCAGACCATGTACTGCCTTAGACCATGCATATCAACACGAATCCACTCTCACTGTCGTCCAGTACCAGACTGAAACGGTCTCAGTCAGTCGTGGGCTCGAGCATCGAGAGGCTCTCTTCCGGGCTACGGATCAACTCTGCGCGCGATGATGCCGCAGGGCAGGGTATTGCTAACCGCATGACAAGCCGCATCCGAGGCAACGACGCGGCCATGCGGTCGGTATCCGATGCATTGAGCCTTGTGCAAACAGCAGAAGGGGGCGCCTCATCGATCAATGACCTGTTGCAGCGTATGCGAGAGTTGGCGGTGCAGCAGCGCACAGATACCCTCACATACAAAGACCGTGAGTCGATCCAAACAGAACTGCAAGAGCTTCGCCAGGAGATCAACCGCATTGGCGCATCATTGAACTTTGGCGGCGTTAAGTTGATGGACGTGGGCAAGGGGCTGAATATTCAGCTTTCAAGCAACCCGTCGGATTCTCTTGACCTGATCCTGCAGCCGCTAAATACCGACTCGCTTGGACTGGACGCCTTCACACCCCCGATGGGCCCACCTCTGTCAGAGATCACGATTCCTAGCGGGCCCAATGCCGGCACTTGGAAGCTAGAGCTCGAGGGCATCATCAACCGGGACGGAACGCTTCTGGGGCCGGGCGATGCCGAGGCCGCGTACGGCCTGGCGCCTGGCTCCATCACGATTCACCAGGTGATGAACCTGGATGGTACGGTGCGCCCCCAAGAGTACGCGGTGAAGGTAGGCTCCAACAACTACCACCGCGCCGAAGGGGCACTCGTCTTCGATCCTGTCACAGGCATCGCGACGTACCGCGTTCACAATGGCTACCAGCGCGCCGACGTCACCGATCCGGAGACTGGCCTGGTCCTGGATGATCAGCCGATCGACAACGTGAAGCTTGGTTGGGATAAAGACGGCAATTACGTCAAATACCTGGAGTGGCAGGGGCACTACATTGAGTATGACCCTCTAGCTGGCCGGCTCAACAACAAATTTGTCCTGAGCGGTCCAGATGCTACGACGATCGAATTGATGCAGCCAGACCCTCTGGTCCAGATCGATCAGGCTCTGGGCGTTCTGGACCAGTATCGAACATATCTTGGGGCGACACAAAACCGGCTCGAGTCAGTGCTCAACGGGCTGAGCGAAGCTCAGATCGACCTCCGAGCTGCCAGGTCCAGGATCGAGGACGCTGACTATGCGACCGAAGTGTCGCGCATGACCCGCGGCCAAATCCTCCAGCAGGCTGGCCAGGCAGTGCTGGCCCAGGCCAATCAGATCCCGCGAGGCGTGCTGAGCCTGCTGTCGGCGTAACGGCCCAGGGCTAGGGCCCAGCGGCTATTTCCGCCTCCAGGCCGGCAGCGAGTCCAAAGCAATGATGCTGCTTTCGAGGGGCTTGGCGCTGTCTTTTCGGGCCAGGGCCGTGGCTTTCTTCTTGGCTCGGTAACGCCTGGCGGCTTCGGCGTTGGCCTGGCGCCGCTCCTCAAGGGTTCGGTACACCGGTGGCCGGCCAGGCCGTCGAGGTTTCATGTGGTCGGTGCTCACAGACTCACCTCCAATTACGATGACGCGTCATAGAAATTATGACACGACTGCATTTTGCGTCATGGAAATTCTTATGAGGCTGAGTCGTGGACGACCGGCTGTCAGAGGGAGAATCGGCGGTTACAAGGAGAGTCGATCTGAAAATGAAGAAATTTTAACCAAAAAAAGACTTTCATGATTATTACAGTAATCATGAAAGTGACATTTGTTTTTTAGCTTAACGTGGGCCTGGAGGCCCTGCTTTGGCAGGAAAAGCAGCTGCCGCCCCTGTTTGGGGCTCTAGGCGCGTAGCGGGCCGCGCTGGCGCCCGAACCTCATCATCCCCTCAAGTGAACATCGCCATCGCGCATTCAACTGTACTGTGCGGTGGATGCTCAGGTGGACTTTGAACAGGTACTATCGCGGCACAGGAGACAAAACCATGGCTCGATATTCGTCCATCAAGAGCGAGCAGCTGGAGCAGCTCGTTGCCCTACGAGACAAGCTCCTGGCTGAAAAAGTGCCGCGCAAAGAAGGAGCTTCACGAAAGCAAAAGCCCGAGCGTAAGCAAACAAATCGGCCAGGCCAGGCGCCGGCGCACGTCGCGCATCGCATAGATCGTTCCACACGCACGGCTCCCCGATCCGCACGTCCGGCACAGGCAGATCACAAGGGAGGCTTCTCTCGTGCAGAAGAGCGCGCCGAGCTCAAGGCAGGACTCACGGTGCACCTCGGAACGGTTCAGCTCGTTCGCACCGCGGTGACGGTCTCGACGGATGCGGCTCGGACTGGCGTGTGCTGGGCGAAACCGCTTTCCAAGGGCGTACGCCGGTACTTCAACTCTTGGCAGCTCTGCAGGGTTTCGTCGCCTTCGGGCCGATGGTGGATTCTGGAGATTCACGTCGTATTCAAGGCACATCTGCGCAACATTGAGTCGACCCAGGTTCATTGGAGAGAAATCTGGCGCAGCCACCCGGAGCTGGCTGATGCCTTCTCCGATAAGTGGATGACAACGCCGCTTGAGTTCAGCATCAGTACAACTCGGCACAAGCTGCGCCAGGGGCAACTGGCAAAGCAGCGACAGCCTTCTTCACCGCCGGATGTGGCGCCGAACAAGACCAACAAAAAAGCTGGCTACGCTAAGGTGCGAGCGCGGATCGTCCACACGGCAGTGGGGGTGGAGTCCAGATCGGATGGGGGTAGCTCATTGGTGCCCTCAGGTTCAGGTTATCGATCAAAGCCGGCTTCGACTCGTCCGCTTGTATATGGGACGCCGCGTAACGCGACCCTTTCTCCCTCCGCTGGGCTGGACAGCACCGAACTCGAGATTTGTCCGCGCTGCCGCGGTGAGTTGCCTGATTGCCTTAGTCCGGATTGCAACAACGGTTGGGTGCGCGTTCGCAAAGGAACCCAGGTTCAGACCGCTATCCGGATGAGCCCTATCCCACAAGCTCGCGCCGGTGGCCCATATCCCACAGGGGTGCGTATCGAAGGCTCGCCCAGTTCATCTCCCCAGCTCGCCGATCATGAAGCAGTTGGCCATGCTGATCCCAATACCAGCAAGACGCTTGCTGGTACTGTGTATCGAGACGGTGGCCAGTTTGGGTCGATGCCTCTGCACGACGACTACGACAGCTGAAACCATCGTACTCACGGTCGCAAGCACAAAAACATCGAGGTTCAGAGTAAGTCCCTTGAATCTGCGATGCCCACTTCTGTATCTTGAATTTACCTATATTCAAGGAGTGGGAAAGAATGTTTGTACGTGTGCTTGTTGCAGTGCTGCTGGTCGGGTCGGCCTCCGGCTGCGCGTCGGTGTTGAAGGACAAGACGCAACCTGTGAAGGTTGAGGCCATCAACGCCGCTGGTGAATCGGTCGCCGGCGCAAAGTGCGTCCTGCGAAACGACCGAGGGGAATTCAACGTTGAAACCCCGAATACGGTCTTTGTCCGCAAATCCGCCGGCGAGCTCATGGTCACCTGTGTTGAGCCAGAGCATGGCCATGCCGACGGCAAACTGCTCTCTCGTGTTGGGGGCGCAGTCTTTGGCAACATCCTCTTGGGCGGTGGCATCGGCGCCATCGTCGATACAGCGTCAGGGGTTGCCTTCAATTACCCGGAATGGGTGCAACTGGTCTTTGGTCAGTCACTGACGTTCGACCGCAACGATTTCAAAGAA